>FWPV01001640.1_pt1 | contig 60697 bp, 56 predicted proteins | sample 2228371 | NCBI WGS metagenome assembly FWPV01 (sample SAMEA103939776, study PRJEB20133) | metagenome
AAACGCGCCCCTCACTTGCCGCGCCAGGGGGCGCGTCCGAGGGACTTGTATATCGCTTTTGGGTCACTTCTGAGCAGATTCGGTATTAGACCCAGGTGGCTTCATCAAACTGATGCAAGACAGCTTTATGCAGATCTTCATACAAGACTTTGCTCTGCTGGTCTGGCTGATTGCCGCCAACGATCTGGCGCTGGGCTAGCTGATCCTGTCAGGTCACTGGCAAAACTATGTGCTGGCCTGGTCGGGGCTGTGGCTGTTGGCCGTCACCCTAATCAAAATTTCCAGTCTGCTGGCTTGAAGTCCCAGGCTCCGGGTAGATCACCAGGGCCCGACGAAAAGCACCTCCTCTGGAGGGGCGGTAGATCTCGAAGCTGAAGAGCTGTCCAGCCTGGAGCCGCTGACCCCATAGCTTCAAGGGCATCAGGGCCACGTACACTGCGGCAAAGGGGGGCGACCGATGCGGCCCCAGGGGTTGGCCATCGGGGGACAGCGCGTAGGCGATGAGGCCCCGCTGTAGGGCCTCCTGAATCTGTTCAAACATAGCCAGGGTGGTCTGGGGGTCGGGGTCGGCCTGCCACATATCGCGCAGCACGGCCTGAACTGCCGGGTCCCGCTCTAACCGGGGACGGGCCTGCGGATCGGTCATCCGCCATGGCTCGGGGGGAGGTGGCGTGGGTTCGGGCAGGAGCAAGCGCTCTCGAATCTCGACCTCGCCGACATCCTGCACCTTGGGCGCTGGGTTTCCACTGAGCAACTCCGGCATGGCCAAAAACTGCTCCAGGCGATAGTAGCCGCTCACGGCCAGGCGAAGGTGCTGGACAACGGTGGACGGTGCCGAGGTGCCCTGGGGGGTCATGAGTCGAAGGGTGTAGTCCAGCTTGGTCTGGGCCCGCGTCCGTTTTTGCCGCAGTCGCTCGAGCAAATGCGCTTTGTCCCTTGGAAATGGATGCTGCTCGAAATCTGCCCAGCGGGCTTCCACGTGTTGCTGCAGGGTCTGGGTGGCCTCGAGGAGGGCTTCCAGAAAAACACGGGGGTAGCGGGTGACCCCTTCCCAGGCTGGCAGCCCTGCGGGCAGCTCACCTTCGGGGTACCGACCCCGTTCGGCCTGCCTGGCAGCCGCCAACCATTCGGCAGACCCCTGGTAGAACTTCCGTATCAGGGCATGGGTCTGAGGGGGAACCAAACCGGGCGTGGCGGGCTCGAGGCGTTCATCGGCGGCCAGCATCTGGTCACCCAGGGTTTGCAGGGCAAAGGCGTTCCAAATGCATAATCGGTAGATTTGGCTGGAAAAGGAGGCCGTCCAGGGCTTGGGGTGTGTGGCTTCAAGCTCGCCCAGCAAGGCGTAGACCTCAGCCCCTACCCGACGATGGGCTTCCAGGGCTCCGGTAGAAAGGTAGCCTCGGGCTCTGGCCGACACGGTTCGTAGCAACGACATCCCTGCTCCTCAAACGAATGGTGCGCTCCTGGAGGGCTTTCAGCCCCTTTTGAGAGCCTGTTTGAAAACCTGCGGGGCAAACTCGGCCACCGCCCGCAAGAATCCGGTGATGCCCCTGGCCCTTCCGGGCGTGATGTAGACCGGCACCCCCAGGTTTTCGGCTTCCAGCCGCACTGGCTCGGAGAGGTCGTGGCCCACATAGCTGCTGATGATCATGAGGCCGTGAGCCCGCTCGAGGCGGCTCTGAATACGCCGTATGATCTCTCGTCCGGCGGTGTGGCCGTCGGAATCGAACCAGTCGAGCTTTAGGCCCTGGGCCTCGAGGAGGGGCACCATGCGGCTCCGCAGCTGGGTATGCCCCCCCACCACAATCAGATACTCGCCGTGGAAGCGCGGTAGCCCCTCGCGCATCAACCCCTCGGGTGTGGCGCTGGCCAATGCATCGGGCACCCCGTCCAGACGGGAAAGGGCTTTGGAGGTGGCTTTGAGCTCTTCCAGGTAGAGCCGTAATTCGGGGTCGTTGGGGTTTAGAAAAAGCAGATTGCGTAGAATTTCACGCGAGAGCTCCAGATCTTTATCCCAGTAGTACGCTACCTCCAGCGCCTTGCGCCAGGTCTGGGTAGCCTTTTGGTAGGCTCCGGTGCGCTCGTAGTGTTCAGCCAGGTCGTAGAGCACTTCCAGGGCCTCGGGGTTGCGGGCCAGCTCCGATAGCAGCAGACCCTCGGCCCCCAGGGCCTGTCCGGCGCTATACAAGGCAGCCAGGTACTGCCCCCGCACCGTCTCGGCCTCGCTGCTCTGGGAGAAGGTGCGTGAGAGGCGATAGGCCCGTTCCAGGTGCTCGAGGGGAGGCTCGAGGGTGCGCTCGAGCCACTGCACCAGCATCCGAAAAGCCTCCCAAGGCCCTTCCAGGTTCTCGACCAGCTTCAACACCGGCTCGATGTCGCTAAAGTGCTGCAATTCGGCCTCGCGCACCCGGCCCAGAAACTCCCTCGCCAGCACCGGCTCATCGGCTTGCAGAGACTCCTCGGCCAGGCGATGCAGCATCGGAACCGGGTAGGCCCGGTGAGCATGGGCCCGCTTGTGGTCACCCAGGATTTCTGGCAAGGGATAGCCTAGCGAACGCTTGGAGATGGCCAACAAGTGGTAGGCCATTGCGGCGGGCTCGCCTTTCGATTCGCGGGCGGCCCGCTCCAGGTAGCGCACCGCCTCGGGGTGTCGACCCTCGCGGTGGCGCAGCATTCCCAGGGCCAGCAAAGCGGTTGGGTCTTCGGCCCGCGCTACCGCATCGGTAAGGTAAGGCTCGGCTTCCTTCAAGTCGCCCAGCGGTACCCCATCCAGCGCCTCTGGCCCCCGCACCTTGAGGTTGGCCAGGGCTAACCCCAAGGCCCCTTGAGACTCCCCCAGCACGTACAACTGCTGGGCGTAGCGGGCTGCACGCCCCCACAGACCTTGCTGCAAGGCTGCCTGTAACCCCAGCCGAAGAAGCGCCCGGGTGAGCAGGGTGGGAGACAAATCTTCCACAAACTCCACCAGGCGGCTGGCCTCGCTCCAATCGCCCTCCCTCGAGCGCCGCTGGGCCCGTTCCTCGGTGCGCTCGAGGGCCCCTTGCAGATACACCTCGGCCTCGGGTAAACCACATTCGTAAAGCTGGCGCAGGGCTTCAGATAACCGACCCAGCCCCAGATATACCTTTCCCAAGGCCAGCTTGAAGCGCCCTCCCCGGCTGGCGAGCTCCTCCAGACGCGGTAAGGCCCGGCGGTAGTCTTCCAGTTCGGCCCAGCACAACACCCGCAAGTCCTCGGCCTCAGGACGGGCAGCCAGCGCCAACGCCTCATCGGCCTCGGCAAAACGTGAAAGGGCCCACAAAGCCCGTCCGCGCAGGTAGGCCAGTTCACCCCCCATATCCGCCGATACCCGCGCCAGCACTTCGGCATAGGCGCCTTCCTCGAGCAAGGCCCAGATCTCGCTGGCGGCTGGTGGCGGATCCACCCCCAGACGGGCTGGAACGGGGTCTGGGGGTTGCACCTGGGGCACCGGCGGCCTGGGGGGCCGCAACACTTCGGGCATTCGTGCGGTGATGAGGGTGTATTCGCCCTCGCCCACCTGCTGCACGTCGCCAAAACCCAACTGCTGCAAGGCGCTTGTGGCTGCTTGGGGGTTCTTGCCCAAAAAAGGGCCGTGTGCATAGACCAGCGTTCCGCCCGGCTTGAGCAATCCCTCCAAACCCTGCAAGCGCTTGAACAGGTCAAAGTGCTGGAAATAGGCCGGTTCCTCGAGGGTCGCCGGTAAGCCGCCCAGATACCCCTCGGGCAGACAGGAGAGCAGCAGCACCGCATCCATCGGGGGTAGGTCTCGCTGCATGGGGAACCAACCCTCGTGCCACTGTACGGCATCGCCGGTGCGGGCTTCCCCCAGGGTTAGTGCTTGCGGCACCCCCTCCAGGGCGTGCCATTCCAGCTCGGGCCGGGCTTCTTGCAACAACTTAACCAGGGCCCCGGTAAAAGCCCCCACCTCCAAAACCCTGCCCTCGGCAGGAAGGTATGGGGGCAAAGCCTGTACATAGAATTCGATGAAGGGCAGGTGCATGGCATACACCAGGGCTTCCAACCGCTCCCGTGGGTAGCCTAGCAGCGTGGCGTAAAAACTTCGCACGGCTTCCAGGTTGCCCCCGTCGGCCTCCAGATAGGCTTTCCAGGCGTTCAGAATCGGTCTTCGTCGGGAAGGGCTCCCGATGCGCTTGGCCAGCTCGCTCTCGAAGCGCCCCGGCGCAAGGGGAGCCTCGAGGTGAAACTGGCTGCGAAAATAGCGCTTGACCCGGGTGTCCACCAACTACCTCTCCTACTGGGTCGCCCAGTTGAAAGGTATTTTGGCAAGTTGGGGTTGGGCTGTAAACAATCCAGCACACGGTTAGAGTAGCTGGCCTGTATATGTCCGCTTTCCTACTCGGCCCGCACAAACCTCACCTTCTGCCCTGGGCGCAGTTGGGCCAGCCAGGGCAGGTCGGCAGGGTGCACCCTTGCCGGTTTGGCGTAGCCCCCGATGCGGCCCCGGTCGTTGAGCAACACAATGGGCTGCCCCTGGGTGGTAATCTGCACCGCACCGAGCGGCGTGGCCTCGCTAATCAGTTCGCCGCCTGGCACCTCCGGCCCTGCCAGGCGAAGCCCCATCCGGTCGCCCGATACCAGCTCGTAAGGGGCTGCACACAGGGCTTGCAGGGCCTCTGGGGTGTACTGCGGCCCCGGCAGCAGGCGGACCCGCCTGGGCATAAGGGCGGGCTGGCCCAGCGCAAACCCCGCTCGAGCCCCCCTGGGTGCCGCCACCCCCAGCACATCCCCCGGCTGCAAGGCATGCCCCACCCGTCCCTTGAGGTCGGTACTGGCACTGCCCCAGAAGCGCTCGCTCTCGATACCACCGGCCAGCGCCAGGTAGCCGCGGGCCCCTTCCCCGGTGGGCCGGAAGCGCAGCCCATCCCCTTTTCGCAGGGCGAAGCTCTGGGCCCCCATCACCGGCTCGTCGTTAACCAGCGGCAGCATCCCGTAGCCCGCAAAGGCCACCACCACTTGCTCGAGGGCGCTCAGCACCGGGCCACGCAGGGTGAGCTCGAGCAATGGCGCCTGCGCCGGGTTCCCCACCAGCCGGTTGGCAAGCCCCGCCGAACGTGCATCCAGGGCCCCCGAGGCCGCCAACCCAAAGCGCCCTGCCATCCACCGCCCGCCGTCCATCACCAGGTCGAGCAGGCCCGGCTCCTCCACCCGCAAAACCGGGTGCAGCGGTTCGCCGGGCAACAGGGGCCGCACGGGGGGTACTTCGGGGGTCGGGCCCTGGGCAGACACGAACCGAACCTGGTCGCCCGCTTCCAGCAGAAACACACGTTCCCGCTGGGGGTTGTAAACCTGGGTCAGCGCAGTGCCAATCAGATGCCAGCCCCCCGGCGAGGGTAGCGGATAAATCCCGGTCTGGTTGCCGGCAATGGCCACCGCATGGGCCGGCACCAGGGCCCTTGGGCTCTGGCGACGGGGCAGGCGCAGCGGCTCTGCTAGCGGCCCCAGAAAGGGAAACCCCGGCGTGAAGCCGGTGGCAAACACCTGGTAAAGCGGGGTGCTGTGCAGGCGCACCACCTCTTCTACCGAGAGGCCGGTCTCCTGCGCTACCCAGGGCAGGTCGGGCCCATCGTAGCGTACGGGAATCTCGACCTGTCTGCCTGGCTGGGGGCCCGGTAACTCTTTCAGGTGTTGCTGCACCCAGCGCTCTACCTGTACCGTGGAGACCCGCTCGGCGTCGTACTCGAGGTACAGGTTCACGTAGCCCGGCACCAGGTCGGTCACCCCTGGCAGCAGGTCGGCCAGCAAGGCCTGGACCAGGCCCCGCAGTTTGGCGTTGGCCTCGAGGTCGAGCTGTTCGGAGAAGGGTAGATAAAAACCGGTCAGGGTCATGGAGTGCGCCGCAGGCAGGTAACCGCGTGAATAACTCAGTAGGTCTGGATGGTGATGCCCTCGGCCCGCAGGGCCTCCCGAATCGCCCTGGCGATCTCCACCGCACTGGGGTTATCCCCGTGGATGCACAGGGTCTGGGTACGTACCGGCACCATCCCCCCATCCACCGCTTCCACCTCGCCCCGCACCACCATCTGCACCGCCCGCCGTGCCGCCTCGGCTGGGCTATGAATCCAGGCCCCCGCCGTACCTCGGGGTGCCAGCCGTCCGTCCCGGCTGTAGCCCCGCTCGGGGAAAGCCTCCGCAATGGTGCGGAGCCCGAGCTTCTGCGCCTCGACCTCGAGGGGCGTATTGGGCAACACCACCAGCGGAATGGCCGGGTCAAAGTCCCTGGCGGCCTGGGCAATGGCCCTGGCGGTCTCGGGGTCTTTGGTAGCCCGGTTGTAGAGGGCCCCGTGAGCCTTGATGTGGTGCAGGGGTGCCTGGGCCACCTTCAAGAACGCACTCAGGGCCCCCACCTGGTAGAGCACATCGGCGTATACCTCGTCGGGGGTGGCGGCCATCTCCCGCCGCCCAAACCCCACCAGGTCGGGAAAACCAGGGTGCGCCCCCACAGCCACCCCGGTCTGTTGGGCCAGCTTCAGGGTATGCCGGATGGTCAAGGGGTCGCCCGCATGAAACCCACAGGCCACGTTCACCGAGCTAATCAGGGGGAACAGTTCTTCGTCCCGCCCCAGCTTCCAGTTGCCAAACGATTCGCCAGCATCGGCGTTCAGGTCTATCTGCATGAAACCTCACTTTCAAGCTCGAGGCTGAAGGTGAAAGGCTATCGTCAGTGGTCAATAGTCTATCAGACCATTGGCTACTTGCCCCACACCGGCCCTCAGCTATCCTCAGCCGCCCGTCATCGTCCGGGGCAACCAGGTCACAATCTCCGGAAACACCGTGATAAGGGCTGCCGCCAACAGCAGCATGAACAAAAAGGGCAGGGCCGAGCGGGCAATGGTAAAGATGTCTCGCCCTGAAAGGCCTTGTAGCACAAACAGGTTGAAGCCCACCGGCGGGGTAATCTGGGCCAGCTCCACTGCAATCACCAGAAAAATGCCGAACCACAGCAGGTCTATGCCCACAGCCTTGGCCAGGGGCAGGATCACCGAGGTAGTCAGCACGATGATGGAGATGCCATCCAGAAAGGCCCCCAGCACCAGAAACAGGGCCATCAGCACCGCCAGGAGGGCATACTTGGAAAGCCCTAGCTCGCCCACCCAGGCAGCCAGGGCCGCCGGGATGCCGGTAAAGCCCATGGCAATGGAGAGCACCGCCGCCCCGGCCAGAATGAAGCCAATCATGCTGCTGGTACGAACCGCCCCCATCAGGCTCTCGAGCAAGCCCTGCCAGCTCAGGCTACGGCTCCAAAAGGCAATGATCAAAGCTCCCAGAACCCCCAGGCTGGCCGCCTCGGTAGGGGTGGCCACGCCCGCATAAATGGAGCCAATGACTGCTACCATCAACAACAGCACCGGCAGGATTTTCAAGAGCCCGCGCAGGCGCTGCCCAAGCGGCATAGGCGGGTCGGGCGGGGGCATCTTTGCTGCGTTAAGAAGCCCTGCCAGCATCACCCAGCCCATGAACAAGAGCATTACCAAAAGCCCTGGCAGCAACCCCGCTATGAAGAGCCGGGCCACCGAGACCTCGGCGGCCACACCGTAGACAATCATCATCACCGAAGGCGGAATCAGCAGGCCCAGCGTGCCGGAGCCGGCCAGCGAGCCCAGCACCAGTCGCTCGGGGTAGCCCCGTCGCAAGAGCTCGGGCAGAGCAATTTTGCCCACGGTGGCGGTGGTGGCCGCCGAAGAGCCGATAACCGCAGCAAAGATGCCCGAGGCCAGCACATTGATGTGCAGCAAGCGGCCCGGAATGCCGCGCAGCCAGGGAGAAAGACCCTCGAAGAGGTCGGCAGCCAGGCGCGTGCGGTAGAGAATCTCGCCCATCCAGATAAACATGGGCAAGGCTGCCAGCGACCAGCTCGAGACCGATGTCCACAGGCTGCTGGCCACACTGGCCCCTGGCGGGGTATTGGTGAAGAACTGCAAACCCACCCAACCCACCCCCAGCAAAGCCAGAGCAATCCAGACCCCGCTGCCCAGGAACAAGAGCAGTAGCAGTACCAGAAAAAGTGCTACCTGGGTCAGTTCCACAAGCTACTCCTGTCCCCCGCCCTCGGCGAGGTAGGCTGGGAGTTCACCCCGGAACAAAGCCCCCAGGGTATCGGCCAGGGCAATGGTAAAGATGGTCAGCCCCACCGCCAGAAGGCTCTGGGGTATCCAGATGGGCAGCGGCAACAGCCCTGGGGCCAGGTCGCCATAGCGGTAAGAGTCCAACACCAGCCGCCAGAGTTGAACAGCAGCATAGCCCGAGGCCAGCAGGGAAAACCCGCCTACCAAAAGCTCGAGGCCCCGCCGCGCCCTGCCCTGAAGCCGCCGAACCAGCACCCCCACCCGGATGTGGGCGCCCGCCCGCAGTGTAGGGGCCAGGGCAAAGAACACCGCCCCGGCCATGGCAAACCCCGAAAGCTCGTTGGCCGAGGGAATGGCCACCCCCAACTGCCGCCCGACAATCTGGGCCAGAATAATCACAAAGATAAACACCACCAGAAGCCCAGCCACCAGGCTCGAGAAGCGGTACAGGCCATCCAGGAACCTTCGCATAAGGCGCTCCCTGTGGTTGGGGCGGGTGAACAATAGCCCTCACGGCACCAGGTCACCTACCCCAGGGCTTATCTGCCCAGATAGGTGCGGTAGATGTTGACCCCGGTAGCCCCCGCCCGCCGGAGCCACTCATCGGTCATGGTCTGCCCAACCTTTTTCAGATCGGCCACCAGTTGCGGGCTGGGTTGCAGCACCTGCATGCCCCGCTGGGTCAGGATGGCGGTCTTGCTGGAAGCCTCCTGCTGGCTGGCCTGCCAGCCGCGTTGCTCGGCCCGGCGGGCCGCGGCCAGCACCGCCTCCCGGTCGGCGGGGCTCAGGCTGTCCAGGGCCCGGCGGCTCACAAAGACCATGTTTTTGGGAATCCAGGCTTTGAGGTCGTAGAAGTAGCGGGTGAAGTCCCAGGCCTGGCTGTCCACCCCCGTCGAGGGAGAGGTCATCATGGCCGCCACAATACCGGTAGCAAACGCCTGGGGAATGTCGGCGGCTTCAACCTGGGTGGGCACCATGCCGGTCAGTTCGGCGATACGGGCTGTGGCGGGGTTGAAGGCCCGGAAGCGCACTCCCCGCAGGTCAGCTATGCTATTCACCGGCTGTTTGGTATAGAGCCCCTGCCCGGGCCAGGGCACCGAGAACAACAGGGTCATGCCCCGGCGACCAAGCCAGTTCTCGATCTCGGTACGGGAGGCCCGGTAAAGCCGCTGGGCATCGTCGTAGCTGCTTACCAGGAAGGGAATCGAGTCCAGAGCAAAGATCGGGTTCTCGTTGGCCAGGAGCGAGATCAGCACCTCGCCCATCTGAATCTGGCCATTGCGCACCCCTGGCAAAATCTGCGGGTGAGGCAAAAGCGAGCCTCCGCTGTTCACCCGAATCACCACCCGGCCCTGGGTAGCGGTTTCCACTTCGCGGGCGAACTCGCGGATGTTGATGGTGTGGAAGTTGCCATCCGGGTAGGGGGTGGCCATAATCCACTGGGTCTGGGCCAGGGCAGCGCCCAGGGTCAAGCTTGCCAAGAGTCCAACAAGTTTGTGCATACCTATCCTCCTTTACGGCTCCAAAGCCAGAAGTGAGCGCAAAAAACCCTCGAGGTCGGCCTGCCAGGGCCCCACAAACCCCAGCTTCTGGGATATTTCCCGTGCCGATTGGCTCAGGGCTTGCAGGTAACTCGAGAGCGTTTTGGGGTCGCGGTAATGGGCTTCTGCCCCGGCCAGGCTGAGCGCCGCTACCACCTCGCCCTCCGGGCCCCGGACAGGGGCGGCCAGCTCGGCGGAGTGGGGCTCGAGCTCCCCAAAACTCGCGGCAAACCCAGTTTTACGGGTTTCGAACAGCAGTTCTTGCAGAGACCCCAGGCCCACCGGCGTGGCCGGGGTGTAGCGCTTACGCTCCCCCTGGAAAATGCCCTCCCGCACTGTTGGCGGCGCAAAGGCCAGCAGAAGCCGGGTGGAAGCCCCTGCATACAGGGGCGCTCGCCGCCCAGGGGCAATATAGAGGCGCACCCTCGAGCGAGCCTCCACCACCTCCAGGTACACCCCCTCCAGCCCATCCCGCACCACCCACTGCACCGACTGGCCCGTGGCGTCGCGCAAAGCCTGCATCAGCGGCAGGGCCACCTGGCGGGCCGGGTAGGCGGCCTTGACCAGGGTACCCAGGTGCAACAATCGCGTACCCAGGCGGTAGCGGTCGTGGTCACGTACCAGCAGGCCATGCTGCTCGAGAGCACGCAGGCTGCGCAGGCAGGTAGCCTTGGGCCATCCGCTCGCCCGTGCCAGCTCCGAGAGGCCCCAGTAGGGCCGCTCCTCGCTGAAAAACCCCAGCAGGTACAGGGGGCGCTCGAGGGTGGGAATGGCTTCGAGGGGTTTCATTGAATGAACCACCTGTTTATTGAATGAACCTATTGGACAAAACAGTAAAGCCCAGCCCCCTTGCTGTCAAGGGGGCGCTCACGAGACCTATTCAGCCTATGGCTGAAGACCTAAAGCATCTGAGGAAATCAGCAAGAGGCTCACCAGCCCAGCACCATAGCAAACATCAACGGCGCCACAATCGAGGCATCCGACTCGATGATGAACTTGGGCGTGTCCACCGCCAGCTTGCCCCAGGTAATTTTCTCGTTGGGTACGGCCCCCGAGTACGAACCATAGCTGGTGGTGGAGTCGGAGATCTGGCAGAAGTAGCCCCACACCGGAATGTCGGGGCGCTGCATGTCCTGGTGCAGCATGGGCACCACGCAAATGGGGAAGTCGCCCGCAATGCCCCCGCCAATCTGAAAGAAGCCAATCGAGTGCTTTGCACTGGTTTCCACGTACCAGTTGGCCAGTTCCATCATGTACTCGATGCCGGTTCGCACCGTGTGCACGTTCTTGATTTCCCCATTCAGACAGTGCCCGGCGTACATGTTGCCGGTGGTGGAGTCTTCCCAGCCCGGTACATAGATGGGCAGGTTCTTCTCGGCAGCGGCCACCATCCAGCTATCCCTGGGGTCAATCTGGTAGTAGCGCTCGAGCTTACCCGAGCGAATAATGCGGTACAGAAACTCGTGCGGAAAGTAGCGCTCCCCTGCCCGGTCTGCCGCCTCCCACTCTTCTAAAAGCGCATTTTCCAGACGCCGCATGGCCTCCATCTCAGGAATGCAGGTATCGGTCACGCGGTTCATGTGCTTTTCCAGCAGGCGCTGCTCGTCCTGGGCGGTCAGTTCGCGCCAGTTGGGAATGCGCTCGTAGTGGTGGTGGGCCACCAGGTTAAACAGGTCTTCTTCCAGGTTGGCCCCGGTGCAGCTAATAGCATGCACCTTACCCTGGCGGATCATCTCGGCCAGCGAAAGGCCCAACTCGGCGGTGCTCATGGCTCCGGCCAGCGTGACCATCATCACCCCGCCTTTGTCGAGGTGGGCACGGTAGGCCTCGGCAGCATCTACCAGCGCAGCCGCGTTGAAGTGACGGAAATGGTGTTTGAGGAACTTTGAAATTGCTCCGTTTGCCACTTGGATACCTCCCAACTCTCGGGGTGGGCGAAAGTGGCTCCCCCCTTCGGCCCTGGGTGCAGCGTACTTGCCGAACGCCGGAAACCCGCAGGCCCTACGGCCTGCCCTGCACCGCCTGCAAGTGTACTCGAGTCCAGCGCGTTTTCAAGACCTGGGCAGGCCTTGGTTAAGAACAACCGCTTAGAAGCGCTCGTAGGAGAGGATTTGGAAAACGGGTACATTTCTACCCAAACCCGCCGCCAGTGCTCCCGGCAGGTTAAAGCCAGGGTCCACGTAAAAAATATCCGATGCGCCTTGCCCTCCACAGCGAGGATTATTTGCGTTTCCCGTCGTATTAGCGCAAAACGACTCCACTATAGCCATTCCAGCCAGCGCGGACTGCGACCCAGACATAGCAAACCTTCGCCCAGAATATATGAAGGCAGCTACCGCAATATTGTTGGCTCCATACAAAACAGAGAATTGGTCATTTGTATTTCCCTCGGCCAACAGTGCGAGGGCTTGCTGGGGGAAGCGTGCCGTTCCGTCAGGCCCAAAGTTTGCATTGAACCTAATGTTGCCGCCAGCACCATTGAGCGATTCCAGCAAGAGCGTGGCGGCTCTATTACCGGTTTGGTTGTAACCGTAAGCACTATAGGTAACGGTGCGGTCAAAAGTAAGATTGAAGCCTTGCAACACTGTTGTACCATAGACCTCGAGCTGTCCATTGGCCTGATAACGAAAACCTGCTATTGGAGTCGAGCCAAGAAGCACTCGACAGTCATATTCGGTGTTACCCAGAGTAATCGAGGCTTGATTGACAAAGGCCTGGCAAGTGCTCCCCCATGTTGCATCCGACGGAAGCCCTATTGTGCGCAAATCGGGCAGTGTTTGCCCTCTGGTTAGAATCACACCCCTCGCATCGTTTCGAATACACTGCCGCCAACTGAGGCCTGAACCGCACGTGCCAGGATCATCCAGGCGGGGAAATCGGGGTGACTCTGCATCCGTAATGTCGTAGCGGCCCACAAACGGCGCACAAAAACCATTTGCACAGGTCTGGTTCTGTATGATTCCCTGGTTGTTGTAGGCCAGTGCCAGTGAGGGATAGTTGGCTACCAAACTTGGGTCACCAATCTTGATGTCCACTAGGTTGTTGTTCGGATTTTGTTGGCTATTTTGAGCACCAAGTCCTGCGCTCCCGGTAAGTGTAATGGTTCCCCAACGCACCCGAAATGAAGCACAAAGATTGCTCGCCTGGACGGGCGAAACCCGCTCACTCAAGAAAGTATTCCCTTGGGAACCAGCCAAGTCATAGTTATTCGATATTTCAAGGTTTCCACTGCCTGCAAAAACTGTCCTGGAGGGGTTATTCCGATCACCTTCGATAAAAACTCCACCGCGGATGCGGGCGTTCCCATTGATAGACTCTTGCCCCAGACCATTCCCAGCCACCACCGCATAACGGGTGAAACCCGCATTGGCCAGATAAAACACCGCACGCACACTCGACTGCGCTCCTGCAAACCGCCCCACCGAGGTAATGGTCATGTAGTTGGGGTCGTTGGCATCGCGTCGGATGGTGATGGTGGCCTGCCCTCCTCCGATGTTTTCGGTAAACACCATCTGCCCCTGACTGTTAAAGGTTTGCATGGAGCCAGGGCCATTGCGATCCCAGTCAATGCCCACATACAGCGGGTTCTCACAGGCCCCTACGCTGGCTGTGGGCTGACCCAGCGCCCAGCGAAAATTCTGAAACAGCGCAGTCTTGTACTTTTGCAGCCCGGCCTGGGCAATGTAGTTGGCCTGGGTAGAGGTGGCGTCGTTGCGGGTTACGAACTGCTCAATTTGGGTGGTGTAGAAGGTGCCAAACACCAGCAACCCCACCAAAACCAGAATGACCAGGGTGGCGACTATGGCAATTCCAGACTTAGCGCGCATACTTCCTCCTGCCTCAGTTTTTGAGGTTGGGCATCAAGACCTCTTGGGTGAGCGCCAGGCAGATGCGGCCTGCCGGGCAGTTGACGGTGCTTCCGCTGGCGGTGGTGTAGCTGCTGGCCGAGATGTTGGCAACGGTGGACGCCGACTGTCCAATGACCGTTACCCGCGCGCTGCGGGGGTAGCTACCCGAGGGACAACTGGCGGTGTTAGAAGTGGTGTTGTTGCTGCACTGGTACTGAATATCCATTGCCAGGATGTTGGGGGCCAAATCCACCAGTGAGGCCGCACTACCGCAGGGCACATCCGAACGCAGGAGCGTATTGCCGCTAAAGGCATAACTCACCATTCGGCAGGCCTGGTTCTGGTCAGTACGCAGCGTAGTCACGTACTGGGCTGTAAAACCATCTTGCACACCGGCGTTGGTAGAACTGATGCAATTGACCCCACTGCACCCACTGGAAACCGTGGTAATCAGGTTGCCGCTGGAATCGAGGAAGCCCCTCGAGCCCACCATCTGCAAGTCCTGCGTGACCATCTGCATCACCATCCGTACCCGGTCCTGCACCTCGCTGCGGCTCTGGGTGCGCTGGGTCAGGTCGCGCTGGTCGCCAAAGTAAACCGCCACCAGGGTCAGGATTCCGGCCAGAATCCCCATGGCTATGAGCAGTTCAACCAGGGTAAAGCCACGTCTGCGCATCTAGGGGCCTCCTGCGGGGGTGGGACAAGGAGCGGGGGCGTCTGAGGTGGGTGAGGGGAACACGTCGTAGCAACTGATGCGGTTGACCAGCGTGATGGTGGGCCCACGGCTGTGGGTAGCAGTTACGGTAATGGTGAGGAGCCCTTCGCCCAGCATCCCGGACTCGCGGGCCACACTCCAGCGGGTGGTAATGAGGTTGCTAGTGGTACCGCTGCCGTTGTCGCAGTTGATGCCGCTGCGCAAAGCAGTGCGAGAGGAGTTGTTTGGCGGTGGCGAGGGCAAGGGTGTGGGGCTGGGGCAGGTATGGAAGTAATCTACAAAGTAAAAGCTTTTGTTGGCGCTAATATCGTCACGCAGGTTGTTGTTGGAGGGGGGCGACTCGACTTGCAGCACCAGGGCGGTCTGGCGCTCCAATTCCGCCGTGGCAGCAGCCTTGACCTGTGAGGCCAGCCCGGTCTGGGCGCTGGCTCGCAGGCTGGAAAGCTGGCTGAGCACCAGGGGCACAAAGGCTATGCCAATAATGGCCAGCGCCACCAGAAGTTCCACAATGCTAATCCCGCTGGACTTGCGCATCTCCCCACCCCTCATGGACATGTACCATTCACCACCTGACTGCGACCTTGTTGGTTAATACAAATGGTGCGCTGGAAATTGCCCGCAAAATTGCTCAACACAATGCTGAGGCGGCCCTGTTCTTGCGGCACCCCACGGGCATCGAAGGTGAAGCTGTAGGAGTCAGTACCGGGACAGTTCGTAGTGGAGGTACTCGAAGCTACCCTGGCTACCGAACGGCAGCGCACGCGAGGAAAATCCCCCTGGCCAAGGGTTATGGTCTGAAGTACAACTGGGTTGTTGAGATTTGGGTTGTTCCTATCCAGCACCCAAACCTGAAGGCTACCGTTGCCAGCCGTGTTGATGGTGATGCCACCATTGGTGTTGTTGCGAATAGCCTCGAGGCGCGCTCTGGTGACCTGCGAGGACAAGACCTCGCTAGCCTGGGAAACTGCGATGCGGTCGGGGTTAAAGTAGCCCAGTCCAATCGTCAGCAAAATACCCAGGATCGCCAACACCACGATGATTTCAACCAGCGACAGGCCCCCTGTCCGTTTCATAGCTCAATGCCAATTGTAGAACGCCTGGGGCTTGTCAGTTGCCCCTATTTGGGGGGGAGGGCAGGTTTGCTCGCAACAATCGTTTAGGGCCATACAAACGCAAAAAGGCCAATTTCATAACTTTACACACACCTCGAAAAGCCTGTATGTTACGCAACTCTTCACATTAATATCTCATTTATCTCTCTCGAGGCAAAGCACCCCACCAAAAGGGGATCAACCAGCATTAACTTTCCGTGGGCTTAATCGAATCGGGGCTTTGCTCACTACAGCCGGGCGGTACTTTGGCATAAGGTTTGCTACGTGAACGACATAGCCTCCAGAGCCGACCTCGCAGTGGTGGTGGACAGCTTCTATGCCAAGGCCCTTCAGGACGAGCAGATTGGCTACTTATTCGAGGGCCTGGACTTGATGAATCACCTGCCCGTCATCCACGACTTCTGGGAGAACATCCTGTGGCATACCGGCGCCTACAAGGGTGGCATGATGTACAAGCATCTAATGCTGAATGCCCGCAAACCGCTTAAGCTCGAGCACTTCCAGCGCTGGCTCGAGCTCTTTACCCAGACCATAGACGAGCACTACGCAGGCCCCAACGCCCAGACCATGAAACAGTTCGCCTACTCAATTGCCAATACCATGTACAGCCGCATCTCCCAGCAGAATGCCATCCCGCTGGGGGTTCAGGACAGCCCGCCCAAACCAGCAGGCTGAGCGGGTTCCCAGGAGATTTTACCGCTCACAACAAAACATTCGGCCATCGGGAAAAGGGCGTGGTTAAGGTCTTTCGCTGCCCCCGGAAGGCTCGTCATTCGCGGAAAACCCCAATCTGGTTCTAATTTGCGCCCTTATAAGGTCTAGAGATGAATCCAGGCTGCACTAGAAATTATGCTCCGGGCGCAATACCCGAATGGTTTTCGATCATGCCATTATCCAAAACATAGGCGGGAGGCACTTAGCGAAACCAGCGAAGCAGCAGGTTGAAGAGCAGGCTCAGCCCCACACTAACCAGCACCATCGAAGTGAGGGGAAGGTAGAAGCGAAATCCCTCCCGCTCGATGCGAATATCTCCTGGCAGGCGACCAAACCAGCTCAGCAACCCAGGCGCATACAACCAAACCAGACCCAGGGCCACAAGCAAAAGGCCCAGCCCCAGCAAAAAGCGCCCGACCTCCATGCTTCAATGGTAGCCCAGTTCTCGAAGGGCTTCGGGGTCTTTGCGCCAGTTGGGGTAGACCTTGACCTGCAAATCCAGATAGACCTTGTGGGCCAGAAAAACCTCCAGCTGCTTGCGGGCTGCCGCCCCAATCTCGCGGAGCATCCGCCCCCCTGAACCGATCAGGATGGGTTTGTGGTTCTCGCGCTCGACATAGATGTTGACCTGAATATAGAACACGCCGTTGTCCCGAAGCTCGAATTCCTCGGTTTTGGTAGCAATGGAGTAGGGAATCTCCTCCTTGAGCCGCTTCATGGCTTCCTCGCGCACAATCTCGGCGGCCCATTCCTCGGGGGTCTGGTCGCCCTTGGCGTAGTCTTCGGGGAAAAAGAAGGGGCCTTCGGGCAGCAAAGCCAGCACCTCGTCGCGCAGGGCTTTGGCGTCGCGTTCGTTCTGGGCCGAGATCATGCGGGTTTCCAGGCCCGGCAGCAGTTCGGCATAGGCTTGCAGGGCTGCATCGGGATACTTGGCGGCGTCGGCCTTGTTACCCACCAGGAAAATGGGCACCTGTCCCTTCAGGGGGCGCAGCGCCCGCGCTACTAGCTCGTCCTCGTGGGTGGGAGGGTGGCGCAAGTCCACCAGCCAGAGCACCACGTTGACCTCGGCCAGGGCATCGGTAATCTGGCGAATCATGTACTCGCTCATGGCATCGGCGGCCTCGTGCCAGCCTGGCGTGTCCACAAACACAATCTGTCGGTTGCCCTCGGTATGGATGCCGCGCACCCGTTTGCGGGTGGTCTGCGGTTTGGGGCTGATGGGAGCGATCTTCACCCCCAGCATGGAGTTGAGCAGGGTGGACTTGCCTACGTTAGGTTTGCCCACCAGGGCCACAAATCCGGAATAGGTAGTTCCTTCAGTCACCGCTTTAGTATAGAGCGCTCTTCACAAAAATCGAGCCAAACGGGGCTAAGAATCCTTTGTCCAGGAAAGAACAGTGGCCGCCGGGAAACTCGAAACCCAAGCACCCGTGGGCCGGGCCCGGCCCACGCTTGGGTGCGTAACATGCGTCTAGGCCCAGACGCATTCTCGTTTTCGCGGGCGGCCACGTCTGTGAAGAGCGCGAAAGATGAACCTCCAGACTCTCCCCCATCCGCTATCCTGATGCGAGCTATGCCTGACCCCCTGGCCCTTGCATTCTCCCCCCAGATTGGCCCCAGCCGCCTGCAACAAGCCCTTGCCACCGACCTGAGCGTGGAGGCGGTGGCCGAACTGCTGGGCCGCGAAATTGCCTCGGGCTATGCCAAAACCTTGCAGGAGGGCCGGGCCGAGCAGGAGCGCGAGCAGGCAGCCCGGCTGGGCCTGCGGCTGATTGGGCTGTGGGAGCCCGACTACCCCGAGGTACTGCGTCACCTCGAGAGCCCCCCTATGGTGCTGTACCTGAAAGGGGAACTACCGCTCTCTGAGCGCAACATTGCCGTAGTAGGCACCCGCAAAGCCAGCCCCTGGGCCACCGCCTGGACGCACAAGGTAGCACGCGAACTGGCCGAGGCCGGGGTGGGCATCATCTCGGGGCTGGCCCTGGGGATTGATGCCGCCTCGCACAAGGGCGCTCTGGAGGGGGGCGGCTACACCCTGGGGGTGCTGGGCAGCGCCATGGATCGCTTCTATCCCCCCCAGAACCGTGCCCTGGCCGAAAGGATGAACGTGCTCTCGGAGTTTCCGCTGGGAACCCCCCCTCAGGCGGGTCTGTTTCCCCGGCGCAACCGCATTGTGGCCGCGCTGGCCAAAGCCGTGCTGGTAGTGGAGGCCGGGGAGAAAAGTGGCAGCCTGATTACCGCGAGGTTTGCGGCGGAACTGGGCCGCGATGTGCTAGCCGTACCGGGCCGCCCCGGCGACACCTTCTCGCTGGGTTGCAACCGGCTGATTCAGGACGGGGCGGGGCTGGTGATGCATACCGAGGATGTGCTGAACGCGCTGGGGGTGCGGGCCCCGCAAAAGCAGGCCTTACCCCTCGAGGGCCCCGAAGCCCGGGTCTACCGGGCCTTGCTCGAGCTCTCCGAGGCCCTGCCCGATGACCTCGCCCAAACCACCGGCCTCTCCCCTGCCGAGACGCTTTCGGTGCTGACAATGCTTGAAATCAAGGGGCTGGCACAAAGCAACGGGGGCCGTTACATTCCGCTGTGACAATTCTTGAAACGCTTGGGCACCAGGGGCTGAAACGCTCCTGAAACGCCCCTAAAAGCAAACTGGGCCCGTGAACGCCAAAACCCAGCGCCAAACACGGGCCAGCTACATCCTGCGCCTGGAGCGTACTGGATCGCAGACCGTGTATCGCCTCTTCAACCTAGCAAACGGTAGCCGCTGGGAGGGTCGTTCATGGGACGAACTTCGGGCCTACCTTGATCAAGCAAGTCAAGCACGCCTGAAGTGATCTCCAGAGGGAGGTTTTATGAGTACACTGGCCCGACTTTTCACCTTAGGCATGGCTGTGTTGTGGCTTGTAGCTTGTGGAGGTTCTGGGAGTCCGGGCAGCAACGTGGCCCGAGTCGTGATTGATCAGGACTCGGTGTTGCTACCCGGAGTGGGCAAGACCCAAACCCTGAGCGCCAAGGCCTACGATGCCAACGGCCAGTTGGTACAGACCAACATCAGCTTTAGCTCCAGCAAGCCAGAGGTCTTGGCCGTGAACGGCAACGTGGCTACCGGTGTGGCGGTGGGCTCGAGCCAGATTGTAGCCAGGGCAGGCCAGGTCACCAGCCAACCCATCCTGGCCGCTGTTGCCACCCTGACCAGCGACACCAACGAAATCAACCAGAACAACATTGTGGAGGGCCCCAACTTCATCGGTCTGACCGAGGGCCAGATTCCAAGCGTAGGCAACCGCTATACCGCCGTGGTGCGAAACTTGAACCCTGCAATCGGCGCCAAGTGGTTCAGCCAGGGCATCAACGGCCAGCGCTTGCAAGGCCAGGTCGTGGAAGTGGCAGACGCCCCGGGCGGCAATAAGCTCGTGACTATCGAGGTCGTGCCGTTTGAGCAGATATTCTCCCAGCTGCTCATCGATGAGGAGCTCGACTTCTCCAGCGTGCCAGACACCGTACCGCCTCCCGTCCAGGAGCAGGGTCTGGGTTCAATGGCGTTTGTCGGCTTTGGCGCTCTCGAGTGCGAGCTTAGCAACGTGGGCGCGACCCCGCCCGTTACCCTGAGCGTCCCCACCATGAGCATCACTTACTCCCCCAACACCGCCCGCACCGGTATTGAAGTGCGCATTGGCTTCGGCCAGGATAATGTCGTGAAAGTGCGTTTTAAAGGCACGTTGAACGCCACCGTGAACCTCTCCGGACGCGTCAACCGCAACTTTAGTGGATCGGTGGACTGCCGGGTAAGGGAGCCTGTGACCAGCACCATAACCGGAATTCCCCTGCCTCTTTTCTCCGGTCTGTCGCTCGAGCGCGGCCTGGGGGTCAAATTCTCAGGGGACTTTAGCGGCCCCACGACCCGCTACTCGGCCACCGGCAATTTGAGCATCGCGCTCGACATTGGCGCCAGTCTGAACCTTAGCCAGGGCACCATTACGCCCTTCAACACGGTGAACATCACGGGAGACGCGCTCCTGCGCATCACGGAACCCAACCAGATCACCACCTTTGACACCAGCGCCGAGGCCTACGTCTTTTCCAACTGGGTGCTCCGGTTTCCGGGGGTTGCCTTCGATTTGTGGCAGGATCGCACCGCACTACGCTCGGTGGCCAACATGATTAGCGTACCGGAGCAGATTACTTCGGGTTCACGAACCACCTACCAGCTCGAGCGCACCTACCGCCAGGGCCCCGGCCCCGAGTTCCGGGCCTTCCTGGATTTCTTCAACGCGCGTGAGCTCGTGCCCAGCGCACAAAGCCGCAGGGAAGTGATCCGCCCCGCGCCCTTCACCCTGGGGTCTTTTAGCTGCTCAGCCCTTAGCAGCAATCCCACTCGAGCCCTGTGCGTGGCCAACTTCAGCGAGACCGACTTCCCGGTCATGGGGAACAACCTCCTCAAGCTCGAGGTCTGGGCGCGCCGGGGCAGCGGCGCCCCGTTCCGGGTAGGGGAGGACAGCAGCCCATCCAGGCTAACAAACACCCTCACCGCCGCAGACCAATCGCTCCAGGCCGGCGATGCTTGCTTCTTGGTGGTTTACACAAAAACCCTGCCTTTTGCGGGCATCGTTGCAGCCAACGACGACAGCTGCCTCTAGCCGAGCTAGCCCCCGCCAACCGCTCACGTTCAGTGGGCGGTTGGGCATTGACCGCACGGGGTGGCTCGACCCGGCGAGCACCGCGTCTCAGAAACCGGTGCTCATTTGCCCGACCTCGCCCGCCACGCCCCCAGGGCCTCCTCGAGTTCCCGCCAGACGTAAGCCGGCACCATTTTGCGATGCAAACCGGGAAGCCAGGCGAGCGCCTCGGCAACTTGCGCTTCGCTGCCATGTTTGAGCGCAGCAATCAGCGCCCTAACCCGACCCCGGCCCGCTTCCGTACGGTGGGCGAGCTCCAAACTCTGCTCGAGGGCCTCCCGCATTTCTTCGCTGCGATTTACCCTGGCGTACAAATCAGCCAGATAACCCAGCGCCATACAGCGATGGGTAGGATCCTGGGAGGTGGCCCACACGGCCTCAAACATCAGGATTGCCTCTTGCAGACGCCCCAGGTCGAGATAGGCCTTGCCCAGGTTGATGCGCAAAACCTCGGTGCCATCGTAAAGACCGAGTTGCAAACACGCTTCGGTGTCGGCCAGAACCTGCTCTGGCCGAGCGAGCTCGAGGCAGCAGTAAAGTAGGTTGGCGCTGGCCCAGACCTGCCAGTACCGGTTGGCAGCGGCTCGAGCCGTCGCCAACGCCCTGTGGTAGAGCGGCAAAGCCTCCTCAAACCGCTCCAAGCCACAAAGCAACCAGCCGGTATTGGAGTAAAAGCTGGCCAGCAGCCCGCTAGGGGGCTGGCTGCCCAGCTCCGCCTGGAACGCCTCGAGCATGGGTAGGGCCTGCGTCTGCAAACCCATAAGCGCCGCAACATTGGCGTAAGCCAGCACCGCCCTCAGCCGAAAGTCGGTAGCAGCTTCACGGGTGCACTGCAAGAGCTGCTCCGAAGTCTGTAAAGCCTCCTGCAGGTGGCCCTCCCGGATCAGCAGGTGCACCAAGAGCGACAACGCCGGGGCCTCGAGGGAAGTCCCCGGCATCTGGCCCAGAAGCCGCTCCAGCACCGCCCGGCACTCGGGATAACGCCCCAGGGACAAGAGACCCTCGGCCTGTTTCAGGCGTACCTCGGGTAAATCCTGAACCGCCAGAACCCGCTCCCAAACCACCAGCGCCTCGGTAAACATGCCCCTCTGGCTATAAGACTGGGCCGCTGCACTCCAGCGAGCAACCGCTTCCCCAGGCTCGCCCCCACACCACCAGTGCTCGGCAACTACCATAGGGTCGGCCTGACCATCCAAAACCTCGGCGCAGCGCCTGTGCAAAACCTCCCGGCGCGCCTTAGAGATGGCCGTGTAGATGCTTTGGCGAACCAGATCGTGCACAAAGCGTGAATCCTTCAACAAACCCCCCTGCTCGGCTTCCTCCAGGGCCCTCATTACCGCCATTTCCGAGAAGCCCGCCACTTTGCTCAGCAGACCCACCCCAAACCCCTCACGCATCACGCTGGCAGCCTGCAAAATCCGCTGGGAAACCTCTCGAAAGGAAGTCATGCGGCGCTGAACCAGCTCACCCACCCGGCTGGGCACCTCGAGTTCTGAGTAATCCTGGGTAAGCTCGTCCAGCGGCGTGAACCAGACGCCCCCTTCCTCCCGCAAAGTGCCGCGCTCGAACAAAGTTCGGAGCACCTCGAGAGCGAAAAACACATTGCCCCCGCTCTGCTTGTACAGCCAATGAGAGAACAGGGGCGGGCCCATCTCCAGACCCATCAAATCGCCCAGGAGCTGCTGGAGCGCCTCAAGCGATAGGGGCCTGAGCTGGACTTCCAGAACCTTCTGACCGGAACGCAGCGCCGTCAAGGTTCGGGCCAGGGCCGGTGTCACCTCGCCCAGGCGATACGCCCCCGCCACCCGCCGTTTGCCTCTGGTTACCAGGAGCAGAAACAGCTCGAGGGTCGCGGCATCGGCCCATTGCAGGTCGTCGAAAATGAGGGGGTGGGGTTCTTGCTCGAAGGCTCGAGCCAGCCCCTCCATCAGCCGCAGCTTGGCGGTCTGCGGGTCGCCCAACTCAGTCACGGGCTTGGGGCTGAGCTCCGGGATCAGCCGGGCAACCTCCTCACGATAGACCCCCAGGTTCCGAAGCCGATCCAGGCGGGGCTCGAGATACTCGATAATCGGGTAGTAGGGCAGGTTCTCCAAACCCTCGTGGCATTGGAGCACCTCGGCCTGAGGAAAGACTTCCTGCAGGAAACGGGTCTTCCCCACCCCCGGCTCGCCCGCCACCAGCACCAGCGACCAGGACTGGCTCCGAACAATCCGCTGCTCGCGATCCCGGCCCACCAGGCGGGGTGGGCGTGTTAGGCTCAGAGGCAGGGAGACCTGGGTGGGGTGCGCCTCGGGCGTCAGCGCCTGAGCTCTAGCGATTTGCTCTGCGAGCCGTTTGGTGCTTTGGAGCGGCTCCAGCCCCAGCTCACGCTCGAGGCAATGGGCAAAATCCCGGTATACCTTGAGGGCCAAGTCCCGCTGACCTGCAAGGTAAGCTTGTTCCAGATAGGCGGCAACAAGGTCTTCGGCCAGGGGATTGTACCGGAGCAAATCGAGCAGCAGCTGGGCGGCCTGTTGGTGACAACCCTCTTGCCTGAGTCTCTGACTCTGCCGCAGGGCTGCGTCCCGCCAGACGGTAAGCAAGCTATCGCGCTCAAGCTCGAGCCAGGCTTCAAAACCCGGCACCTCCACTACCCGAAAGCCCTCGAGCAGCGGCGCCTGGTGCAGCCGAACGGCCTCTGCCCAATCGCCGCGGCCTATGGCCTGCCGAAACGCCTGGACATCGGTCGGTGGTGCCCAGCGCAATCGAGCATGCTCGACCTCGAGACCTTCAGCCCAAGGAAGCGCTCTGGCCCGGTTAAGCAGCACCCGCAAGCGACGCCTGGCATTAGCCTCCTCGTCTTCTGGGCAAAAAAAAGCCGCCAGTTCTTCACGGCTAACCCAGTCTCCCCTAAAAGCCAAATAAATCATCAGACACACAGGCTTAGTCGGGGGCAGATCCAGGTTGTCTAATCGAGGCAAGCCCAATAAGGAGAGCACGTAATTTAGAGTAACCCAACCTGCCACCGAGCATAGCGGCCTTGATTGCTCCCCTTTATCAATCAACTCACGAACAGAAGGATGGGTGAAAAGTTAGGTAAACCAACCAGAGACCTAAAGGTAAACGGAGTATCGTCACGCCCTTCACGGACACGTCCGCCCAACCAGGCGGCCACTGTTCGTACAGGATAGCTCTATCTTTGCGAAGGGAGTTCCAAAATGTTCCCGAAATGAACTATGCAGTGTCTTGGATAAAATTTTGCTCAAAGCCGGGCTCATTTGCGGTTTGATCCAGGGCGGTTGGCCTATGGCTTCTCTTTGATCGCTCTTGACAGAGCCCTGTTTCCTGACCCCAGACCCCTTTTCTTACGGAAACGCCTTGACCGAAGACCAGACCAGCCCCTGGGCCCCCACCGAGCCCATCAGCTCGTACCAGCCGGGCTTAAGCCCCGGCGGAACGGGAAAGCTGGCCGGAAGGGCCCGGAACTTGTTGCCATCGAAGTAGGCCACCACCCGCACCTGGTTTTGTTCGCCAGCGGCTCGCAGGGCCAGGAAGGGATCCGAGCGGTTATTGGAAAGCCAGGCGCTGACGTGCTGGTACTGCGAGGCTCCCACCAGGCTGGCGGGGCCTTGATAAAAGGCCCAGGGCACGGGGCTGTGCAGCTTCACTTCGGTAGCCACAAACACTTCGCCCTCCCAAACCCCGGTGGCCTCGAGCCACATACCCGGAATGGCCAGACTCAGCCAGGGCGAGCTGCTCTGAATGCGCACATTCCCCGAGATGACCTGACCGGCGGCGCTCACCGTCACCTGGCCCATGTAGCTGCGAGGCTGGCGGGCGCTCGAGGGGTTGGGGTTGGCGTTGGAGTTGGGATTGGGGCTCGGGTTATCGTTGTTCTTGTTACTACCGCCCGAACTGCTGTTGCCACTGTTTCCATTACCGCTGTTTCCATTACCGCCGCTGTTGCCGTTACCCCCGCTGTTCCCACCCCCGTTGCCGTTGCCATTTCCATTGCCGTTGCCATTACCGTTCCCATTACCATTGCCGTTTCCGTTGCCGCGCTGCACCAGTACAGGCCCATCGGGCGCAAGGTCGGGCAGGCTGCTGGCCGGCACACTTACGGCCAGCACCGGGGGGACAGCCAGGGTCAGGGCCATCCAGAGCCATAACGCCAAGCGAAGACTACGCACGCTTCACCTCGAGCCTGGGCAGGCTCAGGATGGCCTCGAGGCCACCCCCCGCCCGGTTGCGAAACTCGAGCTGGCCGCCCAGCAGGGTCGTGATGTGCCGTACCAGGGCCAACCCCAGTCCCATCCCCTCCACCCTGGGCTGCAACCGCAGAAAGGGGTTGCCCAGGCGCGGCAGGTCTTCCTCCCGCACGCCGGGCCCCCGATCTCGGATGTGGATGTGGATCATGGCCTCCTGCCGCACTTCAACCTGGACGGGCTCCCGGCTAAACTTGAGCGCATTGCCCAACAGGTTACCCAGGGCTTGCTGCAATAGCTCTTCGTAGCCCAGCAACTGGGCCTCCAGGTCTCCCTCCAGGGTAATACGCGACCGCTCTTCTGGGTTAAGGTTCTCCACTACCGAGCGTAACGTTAAGCCCACCTCCACCGGCTGGGGGTCTCGCTGGGGGCTGCGGGTCAGGGCCAGCAAGCCCGCCAGCAGACGCTCCAGACGCTCCAGACTGGCCTTGATGGGCGGCAGCGATTCCTCGGGGGAAAGCAGCCCTCGCTCCAGGGCTTCGATCTGCACCCGCAGCGTTGCCAGGGGGGTACGCAGCTCGTGGGAGGTATAACGGGCAAAATTACGCTCCCGTTCCAGGAACGCTTCTACTGCCTGGGTCATGCGGTTAAAGCTTTCGGCCAGGTCAGACAGTTCGTCCTGGCCCGGCGGCACCGGAACCGGCTTGGGAAAGCGCTGTTGTGCGATGGCATGGGTGGCTTCGGTCAGATGGCGCACAGGGCGCATCAGATAGCCAAACAGCAGGTAGGCCGCAAACAGGGCCAAGAGCAGCGAGAGCGGCAGGGCCAGCAGTTCGGTGCGCCAGAAAGCCTGGAGGGCCTCGTTTTGGGTGCGGGTCTCGAGGGCTGCCTGCAGCACAAAGCCCTGCTCCAGCAAACGCTCTGTTTTCAGCCAGCCCGCAGCCTCGGTGGGAAAGCGCCCGCCAATTTCCAGAAACACCTGCTCGGCCCGCAGCACCCGAAACCGGCTGTTCCCCAGTTCGACCAGCCTGGGCAGGCGGCCCGGGTCGAGCAGGGCCTGCTCGGGGGTAATTACCAGAGCCTGTTCCACCGCATTGGTCACGGACTCGAGATCCTGACGGGCCTCCCGACCCAGCGTGTCCTGAAAGCGCACAAACCCCAGCCCCCCTACCAGCAGGGCCGTCAGCACCACCACCGCCGACAGGCTGAGCATCAGGCGGCTGCGAAACCCGCCCAGCAACACCCAGCCTTTGGGCTTGGGTAGAACTATCGGCATAGCTTGGACGGTTTTGCGCCGCAGCACTCGCATCGGTCAGACTCCCAGGACATAGCCCCCCGGCAGGGTGGCAATTACATTCTCCCCTAACTTCTCCCGCAAACGATGTACATATACCCGCAGAATCCGGTGGCCCGACTCGGTGTTGGGAAATATCTTCTCCAGCAGTTCGTCCACCCCAAAGATCCGCTCGGGGTACAGGGCCAGGCGCTCCAGCAGGGCAAATTCCTTATCCGAGAGCGAAACCAGCCGCTGGTTCCAGTACACTTTTCGGCTGGCAAACTCTACCCGCAGGGGGCCGCGCTCGAGCACCGTCTGGCGGGTAGTACCCCCCCGCCGCAGCAGCGCCCGCACCCGCGCCAGGAACTCCTCGAGGGAAAAGGGCTTGACCAGATAGTCATCCCCCCCCAGGTCCAGCCCCAACACCCGATCTTCCACGGTGTCGCGGGCGGTGAGGAACAAAATGGCCCCCCCGTACCCCCCCTGGCGGAATTGCTGGGCCAGACGAAACCCCGCATCGTCCCCCTCCGGGAGCATCACATCCAGGGCAATCAGGTCGGGCTCGTGCTCGTCCACCAGCTTCTGGGCCTGGGCGGTGTTATCGGCCCACTCCACCTCGTAGCGCTCGCGTCGCAGCAGGGCGACCAGGGGCCCTGCCAGACCGGCTTCATCCTCTACCAGTAAGATCCGCATGTTTGATCCTTTGATTCTATACGCTTGTGTCAGCAGGCGGGTTGGATCCTGGCCCACCCCGCCTTTGACCTTTCGGACTGCATTAACCAGCCTAGAACCAAGTGGTAAACGGGATATTAACAAACTACATGGGGGCCTGGTGCTGTTACACGAGGGCTCTACGCTTCCGCGACTCCGCTTCGGCCTGCACCTGCTCCAGCGCCTCCTGCAAAACCTTCACCCCGGCCCCCCGCCGGCAGGCCCGCTCGGAGAGCCACCTGCGCCACAAACGGCCTCCGGGCTGCCCTTTGAACAGGTTGAGCATGTGCCGGGCAATGGCCCACAGGGGTGTGCCCCGCTCGAGCTCCGCCTCGGCGTACGGCAGCATGGCCTGGGCTACGGCCAGGCGGGTGGTGGCGTGGGCCAGCCCAAACAGCCTCGAGTCGGCCTGCTCGAGTACAAACGGGTCTTCGTAGACAGCCCGCCCCAGCATGACCCCATCCACCCGTGCCAGGTGGGCCTCTGCTTCATGCAGGTTCCGCACCCCCCCATTGAGCACGATGGTCAGGTGGGGGAAATCCTGCTTGAGGCGGTACACCCACTCGTAGCGCAAGGGCGGCACGGTGCGGTTCTCGGCGGGCGAGAGCCCCTTCAGGTAGGCTTTGCGGGCATGGATGATAAAGACCTCGATGCCCACCCCCGCCAGTTTCTCGATAAAACGGGCCACATAGCCGTAGTCCTCTACCTCGTCCACCCCCAGCCGGTGCTTGGCCGTGACGGGCACCTTCACCGCCTGTCGCATCGCCGCCAGGCAGTCGGCCACCAGGTCAGGCGAAAGCATCAAGCAGGCCCCAAACCCACCCCCCTGTACCCGCTCCGAGGGGCAGCCCAGGTTCAGATTAATTTCGTCGTAGCCCCACGCTTCCCCTATCCTGGCCGCCTCGGCCAGCTTTTCCGGCACCGAGCCCCCAAGCTGCAAGGCCACCGGGTGCTCTTCGGGGTTGAAATTCAGCAGCCTGGGGCGGTCACCCAGCAGAATGGACTGATCCACCACCATCTCGGTATACAGACGGGTGCGTCGGGTAATGAGACGCAGCAAATAGCGAAAATGCCGATCCGTCCAGTCCAGCATGGGCGCGACGGACAAGAGCCAGCGGGATGAATCGAAAAATCTCATCAGGCTACAACGCCTTGTTATTGACCAGATTCATAAAATCGTAAAAGTCTACGATTTGGATGTTTGAGTGAGGTAAGTAAGTCTGCAACCCACCCGAAATGTACCAGTTCTTAAGACTTTGATTCCAACCAGTGCCGGCAAGCACGATATAGGCCTTTTGGGGGCGCAGCTTGGTTTCCGTAAGATTTTTCTTGGATTTTGAGCCCTTTTGCACAGTTAGCTCTTTTTGGCCAAGTAGATGCACAAGACGGACAACCTCGAAGGGCACTTTCTCTTCCACAGTTCCACTAGAACCCTGCCATTTTAGCGAAACGAATACCACTTCTGGAAAGGTGATCACAAAATCTACGGTGTGCTGGCGTCCAGCCAATGAGTTAGGGACTCTGGCTTGCTCCAGGTATCTATAACCCTGATGTCTAAGTGCGGCACTTAGCATGGTCTCAAAAGTTTTTCCTGAGGCTGTCTGGGCTGACATCAAACCCCTCTGTAAGCTATCATCTCCTGAGCAGGGCTTCTATCTCCGTTACAACTTATCCTTCTCGGAGCCTCGATAACCTCTACATCAAATCCCATACTCGTGTACAGGTCAAGGATCCGGGATGTGGCCTGGTTGGATGTCACGACGGGCACGTCAAGCTGGGCAAGCCATCTTGCTAAACGCACCTGATCGGCCCAGGTAAAATCATCTGAACTATACTGCGTGAACTCCACATCGTAGGGAGGATCTGCATATACAAAATCTTTAGAGCTAATCTGAAGTCGAGCAAAGTCACTTGTGCGAAACTCCCAGTTTTCGAACACTACACGATATTGTCTAAAGTCTGACATATAAGTTATGGTCTTATATTTCCCAAAAGGAACATTGAAAAAACCACGCCGATTGAACCTGCATAGTCCGTTGTAGCCCGTCCGATTAAGGTAATAAAAAAGCAAAGCAGCCTCCGCACTATCAGCATGGTTTTCACGTATAAGTAGATTGAATCGTTCTCGGTTTGCTAGATAAATTTCACGGCTATTCTCGAACTTAACTCCCTTCACTTGCAAACCACGCCTCAAATGCAGATAGAAATTGATTAAGTGAGGGTTGATATCATTTAGTAATGCGTGCTCCGGCATCAATGAAAGAGTAACTCCCATGCCCCCCACAAATGGCTCTACCAAACGCCTTTTGCTATGTTTTAGCCAGAAACGTTCACGTATTACTGGAGCCAACCAACGTTTCCCTCCAGCCCATTTCAACGGTGGAGCTAGTGGGGTTTGAAAGGGAATAAGTGCTTGAACCATTGCGTAAGAGTCTAAGTTAGCTAGCTTTCAAATACTACCTTTTGCCAATCAACCACTCGCTAGGTGATACCCGTTTAGGCTCACGGAATTCGATATCTTCCCACTCCCCCTCTTCAATTACTTCCAGATTGGGGTTCTGCTGCCGAAAATAGGCCACCACTTCCTGCACCAGGTCGTCCGGGGTCGAGGCCGCCGAGGTGATGCCAATGGAGCGCACACCCTGCAGCCACTCCGGCCGAATGTCCTGCACGGTGTTGATGCGCTCGGCCCGGCCCACCAGGCTTTGGGCCAGCTCCAGGAGGCGCATTCCGTTGGAGGAAGCCAGGCTGGTCAGCACCAGGAACATGTCTACCTGGGGCGCAATCTGCTTGACGGCATCCTGACGGTTCTTGGTGGCATAGCAAAGGTCGTGGCGGCTGGGGACGACCAGCCTGGGGAAACGTTGTTTGAGGATGTCAATGGTGGCGAGCGTATCGTCTACCGAAAGGGTGGTCTGGGTCAGCACCACCACCTTCTCGGGGTCGGGCACCTCGAGCGTATGGGGGTCGGCCAGGCGGGGGTCGCGGCCCACATGGGTATGGACAGCCACCAGAATAGTGTTCTCCGGGGCCTCGCCACGGGTGCCCTTGATCTCCTGGTGGTCGGCAGAGTCACCTATCAACAGAATGGTATAGCCCTCCCGGGCATAGCGCTTGGCCTCGCTGTGCACCTTGGTGACGAGGGGACAGGTGGCATCAATCTGGTACAGGTTACGCTCCGCCGCCTCGGTTCGCAGCCAGGGGGGAATCCCGTGGGCCGAGAAGACCACCGTCTCGTTCAGCTTTTTGCCCGCCGTCGCAAGCTCTGTTCGCAGTGGCTCCACTTCGGCCAGGTCTTCCACAAAGTGAACGCCGTGCTGCTCTTCCAGACGTTTTACAACGACATCGTTGTGGACGATGGCGTGGTAGACCACCAGCTCGCCCTCGTCGCGCAACTCTCTAGCCGCCTTTTCCACAGCCTCGATGGCCATGACCACCCCGGCACAAAAACCTCTGGGTTTGGCCAGATAGATTCGCTCCACCATACCGAGCACTTACCATAGCACAGGATGGTTAGCGGCTCTGTAAGTTGAAGCCGCCCGCGCAAACGCCTTATAGCCCTGATTTTTGCTTCCAGGACACGGGCAGCAGCATCATGGCGAGAAGACCATAGGCCAACGAAGCAAGCCAGAAGGAAGTTGGCATCCACTCTCTACAGCGGTGATCTGGATTGCTGCTCATCTTTCGGATGCTTGCAAGGACGCGGCTTTTCAGCCCAGAAATAGGTGAGTTTGCGGTTACCCTTACCTTCAACTTACAATGCCGGTCTTACTACCCGTTCAGGGGCAAGTGCCTGCCTTTGTTTATGGTGGGCTACAATCCAATCTCTTCCCCGAGCGGCACAAGTTCTGTGGAGTGGATGATACTCTCTTTGGGCTGGGGACGGGCAATCCCAAAGCCCTGTAGCAGGTGGCAACCCCGCTCCTGCAACCAGGCTATTTGTTCGCTGGTCTCGACCCCCTCGGCTACCGTGCGCAGGCCCAGACCTTCCCCCAACAAAAGAATGGTTCGCAGGATGGCCTCTTCGCGGGTATCCCGACCAATGCCACTGATAAAGCTGCGGTCAATTTTCAGCAGGTCAATGGGCAGGTCTTTGAGATAACTCATTGAGGTATGGCCCACTCCAAAATCGTCCAGGGCAATCCGCACCCCTAGTTGGCGCAGGGCACTCAGGTGCTGAACAGCTCTGGGCAGGTTCTGTATCAGGGCGGTCTCGGTAATTTCCAGGTGCAGTTTTTCTGCTTCCAAACCACTTTGTTTCAGCGCCTTTGCCACTACTTCCACAAAGCTCGAGTCGTAAAGGGTACGCGGGGAAATATTGACGGCAATAGACCAACCCAGAAGGCTGGCTTCGTAGCAAGCCTTGTTCAGCACCAGGTGATCCAGCTCCCTAATCAGGCCGGTTTCTTCCGCGAGTGGGATAAAACTGGCGGGTGAGATGAGGCCCCGGCTAGGGTGGTTCCAGCGCGCCAGGGCTTCCACCTTAATCCAACGCTTGCGATGGGTGTCGAGGATAGGCTGGTACTCGAGGAAAATCTCACCTCCCGCCAGAGCCTCCCGCAAGTCCTGGATCAGGTTGAGTCGCTCGCGGCTGTAGCGGTCGAGCTCGGGGCTATAGAACATCAGACCCGTACCGTGCTCTTTGGCTCGATACATGGCAATATCGGCTACCCGCATCAGGTCGTCGAGGTTTTGCCCATCACGGGGATATACCCCCAACCCCAGGCTGGCCCCAATCCGCAGGGTGGTGTCGGCCACGGTAAAGGGCTGTTGCAACACAGCCAGTACCCGCCGGGCCGCGTCGGTCGCTCCCTCGATGGTGGTTTCTCCCAGCAGGATGGCGAACTCGTCTCCGCCCAGGCGCGCCAGCAAATCCCCTGAGCGCACACAGTGCTGGATGCGCCGGGCCACCTGCACCAGCAGCTCATCGCCCGCTTCATGGCCCAGGGTATCGTTGACTTCCTTGAAGCGATCCAGGTCGAGGTAGATCAGGGTAGCTTCCCGGCCAGCCCGCTGTGACTGGGCCAGGAATTGATCGGCTTGCTCGCGCAGCATCCGGCGGTTGGGCAGGCCGGTGAGCGGGTCGTGGTAGGCCAGGTGTTCGATGGTGGACTGGTAGGCTTTGCGCTCGCTGATGTCCCGGATATTGAGGACAATTCCACCCACTGCTGGATCGGCGAGTTGATTCTGGCCCCAGATTTCAAACCAGCCCGCCCCGCTACGCTCGAGCGGCACACACACCTCGGTCTGTACAACCTCTCCGGGCCTGGCCAGCAGGCGTTCCAGGAGATGTTTGAAACGTGCACCATCCTCGGTTGAAAGATAGTCGAAGATGTTGGGTTTGCCCCCCCGTGCTACCTGCCTGACCCTGAGCCTGGAGGCGTTGGGACTGGCATACAGAACATCGCCCAGAACATTGACAATCAGCGTCACATCGAAGCTGTGTTGCACCAGTGCCCGGAAACGGGCTTCAGAGGCCCGCAAGGCCTCTTCGGCCTGCTTGTGGCGGCTGATATCGCGCACGATGGCCATCAGTCGGGGGGGGCTGGTAGAGGTTTGGGCTGCACCCACCTCCACCGGGATTACCGTACCATCGAGACGAACATATTTCTCTTCGAGAAAGGGAACCTGGCCCAGTTGATCCAGGCTTTGAATACGGCTGTTCACCACTGGGTGGTAGTCGGGATGCAGAAACTGCGTCACCTTTTGTCCGACCACCTGCTCGGGCCGTGTTGCTCCCACCAGCCGCAGATAGCTGGCATTGCAGTACAAAATGGTACCGCTGTCGTCCACCTCGATAATCCCATCGGGTGAGGTCTCGACCAGGGCGCGAAAGCGGCTCTCACTTCGCTGGTGTTTCTGGCGCTCCAGTGCCAGAGAACCAATTGCCAAAAGGCTCAAAAACATCACGGCGAGCTCTGGGAAATACCAGACACTCTCAACTTTAGTTGCTGTGTCCAGCAAACTCAGAGCAATCACAAATCCACTGAGTACGATTAGCCATTTTCCCGAACGCCAATGCATCGCTACCAAGTTAGCACTGGCTCTCGGTCTTTAAAGGTCATATCAGACGTTACGCCAAATTCGTTTCCCGATTGTAAATTAATGACATTCGCTCACATATCAAGCCTGTTCTGTGGGTCAAGGTATTTTTTGTTAATCTCAACAAGAACCGGGGTAAATTCAATCGCACAGATTATGGTAGTTTTTTTGTATGCAGCAAGAGCTACTAGAATTGGCCCTGCGCTTTGGCAGACCCTACGAAATCACCCGGAATCTGGGCACAAACTCCTATTTGGCGGCTAGCAGAACCCGTATTGCAGAAGTTTGTCTGGTGTATCAGCGACCCAACAGTAAGCTACTGACTATCACCAAACCCTTTTATCCTGCTGGGGTTTACCGCTTGCCCACCGGGAGTATTTTGCCCGGTGAATCGGTAATGGAAGCCCTCGAGCGCGAAAGCGTGGAAGAAACCGGGCTGCAAGCCCAAATTTTGCGGTATCTGGCCCACATTACCTATCAACATAACGATGGCCGCCTGTTTCATAGCTATGTTTTCATGCTGGCTGCCGACGGCACGCCGCAACCACAAGACCACCTCGAGCAAATCAGCGATTTTCAAGAGGTTACCGCGCCGGGTCTGCTGGAAATTGCCCAGAAACTCGAGGGTCTACCCCCCGATTTCTCCAAAGAACTCGGAGCTACCTGGGCCGACTGGGGTAAGTTCAGGGCGGTGGTTCATCAGGTCGCGGCTCAGGCACTCACCCAGCATCAGACTTTCTGAGGTCACAGCGCATACAGGATGCCAAATTTGCGGTTCAGGTAGTCCACCAGGTACTGCGGGTTGAGGTCTTCGCCCGTCACCTGTTTTAGCAGGTCGCGGGGCCAGTAGCGGCTCCCCTGGTGATGAATCTTTTCCCGGGTCCAGTTCAGCAAGGGGGCAAACTCGCCTCGCTCAAACTGGGCCTCGAGGGGCCCCAGGTCTTTTTCGGCTTGCACAAACAACTGAGCCCCATAAAGGTTGCCCAGTGAATAGGTAGGGAAATAACCAATCAGTCCCGCCGACCAGTGCACATCCTGCATCAACCCGTCCCGGATTTCAGGTGCACGAACCCCCAGATACGCTTGATACTTGGCATCCCAGGCCTCGGGGGCCTCGTCTATATCTAGCTCACCGCGCAACAAAGCCAGCTCAATCTCAAAGCGAATCAGAATATGGAGGTTATAGGTCACTTCGTCGGCCTCCACCCGTATCAGGCTGGGCTCGACCGCATTAATCGCAAAATGGAAATCTTCCAAGCTTACATTGCGCAAGGATTCAAAGCGCTGCTGGGCCGCAGGCCAGAAGTAGCGCCAGAAGCCCAGGCTACGCCCTACCAGGTTTTCCCAGGTACGGCTTTGCGACTCGTGCATACCCAGGGAGATTTCACTTCCCATGGGTGTCCCAAAATGTTCGGGCAGCAGCCCCTGCCCGTATAGCCCATGCCCCATCTCATGCACGATTCCGAAGAAACCCGCATTGAAGTAGTCCTCAAAGTAGCGGGTGGTCAGGCGCACATCGCCAGGGCCAATCCCCTGCATGAAGGGGTGGGCCACCACATCCAGTCGCCCGGCTTCCAGGTCGAAACCAATCCTGGCAATGACCTCCTTACCAAAAGCCTCTTGCGCGGCCTGGGGAAAGTGGCGGCGGAGTATTGAGGTATCGGGCCTGCGGGGGCTGCCCTGAATGCGCCCCAGCAACTGTACGGTGGCCTCCCGCAACTGCCCGAAGATAACTTCCACCTGACGGGCTGTAGCCCCCGGCTCATACTGGTCTAGCAAGGCATCGTAGCGTTCCTCCTTGTAGCCAATCGCATCGGCTGCTTCGCGGGTCAGGGCAAAAATCTTTTTTAGAATGGGCTTGAAGCCTTGCCAGTCGTTTCTGGGACGGGCCTCTTGCCAGATGGTTTCTCCCTCGCTGGTAGCCTGAGCTAGCTCTACGGCCAGCCGCTCGGGAATTTTAGTCTGAAGGTCGTAGGCCCGCCGCCACTCTCGCACATTCACGGCTTCCACAGACGTAGGCTCCCCCAGCCAATCCGAGCCCTCCACTGTGGCCAGCATCTCCCCAATGCGGGGGTCGGTAGCTCGCTGATGCAGCAGCCTGGCCAGCGTAGCCTGCATCATGGCCCGATGGGGATGGCCTTTTTTGGGGGTGTAGGTGGCCTGGTCCCAGCTCGCGAGTTTGCTAAACGAGGCCAGGTAGGCGGTCTCTTTGCTGTGTTCCAAAAGCCAGCGGTACGCTTCCTGGGCAGTCATACCGGCCCATCATATGCCTTTTGACTATCCCTTGACGGCGCCCGCCGTCAAACCGGCCACAATACGCTGCTGGAAGATCAGCACCAGAATCACCAGCGGAACCGTCACCACCACCGAGGCCGCCATAATCGAACCCCAGGGAATCTCGAAGGGGGTGGCCCCACCAAAGGAAGCAATGGCCACCGGAACGGTACGCACGTTGTTGCCAATGGTAAAGGTCAGGGCAAAAAGGTACTCGTTCCAGGCAGCGATAAAAGCCAGCAAGCCGGTAGTCACCAGACCGGGCCCGGTGAGGGGCAGCATAACCTGGAGCAAAGTCTGGATAGGGGTAGCCCCGTCCACGTAAGCGGCCTCCTCGAGCTCCCGCGGCAATCCACGGAAATAGCCGGTCAGCACCCAGACTGTAAAGGGCAGGGTAAAGAGCAGGTACGAGAGAATCAACCCCGCGTGGGTATTGAACAGGTTGGTCTCGCGCAGCAATACGAACATCCCCGAAAGCACCGAAACCTGGGGGAACATGGTCATGGCCAGCACAATGTAGAGCACCGCGTTCTTGGGCGGAAAGCGCAAACGACCCAGCGCATAAGCTGCCATGACCCCCAGCACCAAACAGATCAGGGTAGCTCCTCCGGCCACAATCAAACTGTTAAGCAGGTTCCGGCCAAACTCCGCTCCACTGAACACGTTTTGGTAATGCGTGAGGGTAAAGGGCGTGGGCAAAAAGCTGGGGTTGGAGCTAAAAAGGGCATCGCTGGTCTTGAAGCTGCTAATCACGGCCCAGTAAAAGGGGAACACGCTGTATACCACAATAAAAACCACCAGCAGGTAGAACAGCACCCGCCCAGCGTAGTAAGACAAACCTTTAGTCCTCACCGCGCACCCCCCGTCCCGCTACGCGCATGTACAGCACCACAAAGATAAAGATGATGACCAGAATGGCTACCGATATGGCCGACCCATATCCCAAGTCCTGGAAGTCGATCAGGGTCTGGCGGTTGTAGATAGCCAGGCTGCGGGTAGCGGTGTTGACCCCTACCATCACAAAAATCACGTCGAAGACCCGCAGCGCATCCAGGGTACGGAAAATGAGCGCTACCACCAGGGCCGGGGTCAGGAGCGGCAGGGTCAGCGTCCAGAACTGCTGCCAGCGACTAGCTCCGTCAATGTCGGCGGCCTCGTAGATGTCACTGGGAATGAGCTGCAACCCGGCCAGCAGCAACAAAGCCATAAAGGGCGTGGTTTTCCAGACGTCCACTGCCACCATCGCCCACAGCACCGTGTTGGGGTTGGCCAGGAAGGCAATCTTGTTGGCGACCAGGCCGGTGTTGACCAGGATTACGTTAATCACCCCGTAGATGTCGTTGAGCATCCACTGCCACATCTTGGCCGAGACCACCGTCGGGATGGCCCAGGGGATCAGGATGGCGGCCCGCACGATGCCGCGCCCCTTGAAGTTGGAGTGGATTACCAGGGCAATAGCCAGACCCAGAACGGTCTCGAGGAAAACCGAAACAAAGGTAAACCGCAAGGTATTCCACAGAGCCCCCCTAAAATCGGGATCCTGGAGCAAAAAAAGGTAGTTCTTGAAGCCCACAAACTCGGTGGGCTCAACAAAAGAGATGTCAGCCCGGTGAAACGAGTAATAAAACACCTGGGCCAGCGGATACCCTGCCACAAAGGCCACTACCAGCAGCGTAGGCAAGACCAGCAGCCAGGCCAAACGGGTTTGTCGAAGAGTAAGCATCTATATTCACCTCCACCCCAGCCGACCTGCACAAGCAGCTTAGTGAGATTGTTCCAAGACCCCGATACTATATCGGCTCAAGTAACTTAATTCCAAATTCGCCAAAAATCCACTCTATGCCCATAGCGCATAGCAAATAGCTAAATAGCCTGGTAACTTTTTGTGTCATTCCGAACTGAGAAAAGCAAAGTGAGAAATCTGATGCGCTGGCAATCCACACCCACCAATGGTGCGCCATCCCAGATTCCTCGTCGACTATGCCTCCTCGGAATGACCGCAGGGATCAAGGAAAGATATGAGACTGTTTTGGGCATAACGATTACTTTGTTACCAGACCACTAAGTGCAGAATGCTAAGCTCACCAACTTACCTACAACGCAAGACCTGCGTCTTGGGAACGTGCAGGCGCTTTTGAAACGCTCAACCCTTTGCTATGAAAGAATGGGGCCGGATATCCGACCCCATTCCCCAACAAGGCTTTCCCAAAAGGCCTAGCGCAGAATGCGCCGGAAGGCAGCTTCCATGTCCCGCACAGCCTGGGCGGCGGGCTTACGTCCGGTGATGGCCTCGTGTACACCCGTCCAGAAGGCTTCGGAGACCTGGTTATAGCGAGCGCCGGCTACGCCCGAAGGACGACCCACGGCGTTCTGGAAGACGGGCAGCAGGTCTTTGAAGAAGGCGTTCTTAGCCAGCACCTGGGGATCATTGTACAGGGCCGGGCGGGTAGGTAGACGCGACAGGCTGATGGCGTTGTCCTTCTGAATCTCCACGCTGGTGAGATACTTGACAAGGTCGGCGGCCACCTTCTGGTTCTTCGAGTAGGTCGATACCATCAACTGCCAGCCACCCAGGGTAGCAGCATTGCGGCCCCCCGAGCCTGCGCCACGGGGCAACACGGTCACGCCAATTTTGCCACGCACAGCGCTGCCTTCAGTCTGACCCAGGCTGTAAGCATACGGCCAGTTGCGCATGAAAGCGGCATTGCCCGACTGGAAGGCGTTGCGGGCTTCTTCTTCAGCGTAGCTGGTCACCCCTGGAGGCGAGATACGGCCCACCCAGCTGCGCACCATGTTGAGGGCGGCAATGGCCTGGGGATTGTTGATGCTAATGCGGCCATCGGGCTCGATGATGCGGCCCCCGCCCATGGAGAAAATCCACTCGAGGGCATCGCAGGTCAGGCCCTCATAGGCTTTCCCCTGCCAGACAAAGCCCCAGAAGTCGCGGTTGCCTGCCTGGCGCTCACCGGCCTGGATGCGGGTGGCTTGCTGGTCGAGCTCGGTCCAGGTCTGAGGCGGACGCTGGAAGCCGTATTTCTGCAACAGGTCGGTGCGGTAGTAAAGCAGACCCGCATCGGTGAAGAAGGGGATCGAGGTCAGCTTGCCCCGGATGGTGTTGTTTTCCACAATGCGAGGGAAGAACTGGCCTAACTCGGCTTCGGTAAAGAACTGCTTGAGGTCGGCAGCGTGAGGCGCTACAATGCCGGGCCAAATCACGTCGATCATGTACACGTCCACATCGGCGCTGCGGGCTGCCCAGTATTGCTGGTACAGGGCCAGACGGTCATTGGTGTCGGCAGGCGAGTCAATGTACTCGATTTTGTTGCCGGTTTTCTGGGCCCACTCTTCGGATTTGGCCTTCATCCAGCGGCCACCCTCGCCTACAGCGGTCGAGTCGCCCGCTACACGAATCGTCACCCCTTGGGCAAAGGCCAGCCCACCGACTGTGAGAGTCAGGGCTAATGCACCTACCAGCCACTTCTTCATGTTTCCTCCTGTTTCAGTGGAAGTGCTTCCATCAATCGTTGTCTAACTCGACTGAGTGCACTTTTGTTTGTGGAAGACCTTCCAACGGGGAGTGTACCCCAGGCCACATGAACTGTCAACCCGAGAATCATTTCAAAAAAGGGGGTTTCAATGAGTGGTTGAGTCGTTCAGGTGCTTGTTAAGTTGCACCCGTGTAATACCAAATCTGCTCAGAAGTGACCCAAAAGCGATATACAAGTCCCTCGGACGCGCCCCCTGGCGCGGCAAGTGAGGGGCGCGTTTAGCGCCGCTCACGCGCAGAGTTGGTATAAGAATCTATTACAGAGTTGTTGCATTTTTACCCAGCGAAGCCTGGTCAATATGTACCGGGGGTCACTGGGTACTGCAAAAAGAAACCTTCCCCTGCGATGCAAAGGAAGGTTTGAAACGAGCAACTAGACCAAGCGGAAACTCGAGGGAGCTGCGAAGACCTGCATTACAGTTTCTTGAGTGACTGCACCAATTGCCCCAGTACCCCCTGGGCATCACCATAGAGCATGCGGGTGTTGTCGGCGAAGAACAACTCGTTCTCGACCCCGGCAAACCCCTTACCCTGCCCGCGCTTGATGACAATGGCGTTCTTGGCCTTGTCCACGTCGAGGATCGGCATGCCGTAAAGCGGGGAGCCCTTGCGATGGGCGGCGGGGTTGACCACGTCGTTGGCGCCGATCACCACCGCTACGTCGGCCTGGGGGAACTCGGGGTTGATGTCCTCGAGGTCGTAGAGTTTGTCGTAGGCCACGCCTGCCTCGGCCAGCAGCACGTTCATGTGCCCCGGCATCCGGCCCGCCACCGGGTGAATGGCATACTTGACCTCGATACCCTTGGCCTCGAGCACGTCCGCCACCTCGCGCAGCTTGTGCTGGGCCTGGGCCACCGCCATTCCGTAACCGGGTACAAAGATAACCTTGGAAGCATAGGCCAGCATGACCGCCGCATCTTCCAGGTCAATCGGCTTGAGACTGCCCTTCACCTCACCTGCTTCCTGCTCAACGCCAAAGCCCCCTACCAGCACGCTCCACAGGCTGCGGTTCATGGCCTTGGCCATCAGGAGGGTGAGCAGCGTACCCGCCGCACCGACCACCGTACCGGCCACAATCAGGGCAGCATTCCCGATGGCAAAGCCCTCAAAGCCTACCGCCAGGCCGGTGAAGGCGTTGTAGAGCGAAATTACCACCGGCATATCCCCACCGCCAATGGGCAGGGTCATCAAGACCCCAAAGCTGAGGGCCAGGAGGAAAAAGGCCAGGATAGGGAAGCCCGGCTGACTGAAGAGTACCCACAAAGCCAGCAGCAAGGCCCCCACCCCCACACCCGCATTGATCAGCTTTTGCGCTGGGAACTGGATGGGGCGGCTCGACATGAGGCCCTGTAGCTTGGCAAAGGCAATCAGGCTCCCGGTGAAGGACACCGAACCGATCAGCGCACCCAGAATAGCCAGCAACTTGAGCCCCTGGGCCTCGCCAAACTCTCCGCGCAGAAGCTCCACCGCCGCAATGGCCCCGGCAGCGCCCCCACCCATGCCGTTATAGATGGCCACCATCTGGGGCATGTCGGTCATCTGCACGCGCTTGGCGGCAATCCAGGCCACCACCGTGCCGATGACGATAGCCACCAGCATCAAAAGCTGGTTGTGCATGTTGGGGAGCAGGAAGGTCGCCAGCGTTGCCGCCACCATGGCCACCCCGGCCCAGATCACCCCGCTACGGGCCGTGTTGGGCGAGGACATGCGCTTGAGGCCCAGAATAAACAGGAGCGCCGTCAGGAAGTAGATAAGCTCCACAAAGTATTCCATAGCGATATATAGCATTGGACGGTAGCCAGAAAGCCCGCAGGGGGCTCAGGGCTATCGGTTGTGAGCTATTGGCCTCCTTTCGGCTTGCGCTCAAACATTTCCAGCATCCGTTCGGTCACGGCGTAGCCCCCCGCAGCGTTGGCGGCTCCCAGAATGACCCCGAAGAAGCCAATGGCCTGCTCGAGGGGCGTCTCGGCGTGCCCCAGTACCACCATGGCCCCCACCACCACAATGCCGTGAATAAAATTAGAGCCCGACATCAGGGGGGTGTGCAAAATCACCGGCACCCGGCTAATCACTTCGTAACCAGTAAAAGCCGCCAACAAAAAGATATACAGTGCAGCCCAGGTTGAGTCCATCAGGCACCTCCAACGAGCGCCTTGGTCGGCGCATGGGTAATCTCGCCTTGGTGGGTTAGAAGAGCCCCGGCCAGAATCTCGTCGCTCCAGTCAGGGGCGAGTTGACCATCTTTGATGAGCAGTTTGGAGAGGTTGTAGAGGTTCTTGGCGTACATCTCGCTGGCGTGCACCGAGAGGGCACTGGGCAGGTTCAGGGGCCCAACAATCTTGACCCCGTTCACCTCCACCGTCTTGCCGGGCTGGGTCAGCTCGCAGTTGCCCCCGGACTCGGCAGCCAGATCTATCACCACCGCACCGGGGTTCATCCGCTCGACCATATCCTTGGTAATGAGGATGGGCGCGTTGCGGCCCGGAATCTGGGCGGTGGTGATGACCGCATCCATGCTGCCCACCTCTTTGGCCAGGGCTTCGTGCTGGATTTTCTTTTCTTCCTCGGTAAGCTCGCGGGCATAGCCCCCTTCGCCCTCGGCGCTGATGGGTAGCTCGATAACCTTGGCCCCGAGCGACAGGGCTTGCTCGGCTGCCGCTTTGCGAACGTCGTAGGCCCAGACATTGGCCCCCAGGCGGCGCACCGTAGCAATGGCCTGCAAGCCCGCCACGCCCACCCCCATCACCATGACCCTGGCAGGGCGGATGGTGCCCGCTGCGGTCGTGAGCATGGGGAAAAAGCGACTGCTCTCTCGAGCGGCTATCAGGGCGGCCACATAGCCGGCCACGGTAGCCTGCGAGGAGAGCACGTCCATACTCTGAGCCCGGGTAATGCGGGGTACGAGCTCCATCGCCAGGGCCGAGAGTTTGCCCTTAGCCATGGCCTGTACCCGTGCCGGGCTGCGGTGGGGGTACATCAGGCCCGCCACAATGGTGCCGGGCTCGAGCTGCGCCAGATCCAGCTGGTCCAGGGGTTGTACAGTAAAAACCACCTGTGCACCCTTGAAGAGCTGTTCTCTGGCCAGCACTTCGGCACCGGCGCTGCGGTACGCGTCGTCGCTGTAATAAGCCTCGGCGCCCGCACCAGCCTCGAGGCGCACCCCCCAGCCTTCCTTGATCAGACGACCCACCACCTCCGGCGTGAGCGCAACCCGGCGTTCACCCGAGGCAGTTTCTTTGGGTACTGCGATTTGAACCATTGGACCTCCTCAAAAACCGACCGTTCGGATAAAAACTATTCCGTTGGAAGTATACCAGTGTCAATTGGTGAAAACGTCCCTTCGGCCTGGAGCGTTGACCCCCCCTTCGCAAAATCAATACAATCGAAGGGGCTAATCAAGGAGCATGGAATGGAGTTCAAGAATACCGTCGTTATCGTTACTGGAGGCGCCTCGGGCATGGGGGAGGCTTCTGCCAGAGAGTTTGCCAGGGCCGGGGCCCAGGTGGTGATAGTGGATCGCAACGAGGCACGGGCCCACCAGGTCGCAACTGAACTGGGGGCAGAAGTGCGGGTTGGGGATGTGAGCGATTCGGCCTTCTGTAACACCGTGGTAGAAGAAACGGTACGGCGGCATGGGCGGCTGGATGTGCTGGTCAATGCAGCGGGCATCATCGTGCGGGCCAGCGGCGAGCACACCACCGACGAGCAGTGGAACCGCATCATGGGGGTGAACGTGAGCGGCACTTTCTTCATGTGCCGGGCTGCCATCAAGGCCATGAAGCCTCAGGGTAGCGGCGCCATCGTCAACTTCGGCTCCATCTGGGGCGACCTGGGGGCCGCCGGGGTAGCCGCCTACTGTGCCAGCAAGGGCGCCGTACACAACCTCACCCGCGCACTGGCCCTCGACCACGCCAGGGATGGCATCCGCATCAACGCGGTCTGCCCTGGCGAGGTGAATACCCCCATGCTCCAGTCCGAGCGCAAGGAACCCGTCACCCCCGAACTCTTGCAACGCCTGGCCGATACGGTACCGATGGGCCGCCTGGCCGACCCGGTGGAAATTGCCCAGGTAGTGCTTTTTCTGGCCTCGAGCAAGGCCAGCTACATGACCGGCTCGCTGGTGCTGGTGGATGCCGGGTTTGCCGCCAGGTGAAGGCAGCCTCGAGGCCCGTAGCCGTCAACCTGGGGCTCTCGTCGAGCATGCCTCGAGCAAGGAAATCACAGCGGGCTTGGTTTCAAGGTCTTTTTGCTGCGGACTTTTGCGAACAGCATCTCCGCACACCCCTGAGGGGAGCTATCCATGGAATACCGCAATCTGGGTCGAACCGGTGTCAAGGTCGCACCGCTGGCGTTGGGAACCGACAACATCCTGAACCCCACCTCCGAGGACGAGTCCAGGCGCATGATTCTGCGGGCACTGGATGCGGGCATCAACCTGATTGACACCTCCAACAGCTACCGCCAGGGCGAGGCCGAGCGGGTGATTGGTGCAACGCTCAAGGAAAGCGGGCGGCGGCATGAGGCCATCATTGCCACCAAGGCCCATTACCCAACCGGCCCCGGCCCCAACGACCGGGGGAACTCGAGGCTCCACCTGATACGGGCCTGTGAGGACTCACTGCGACGGCTGCAAACCGACTACATTGACCTCTACCAGCTTCACCGCCCGGTTTTCGACATGCCCATAGACGAGACCCTATCGGCCCTGACCGACCTGGTGCGCCAGGGCAAGATTCGCTACATCGGCAGTTCCACGGCCCCGGCCTGGAAGGTGCTGGAGGGCATTCTGGTCAGCGAGCTGAAGGGGTACGTGCGCTTTGTCTCGGAGCAGCCGCCCTACAATCTGCTGGATCGGCGCATCGAGAACGAGCTGATTCCCATGGCCCAGGCCTACAACCTGGCCGTTCTGCCCTGGTCGCCCCTGGCCATGGGGATGCTGGCCGGACGCTACGCCGACGAGGCGCTTCGCCCCGAAGGCTCCCGCGCCAGCCTGCGCGGGGGGATTTACGCCGAGCGGGTCTCGCACAGGGCGGTGCAGATGGGCAACCGTTTTGTGAAGCTGGCCCGGGAGGCCGGCTACGACCCCGCGCAACTGGCCATCCTGTGGGTCAAGGATCAACCCGGCATCACCGCCCCCATCATCGGGCCCCGGAGCGTGGAACAGCTCGAGCACCTGCTTCCGGTGCTGGACATGACCCTACCGGAGGATATTCGAGCGGCCTGCGACCGGCTGGTACCGCCCGGCAGCGCGGTGGCCAACTTCCACAACTCGGCCCCCTGGATGAAGATGCAGTTGGAGGTGGGCTGAGCCTTCGGGGTGGCTGCTGCATCAGCCACTCAAGACCCCTCTCCTGCAAAGGGGGCTCGAGAGCCCACACCAACCATAACGCCCACATAACACCGCCTCGGCTATGCTAGAACAAAGGAGCCTGCCATGCGAAGCATCCTCGGCGTTCTAGCGTTGGTGGTTTTGGGCACAGCCGCCTGGGCCAAGTGTGACCATCCCTTCTACCCGGTGCGCGAGGGCTGGGTCTGGACGTACCGCTCGAGCGTGGACAAGAACCCCTATACCATCCAGACCCTGGAGGTCAAAGCGGATCGCTTTATCCAGCGCTTCACCTTTACCAACTTTGGCTTCGACAGCCGCTGGACGTGCGACGCCAGGGGCCTCACCCAGCCCGAATTCGCCCCCTCCGGCCAGACCGGCTTACAGATGAAGTTCAAAACCCGCAAGGCCACCGGAGTGGTGCTGCCCCAGAACCTGCGGGTTGGGAGTAGCTGGAGCTACAGCTATGAGGCAAGCGGGGAGGCCCAGCAGGGCAACCTGACCATCCAGATGGAGCAAAGCGTCAGCACCACCAGCAAAGTGGTGGGCCAGGAGAGCGTGAGCGTGCCTGCCGGACGCTTTACGGCCCTCAAGGTAGAGAGTACCCAGACCACCCGTGGCACCATGACCATGGGGGGCCGGAGCAGCCCCCTAAACCTGAGCGTGAAAAGCACCTCCTGGTACGCCCCCAACGTGGGGCTGGTGAAAAGCCAGAGCGAGCAGGTGGTTATCGAGCTGGTGAGCCTGAAGCGCTAGGCCCACCCCAGCGCAAGCCAGGCCCACACCCCCAGCGCAAACAAGGCTGCCAGGCCCAACAGCACCCTAAACACCCACACCAGATAGCCGGCCCCAAAAAAGAGCACAGCCCCCACCCCCGCCATCCAGGCCCCCGCTACCGAAAGATGGCGGGCCAACCCATCCAAAAAGCCGGGGAAATCTACCCGGATACGCATCAGGTTTTTGTCCAGGTTGGGGTCAATGGTCTGGTTGGCCAGGGTGAAGGCCAGCCAGGCCAGGAGTACCCCCAGCACCACCAGGAGGCCGCCCAGAAGCTCGAGCCACATGGTCGAAGCAGGCATCGCTTTCATACAGGATAGGATAGGGGAACCATGCCCTCTGTTGCTGTCCGCATCTTCGTTGTGCTGCTTCTGGCCTACTTTCTTTCCTACTTCTTTCGTGCGGTTAATGCGGTCATCTCCCCCGACCTGCGGCAGGATCTGGGGCTTTCCTCGGCCCAACTGGGCCTGATGACCAGCCTGTTCTACCTGACCTTCGCGCTGGCCCAACTCCCCCTGGGTTCGCTGCTGGACCGCTACGGCCCCCGCTTTGTACACCCCGCCCTGATGCTGGTGGGGGCCGGGGGCGCGCTCCTGTTTGCGAGCGCCCAGGATTTCCCCACCCTTTCGGTGGGCCGGGCTTTGCTGGGCATCGGCTTTGCTGCCGCTTTGATGGGGGCTTTGAAAGCTTTTTCGCTGTGGTTTCCGGCTTCTCGCTACGCCAGCGTGAGCAGCCTGTATGTGGCACTGGGGGCCTCGGGGGCCATTGCCGCCTCCTCGCCACTGGCCTGGCTCAAGGAGCAGATTGGCTGGCGCGGAGTCTTCGAGGGCGGGGCCGTGGTGATTGTGCTGGTGGCCCTGGTGGTGGTACTGGGGGTACGCAACGCTCCCAAAGGCGTTGCGCTTCCCCAAAGCACCCAGGCGGGCCACGCCGGGGTGATCTGGCGCAACCCCGACTTCTGGCGCATGGGCTGGCTCAACTTTATGGTGGGGGGTGGGTTTTTGGCCTGGCAGACCCTGTGGGGCGGCGACTTTTTGTTCAAGGTGCGGGGGATGGGGGGGCTCGAGGTCGGTGGGGTTCTTTTTGCCTTCTCGCTGGCTGCGGTTTTTGGCTTTTTGCTCTGCGGCCCGCTGGCCGACCGTTTGGGCCTGCCCAGGGTACTGCTCTCGGCGGGCATCGCTTTCACGCTGGGGCCGCTGCTGCTGGCTTTATGGCCCCAGATGCCCGTGGCCCTCTTGTATGCGGTCTACCTGCTCATGGGTTTTACGGGTGCTTTCAACATCCTGAGCCTGGCCCAGGCCCGGCTTACCTTCCCCACCGAGCTCACCGGACGGGCTGTCACGGCCATCAACTTCATGGGCTTTATGGGGGTCTTTTTGCTCCAGTGGGGGATGGGGATTGTGTTGGGGCAAAGCAACTACAGCACCGCTTTGCTGGCCTGGTCGGCCCTGATCGCGCTGGCCATCCTGACCTACCTGCCCCTGGCCAAAGCCCCGCATCGGGCAAGCAGTCTTTAGCCAGTTTTCATGCCCCCTGCAAGTGCAAACAGTATGCTGGCAACATGACCCGCACCTACTGGCTTGGCCTATTAGCCCTTGTACTCACTGCCTGCCCCGACCCCCCACCTCCCCCACCACCCCCAAACATCACCATCAGCCTGAACCCAAGCAGCGCTTTTTCCCTGGATATTGGCCAGGAAAGAGTAATTACCGCAAGCGTGAGCGGTACCAGCGACACCCGCGTCACCTGGAGCAGCAGCAATCCCGGCATCGCCTCGGTAAACAACGGCGTGGTGCGCGGAGAGTCCGACGGAACGGCCACCATCACCGCCCGCAGCGTGGCCGACCCCGCCAAGAGCGCCTCGGTGGGGGTAACGGTACTCGAGCCCCCCTCCCCTCCTCCCCCAGGTAATGGGGTCATCAGCGGAACGGTCAGCATTGCCCTGCAAACCTCTCTGCAAAATGCCGACCTGACCGCGCCTTTTGTGGAGGGCGAACTCATCGTGAGGTTCAAACCTCAGGTCAGCCTGCAGTCGCTCAATAAGCTTTCGGTTTTGGGGGTGGAGTTTCAGCAGGTCAGACCGCTGGGCGCCGAGCGCACCTATCTCTACCGCGCCAACCTGAACCGTACCGACACCCTCACTTTGTTGCAGTCGCTGCAAAACCAGAGTGATGTGGAGTACGCGCACCCCAACTACATCCTTTCTGCTCAGGCCACCCCAACGACCCCCAGTACCCCAACCAGCGCTGGCATTACGAGGCCATCAACTTACCGGGCGCCTGGGACATCGAAACCGGCGCTTCCAACCTGGTCAGGGTAGCGGTCATTGACGGGGGCGTGGTGGCCGGTCACCCCGACCTGGCCGGGAAGCTCTTACCCGGCTACGACTTTTACTCCAACGCTGCCGACTCCGGCGACGGCGATGGGCGCGATCCCAACCCCGAGGACACCAGCCCCGGCACCGACTTCCACGGCAACCACGTCACCGGCACGGTGGGAGCCGCCACCAACAACAACCTGGGGGTGGCTGGGGTCTCGTGGGGTGCGCGCCTGGTTCCGATTCGTGCGCTGAGCGGCGGCAGTGGAACCCTGGCCGACGTAGCCGATGCTTTGAGATGGGCGGCTGGACTAAGTGTGTCTGGTGTTCCGGCCAACGCGAACCCTGCCAGCGTGATTAATATGTCGCTGGGTGGGCCCGTGGCCTGTACCAACGCCCCTGCCCTCCAACAGGCCATCAACGATGCGAATAACGCCGGTGCCATCATCGTGGTGGCGGCAGGCAACTCTAATGTGGATGCCAGCACCTTCAGCCCTGCCGGGTGCAGCGGGGTGATAACGGTAGGTGCGACCAACGCCGCAGGCAACCGGGCCCCGTACTCCAACTATGGCACCCGGATTGACCTGATGGCCCCCGGCGGTGAACCTTCCGGACAGCAGGTGGTGAACACCCTGGGCAGTGGGCAGTACGGGGGTAAAGCGGGCACCTCGATGGCCGCGCCCCACGTGGCCGGCGTGCTGGCCCTGATGAAGAGCAAAAAGCCTGCCCTGACCGCCGCCGAAGGGCTCTCTATCCTGAAAGAGACCGCCCGGCCCCTGAGCGCGACTCAGTGCATCCTCAACGGCAGCGGCCTCGAGTGCGGTGCGGGGCTGATAGACGCGCAGGCCGCCCTGGCCCGCCTGAACACCCCACCCCCTCGCTCACTGGTGCTCTCGGCCAGCCCCAACGCTCTGACCCTCAACACCGGCGCAAGCGCTTCCGTTACCATCGGCATCAGCCGTACCAACTTCACCGAGCCGGTGGCCCTGAGCGTGAGCGGGCAGCCCGGCGGCACCACCCCCAGCTTCAGCCCCGCCAGCCCCGTATCCGGCAGCAGCACCACCCTGACCATTCCGGCAGGCAGCACCCCCGGCACCTATACCCTGGTGGTCAGCGGCAGCGCTAACGTGAGCGGACAGACCGTGCAGGGCGAGACCCGCATCACCCTGACCGTGGTACAGCCCCCAACCACCCCCCCGCCCACCCAGAACATCCAGGGCACCAGGATTTACTTCGACGCGGTGCTGCGCGAAACCCCCACCCTGAGCCTGTTGCTGGATTTCAATCCGGTGGTCATCACCCAGACCGGCACCCAGGCGCCCTACAGCCGAAACCAGCTTTCGACGACCGGGCTGTCGGGCTACCGCATCTCGGCCTGGAAGGATGTGAACAACAACGGCACCCAGGATGTGGGCGATTTGTTTGGGTGGTACAGGGCTAATGGCAACATTGCTACCGTGTTGCCGAATGCCAGCAACATCAATGTGGTGCTCGAGCCCGTTCTCTCCACCACCCTCACCCGCGAAAAGTGGCTGAAACAGATGGGCTACCCGGCCCGCTAACGGTGATAGGGCTCGCCCCGCTTCAGGGTTTCGACCCGGTAAAGCTGCTCCAGGAGCACCACCAGGGCCAGCTCGTGCTGAAGGGTTAGTTTGGACAGGGACAGCAGCCAGTCGGCCTCGTCTCGCACGGCCTGGGTATGGCCTTCTGCGCCCCCAATCAGGAATGCCACTCCTTTTTCGGCCCCCATCTCCCAGGCCTCGAGCCGGGCCTTGAAGGCCAGGGTATCGGGCAACTGGCCTCGCTCGTCCAGCACCACCCGCCGGTAGCCCTCGGAGGCTTCCAGCAAACGCTGTCCTTCCTGAACCGGGGTACCCTCCTTGAGGTAGAGGAGCTCGAGCTTCCCGTAGCGCTGCAAGCGCCTGGCATACTCCTCCACACCCGCTCTGGCATAGTCCAGTTTGGGCTTCCCAATAACACAGACTCGCAGTTTCATGGGGCGATCCACCGTAACACTACACTTAGCGGGATTGAGTCTACCGGAGCTGTAGGGTCTGTAGCTAACCTGACCCCCAATCGGCCCCAGGCAAAACCGGCTATAATCTTGGGTACCAAGAGGTCGGTATGGGAAAGCGCCTAACGCTACCGGCAATATTAGGCTCCCCCAGAACCTCGAGCCCGGTATACCAAAACCCAAGCGCAGACCTCCCCCGCTGGAGGTCTTTTGGTTTGGCTGGGTGGTTATTCCCCGTGGCAGTCCTTACCCAGGGTGCCCCGGACAAAAAAGCCTTTACCCAAGGCTTGGCAGGTCGGGCCGGCTGGTCACCCCAGCAGGCCGGGAGGAGACATGGTTCAAGAGAAAATACGCTTCCAACCCTTTAGCCCAGAGCCCATCCGGCTGGTAGACGAACAGGGCCACTGGATCGCGCCCTTTGAGCACGGGCTGCCCCCCGAGCAGCTCCAGCGCTTCTACCGTGACATGCTGGCAGCACGGATACTGGACGAAAAGCTGGTCATCCTTATTCGCACCGGCAAAACCAGCTTCATAGCCCCTCACGCAGGCCACGAAGGGGCTCAGATCGCCATTGCCCATGCGCTGCAAAGAGGCCACGACTGGCTGTTTCCCTACTACCGTGATATGGGCCTGGTGCTGGCAATGGAAGTACCCCTGGTAGAAGTTTTCGGCCAGACCCTGGGCAACGCCGCCGACCCCGCCAGGGGCCGCCAGATGCCCTCGCATCCCGGTAGCAAAAGTCTGAATATTTTTACGGTGTGTTCGGCCATCGCCTCGCATGTACCCCCTGCGGCGGGAGCGGCTATCAGCATGAAGCTGCGCGGCACCGGGCAGGTCGCGGTCTGCACCTTTGGCGATGGGGCTACCAGCGAGGGTGACTGGCACGCCGGAATCAACTTTGCCGCCGTGCAGGGTGCCCCCGCCGTATTTGTGTGCGAAAACAACCGCTATGCCATCAGCGTGAACATCTCCAAGCAGACTGCCTCCGAGAACATTGCCGTTAAGGCCCATGCCTACGGGATTCCTGGCTACTATGTGGACGGGCTGGATGTACTGGCCAGCTACTTCGTGATGAAGGAAGCCATCGAGCGAGCCAGGGCCGGGCACGGGCCCAGCCTGGTCGAACTGGTGGTTCACCGGTTCGGAGCGCACTCTTCTGCCGATGACGACAGCCGCTACCGTTCGCGAGAGGAGCTGGCTGCCGAGCGCCAGCAAGACCCCTTGCTGCGCTACCAGCGTTTCCTGGAGAAAGAAGGGCTCTGGGATGCCCAGTGGGCCAACGAACTACGCATCGAGCTTGCCAAAGAACAGGAAGCCGCCTTGCAAGAAGCCCTGCAAGCGGGCGAGCCCGACCCCCTGCAAATGTTCGACGATGTGTACGCTGCCCGCCCCTGGCATCTAGAAGAGCAGCGCCGCCTGGTGATGGACGAATTGCAGTCCTGATGGTAAAGGTTTCTGTCCTCTTTTTGAAGACTTGTAACTTGCGACCCGTAATGGAGGTTGTATGCCAACCATGACCCTAATCCAGGCAATCAATACCGCCCTGGACGAAGAGATGAGCCGCGACGAGCGGGTACTGTTGCTGGGGGAGGATGTGGGCAAGCGCGGGGGGGTTTTCCTGGCGACCGAGGGCCTGCAACAAAAGTATGGCCCTGACCGGGTACTGGACTCTCCCCTTTCCGAAGCCGCCATTCTGGGGGCCGCCGTGGGACTGGCTGCCCACGGAATGCGCCCCGTGGCCGAGATTCAGTTTGCCGACTACGTCTTCCCCGGCATTGACCAGCTTTTCTCCCAGGCCGCCAAGCTCCGCTACCGCTCGGGGGGACAGTTCACCGCCCCCATGGTGGTGCGAATGCCCACCGGCGGCGGCGTAAAGGGGGGGCACCACCACTCACAAAGCCCCGAGGCCCACTTTGCCCATACCGCCGGCCTTAAGGTGGTGGTGGTTTCCACCCCCTACGACACCAAGGGGCTTCTGAAGGCGGCCATCCGCAACGACGACCCGGTGGTTTTCATGGAGCCCAAGCGGCTCTACCGCGCGGTCAAGGAAGAGGTGCCGTCCGACGACTACCTGATTCCCATCGGCAAGGCCGCCATCCGCCGCGAAGGCAGCGACATCACCCTGGTTTCGTATGGAGGGCCGATGGTCGAGACCCTGCGGGCCGCCGAGGAAATGGCCGCCGCCGGGGTAGACCCGGAGGTGATTGACCTGCGCACCGTGATGCCCTGGGACAAAGAGACGGTGCTGAACTCGGTAGCCAAAACCGGACGCCTGCTGATGATCTCGGAGGCCCCGCGCACGGCCAGCGTGGCCTCGGAAGTGACCGCCACCGTTTCGGAGGAGTTGTTCGACCAGCTGCTGGCCCCACCCCTGCGGGTAACCGGCTTCGATACCCCCTATCCGCTGGCCCAGGACAAGCTCTACATGCCCACCGTGACGCGCATCTTGAACGCCGCCAAACGCTTGCTCGACTACTAGGGAGGACGCATGCCCAAAGAAGTGGTATTACCCGAACTCGCCGAATCTGTGGTGGAAGGTGAAATTCTCCGGTGGCTGGTGAACGAAGGCGACGCCTTGCAAAAAGACCAGCCTTTTGTAGAGGTCATGACCGATAAGGTGACGGTAGAACTCCCGAGTCCACTGGCGGGGGTGCTCCTGCAAAAGCTGGTGAAGGAGGGCGACGTGGTGCCCGTCCATGCACCGATTGCCCTGGTGGCCGAACCGGGGGAAGCAGCCGCCCCCATTTCCGACAAAAAGCCCACCCCGGCGCCCAGCGTACAGGCCCAGGAAGAGCGCTCCATCGTGGAGCCGGGCCAGATCGCCGAGGACGATGGGGCTAACCTCTCCCTGTTCAAACCCGACAGTAAACCGGAACAGGTGAAAAACCCCTTCAGCAAGGCAGCCCCACTCCAGGCTGCAGAGAGCACTACCGTAGCCCAACCCCGGCGGGTGATTGCGGTACCGGCGGCCCGCAAACTGGCCCGCGAGCTGGGCCTGGACATTGCCCAGGTTCCGGGCTCGGGGCCAGGGGGCCGGGTACGGGTAGAGGATATACGGGCCTACGCACAAAGCAAAGTGCAAGCCCCAACCGCTCCAGCACCAGAACCTACAGGCCACAAGCCACCCGCTACCGGCTTCCCACCCCCGGTACAGTACAAGCCCCCCAAGGGCTACGAAGACCTCGAGACCCGCGTACCCCTGCGCGGCCTGCGCCGGGCCATAGCCCAGCAGATGGTGGCCTCGCACCTCTATACCGTGCGCACCCTCTCGGTGGACGAGGCCGACCTGACCGAGCTGGTGGCCCTGCGCGAGCGGCTCAAGCCGGAAGCCGAAGCCCAGGGAGTCAAGCTCAGCTACCTGCCGTTTATTTTCAAGGCCATAGCGGTGGCGCTCAAGAAGTTCCCTTCCCTGAATAGCTCGCTGGACGAAGCCCGGCAAGAGGTGGTGCTCAAGCACTACATCAACATCGGAATGGCGGTGGCCGCCGAGAATGGCCTGATTGTGCCGGTGGTTCGGGACGTGGACCGCAAGAGCCTGCTTCAACTGGCCCGCGAGATTGCCGACCTGGCCGAAAAAGCCCGCGCCGGCAAGCTGGCCCCCGAAGAGGTGAGCGGCTCCACTTTCAGCGTGACCAACATCGGCTCGATTGGGGCCCTGTTCAGCTTCCCCATCATCAACGTGCCCGACGCGGCCATCCTGGGGGTGCACTCCATCCAGAAGCGCCCGGTGGTCAACGAACGCGACGAGATTGTGGTGCGCCAGATGATGTACCTCTCGCTCTCTTTCGACCACCGGCTGGTAGACGGCGCGGAGGCCGCACGGTTCTGCAAGGAAGTAATCCGGCTCCTGGAAAAACCCGAGCGGCTCTTCCTGGAAGCGCTATAGTTTTTCATCTAGCAGATTTTGTTTTTCAAGTGAGCACTCACTAGAATGGGGTGTCTATGTCAACCATCTACGATGTAATTGTGATCGGAACCGGCCCCGGCGGCTACCACGCGGCCATTCGGGCGGCCCAACTGGGCAAGAAAGTACTGGCGGTGGAAGCGGAGTACGTGGGTGGGGTTTGCCTGAACGTGGGCTGTATTCCTACCAAAGCCCTGTTGCACGCCGCCGAGGAGCTCGAGGGCATCCGCCACGGAGGCGAGTTTGGCCTCGAGGTGAAAGAAGCCAGGCTCGACACCAAGAAGCTGGGCGGCTGGCGCGACGGCATCGTCAAAAAGCTCACCGGCGGGGTTTCTCAGCTTCTAAAGGGCAACAAGGTAGACCTCAAAACCGGCTTTGCCAGGTTTGTTGACAAAAACACCATCGAGGTCGGGGGTGAACGCATCCAGGGCCAAACCTTTATCGTGGCCACCGGCTCCGAGCCCAACACTCTGCCGGGCTTTGAGGTAGACCAGAAGGACATTGTGGACTCTACCGGAGCTTTGCGCGTGGAGGAAAAGTTCCCCAGACGCCTGCTCTGCATTGGCGGGGGTGCGATTGGCCTCGAGTTCGCCCAGGTCTATAAGCGGCTGGGGGCCGAGGTCACGGTGATTGAGTTCATGGGCCAGATTCTGCCCGCCGCCGACCCCGAGACCGCTGGTCTGCTGGCCAAAATTCTGGGTAAGCAGGGTATTGCCATCCGCACCCAGACCAAGGGCGTGAAGGTGGAGAGAAAAAAAGACGGCCTCCACGTCACGCTGGAAGACCTGAAAGCGGCCAAACAAGAAACCCTTGTGGTGGACAAGATTCTGGTCGCCACCGGGCGGCGGCCCCGGGGCAAGGGGCTGGGGCTCGAGGCCATCGGGGTCAAGGTGGACGAGCGCGGCTACATCCCCACCAACGAGCGCATGGAAACCAACGTGCCCGGCATCTACGCCATCGGCGACGTGACCCGCCCCCCCCTGCTGGCCCACAAAGCCATGAAGGAGGGCCTGATTGCTGCTGAAAACGCGGCTGGGGGCAACGCCGCCATGGACTACCAGATCCCCAATGTGGTTTACACCAGCCCGGAGTGGGCCGCCGTCGGCATGACCGAGGAGGAGGCCGTCAGGGCCGGTTACAAGGTCAAGGTGGGCAAGTTCCCCCTCTCGGCCTCGGGCCGGGCCATGACCCTGGGGGCCACCGAGGGGCTGATCAAGCTCATCGGCGATGCCGAAACCGACCTGCTGTTGGGCGCCCATATGGTCGGGCCAAGCGCCTCCGATTTGATTGCCGAGATGGCGCTGGCGCTGGAAATGGGGGCCACCGTGACCGATGTGGGCCTGACCGTCCATGCCCACCCCACCCTTTCCGAGGGCATCATGGAGGCTGCCGAGCACCTGCACCGTCAGGCCATCCATATTGCCAATCGTTGAGATTGGCTTGTGGCTCGTGGTTAGTGGCTTGTGGAAATTTGGATTTAACTGCGACTTGTGAGGGCCCTTCGGGGCTGGTATAAATAGCCGCGATGCGGATTCGTGCGACCCTAAATGCGTTGGCCTTGCGGCTCGATGGCAACGAAACCCCCGAGATGCTTCGCAAGGCTCTGGCCGAACTGCCCGACTTACCCCTGGAAGTGGAGGTCGCTGGGGTGGTGAACCAGGGAACTCTGGAAGCCTTGCTCGAGCTGGGCCGCGAACGGGGTCTACAGTTCAGGCCCCAACGGGGCGAAAAATACATCCCCTACACCGAGGTGATTGACCAGACCCTGCGTTCGGGCGCCCGGGTGGAGTCCCCCGGCACGGTGGTGGTTCTGGGCGATGTCAATGCGGGCGCCGAGATAATTGCGGCTGGGGACATCATCGTGGTGGGAAAGTTGCGCGGGCTGGCCCATGCCGGAGCCACCGGACAGGAAGAGGCAGCCATCTGGGCCATGAGCCTGGAAGCCAAGCAGATTCGAATTGCCCACCACGTAGCCCAGGCCCCCGACGGCGAAAAGGGCTCCCGCAGCCCCGAGCGGGCCAGGGTGGTGGGGGGCCGGATAGTGCTGGAAGCCTGGGGTAAGAAAGCCTGATATCAAATCTGCTCAGAAGTGACCCAAAAGCGATACACAAGTCCCTCGGACGCGCCCCCTGGCGCGGCAAGTGAGGGGCGCTAAACGCGCCGCTCACGCGCAGAGTTGGTATGAGAACAGGCTTCGCGCCTAATCAAAAGCCAATTCCACCCGCCGACTCGCCGTAGGTGCGCAGAATCTGGTCAATAACCCAGCCGGTAACCGCCACATAGAGCCAGACCGGCACCGTCCAGCGGGCCCAGGCTTTGTGAATGCGAAAGCGCTGCTTGAAGGCGTTGTAGATGAGCCACAGCACCAGCGGCCCGTTGAGAGCCGCCAGGATGGTATGGCTAATCAAGAGGGCGTAGTAGGCCCCACGCCACTCCTCTGGCCCCACATAGCGGGTGGTTCCATAGAGCCCCCACTTGAGCAGGTAGAACACCAGAAAAAGCGCGGCCAGGCCGGTGGCTGTCAGCATCACTCGAGGATGCCAGACCCGGTCCCCCCGCTTGATAAGAATAACCCCAATGATGACCGCCAGACCCGACAGAGCAATCAGCAAGGCGGCGATATCGCCCAACATCTGACCCATGATGCTAGTTTCCTCCCCGATGGTGTACAGGTATACCCTGTAGCCGTTTCAAAATAGCCTATTCCTGCAAAGGACATTTATCCCTGCACGCTATTTGTGAACTCTTGACCAAGTCTTTCCGCTAGGCGGCGCACCCGCTCCTCCCTCGAGCTCCGGGCATAGCTGTAGCCCAGCATGAAAGCCCGCTCGGCCTCTTGACGCTTGCCGAGCTGACGCTGCATCTGGGCCAGTCGCAGATAAGCCAGCGCCATCATGCCATCGCGCTCCTTGGAGGGTCGAACTGCCTCCAATAAACCCACCGATTCTCTCAGCGAACCCACCGCCTGCTCGGGGGGAAGTTCGCGGGCATCCCGAATCAGAATGGCAGCCTGGTCGAGCAAGCGTTGCACAGCCCAAGTATATCGGCCTGCAAGCGCTCCGTACAGCGAAGCAGTGATGGCCAGTGATGGTCAGATGTCGCAGGTCGCAGGTCTCAGGCCGAATTTTCGCTTATCGTTTTGGGTTCTGGGCAGATTGACCCCCTTGTGCAAGCCCTGGAATTATGGGTCGCCAGCGAAAGGCCATTCTCTTTAGGCGCTGGACCATTGACCATAGACCAATAAATGTAGACACTTTCCTCATGACACCTTACGAAGCCTTTCAACTCCTCGAGCTACGCGTCGGACGCATTCAGAAAGCCCTGCCCCACCCCAAGGCCCGCAAGCCCTCCTACCAGCTCTGGGTGGACCTGGGCCCCCTGGGCCTCAAGCAGAGCAGCGCCCAGCTCACCGACCTCTACACCCCCGAGGCTCTGGTGGGGCGGCTGGTGATCTGCGCAACCAACCTTGGCGAGCGCAACATTGCCGGCTTCAAATCCGAGGTACTGGTACTGGGTTTGCCCGACGAGGCGGGGCGGGTGGTGCTGCTCTCGGCAGAGCGTGAAGTGCCGCTGGGCGGGCGGGTTTACTGAAGCAATCGCTCACGGTAACGAACAACGCCTCGAGCCGTCGCCATCAGTTGTAGCAAGGCAGCCGCCACAAAACCCTCCGGGTTGGGTTGGCGCAGCCGAAGGCGCAATTCGCCCCAAAGCGCTGGGGGTTCGGCGGGGGGCGGCTTCAGGTCGCCCGGCCAGCGCGAAAGCCAGGGGTGGGGGGTGTGGGGCTCGAGGAACACGCTTTTCCCCAGCCAAGCATTGAGGGCTTCCAGATAGGCCACAAAGTCGGGCAGCGCCCACGACAAGAGCACGGTCTCCAGGTCGAATCGGGCCTCGTTGGGGTCGGTAAAGGCTGGTGGGTGGGCGAGCCGCTCTCCTACCTCGGCTGGCAGTTCGGCTTCTACCAGTGCATACAACCGGCCCCATTCCCGCCGCCAGATGGCCGTCTGCAAACTCAACGACCAGGGGCTTTGCAGCTTTTTGGACACTAAAAAGCACTATACCAGCTTTCTTCGAGCACCACTATACAGGCCAGCCATATCAAAGACGTTCAGACTCCTCGTACCACCTTTGGCTTTGAGCTTTCAGCTTTCGGCCTTAGGGGTCGCCGAGTCTGGTGATTCATCAAAGTCGAGTGTTCCGCTGAAGTTGGTATTATGTCCAGCAGGAGCCCATTATGCCAGAGCCAATCCCCATTGCCAAAGGTGAATCGGAAGTATTCCTGTATCCCAAGATGGCCAACCGCCACGGCCTGATTGCCGGGGCCACCGGCACCGGCAAGACCGTGAGCCTGCGGGTGCTGGCCGAGCAGCTCTCCCGCATTGGCGTGCCGGTCTTCATGGCCGATGTGAAGGGCGACCTCTCGGGGATGTGCAAACCGGGCGGCGAGAACCCCAAGATTGCTGAGCGGGTGCAGAAGCTGGGCCTTGTAGATTTCAATTACGAAGCCTGTCCGGTGATGTTCTGGGACGTGTTCGGCGAGCAGGGCCACCCGGTGCGGGCCACCGTCTCGGAGATGGGGCCACTGCTTCTAGCCCGCCTGCTGAGCCTAAACGAGACCCAGAGCGGGGTGCTCACCCTGGTCTTCAAGATTGCCGACGACAACGGCCTGCTGCTACTGGACCTGAAAGACCTGCGGGCCATGTTGCAGTACGTGGGCGACCACGCCGAGAAGTTCAAAACCGAGTACGGCAACATCTCGGCGGCCTCCATCGGCACCATCCAGCGTGGGCTAATTGCCCTGGAAGAACAGGGCGGCAGCCGGTTTTTTGGCGAGCCGGCGCTGAACCTCGAGGATCTGATCCAGACCCAGAATGGCCGGGGCGTGGTCAACATCCTGGCTGCCGACAAGCTCATGCAGTCGCCCAAGCTCTACAGCACCTTTTTGCTCTGGATGCTCTCCGAGCTCTTCGAGCGGCTGCCCGAGGTGGGCGACCCCGAAAAGCCCAAGCTGGTCTTCTTCTTCGACGAGGCCCACCTGCTCTTCGACGAGGCCCCCAAGGCCCTGCGCGAGAAGATCGAGCAGGTCGTGCGGCTGATCCGCAGCAAGGGGGTGGGGGTGTACTTCGTGAGCCAGAACCCCCTGGACATCCCCGACGAGGTGCTGGGCCAGCTGGGCAATCGCGTCCAGCACGCGCTAAGGGCCTTCACCCCACGCGACCAGAAAGCCGTCAAGGCCGCCGCCGAAACCTTCCGGCCCAACCCCAAGCTGGAGGTGGCCACCGTAATCCTGGAGATGGGCGTGGGCGAGGCGCTGGTCTCGACCCTGGACGAGAAGGGCATCCCCAGCGTGGTGGAGCGGGCCCTGATCTACCCGCCCCGCACCCAGCTGCCCCCGCTCAGCCCTGAGGAGCGCCAGCAGGTGATCCGGCAGTCCCCGGTCTACGGGCACTACGAGAAGGCCCTCGACCGCGAGTCGGCCTACGAAATCCTGCGGGGCCGGGCCGCCGAGTCGGTGCAGCCAGCCCCCCCAACCCCCCAAGCCCAGGCCCCGGCCCAGCCCGCTGGGGGCAACCTTTTAGGCGACCTGGCCAAAGGGGCGGTGGGTTTCCTGGCTAGCCGGGAGGGGCAGCGCATTGTGCGGGGGGTGCTGGGCGGGCTGCTGGGGGGTAGCAGCAAGCGCAAGCGGTAGTTTTGCTATCCAGAACAATCCCCCCAAATGGGGGGTATTGTTTTTGCCCTGAGACCTTAGAATTGCCGATAGCTAAGGGATTTTCGCGCCATTTGAGCAACAGCGTCGACACCATTGACGTAACGCCCTGGGCACTTCAACCAAGGATTTTGAACAACGCCTGTTCACTGGGCTCCCTAAGCTATGGGCAGTTAGGGACGCATGAGGTCTTGCATGAGGCAAACTGGCCTGACGATTGTAGAAACTCTGATCGTGATTGGTATTCTGGCGATACTGTTTGCAATTGCCCTGGGACCGGGCTTACGGGTTTTGCGGGGACAGCAAAACAAAGCCTCCCTTGAGACAGTAAGGCAGATGTTCTGGCAGGGGGCGACTGCGGCTGCCAGCAGAAACCAAACCCTTCAGCTCACTCGATCCGGCTCCACATTTATCATCGCTCCGGCCAACGGAGCAGCCGTCCGCACCTTCGAGGTTTCTCCTGCTACCATCATCGGCCTTCCTGGTGGAGTGGTGGCCACTTTCCTGCCGCCTGGACGAGTAGTGCTGGCCGGCGGCGTTAGCAATCCATTCACGGTTGAAACCAACGGGCAAACCTACAGCATCATGGTTTCGTTAATTGGCGAAACCCAGGTGGCAAGCCCCTAGTGAGCGTGTCCTATGCGAAGCAACGGTTTATCCCTGATCGAGACCCTCATTGCCATGGTGGTGCTGGCCATCACCCTGACCGCTTTTACCTCTCTCATCGTGGGGAATATGCAACAAAACACCAACTCTGGCGCCCGTACCGGTGGTACCCAACTGCTGAACTACCTGGGGCGTCGGGTCATTGCAGGGGACAGTGCAGTCATTCCCAGCAGTGCCACTGCGCCAAGGGAGTGGATTTACGGTGAAGTGCAAAGTGCTTTCCCCGACTTGATAGGCCAGCAATTTTCCAACCCTGCCCTCTACAGGGCCACGGTAGAAAATCTGGGGCCGCAAAGCCCGATCACCGGTCTCAGCCTGACTGCTTACCGTGTTGAGGTGTGCTGGCAAAATCAGGGCAACGAGTCGTGTGTTCGGGCCCTTACGTTTGGTCCCGACCTTCCCACACCCGGCACCCCCGGAACCCAGCCCATCTTGACCAACTGAGGCTCCTATGCGTAGGAGAGACGCTTTTACCCTAATCGAGATGGTGCTTTCACTGGCCATCCTGACCCTGATTGTTGGGATTACGGCCACGCTATTACAGCAAACCCTGCTCTTCCAGGCTCAGCAAGAGGCAACCGCTGCCGCACAAGCCAAATTGCGCCGGGTAGTGGAAGTGGTTTCGCAAGACCTGCGCGGAGCCGTGTTTGGACACATTGCCAACAGCCCCTACCCTTCCCAAAATAATGCCGTTTCGTTCCTTGTCGCCGAGGGAGGCACCGCCTATCCGGTTTTCAATACCGGCTCGAGCTTCGCTACCAGCAGTTTGGCGACCTTTGTCGCCAGTGGTTCAGCCAGCGAACTGGCCATCACCGTAAACGGAAGGGTGTTGATGGTCAACCGCAACAATCAGGGCGTGATCCTTCCTGTCACGGCCATCACCCAGGGAAGTGGTAACCTCTGGACGGTTTCGTTTGGCTGCCAGAACACCATTAGCTACACCGAGGGAACCGTCATGTACCCCATCCGCGAGGTGGGTTATCGGTACGACCCCACCAGCCGGAATCTGCTGTATAGCGAAAATGGAACTGCCCAGGTGGCCTCCTTTAACCTCTCGAGCTTTGTCATTGATTACGTGTATCAGACTGATGCCGGAACCCCTGCCATCAACCCCTCCGGATACAACACGGGGGGTGCCATTCGGGATAGTTTTAGCGCAGAGGTTATGTCAATAGGTGTGTAAAAAGGTTTAGGCGATTGCCTCCAGTGGTTGAGGTTGCTGCTGCGGGTTGAGTCTTTGACCA
>FWPV01001641.1_pt1 | contig 60690 bp, 44 predicted proteins | sample 2228371 | NCBI WGS metagenome assembly FWPV01 (sample SAMEA103939776, study PRJEB20133) | metagenome
GCCACCAATGGTCAGATTGAATGGGACTACAAGAATGGGATTTGCGTGGTGAACGCTCCCTCGGCAAAAGGCGTTTGTGGCTTTCTCAAGAGCAAGCCATCTTTCGATCTGGATGATGTCATTATCGAGTCCAGCAACGATTATGCGGTAGTCCATGTGGTGGCGATGGATGATAAATCGATTGGCGAATCATCAAAAATCCTGATCCAGGTTGGGACTGTTTACCGGCCGACGGGCTGGTCCGAAACTGCCACGAACTTTGAATTAAATGGTAAGATGGTGCCAGGCTTTAGAATCGAGAATACCGGTCGGATGCCCTGGAAATGCGCCAATACTCAGGTGACCGTGAAGATAAAAAATAAAGGACTGAATCTGGCAACGTTGCTCGATGCCGCTGGCTATGGAAAATCCGCCATTCCAATTGTCGATGAAGGCGAATATGGAAAGATCGAGTTGCCAGCTGATGCAATGTATGTGATCGCGCAAAATACCGCCACTGTTGGGAAAAAACATGGAATCGATGACATGGGACATAGGCTTTTCGATAATTATCCCAATCCCTTTAATGCCGCTACCACCATCGACTATTTCATCGCTCACCCTGGTTTTGTATCCATCGATGTGTACAATGATATCGGGCAACATGTCGATCAACTGATGGCTTCATTTTTGTTACCTGGAAAGTACCAGATTCAGTGGGATACAGCTAATAAACCCATTGCCAGTGGCGCTTATGTATGTCGGTTGAAGGTAGATAATTTTGAAACCAAAAAAAGAATGGTTTTATTGCGATGAGAGCTAAGCTGGATTTTCGATTATCGTATACGCAGAGATGCTATGTTTTATAGGTAGGCTGTCATTGTTGATGGTGATGAAAGGCAGCGCAAACAATGAATTTTTTAATCCATATCATGCGTCATTTAAAAAGCCTATACTGGTGTCTTTCAGTCGCTATCTTTTTCTTTCAGCTTGGTTGTGATTTTTCCCCGGCGCGAAAAAAAGCGACTGAAAAAGCCTCGATCTCTTTTCCGCCAGATTTTTTAATCGGTGTTTCCTCCTCGGCCTACCAGATCGAAGGCGCCTACAACGAAGACGGCAAAGGCGAATCGAATTGGGACCGGTTTGCCAATATCCCGGGCAACGTCCCGATGACTGGCAATATCGCCGCCGATCACTATCATCGCTATAAAGAAGACGTGCAATTGTTGAAACAACTGGGCGTCAAAAGTTACCGTTTCTCCATCGCCTGGACCCGTATCTTTCCCGATGGTACGGGAGCTATCAACCAGCAAGGACTCGATTTCTACCGCGATCTGGTGCGGCTGTTGCGAGAAAATGACATCGAACCTATCGTGACCCTTTTTCATTGGGATTTGCCGCAAAGACTGGAGGATAAAGGCGGCTGGACCAACCGAGAAACAGCCGATGCTTTCGAGAATTATGCCATGACCATGTTCGATGCGCTGGGTGATGACGTCACCTGGTGGACCACATTCAACGAACCCTGGGTAACCTGTTTCATGGGATATTGGCTGGGGACCTATGCCCCGGGCATCAAGAATCTGCCAACTGCGTTGCGATGTACCCATACCATTCTATTGGCGCATGGGAAAGCCGTCCAAGCCTTGCGGAGAATCCATCCCAAAGCAAAAATCGGCATCACCCTCGACCTACAGATGGCCGTGCCCGCAGATCCGTCGAATCCGGATGACGTCCGTGCTGCCCAGATCATCAACGATTCCCATCATGCATGGTTCGCTGATCCCATCTATTTTGGTTGCTATCCGCAAAATGTGGTCGAGCTTTATCAGAAAGAAAAGGTCGATCTGCCGCAAATACAGCCGGGCGATATGGAGATCATCCACCAACCGATCGATTTCCTCGGGGTCAATTATTACTATACCGAAAGATTCAAATCGGTTCAAAACGGCGGCTGGTGGCCGTACAATGTCGAAAGCGTGAAAAGCGAGAACAGTCTTTATCTCGACAAGTCGATCGATACAACTGGTTTATATATCCTTTTAAAATATCTCGATCGCAAGTATCATCATCCGAAATTGCTGGTGACCGAGAGCGGCTGCTGGACCGACGACTTTGTCAATCACCAGGGACAAGTGAATGATGAGTACCGCATAGAATATACCTATGAACACCTGCGCATGTGTAAAAAGGCCATGAACGATGGGGTCGACCTGATCGGCTATACCAACTGGAGTTTCCTCGATGATTACGAATGGGGCAGGTTCGGCAGGATGGGCATGGTGTATGTGGATTTCAAGACCCAGCGGAGGATCATCAAAAAGAGCGGGCTTTGGTATGCCAAGTGCATCCAAAAGAATGTTTTCCGAGTGGATGAAAGTTCGAAAATAACATGGTGATAGTAAATGTTTCAAGATAACCTGCGGTTTAAATTTCAATTTTTCAGTGAGGGCAAACCATCTATCTAATGGCTTATATGTCTTGGATTCTGTGTTTATTTTTTGCAACAATTTTCATCACACAATAAATGGTTGATAACAATACAAAAGCATAGTTGCCACAGAATCTGAGAGGGATCGAGGGTTATACCATGAAAATAGAGGAGTGAGGAATGAAATTTATCAGGACAATCATGTTGTTGGGGTTGTTGTTATTTTCGTTCTGTACCTCCAAAAAAATGTCCGATTACAAACAACTGCAAAAGGATATCCTCACTGGTTGGAACACCTGGGACAATCGCAGCATTCTGACGCAGGTTCTGCTGCCCGAAGGTCTGGCACTGACGCTTCAGGTGCACGATTCGCTGAGCGGCGATTCGTTGCGATTCGCCTTTACCGGGAATAGAGTCCCCGGCAGCGAATATGTCCGCCCCATCGCCCACAGCACCGATGGCTCGCATACCGATTTTCTCTTGTACTGGCGGGACATAGGGATACGAGTGCAAAACGCCGCCAGAGGATGGGATCTATCGCTACTGGTCACGCCCATCGATAGTTGCAAAAATCGCGGCTTTGTCAAACTGGCGGCCGAAATGCTGTACGGCAAACCGGGCAAGATCATTGTTCAACAAAACCGCATCAAAGCCAAGCTGCCGCGCAAGACCCTCGTCGTTCGGCTAATTGCGCCCAACCGCAAGAGTTTATGTCAACCCTTGAACCAGCCAATCGCATTTTCTACTGAGAGAGATATTCAACTGACCGACATTCAAGAAATGATTGAAGACCTATATGATGATTCATTAACAGACACTTTGTATAATGAGTTGGATGAGCTGTATAACATCATCCACAATACACTCAACTGGTTGGTGGTCTATGATCCGGAAAAGAAGCGAGCGGTGACGCCGGTGTCGCGGCCATGGTCTTATGGCTGGGGAAAAGGTAAGGCGGGTGGATATGTTTTATTCTGCTGGGATAATTTTTTTGCCGCATTTATGCATTCTTTTCATAGCCGAGAGCTGGCCTTTAACGAGGCCATTCAAATGTGCCGGGAGATCGATGATCTGGGGTTCGTGCCCAACTTTTCCGCGCCGGGCAACCTGAAAAGCCGCGACCGCTCGCAACCGCCGGTCGGTTCGATGATGGTTCTGGAAATCTATCGCCAATATCCCGAGAAATGGTTTTTGCGGCAGACGTTTCCGCGGCTGCTCAAATGGAATCGATGGTGGGAGAAAAATCGCGATTACGATGGCTATTTGTGTTGGGGCTCGAATCCATATGAACCGGTACTGAACGATCCGCGTGAAAAAGTACAAAATGTATTCCAGGCAGCGGCGTACGAGTCGGGGTTGGACAACAGTCCCATGTTCGACGGAGTGCCGTTCGATACCACTACCCATTTACTGCTGCAGGCGGATGTGGGGTTGATGGGATTGTACATCGGCGATTGCGAGGCATTGGCGGAAATAGCCAGTATACTGGGTCGCAAAAAAGTCAAAAAAGAGTTAATGGCGCGGGCGGAAAAATATCGCACCAAATTACAGACGCTTTGGGATGAAGAGTTCGGCATGTTCCTCAACAAGCGCTTGGATACGGGTGAGCTCAGTCGACGCATCTCGCCCACCAATTTTTATGTTCTCATCGGCAAAGCCGCCACCCAAGAACAAGCGGAGAGAATGATTAATGAACATTTCTACAATCCCGATGAATTCTGGGGCGAGTGGATTTTGCCGTCGATTGCCCGCAATGATCCTGCCTATACGGGTCAGAACTATTGGCGGGGCAGCATCTGGGCGCCGATGAACTTTTTGGTCTATTGGGGACTGCGAAATTATGACCTGCCAGAGGCACGAAAAGACTTGGCCGAAAAATCCAAGGCCCTGTTGATGAAACAATGGCGGGAGAAAGGATATGTCCGCGAAAATTATCACGCCGAAACCGGTGGTATGCCCGATGCAGACAGCGATCACTTTTATCACTGGGGCGCGCTGCTGGGAGTCATTGCCCTATTGGAAAGTGAAACACAAAGCGAAACATTTGAATAAACAAGAAAGGAGAATGAGTATGAAAAGGCTTGCGGTTTTTTTGTTTTTGGTCATTTTTTCCGTGGCGCAGGCGCAAAAATTTCAAGGGTTGGCGCTGACACCACCCATGGGCTGGAACAGCTGGAACAAGTTCGGCTGCAACATCAGCGAGGAGTTGATCAGGCAGATGGCCGACGCCATGGTCACCAGCGGCATGAAAGACGCCGGCTACCAATACATCGTCATCGACGACTGCTGGCAGATCGCGCGCGATGAAGCGGGCAACATCATCGCCGATGCCGAGCGCTTTCCTTCGGGCATCAAGGCGCTGGCGGACTATGTGCACAGCAAGGGCCTGAAATTCGGCCTGTATTCCGATGCCGGTACCAAGACCTGTGCCGGCAGGCCCGGCAGCCGCGGCTATGAGTTTCAGGACGCTCGCACTTATGCTGCCTGGGGTGTGGATTATCTCAAGTACGATTGGTGCAATACCGGCACCCAAAACGCCGAGGCTTCTTACAAATTGATGCGCGATGCATTGTATCAGGCTGGAAGACCCATCGTGTTTTCCCTTTGTGAATGGGGATCCAATCAACCCTGGCTGTGGGCAAAGGACATCGGCCATCTCTGGCGCACCACCGGTGACATTCAGGATTGCTGGGACTGCCAATATAACTGGGGCGGCATGGGCGTGGTGCAGATCCTCGACAAACAGGTGCCCATTCGCAAGTATTCCGGTCCCGATCATTGGAACGATCCGGATATGCTGGAGGTGGGCAACGGCGGACTGAGCGAAAGCGAAAATCGTGCCCATTTCACCATGTGGTGTATGTTGTCGGCGCCGTTGATGGCCGGCAATGACCTCCGCACCATGGATGCCAAAATCCGTGAAATCCTCACCAACCGCGAGGTCATCGCCCTGGACCAAGATTCGCTGGGTATCTCGGCGATGAAATTTATCGATTATGGTGAGCGGGAAGTATGGGTCAAACCCTTACAAGGCGGTGAATTCGCCTATTGCTTTCTCAACCGCGGTGAAACGGAATGGAAAGTCGATTTTCCCTTGAAGCAATCCTGGTTGCCCGATCCCGATTTCGGCTGGAAATCCTACACCATCGATGGTAGCTACATCGTGCGCGATCTGTGGAAGCACAAGAATATCGGCACCTCGGAAAATCCCTTCCGCGGCACGGTGCCACCGCACGACGTGGTGGTGTTGCGGCTGAGCAAACCATGAGGCACACAGGATTGCCTTGCAGGGGATGAAAATGATGCCAGGAGGTTTATGATGGGGGGATGTTTACCTGGATTCTGTGTAAGTCCCAAGTTCTGAAATCCCACCTAATAGAGGTGAATTCGATTGAGCTTAATATAAGGCTTAACACAGAATCCGGGTGTTTATAGAAGCATTAACTACATTTTTCAATGTTTATTGATTGTGTGAAAACCTCTAAAAACGTGTCATGTCGCGGAACGTCAGCGACGAGACATCTTTGGCTGTTGTGGTACTAATTATCAGATATTATTAAACATAGAAATTTTGTAATCCATCGATTTCGCGGAAATCAATATCCATTTTCGAGAAGATGTTTCATTTTCACATAGCATTAGCGTGATGTTGGTCCTTTTCCTGGGGAGCGTTCTGATGGTAGAAACTGCCTTGTGATGGGAATGTGTCGGTTGTCAAAGCTTCAGCTCGAGTGACGGACAATTTCGAGAGTGGACAACGGCTAACTTGTGGTTTGAGTCGGTATTTCTCCATCGAAAGGAAAGACAGAGCTTTATAATTGTACAATTTTTGAAGAGTGGCAAGATTGTTGCATAACCAATTACATTTATTGAAAAACCGATGAGATGTATCGCAATTCTCATCGCAATCATGTATCGAATCGAACGATTCTGCATTTGAAAGTTATATTCATTAACTATTTGAAAATAAAATAATTTTAATTATATTTAACAAATACGATTTATTGCCACTTATCAAAATACCGGTTATTATGGTTAAAGTGGGGATAAACCAAAGTGCGCCAATTCGATACAGCATAACTGGTTTGAAACAGGCCACCCTGACTTGATGTAGTGCAAAATAAAGAATAAAGTATTGATTTTTCTTTAGGAATGAAATTTTTTCTGCTGGTGTGGTTGTCGCAATTCGAAATGGGCGGGGTTATTGGTAGAAAGCGATAGAAATTATTTTTGTTGAAGGAATATATACTTGATCTCAGGACGCGGTGAGAAAATTCGCATTTTGCATGTTATTACTCGCTTGATTCCCGGCGGTGCGGATAGCAATACCATACAGACCGTGCGCGGTTTGGATCCGCGGTATTATCAAGTAGATTTAGCGATCGGGGTTGAATCTGATTTCGCTTTTGTGGCGCAGTCGGGCGTCCCTACTGTGGTCATTGTTCCGGATCTGGTGCGCAATCCGTCGCCATGGCGCGATGTAAAAGCCATTTTTCAGCTTGCGCGACTCATGCGAAAAAATCGCTATCACATTGTACATACCCACACGGCCAAGGCAGGCATTTTGGGGCGCTTTGCCAGCGCCCTGTGTGCTACACCGGTGGTGGTGCATACACTGCACGGCAGCACCTTCCATCGTTGTATGCATCCCATGACAGCCATGGTGTATCGATTTTTAGAAAGGGTAGCTGGCCATGTAACCAATCAATTTGTAGCCGTCGGGGAAAATGTTCGGGATATTTACATTCAATCGGGAGTAGGAGAGGCGGAGCGATATGTGACCATACGCAGTGGTTTTGAATTGCAGCGATTTCAGATGGACGTTCGACGTATGGCGCTGAAACGCCGCCAGCTCTGTGATGAATTGGGCATTGATGAGGATTTTTTCATCATTGGTTCGGCTTCGCGGCTGGAACCGCGCAAGGGCCAAAATTATTTGTTGCAGGCCGCTAAAACGTTATTACAAAAACATGAAGATATTATCTTCCTTATTGCTGGTGACGGTCCTTCTGCTAAGGAATTACGATTAACGGCGCAATCGTTGGCGATCGAGGATCGCGTACTATTCTTGGGCCATCGCCATGATATCGAGGATGTGATGGCGGCGATGGATGTTTTTGTGCTATCTTCGCTATGGGAGGGATTGCCGCAGGTTTTGGTGCAGGCAGCAGCGCTGGGCAAGCCCATTGTAACCTTTGACATCGAAGGCGCCAGAGAGATCGTCCATGCTGGTGAAAACGGGTTCATAGTCCCAAGAGGGGACGTCCATGCTCTGACCCAGGCCATCGATTATTTGATCAATGATCGGCCCAAGGCCGCCCAGATGGGCGAATATGGAAAAAAATTCGTCACATTCGAGTATGACAAAGAAGTGATGGTCCGCAGAATAACCGCGCTCTATCAGGATCTTATCCGCGCCGGCAGACGGCGGTCATTAAGCAGACGGATACCATCGTCATAAAAGACTATCGCCGAACTATGCAAAGAGGGAAATAGCGTACATCAACGGTAACTGAGAGGGAAAACATATTGCGCCGATTGCGAAAGATGATGGATATTTTTTCAAAATCAGGCTTTTGTATTGGCAACAGTTATCATGTTTTTATCAAATGATCGGTTTGACAATCTGAAAGAGCATCATTGGATATGAAAAATCTACTTATCTACTTTATAATCGCATTTGGCGCATCGATCGCCTTGACGCCAGCGGTGCGATGGATTGCAAGACGTTACAAAATTTTTGCCTATCCCAACCACCGAACGATCCATCGAGGAGTCGTACCGAAATGGGGTGGGGCTTCGATGTTTTTGTCCTTTGCCTTGGCTGGCATGATAGTTTATTTCCAGCATCCAGAAGTGATTGCAGAACATTCAGGCTTGTTGTTCAGTTTGCTGAGTGGTGCTTTGGTTTTATTCGTCATGGGGGCTTTCGACGATAAATTCGAGCTCGGATGTAATCTCAAACTGTTTGTCGAATTGGCCGTAGCTACGGTGGTCTATTATTTCGGTTGGCGTATCCAGACGGTGGTTTTGCCTGGGTTCATCGATATCTCCTTGGGTTGGTTCTCTTATCCGATCACTGTACTTTGGATCGTTGGGGTAACCAATGCCATCAACATGGTGGATGGATTGGATGGCCTGGCTGGCGGCATCGCCATTGTGGTGGCGCTGGTGTGTCTGGGAATCGCCGCTATCTATCATAATCAGATGGTCATTGTATTGTCGGTCATCTTGGCTGGGGCGGTCGCCGGCTTTTTGCGCTATAATTTGAATCCGGCATCCATATTCATGGGCGACTCGGGAAGTTTATCGTTGGGATTTTTAATCGCATGCATTACTCTGAACGCTGCATCGATTGCCCCAGGTCATGTGGCGGTTTTGGTGCCGGCGCTGTTATTATGCCTGCCGCTCACCGACACGACATTAGCCATCATTCGACGCATTCGCAGAGGCATCCATCCGTTCCATGCGGATAAGGAACATATCCATCACCGGCTGGTGCGCTTGGGCTTGAGCCAGCCGGGTGCAGCCATGTTCATGGTCGGTTTGAGTTTGATTTTCGGCCTTCTTGCCTACCTCTTGGCGCAGGGCATGTTCACCGATTTTCGCTTTTTGGGAGAATTGATGAAATAATATTCTATTTTTGGTGTTTTTTCAAATAAAAAATATTTTGCTTTCATTCGGATAATCAGTCTTTAATAAGCGCCGAGAACGTCGCTTGTCGCAGTTATAAAAGGTCTTCTTGATTAAGCATCCGATTGTGTTGAGAAACTTTTTGAGGGAACAAATAGTATTATTATATAAGCGATAAAAAACCAGCGGCCCCCTTGATTCTGGATATTTAGATGTTAAAATTCTTTTCAAAATGTGTTACCTTCTGCCTATGGGCAGTTTTTTTTATCCATCTGTTTGCGCCAAAGGAGACCGTAGCAGCAGGATTTCAGGTACGAGAAAGCCAATCGGAACGAATCATTTTGGAATGGAATCTTCCGGAGGTGAACTGGCGCGAGTGGATGGTAGATGGCCGAAAATATCTAATACCAGAAATCGAGCAAGCCGTTGTGCATTATCAAGCCGGCCATCCTATGCTGCCGGCTTTTGTTTATACCCTGCCGCTGCCAACCAACCAGACCGCTCACATTGTTCTAAGAGACAGCGTTTTTGTTGTGACATCTTTATCCACAGCTATTTGTCCAAAACCTCGTTTCCAATACATCGAAAACGAACGAGGGCAATACCTATACGAAGAAGATCCTTCCATCTACCAAAACGATATTTTCACGCCTTTACCAGTGGTAGAGCATGACATTCAGACGATGGCCGGGAAGCAGGATCTTAAAATCGTTTTATTTCCGATACAATACAACGCCGCGCGTAATACCATCCGTCAGTTACATTTTGCCCGACTCGAAATTCGATTGGTTCCCACGAGCGCTTTACCCAAGGTTCTAAGCAAGGGGATGACATCGTCTTTATGGCTCCAGCCTGAGAACTCATATGTCAAACTTTTTCTGCTTCATGAAGGGGTGTATGGGGTAACGGGTTCTGATCTGCAGTCGTTAGGTGTTTCATTGTTGGATATTGACCCTCGTACGCTCAAAATCCTTCACATGAATACCGAAATACCAATCGTGGTCACTGGTGAAATAGATGGAAGGTTCGACACAGAGGATCAGGTAAGATTCTATGCTAATAGGCGCCAAGGCGATGGTGAATATTATCATACCTATAGCGATACCAACGTCTATTGGCTAACTTGGGGAGGAAACAAGGGTGCGCGATTACCTATCGCTGAACTCTCCAAGGTCGAAGGTACTGCCGATACTTTTTGGGATACCCTTCATCTGGAAAAAGACCTGTACTATTATGCTGGCGATACGGATATCGAAATCCATAATACCCAACGCTCGCTCGGTGAGGGGTGGGTTTGGTCTGTGATCAATCGAGGGGCAAACTATTCTTTCAATTTTGATCTGCCTGCCATTGCGGCGGATGAGGATTCTGTAGGGATTCGCTTACGCTTACGCGGTACTACTTGGGATCCACACACGCCAGACCATCATGTCCGCATTTATGTAAACGATAAAGAAGCCGTGGATTTTTATTTCAATGACCGAGAAGAAAAGATTTTGCACTTTAACCTACCGCCCAGTGGGGTCCAGGAGTATAACAATCGCATGGAGATTCGCTCATTGGCCGATACACCAGCAGAACGATCGCAATTCTACCTCGATTGGATGGAAGTGGACTATCATCGGTGGACAAGGGCAGCGGATGGATGGTTGTCGTTTACCATTTCTGATGAAAACCAAGGGCAGTATTTTATCAATGGGTTTGGCAGCGATCGGGTGGCGGCATGGGATTTGACGACCATGAAGACGTTATCGGTTCAACCAAGCGGACGTAGTTGGTGTGCGCATATTACAGTTACCTCAGCGGGGTATTTGGATGGAGAACGCGCCTCTTTCGAGGTGAACGGCAACGTTGTTGCTATCGGTTATCGAGGCCATAATCTGTTGCGGCTCGATCCAAAAACAGGAGCCATACTGGAGCAGACCAATTACGACACCTATGGCTCTTCGGCCAGGGCGGACAGCATGGCTGCCTATATCCATCGACTGCCCGATTCGGCTTTGGTGTTGATTGCCATCCGCGACGAAGGCAGTGTGGCCATGACCGAGGCGGCGCATCTCGCCATGGAATCACTCGGAAGCTCCCTGACCCGTCAGGTTGGAGTACGGGATTCATATGTACTATTCGGTCGCAAAGGAGCACCTCCTGGCTCAGTGCCCGAGCTGTTAAAGAAGAGCCGTACTGGCCCAGCGGTGTTATCACAAACATTGGTGTTCAGAGAGGGAGGTTCTTCTTTAAGCGCTCTGGTGAACGTCCCAACCATTGCCGGGTCCAAGGTGGTGGTGTTCGATTCATCAGGCATAAAAAAGCCTTTGCGAATAAAACGGTATCACTCAGCAGGCTTGCACAACACACAGCAGGGCGCTGATTATATCATCATTACGCATCCATTGTTTCTCCAGCAGGCCAATCGTCTGGCAGCCTATCGAGCGCAAACGAATGGCCTGCGAAGCAAAGTGGTGTTGGTGGAAGAAATTTATGATGAATTCAATTTCGGCTTGGCTGATCCCATCGCCATTCGTTCTTTTTTACAATTTGCTTACCAGAATTGGCTCAAGCCAGAGCCTAAATATGTGTTATTTTTCGGCGATGCTTCGTGGGATGCCAAGGGGCTTACTTATAACACCACTGAAAAGGACTATGTGCCCACCTATGGTAATCCGGCAAGCGATAGCTGGTTTGCTTGTCTGGATGGCGATAATGATATGCTGCCGGATTTGTATGTGGGTCGGCTGCCGGTGACCTCCCCTGCCCAAGCCGAGAGTTGCATCGAGAAAATCGTCGCTTATGAGAACACCCCCTCTGCGGAATGGAAAAAGGATTTTGTTTTCATCAGCGGCGGATTCGATTATATCGAACAGATGCAATTTCGCCAACAGTCGCAGCAATTGGTGAATGAGTTTATCGACAGCGATCCTACTTTTGGACGGGCGGTGATGCTGCACAAGACCACACAAGGTTTGGCGGAGGGAGAGCATCGGCACGCCATTTTGGAGGCGATTAATAATGGTGCCGTGTGGGTTAATTTTATTGGCCATGCCGGCAGCCGCACCTGGGATTTGATGTTTCATAATGCCGATATTACCGCATTGCAGAATGCCCCTCGCTATCCGTTCATCACTTCGATGACCTGTCATACCGGTCGCTTTGCCGAGCCCAATCAGGTCTCATTTGGCGAGCAGTTTATTTTGACGGCGGAAAAAGGCGCCATCGGTTTTCTGGGATCATCTGGTTGGGGATATAGTTTTGAAGATTACGCTTTTTTACGTCAATTATATCCGCGGGCGCTGAAGGATACCTTGCGATCTCTCGGTGAAATCGTCACCAAGTCGAAATGGGGTTTGTGGCGAAGCGCTTCGAGCAATCCGCAAGTGCGGGATATGGTTTATCAATACAATCTTTTAGGAGATCCGGCGCTTGCTTTAGCCACACCCACACAGCCGGATTTGACCATCAAGCATACCGGCATCCTTGTTACCCCCGAGGTACCCAGCGAGGCCGATTCTCTAGCACAGGTAAAAGTAATCGTAAACAATTTTGGCTTAGCCACTCGCGACAGCAGTGAGGTGCTATTGACGGCGATTCATCCGACGCTGGGTCGCGTCGAGATTGGCAGGCAGAGGATGGGAGTCATTGGACGGATCGATTCGAGCCAATTTGTCTGGCCGTTGCGGAACATGGCGGGCTCTATGGAGCTCGAAGCCGTGGCCGATGCCGGCGATGTTGTGGCGGAGGTGGACGAAACCAACAATCAGCGGTTGGTGAATGTTAACGTCCTATTCACGCGCATCCAGTTAGTGGCGCCGCCCCTGGATGCCCTAGTGCCCTATGACCGTGTGGTGCTGAAAATAATGAATCCTCAGAAAGCAGGGGAAAGAGAGCGGTTATTTGTATTCAGCGTGGATACGAGTTTGGCTTTCAATAGTCCTCTGTTGCAGAACAGTGAGCCGATGGCGGCGCAGTCGATCATTGTTAGTTGGCGACCGCAAAATTTGTTGCCGGATCAGGTTTATTATTGGCGGGCGGTGGATTTATCCGAAGCGGTAAATGAATTTAAATCAGTTGGAATATTTAAAACGAGTGAAGAGGAATATGGTTGGCAACAGGAAATGGACGAAATTTTTAGAAAAAATGAAAATAGTAATATTGATATAAATCAAGGTGTAAAATTACGGCAGAATAAATATCAATTATATATTGATTCTGCAGGATTTTTTGATGGAAGTTTCGTTTTATTATTAGTAAATGGAAAGCAAGTATTAAATAATCATCGTGGTCATAATTTAGCAATAATTGATAGAAATACTGGTACAGTATTATATGCAAAGAGTTTTGATACTTTTGCAGATACTACTCAATCAAATGATATGGCAGACGTCATATTTGCTGTAGAAGATAGTCAATATGTTATGATAGGAATTATGGATGAAGGTTCTGCAAGTATGACTGAGCGTGCATATAAAGCATTAGAATCAATTGGTAGTCAATTCTGCAGAAAAGTTGGATTTCGCTATTCATGGTCAATTATTGGCAAAAAAGGAGCAAAAATTGGTTCAGTTCCAGAAGCGATAAAAGCACCAAGGAGTGGTACTGCAGTAGTTAGTCATAATATTTATTTTTATTCTAGAGAAGGAAAAATATTATCGCCTTTTATTGTTGCAAATAAATGGTATAATTTTTCTTGTAATTATGAAATACAGAATAATACAAATATTAAATTCAACATATTTGGAAAAAGGCGCAATACTAATCAAATAGATACACTATTTCATTCATTAAATTTGTTTAAATCAATTTCGATTGAATCAATAGATCCGAAAATTTATCCTCTTATAAAAATTTCTGCAGTACTATCAACAAACAATGCTCAACTATCTCCAACACTGAATAATTGGACTCTCACCTTCGATCCCGTCCCTGACCTCGCCGTCAGTCAGGATTATTTTACCCTGAGTGCCGATACCGTCCTCAGCGGTACCACCGTCCTCATCAAATTACGGCTTTTTAATATTGGCATGGCGCCAGCGGAAAATTTAAAGGTAAAATTTATGGAAATCGATCCGCGCGGGAATGAGAAACTGATTGCATCGATTTTTTTGCCACGGCCATTACCACCCGATGGTTCCATCGATATAGATCAGGTTTACACCCCTACAGGCTCGTTCGGCATGCGCCAGGTGATGATCATCGTGGATCCGGAGGATGATATTGCCGAACTGAACGAAGCCAACAACGTGCTCACCGGCCGCCTCTTCATTCGTGCCGATTCGGAGCCACCATCGCTTCGCCTGTTATTCGACGATCGTGAGATCGCCAGCGGTGATTTGGTGGCGCAAACACCCTGCATCCGCGCCCTCATTTACGACGACAGCCCCAAAGCCATCGATGATACCCTGAGCGTACGCCTTTACCTGGATGGCCAGCGTGTGTATTTTGCAGGCAGCGAGGCGAACTTGCAATTCGGGAATGCTGGCTATAGAGGCGCCAGAGGACAAGTCCTCTTCACCCCCCAGCTCCAAGCCGGTTTTCATTATTTGGAATTCTCCTATGTCGACGATACGGGCAATCGCAGCACGATCCAGGCCGAATTTCGCGTCGAGACCGAATTGAAATTATTGCGGGTGATGAATTATCCCAATCCATTCCAGAAGCATACCGATTTTACTTTTGAGCTGACTCAGCCGGCAGAAGTACAGATCAAAATTTTCACCGTTGCCGGTCGATTGATTCGCACCATCGATGCCGGATGGATGGGCGCCGGATTCAATCGCATTTTCTGGAATGGGAGCGATCAGGATGGAGACGATCTCGCCAATGGCGTTTACCTTTACAAAATCACCGCCACCAATCCAACCGGCCAGGCGATTGTACTCGAAAAAGTCATCGTCATGAGATGATTTGTGGCTGGTCGTCGTTGTTTTTTTGCTTCGACATGATGAGGCGCCTCCGCAGGCCTCGGGAGAGGGAACCCCGGTGTTTTTTCTCCCCTTTTAACCTGAAAGTTGAAATGATGAAGATGAGGGACGGTTATTGTGCAATACTGGATTCTGTGTAAAGTCGCGAGTCAAGTTCAGGAATCGCACCTAACAGTTTAATTCGATTGCGCTTAATATAAGGCTTAACGCAGAATCGGGGGCAATGTATTCTATATCCCATATGGATAGAATACAACATTACAACGACTGTAAATAACTATTCACCTAAGATGAGCGATTACCCCCTAATTTTGCAAAAGTTCTCGACTTTTACAGGGTAGCCTCTTGAGCACCAATCGCTCAATTTAGGTATTTATAAATTTGACTCAGGCAATATCGCGCATGATTTCACAATGAAAATCCTCTATCTCAGCCAATATTTTCCGCCCGAAGTCGGCGCCACGCAGGAGCGTTCGTTGGAGATGACCGATTATCTGGCTCACCAGGGACATGAAGTCACTGTCCTCTGTAATCTCCCCAACCATCCAGTGGGAAGGATCGCCTCTGAATATCGGCACAAATGGATCAGTTGGGAGCGCCTGGGCAATTTACAGGTCATTCGTACCTGGGTTTACACGCGTCCCAATAAAAATAAGATGGTGCGAGCTGGCTTTTATACCAGCTTTTTATGTAGCAGCTTATGGGCGGGGAACCAATTACCAGGCCCCTTCGATGTTGTGTTTGCCACTTCGCCGCCGCCATTGGTGGGATTGAGCGGTTTGTGGCTCAGTAAGCGGCATCGAGCAAAATTCATCTATGAGGTGCGCGATTTATGGTTGGAAATGGCGCAAGAGCTGGGGATGGTCACCTCACCTGCTTTTTCGTGGGGTGGTCAACGGCTGGATAATTATTTATACCGTCATGCACAAAGGATCATCGTTGTCACCGCTGGCATCTATGAACACTTGCGACAAAAGGGTTGGCAAGAAAAATTGGAACTCATCCCTAATGGCAGCAATACGAACGTATATTATGATGCCGGTCGCGCTCTACGAAAAACGTTAGGGTGGGAGGACAAATTTGTTGTTTTGTATGCCGGTTTATTAGGCCTGGCACAGGGCATGGATGATTTGTGTCGATTGATGTACCATTTCCGAGAAGACCCCTCTGTGCTTTTTGTCGTTATCGGCGATGGTCCCCTGCGTGCATTTCTGGAAAGAACGAAAAAGCAATTACCCAATTTGCACCTACTCGGAACGGTACCCCGTCAGAGGATGGCGGAATATATTTCTGCGGCTGATTGTTGTTTGGTGCCTCTTAAAAGGAGGAAGCTATTCTTGGGAGCAGTCCCATCCAAGATGTTCGATTATATGGCCTGTCAGCGTCCGGTGATTTTAAGTGTCGATGGCGAAGCCCACACGATTTTGCAAAACGCACAGGCCGGCATTTACGTCCCACCGGAAGATATTATGGCCATGGCCAAGGCGATACGCTTTCTACAAGCCAATCCACAAAAAGCACACGCCATGGGCGTCGCTGGCCGCGCCTATGTGGAAAAACATTACACCCGCCGCATGGCCGCGCAAAGATTGGAAAAAATATTATCTGAAATGCTTGAGTAGTAATTTCCGAGTCAGAAGATCGGTGCTTTCGCTTTTCCATGATTTACCGCTAGCGGGAAGATCATACTTTTAAATAGGACTTTGATTTTGCAAAAATTTTCAATACATTTATCGAAATAATTTTTTTAATCCAATGGTCTAATAAAAGTGGGAGTCTGCATGAAGGCTTTGATCACTGGTGGCGCCGGATTTATCGGTTCGCATTTAGCAGAGAAATTGATTGCCCGCGGCGATGAGGTGTGTGTCATCGACGATCTGTCGACTGGCAAATTGGAAAATATTGCCCACCTACGAGATCATCCCCGTTTTCATTTAGCGGTGGAGACGATCCTCAATGAAACGGTGATGGATCGATTGGTCAGCGAATGCGAGGTCATTTACCATCTGGCAGCTGCTGTGGGGGTAGAACTCATCGTCAAGAGTCCGGTGGAAACCATCGAGCGCAACGTGCTGGGAACGCATGTGGTCTTGCGTTTGGCTGCGCGCTATCTGCGCCGGGTGTTGATCGCCTCCACCTCGGAGGTGTACGGCAAAAGCGAAGTGGTGCCATTCAAAGAAGACGATGACCGCTTATTGGGCCCCACCACCAAGAGCCGCTGGAGTTACTCCTGTTCCAAGGCGATCGATGAATTTTTGGCCTTGGCCTATCATAAGGAAAAAGGGGTGGAGACCATCATCATGCGACTGTTCAACACCGTGGGGCCGCGCCAAACCGGCCGCTACGGCATGGTAATACCCCGCCTGGTCAAGCAGGCACTGGAAGGCCGACCGCTGACGGTTTATGGCGACGGTCAGCAGGTGCGATGTTTTACCTACGTCGGCGATGTGGTGGAGGCAGCCATCAAATTGATGGAGGAACCCAGAGCCGTGGGACAGGTATTCAACATCGGAAATGATAAGGGTATCAGTATCCTCGAGTTAGCCCAAAGAATCATCGAGATGACCGGCAGCAAATCCCAGATCGAAATCATACCTTACAACAGAGCCTATGAAGAAGGCTTTGAGGATATGCGCATTAGAATACCGGATCTATCCAAGGCCAAAGCATTGATCGGCTATCAACCCAAGGTGGAGCTGGACGAGATATTGCGCCATGTGATCGACCATTTCCGCAAACATGTGGATAACTTTTAAACACCTACTTTCGCCATTTCCTCGCAAGAGGCGTTTTTTTCTGACATCTTTCTTAAATAAAAAGAAAGCATATGGAAACCCTTATTCCATGTATTTTTTAAAATTAGGATGATTTTTGCATAATTTATAAACATAATAAAATCAATTACTTAATAAATATCGCGATTGTCTTAAAAATAACTCTCAAAAAGTACATTTACGCCAAGTTGTATTTTTTAATAGATTTGTGCAGATTTACTTGTTAACGTCAGTGAATTTCATTGTCAACGACCAGTCAGTAGCATGTGGATAACTTGTGGATAAATAAGTATTAGAAAAAATGAATTCATCGGTGACTGAATATTGTATTAGCTATCAAGTCCTGAACGGTTTTAAGTGTGATCAAGTCAACGACGCTTTAACTCACTTGGGGGGCTAAAAACAAGTGGCCTAAAAATCAAATATCTACAAAATCGGCATGTAAATATCAGTTGCTTTTATCAACTATTTTTATTAAATACTTATAGGATATTTACATTCATCTTTGTCAATGAAGATATTGATTTTAATGGACCTGCAGGATGATGGGGAGTGGGTTGAGAGCGATCATTCATACCGAACCCAAATTGAGAATATGTAATCTGTCGATTACGGGTGGTTCACAGGGGGCGTTGATCTTTCGATGTCCGAGTTATTCAGTAGGTTGATTATTTACTTGACGCTATTTTAACAGGTCGTGGTGCTCGTAAATGATTTAAAATATCTCCTTTTCTTTCTGGTTATTATCCTCCTGCTTATTGCCATGGCCGAGTTGCTACGGCGATGGTTAAAAGGGTCACCGGAGATGTCGCGCAAGGTGGTGCATATTGCCACCGGTATTCTGGTGGCGCTGACGCCATTTGTGTTCGACTCCAAGTGGCCGATGCTGGCGTTGGGTCTGTTGTTTACGATAGTGGATTATGTGGCTATCAAGAAGGGTTGGCTCAAAGGCATGCATCATGGTCGAAGGCGATCGTACGGCACCGTCTTTTATCCAATCTCTTTTGTAGTATTGGTATTCTTGTTATGGGATCATCATCTGTATCGTTGGATTCTGGTTTGTGCCATGTTGATCATGGCGTTGGCTGATGCCGCTGCGGCGATCGTCGGTGAGAACATCAAAAAGCCTATTCTGTTTACCGTCGGTGGCGAACGAAAATCGCTGCAGGGTTCAGCGACCATGTTTATGGTCACCCTGCTGATCGTGGCCGCAGTGTTGTCGTTAGTCGATATCCAACTATCTTTGGTTTATATTTTTTGGATCGCGGTAGTAACAGCTGTTTTTGCCACCGTTTGTGAGGCTGTTTCGTATCAAGGTTCGGATAATTTGACGGTGCCGTTGGGGTCAGCTTTGGTCATGCATTATTTCCTGACCCATCCCATGGCGGAAGGGATGACCTTTACTTTCGGCATGGGATTGGCCATGGTGGTGGCTTTTCTCTCTTATCGCGCCAAGTTTTTGACAGCCAACGGTGCTGTAGCGACCATGATCTTGGGGACCATCGTGTTCGGTATTGGCCGTTGGACTTTTAGCCTACCGATTTTGACTTTTTTTCTTCTTTCCAGCTTGCTTTCAAAGCTGGGCAAGGGACGTAAAAAGCAATTTGCCGGAGTCATAGAAAAAAGTGGTGCTCGCGATCTTTGGCAGGTTGCAGCCAACGGTGGTTTAGCGGGACTGATGGTATTATTCTGGTATCTTTTGGGCGATCCCTTTTGGTATTTGTTATTTGCTGGATCGCTGGCAGCGGTGACTGCCGACACTTGGGGGACAGAGATTGGCATGCTCTCGCGGCATCAGCCCATTTTCATTCTCAATTTCAAACCGGTGCCAGCCGGTACATCTGGCGGTGTGTCTTTGATTGGCACCTCCGCTGCTGCTCTGGGTTCGATGATCCTGGCCGCTGTGAGCGTTCTTTCGGCCCCCCACAACTCGCCGCGTGTGCTGGGAGCGAAGGAATTTGCCATCATTTTTTTGGCCGGAATGGCCGGAAGCCTATTCGATAGCATCTTAGGGGCCACGGTGCAGGCGCAATATCGTTGCAGAATATGTCATAAAACGACCGAAAAGAGGATCCATTGTCAAAAGCCTACCATTTTTGTTGCTGGCTATGCGTGGATCAATAATGATGTGGTAAATGCGATGGCGGCATTTTTTGGGATCGTCATGGCATACGGATTATATCGACTATGGTGATATACAATAAAAAAAATTGTAATGAGAATTAACTAAGGAGGATTCATGACCACTATCGTTGATGTATTTGCCCGCGAGATCCTGGATTCGCGTGGTAATCCGACTATTGAAGTAGAAGTGGTATTAGAAGGTGGAGCGACAGGTCGTGCGGCAGTACCTTCCGGGGCCTCAACGGGTGAGCACGAAGCGGTGGAATTGCGGGACGGCGACGCCAGTCGCTATTTGGGCAAAGGAGTGACCAAAGCGGTAGAAAATGTCAATGAAATCATTGCCGAAGAGATCATCGGCGAAGATGCCACCGAGCAAGTGCTGATCGACAAAATACTTATCGAAATGGATGGCACCCCCAACAAAGAAAAATTAGGCGCCAATGCCATACTTGGGGTATCGCTGGCTACGTGTAAAGCGGCGGCCGATGCCTTCGGTTTGCCCCTGTATCAATATATCGGCGGCGTCAATGCCAAGGTGCTGCCCGTGCCGATGATGAATATTCTCAACGGTGGTAAGCATGCCGACAACAACGTCGATCTTCAGGAATTCATGATCGTGCCCGCCGGCGTGGAAAGTTTCGCCGAAGCCCTACGCGTGGGCGCCGAAATTTTCCACAACCTCAAAGCCGTGTTGAAGAAGAAAGGATTGAACACCTCGGTCGGTGATGAAGGTGGTTTTGCCCCTGATCTGAAATCCAATGAAGAGGCGTTAGAAGTAATCATGGCCGCCATCGAAAAAGCCGGATATAAAGCTGGTGAGCAAGTTTTCATTGCGCTCGATCCCGCCAGTAGCGAGTTCTTCGAGAAAGAAACCAATCTTTATCATCTGAAATCGGAAAAACGCAAATTGACCGCTGCGGAAATGGTGGATTATTATGCGGCATTAGTGAAAAAATATCCCATTATCTCGATCGAAGACGGCATGGCAGAGGATGATTGGGATGGATGGAAGATCATGACCGATAAACTCGGAAAGAAAATCCAAATTGTTGGAGATGATCTATTCGTCACCAATACCGAGCGCATTCGCCGTGGCATTGCTCTGGGTGTTTGCAACTCCGTTCTGATTAAACTCAATCAAATCGGCACCCTGACCGAGACGTTGGATGCCATCGAATTAGCCAAAACCGCTGGGTATACCAACGTCATTTCGCATCGTTCAGGTGAGACCGAAGATACCACCATTGCGGATGTGGCAGTAGCAACTAACTGTGGGCAGATCAAAACCGGATCCGTCTGCCGCACCGATCGCATCTGTAAGTACAACCAGTTGCTACGTATAGAAGAAAATCTCGGTGAGATGGCAAAATTTGCTGGCCTATCTGCTTTTAAAAACAAATAAATTATTCAAGATGGCAGGGTGTTGGGATGAGGTACCGAGGTTATATACGCCGACCAAGATGGAACGAGCGCATATGGCGCCGCATAAGCCCTCATAAGTGGACGAAAAAGCACGTCTGGTTGATCGCGGCGGTCATCTTCTTTTTCGCTTTTGTTGCCGGTCAGTCTGGATTCTATGCACAATTTCGCCTCTGGCGCCAAGCAACAAGTCTGAAAAAAGCCATTGAATTGGAAAAAAAGAAAAAGCAATGGTTGCAGAGCGAAGCGCAGAGCCTAAAAGATGACATGGCAAGAATTGAAAAAGAGGTGCGTCAGGAACACGGAATGGGTAAACCGGATGAAGTCATCATCAAAGTGCCATAGTTGAGCAGAACGACCGAAGATTCTGATGGTAACGGCAAGCTGTATTTTCTGGCAAAGGCGAGAAATTTAGAAGGAACCATCGAATTTAGCTCTGCCCAAAGGTTGATGATTCCTTAAGAAGCATCTTATATCCTGATGGTCGGCGTTTTTGCTCTCATTCCTTTCAAAATGCCATGGCATCTGCGGATTTCATGGCATTTTTATTTGTCCCGAGAAACGTTGATGGCCTATGACAAAAGGCAAATATCTTTTTTTGATAATGATGTTTTTATGCTGTTGGTTGCGGGTAAAGGCTCAGATAATGCCTGGCGCTACCGGCAGTAAAACGCCGACCGGTGTAAATGGCATTCGTTTTCGCCAAGAATTGAACACGTATGTTTGGCAACTCGGTTTTAGGCAGCAGTGGCGATGGAACCAAAAATGGCAAGTGTATTTGCAGGAACAGTTCAAATCATCGCTGCTACATTTGGGGAACAATCAAAATAAATGGAAAGATGAACAAGATGTTGCAGTGATGTTAAACTTTCGCCTCTTACCGAAACTGACCTTGGTGGGTGATGTTCATTCCATCATTTTTCTCGATAAACAATCGGGATTTCATAACGATATTCACAGCTATGGGATGGCGGCGGGCTTTCATTATCGCCCCAACGAGCGTTTATCCATCAAGAGCAGTGCTGGTCCTCGGTGGGAAAAGCGTTTACTACAACACGATGTCGGTCGCTATTATGCGCTGGATGCCACCGCCGATGCTGTGGAATGGGGGGACTATCGAAATTATGCCCGCGTCGCCTTGGCCAGAGATGAATATGACCGCCGCAAGAATCATGACGCCCAAATAGACTATCGCGTCGGCCGATTGTTTTCTGCTGGGAGTGCCGATTCACTGCGATTTTTCTTCAACCAACGCCGACGGGATAATTATACCAGCGAGGCTGGAGATGTCGAAAGCCTACGCGAAGGCGCGAAAGGAGTCGAGAATCACCTGGTGTATGGCATTGCTGCCAACGTTTTTTTACGGCTGCAGAATAGTTTTGTGTTGCGAGATGTCGAATTGGTCTCTTTCGCCAATAAGCAAATTCTCCGCCGACGTAAACGCAACGATGAGGTGGGTGATCATACCCTTGTCTTAGATTGGCGACCAAAACGATGGTACGGACGGTTGACCCTATCCTATATCTTCCAATCACAGAAATATGAAATATCCCGTATCGACGAACGGGTACCATTCTCCCAGCGCACAGCCTTTATCACCCCCGATAATCAAAGCCATCGCCTGTTCCTCAGCAATGAAAATATGCTGGCTATTGGCTATCGGGATTCGGTGTTCTCCTACGCTTCCATCAGTCGCTTCCAGTATGATACCCCTGACACCAATAATTTCGACGATCGCGATGAGTTGCGGATCAATACCAGATTGGTCTGGGCGCACGTTTTCCAGCCTTCTCTGCGCGGCGAACTTCAAGCCTCGGTGAATTTATACCATATGGTTTATATCTTCGGCGAGCGCAGTGCCGATAACAATTGGAATCGTGTGTTTCGTCTCCGGCCAGTTTTGGCCTATACGATCGACAAAACTTTCCGCTGGTGGCAAGCCTTTGAGGTGTTGGCCAATTACGTCGATTACGATTTCGAACCTGCCGATGGACAAACCAAAAGTTTTGTGTTTCGCAAGTTCGCCTACGACGATTCTCTCCGCTTCCGCCTCACTCCTCGATCGACGTTAACCTGCGACTATCGCCTACAACTGGAAGAAAATGGCGAACTTTTTTGGGAACAATGGAAAGAGAGAGTTCTCACAACCCGCACCAGCCATTGGCTACAGCTGCGATGGACCTATCGCCATCACTCCTCCTTAGAGTGGGCACCGGGTTATACGTTTTATGTCCGTAACGAATGGCGCCATGGCCAAAACGGTAGCTCCATGTCCAGGAAAAAATATCAATCCTTCTCCAGCCATGGTCCGCTATTTGCACTAAATTATCTTCCCTCGAAAAAAATTCGCATCACTTTGGATGCCGTTCGCCGTAAAGTATTGCCATTTAAACAAAAAAATTATTATATTAACACCATCGACCTGAGATTGGATGTCCTGTTCTGACCTGTCGACAGTATTTTTTAAAACCGTCTCATCAAAACAGAGTATCAACGTGGTAGAAAAAATCATCGAGAAAATAAAAATGGTTATTCCCAGTCGGCCTGAGCTCATTCAAATGGTCGAAGAAAAAGTGGAAGAGTTGGCGCAGGCCGCCGGATTCAGCGATGAGGAACGGGATAGCATGGCCATAGCGGTAACGGAGATGATCGCCAACGCCATCTTTCACGGCAACAAAGGCGATGCACAGAAAAAAGTGATCATTACTTTTTATCGTTACAAAGATCATCTTCGTATCCAAATACGCGATCAGGGAGCCGGATTCGATCCCAGTGGTATTGCGGATCCCTTAAAGCCAGAGAATTTACTGAAGGATAGCGGCCGCGGCATCTTTATCGTCCGCACCTTGATGGATGATGTGCATTTCAAATTTCACAAGCACGGCACTACGGCAATTTTGGTGAAATATAAAAAAAAGACCTAAGCACCTATGAATGAACTCCTCGTCATACCTCCTCATTCAATTTCCCGAACCGCAAAAAAGCTATGGATAGAGGGTACCCTTGTCGTGTGTATTCTCGGTATTTTGAAAAATGCACTGGTTGCCCGAGGTCTCATTAAACCAGTCCAGAAAAAGCCCAAAACGAAAGCTCATATCCATAAATATTATCGCTTTCCCATTGGTACAAGAAACGGCGCCATGACCCTGATGTGGATCTCGATCCCAGCGGTATTCTTCTGTTCTACCACTAAATCGTGGGCGCAGCTCGCCGATTCTTTGGTCATAGAACGTATTCTGATCGTCGGTAATGAGCGCACCAGAGAGGAGATCATTCGTCGGGAAATGCGGTTGCGCGAAGGCGACTACTTTGATGCCCAAATGGCAGAACAAGATCGCCGACGCGTCCAGAATCTACGTTTATTCCATCAAGTCGAATTACAGACTTTTAGAGGTGAAATCGGCACGGTGGTCTGCATCATGGTCACCGAGAGGTGGTATGTATTCCCATTCCCAATTTTTTTTCTCCACAACAAAAATTGGCATGAGGTCTCTTACGGTGCTGGTCTGACATGGGAAAATCTGTGGGGGCGTAATATTACCACGACGACCTCGATGTGGTTTGGTTTCAATCGTTGCATAAACATTCGCTATTATGATCCGTGGCTTTCTTACAGCAAACGTATTTCTTTTGATGGTTCCATTTTTATCAGTCGTATGCCGCAGCTCAGCGTGGAATATGGTGAGTATGAGGTTATCCGCAACGGTGGGATGATCAATGTGGGATGGCGAAGCGGATTTCATAGCACGTTTTCTTTGAGTATGGGATATCAACAGGTGCGGTTGCCGCGCGATCACCTTTTAGGTGCAACCTACCATCGCTATGACCATTTGCCACAGCTCGGCTGTCAATTCTTATTCGATCATCGTGATTACTATGCCTATCCCAAGCAGGGATGGTATGTGCTTTTAAGCGGTTCGGCCTTGACCGATGGTGGATCGATCCATTTCGGTTTTCTCAAAGGCGATATCCGACGCTATCAACCGCTGATCGCCAAAGTATCCATCGCGAGCCGTGTGTGTTTGGAAAAGGCTATAGGGGAGATACCTGTTTACGAACGATTACTCATCGGCCAGCAAGTCCGCATCCGTGGGCATTTCTATGATCTTTATGAAGGGGAAAATCGTTTCCTGGCTGGACTGGAAGGACGTTTTCCCCTTATTCCGATCAGGTATCTCGATATGGATTCGCCGGCATCGTTCATGGGTGTCTATGGACAAAACCTACCCGTGGGACTCAGTGCGGCCATTTTTCTGGATACAGGGTCGGTTTGGTATCATGATAGGCCTTTGCGGCGGGTAGTGTTTCGTACCGGCTATGGGGTTGGATTGCATGTACACCTTCCTTATATGGAATTGCTGCGATTGGAGCGAGCATGGGATTTACAGGGGAACGGTCAATACATCATCGATTTGAAGGCTTGGTTTTAGAATGGCACACCTCGAGCATTTTTATGTCGAAGCAAATGCGGTAACCGCGAATGAGCTCGTTTTGCGGGATGGCGAATTTCATCATGCGGTACGCGTGCGGCGGAAACGGGTTGGAGATCAGATTACCGCTGTCGATGGTCGAGGCCATCTCTACCAGGCGGTGGTCACAGCTATCGACAGAACCACCCTGCATGCGCGTATTGAGCGAACGGTTGTGAATTTTGCCGAGCCGCGACTGCGGCTGACGCTGGCGGTGGGGACGCTCAAGGGAGAGCGTATGGATTGGATTGTGGAAAAAGGGAGCGAAATCGGGATTGCCGCTTTTCAACCCATCCGCACCCTTCGCAGTGTGGTGCAAACACCTGGACGATATTCCCGCTGGCGCGAGAAAGCGTTGGCGGCCATGAAACAATGCGGTCGCAGTTGGTGTATGGATATTTTGCCGTTGCGCTCCTTAGCGGACCTATTGGATAGTTGGAGCGGCCGATCCATTTTTATTGCCCATGAGGAAGCAATCTCTGCTCACGATGCCGAGATGGAAAAGAGAATAAAGGATGGTGCCGAAGCATTACTGGTGGTGGGCCCGGAAGGAGGATTCGACGATGCCGAAATTCATTTAGCTAAGCAGCATGGCGCTTTGCTGATGTATCTTGGATGCCGGCGCTTGCGCAGCGAAACCGCAGCACTTGTGGCCGCAGCACGGTTATTGACGATCGCCGGGGATTTGGGATGATTCAGAAGAGATGATAATATAAGGCGCTGACTATACAGGCGATGATGTTGATGATAGCCTCACTGGTACGAAAGATCGATGCCCTGGATCGATTCTGCGGGGCAAGGAAAGGGATGATGGCTGCCAACAGCAAAAGCAGAGCATACCACCTCCCTAAAATCAACCCTCCGGTGGCGAGCAATCGCGCGAGCGAACCGGGTAGCCGCTCTTTTGCCGTAGGAAAAGCAAATGGTTCTTGCAAATGATACCAAATTTTTATCTTTTTATGCGTGTAATAGAGGATGGCTGGCACCACAAACGCTGCCATGAGTAATGCATTCAGGGCGATGATGAATTCCATCTTAACATGGATTTGTGGCACCGGCGTCTTGTACATGAGCGTCAGCCATACAGCAGAGATGTACAAAGAAATAAGGTGGAAGAGTTGATCGATGAAAAAATACCGCAAGCCGTCTTTGGCTTTAAATACCGCCAGCAGGATTTTGGTACGATCCAGGGTGAAATGAAAAATCGCCAAGAAACCTATCACTCCCCATATAGCCACGCTATTCAAAAACTGAAATAGGATGATGATATTAATGATGGTGCATACGATGACATGTAACACAACCCCCCAATAGGTCTTTTGTTTCAATCGGTAGATGGCATCCGTTTGTAGAGGAAAATCGCCGATGATATGCGCTAACAACAAAAGCTGAAAATAATCCATTCCAGCACCATCATTTTTCGCTGCTGGTTTATTCTCTGACAACCCATAGTTTAACAGTTGCCGTTACCTCAGGGTGCAGCTTGATGGGAATGTCGTAGACGCCGAGTGCCTTGATAGAATCTTCCAGTACTATTTTCCTACGATCCACTTCGCAACCATTTTCTTTGAGCAAATCTGCAATCATTTGCGAGGTGACAGAGCCAAACAACTTATCTTCTTCACCTACTGGCATGGCCACCGTAATCGATAATTTGCTGATTTTTGCGGCCATTTCTTCGGCCTCTTTTTTACCCCGCTGCATGCGCAGCGCAGCCAATTTCTGTTCTTGCTCAAAGGCCTTGAGGTTGCTTTCGGTGGCCTCAACGGCCAATCCTTTGGGGATCAAGTAATTGCGGGCATATCCTTTTTTTACTTCTACGACCTGCCCCACGCTTCCGAGTGTATTAATATCTTGCTTTAAAATGATTTTCATTGTGATCTTCCTAACTATTTTGCTAAATCGGATACATAAGGAATCAATGCCAGCTCACGCGCTCTTTTAATCGCTCGTACCAACATCCGTTGATGCCGCGCACAATTGCCCGATGTCCGCCGAGGGATTATTTTCCCTTGTTCGGTTGTGAAGCGCAACAGCCGTTTTTCATCTTTAAAATCAATGTATTCGATTTTCTCTTCACAGAAACGACAAATTCTCTTTTTTTTCAGCATGTGTACTCCTTATCTCATACACGAAGTTTATAATTTTAGATCTTGATAACCGAAATCAAAATCGGTTGATTCCACTTTTTGCAAGTCGGGAGACGGGGTTTCCTCTTTGTTACTCTCTGCGGTGTGTTCCTCTTCGCTGTTATCTCCATAGGGGATTTCGTTGGCAACTTCCTCGACGTCTTTGGCTAATTTGCGATCGAGAAACTGAATGCGACGTGCCCGCAATTCTACAATATTGCGGGAGGTACCGTCGTCGTTATGCCAGCTGCGGCTTTGCAACTCGCCATCGATGAGGACCGAACACCCTCGCTTCAAGGTTTCATAACAGGCCTCGGCCAAGCGATGCCATGCTACGACCCCTACATAACAGATATTTTCCCGCCAAATTCCAGAATTATCCCGGTATTTACGATTGGAAGCAATATAAAAATTCACTACTGGCGTTCCATTGGCCGTCTTGCGAAAAATGGGATCACTGGTCAAATAGCCAGCGATCAATACATTATTGATATCCGGCATTTTCAAATCGGACATATTCATCACTCCTCAAGCCTTTTAAGGATCAAAAAGCTTGAATCTATAACATAAAAAGGCAAAAAAACCAATCGTTTTAAACAGGTGTACTGAACTGATCCTCGGTATCAGTCAGAGCGTCTTCATCCGTCATTTCTGGCTGCAATGGTTCTTCTATCGCATCCATTTCAAAGGATTTATCGTCCATATGTTCCAGTGATTGCTGCGAAGAAGGTGTGATGGAAGGCCCTTTGGCAAGGGCAGCCAATGCTTTCTCGTCCAACCTGTTGATGGCGGTACGCAGCAAGAACTCGTTCAAGCGGTATTCACGATCCAATTGTTTGATCATCGCCGGCGGTGCATCGAATCTTATCAAAACGTAAAAGCCGTATTGTCTTTTTTTAATTTCATAAGCCAGCCTTCGCTTACCCCAAAACTGGGTGCTTTCGACAATACCGCCGTTGGCAGAAATGAATCGTTCATATTTATTGACGATACCCTTTATTTCTTCCGGTTTCAGCAGCGAATCGATGACGATGATGGTTTCGTACTTGCGCAAAATATGACCTCCTTAATGATTAGTGTGTTAAAAGTTGTAAAGTGCCCGCTTTTTTGTTATTTGGGTAACGTCTCGCGTGCATTGCATATGTTCATGGCGTGGTCGATGCCTTTTTCCAAGATGGCCACGATGATATCGTAAATGCGCAGAAACAACGGTTGCAATTGCACCATCTCAGCTTGCGAAAGATCTGAAAGAACGTAATCGACCATCTCTTTATCAGCTGGTCTGCCTATGCCGATGCGTAAACGTGGAAACGACTGGGTGTGCAAATGATCGATAATGGATTTCAGACCATTGTGTCCGCCTGCACTTCCTTTTTTTCGCAGTCTCAAGGTTGCAAACGGCAGATCAGCATCGTCGCTGATGATAATAATATTTTCTGAATCGATTTGGTGATACGCTGCCAGACAAGAAACCACTTCGCCGCTGCGGTTCATATAGAGTTGCGGTTTGGCGAGGATCACCTGTTTGTTGGCGATTGATGTTTGTGCCACCATAGCCTCACATTGTTTCGATATGAAGCGACCCCCGAATCGTTCGGCTATGGCATCCATCGCCAGAAAGCCCAAGTTATGCCGATTTTTTGCGTATTTTCGGCCTGGGTTTCCCAATCCGACGATGAGATATTTATCAGGCATAACTCTGTAGCCCAGTCAGAGCCGAAATTATCTCTCCTCTTCCTCTTCTTCCTCGGCTGCGGCACGTCTGCCAATCACTTCTGGTTCCGCTGCAGTAGGTGCTTCCTCTGTTACTACTTCTGCGGCTGCGCGCAGCATGCTGACCGAAGCTACAGCTCTATCTAAATCGCCTATTATCCTGTAGTTATCGGTCTTGATATCATTTAGATGTAAAGAATCACCAACTTTAAGCGCTGACACATCCAGAGTGATCGATTCTGGAATGTCGGTGGGTAAGCATTCAATTTCTACTTCCCGCATCAATTGTTGTAAGATACCACCTTCGGCTTTGACGCCAATCGGCGTTCCAGTCAAATGCAGCGGCACCGATACGGTGATTTTCTCGCTCATCGATATGCCCATCAAATCTACATGGAGAATCGAATGATCGATGGGATCGAATTGAATATGGCGGATGATGCATTTCCTGATATCCTTATCAGAAAATTTGGCATCGATCAGGCTCGATTCTTTGCCGATGATCTTGTGTAAGGCTTTACGCGAGACGGTAAACGGAATCGATTCCTGGCCATGAAAATAGAATATACCCGGTACTTTTCCCTCGCGACGCAATTTTTTTACATAACCGCTACCCGTTTTTTCTCGTTTTTCCAGTTCGAGCAACATCTCAGACATATATGATCTCCATAAATAAAATAACGACGTTAAATAATTATCTTAGAATAGGGCCCTTTTCCGGGAACAAATCGGAAATGGATCGCTCTTCATGAATCCGACGAATCGCTTCGCCTAATAACTCTGCAACCGAAAGGATCGTCAATTTTTCGAATTGTTTTTCTTTGGGTATCATCACCGAGTCGGTAACAAAAATTTGGGTGATGGATGAATTTTTCAGATTTTGTGCTGCTTCAGCGGAAAGTAACGCATGGGTACAGGCCACATAAATATGTTGGGCACCTTTTTCCTTTAAGACTTTGATGCCATTGAGCAACGTGCCCGCTGTATCCACCAAATCGTCCACCACCAAGACATTTTTATCTTTGACGTTTCCGATCAATTGCGTCACCTCGCTGACGTTGTGTTCGATGCGGCGTTTGTCCAACATCACCAACTCTGTATTCAGGCGGCGCGCATAGGCGCGTGCCAGATGAATACCGCCGATATCAGGGGAGGCGACCACCAGGTTCGGCAGGTGCAATTTTTTCAAATAGTCAATGAAAACCGTGGCAGCATACAGGTGATCCAGAGGGATATCGAAAAATCCCTGGATCTGTGGGGTATGCAAGTCCATGGTTAACACTCGATGGGCACCGGCCTGAACGATCAGATTGGCCACCAATTTGGCGCTAATGGCAACTCTGGGTTGATCCTTGCGGTCTTGGCGCGCATAGCCGAAATAGGGAATGACGGCGGTGATACGATCGGCCGAAGCACGCCGCGCCGCGTCGATGAGGATTAATAGTTCCATCAAATTATCCGCTGGCGTATTGGTTGATTGGATGATAAAAACATCGGTGCCACGGATGTTTTCTTCGTATTTAACCCAAATTTCGCTGTCGGCAAAATTTTTGATGGACAATTGACCCAATTGGGTGCCCAAAGCAGCCGCAATCTTTTGCGCTAAAGGCTCATTAGAGCGGCCCGAAAAGATCTTCAATTCACGTTTATGTTTCATTAAATGGATTCCCCATACAGTGGAAAATATAAAAAATGACGAAAATCATCCGCCCTGATTTTCGCCATCTCTTTCTGTTCGCGTGAATTGGCTGGGGCGGGAGGATTCGAACCTCCGCATGCGGGAACCAAAATCCCGTGTCTTACCACTTGACGACGCCCCAATCATCTACCAATGCCACCCTCGCTCTAATACCATTTTCTCGCGAGGAGTTATTGTGAATCAGCCACTGGACGAAATAACAACCGCGTATAGTTCGTATTGATCTTTTCCAAAGCTCGCTCTGCCTTTTGGCGATACGCAAACAAACCAAAGAGCGACGATCCACTTCCCGACATGGAAGTATAAAACGCCCCCTCTTCTTTTAACTGCTGGAGAATGGAGTGTAAAAACGGAAATCTATTAAAAACAATAGGTTGCAAATCATTATTAAGATGCTCTTGCCACTCCATTGGCTCATGGATAAAACTACTCAAGCTATAAAATTTACTGTTTTTTATCGTATTTGTCAAGTCAAAAGTACCGTTTTCATATACCCATTTTGTAGAAATAGAGATATTGGGATAGATCAAAACGCCGTAATAATCGGTCGGTAAGGAGATGGGTTGCAGAATTTCACCTCTACCTTTGGCCAAGGCGCTCCCCCCGCGAATGAAAAAGGGGACATCCGCCCCCAATTGGCTGGCTAATTGCTGGAGTTGGTCCTGGCTCATGTTGAGCGACCACAACTGGTTCAAGGCTTTTAATGTTGCTGCGGCGTCGCTGCTGCCGCCGCCAAGGCCAGCACCCATTGGTATTTTTTTCTGCAAGTAAATTTTGCAACCGACCATGGTTTTGCATTGGCGTTGCAAGAGTTCGGCTGCACGGTAAACAAGGTTGCCTTTATCCGTCGGCAGATCCGGAGAATCGCAACTCAGGTGAATGCCTTGTCGGCGTGAGCTAAATTGCAGGGTGTCGAATAGATCGATCTGCTGAAAGATGGTTTCGATTTCATGATAGCCATCGGGACGTTTGTGTAAAACACGCAGTCCAAGGTTTATCTTTGCATAGGCGCGGTAGATCATGGAAAACTTTTATATCCAGTGTATGAAAATCAAGTAAAATGGTATTTTGATCATTATTTTATGATCCTAAATTATCACAAATTATGATAAAATGCAAACTTTTCCTTCTTGCATTTATGATAAGATATTTTTAAATTGCAAATTAAAATGTATTTCTATTATCCTTGATTTTCGCTTTTAGCCATAATAATTAGAATGCGGATTCAGTGTTTTTGTATTGCCTTGAGCTCAATTAAAATCATCTATGGGGCATCATTTCCGAACTCGAAGGCAAGTGACCACACAATCCAAGTAGAAATGAAAGTAAACAGATTCTGAATAACCAGCGAAATCTTTATCGTTTCGTGGCAGGGCACACTGGAAAGGCGACTGATGGTTTTGGATCAACAAACTCAGACCATATTTTTCATTGCTGATGCGCATCTGGGATCACAATCCTTAGAGCAAGAGGTTTTAAAGGAACGCTATCTTTGTTCTTTTCTTCAAAGTTTACCCCGTGAAAATTCGCGCCTGATCATTTGTGGGGATTTATTCGATTTTTGGTTCGAGTATCGCTACGTCGTGCCGCGGCGCTATTTCAGAGTATTGGCGGAGCTGCAACGTTTGGCGCAAGCCGGCGTTCCCATTGATTATCTCCCCGGAAACCACGACTTTTGGCTTGGTTCCTTTCTGCGCGATGAAATCGGCATTACCCTGCACCGTGACGACATGGTGATCGAGCAAGGGGCCCAGCGGGTGTATGTTCGGCATGGCGATGGATTGATGCGAAAAGATCATCTGTATCGGGTTTTGAAAAAAGTCTTGCGATTTCCCCCCAATGTTTTTTTCTATCGCTGGTTGCATCCGGATTTGGGCATTCCCCTGGCGCTGTTTTTCTCTCATCTAAGTCGCGAGGCAGCCAAGAATGAAAAAGATTATTCTGATGCCGATTACCGTGCCTATGCCCGAGAACAATTACAACACGGTTTTCAGGGGGTGGTATTGGGACATTCCCATATGGCGGCGTTGGATTTCTATCCAGGAGGTTGGTATCTCAACCCCGGAGATTGGATGAGAACCTTTACTTATGGCATCTTGTGCGAAACAAAGCCGGCATTGATGCAATGGGATGGCACGCAAGCAAGACCTTTTCACCCTCTTCAGAGAACAGAAGGTAAACCGCAGTGAGCAAGATCAGCAAAAAAATGTATTTCTGGCTTGATTATTGGATTCTATTGTTGGCTATTTCCGTATCCTTATATCTGCTTTTTTTTGTCAATGAACCGCGAAGGTTGGGGCCGCTGCAAAGGCTGACTCTGGAGGCGGTCGGCCGTTTAAGTGAACCGATGACGTCGGTACGACGATGGTTGCATTTACGCAAAACCAATGAGGAGCTACGCTATCAGAACACTTTGCTGCAGATAAAGAATTCCCAAATGGCCGAAGCCTATTATGAAAACATACGATTACGGCAAATGCTTCATTTTCAGACCGAAGAGGAGTGGCCTCTGGTACCAGCAAAAGTCATTGGCGCATCTGGCAAAAAAGGGATGGTCGGTCTGAAGGTGGCTGTAGGGTCTAAACAAGGGATAAAAGAGCACATGACGGTTATTTCGGCCGACGGTTTGGTCGGTCGCATTGTCAGTGTCTCGGAGAATTTTTCGGTCGTACAGACGATTGCCGATGCCGATTTCCGTGCCGCTGCCATGATTCAGCGTAGCCGGGTTCAAGGTATTTTCCAATGGGCTGGCTATACGTATGGAACCCTCAAAGGCGTCTATATCACCGCCGATGTCAAGGTTGGCGATGTGGTCATCACTTCGGGTCTGAATTCCATGTTTGTGCCAGGATTAAAAATAGGTATCGTCACTTATGTGGATGATGCCAGCAGCGGGATGTTTAAAAAGATCAATGTTAAAGTAAGAACGGATTTTAGCAACCTGGAAGAAGTGTTCATCATTAATAAACCTCCCATCCAATTGATGGTAATCCCATGAGATATTTATTATATGTGCTTGCCATATTGATCGCCATGGCTATGCAATCAACAGTGTTGGATTTTATCGCTATCTATGGCATCGTTCCGGATCTTATCATCATTGTTGTCTGTTCCATCAGCTTTTTAGAAGATCGACGCCGGGGTACCATTTGGGGATTCTTCATTGGATTGATTGAAGACGTCACCGGTAGTGGCCTTTTGGGGTCGTTGGCGTTGTCGCGTTCCATCGTGGCTTTCTTTGCTAGCACCATTCTCCACTTTCGCAGCATGCACAAAGCTGCCAGCGCCTCCGTGGTCATCTTGCTGCTATGTTTGATCAATAACTTGCTGTTGTTTTTTATTCGCATGCATGGAACTGCTGCGCTCATGAAAGGCCTTTTGATGCAGGTGATCTTTCCGTCGATCTATACGGTGTTGGTGGCTATTGCCATTTTTTCAGTCGTGCCGGAATCCATATGGGAAAAAATCTACAAGGCCGAACCGATTCCATTTAAATGAGTTGATTTAAGAGGGCCATGTTAGTACCATCTCGCAAAACACAAATTTATACCGCTGTGATCATCTTGTTCTTCATCATTCTCGCGGGTCAATTATTGCGCTTACAGCTATTGCTGCGTGATCGGTACTTGGAGCATTCGGAAAAAAATCGTGTGCGACGGGTGCGGTTATTACCGCCGCGGGGGATCATCTATGATCGGAACGGCCGCATCTTGGTGGATAATCAGCCGGTTTATGTGTTGAACGTCTTTCCATATCAGTGTAAAAAAGAGGAGAAGACCCTGCAATTTTTGTCTGATGTACTGCAGAAAACGCCATCGCAACTGATGACCATCATGGATATGGCTGATAGCCCTTTTCTGCCTTTCAGAATCAGCCAGTCGATTGATTTTGGTATTGTCGTCTGGATCGAGGAACATCGGCGGGAATTGCTGGGACTGGAGTATGAAATTGAAACGCAACGCTGTTACCCCAGCGGTATCAAAGCCCCCCATGTTTTTGGTTATCTTGGCGAAGTCACCAAAGAGGAACTCAAAAAACGGCAAAGAGAAGGGCTGATGCAGGGGGACTTGGTTGGCAAAAAGGGTTTGGAAAAAATGTATGACCGCGAATTACGCGGTATGGCTGGTTATGATTATATAGAAGTAGATGCTTATGGTCGACAGATTCAGGATTTGGTGGTCGATGGCGAACATCCTCCTATCCGAGGGCGGGATTTTTATCTGACGTTGGATGCTCGGCTACAAGCCCAGGCCGAATCGCTTTTCGTAGATAAACGAGGGGGGGTCATCATGCTGGATACACGAGATGGCGGGGTATTGGTCATGTGCAGCAAACCAGACTATGATCCGCAATTGTTCGCTGGTTCGCTCACGCCTGAGGCCTGGCAAAGCTTAATAGATGATCCGCAAAAGCCCCTCTATGATCGCATGATCCAGAGCCTCTATCCGGCTGGATCGACATTTAAAATGGTCGTTGCCGCAGCCGCATTGGAAAAAGAGCACTATTATCCCACCACCAAAGCCACTTGTAGAGGCGCAGTAACCTACGGCGGGCGAGTCTTCAATTGCTGGTACGGCAAAGGACATGGCACTTTGGACCTCTATGATGCCCTCAAATTTTCTTGCAATGTCTATTTTTACCAATTAAGCCTGCGGGTACAGGTGGATGATTGGGCCGAATTCGCCAGAAAATTCGGATTCGGCAGCCCTACGGGCATAGATTTGCCTGGGGAAGAAAAAGGCCTTGTTCCCGATCACCTCTACTTGGATAAAATATTTGGTAAAAATGGCTGGAATAACGGTATGATGCTAAATTTAGGCATTGGGCAGGGAGATTTGTTGGTGACCCCCATCCAAATGGCCCAATATGCTATGATTCTGGCCAACCGTGGACAATATTATCCTCCTCATCTGGTGAACAGAATCTACGATCCGCAATCTGGGCGCTTTTTTAGGCAACAAAACAAAAAGTACCAAGTTACGGGCATTTCTGAAGACACTTATGACATTATCCATGAAGGCATGTATCGCTGTGTCAATGAACCCGGCGGAACTGGCGGACGATGCCGCTTACCCAATGTGACGGTATTGGGAAAGACCGGTACGGCCCAAAACCCTCATGGCGACCCCCATGCGTGGTTCATCGGATTTGCCCCTGCCGAGAAACCAGAGGTCGCTATTTGTGTGTTGATAGAAAACGGTGGCGGGGGAGGCGCCATGGCAGCCCCTATTGCGGGAAGCTTGTTAAAAACCTATTTTGCCCTGGCTAACAAGGGCGGCTATGGGACGGTACAATGAATTTTCAGAGAACCCTACATGTTGAATGAAATCAATAAACACTATTTTGATGGCGTGATTTTTTTATGCATGGTTTTGTTTTCGATTTTTAGCTTATTGGCAGTATATAGTGCCACCTACAGCGCCGAGCTGCCACAAGTAAAACAAAATTTTAATAAACAAATGGTATGGATTGCCTTAGGCTTTGCAGCTTTTTTCTTGATGGCGTATGTCCCTATGAATGTCCTTTTTTCCGTGAGCTATATTGCCTATGGGGTTCTTTTGCTGCTCATCCTCCTCCTGGATGTTTTTGGCATTTATGGCGGTGGCGCCAAACGTTGGTTTGAACTCGGAGGAGTAAAATTTCAACCTTCCGAATTTATGAAGCCCTTTCTCGTTCTGACATTGGCGCGTTATCTGACGCCAGAAAATCATGATCCCAATCGTTTACGACATTTGATGGTGGTATTTATACTGGTATTACTGCCGTTCGTTTTGGTGCTCAAGCAACCCGACTTGGGCACTTCTTTGGTTTACCTTGCGGTGCTTATTCCCATTTTACATTGGCGCGGCCTTAGTCCTTTTGTAATCTTTGTTATCTGCTCGCCAATGATCTCTTTTTTGGCGTCTTTCAACTATTACACGTTTTTTATTGTTATCATAACCATTACGGTGGTGTTATACCTGGCCAAGCGTGGTAAACTCATTGGCTGGGCTATTTTTCTCATCAATATCATGGTGGGCTTGATGGCGCCGATGGTGTGGAACAAGTTGCACGCCTATCAACAACAACGTATTCTTACCTTTCTCGGCTTGGTATCCGATCCACAAGGGGTGGGCTATCAGATCATCCAATCGGTTGTGGCCATTGGTTCAGGTGGGTTTTGGGGAAAAGGCTTTTTACAGGGAACCCAGACGCAGCTGCGTTTTCTGCCAGCACAACACACCGACTTTATTTTTTCGGTGCTCGCAGAAGAATGGGGCTTTGTGGGGTCTGTGTTATTGTTGATCGTTTTTTTAGTTTTTTTGACCCGGGCGCTGAAAATAGCTTCTTATACCGATTATCGTTTTGCCAATACAACGGTTATCGGATTGGTCACAGTCATCGCTTTTCAGTGCATCATTAACTTGGGCATGACTATGGGCATCATGCCAGTTACCGGTGTCCCCCTACCATTCATCAGTTATGGGGGTTCGGCCATGATCAGCAACATGTTCATGGCTGGCATCATTTCTAAAGTAGCAAAAGAACGTTTTCAATGACTTTGTGGGAGGTATTCTCATGCATCCAATTATCTTCAAAATTGGCCATTTCGAATTGCGCTCTTATGGCTTGCTGTTGGCTATTTCTTTTTTATTGGGCATTTGGCTTTCGGTACGCCGTGCTCGGGCGCGGAATATCGATGGGGAAAAGATCATGGATTTGTCCGTCGTGGTCATCCTTGCTGCCATCATAGGAGCGCGTTTGCTCTATGTTCTGTTCCATCTCGATGAATTTGCCGGCCATTGGACAGACACTTTCAACCCCTTTCAGAGCTCCGGACAGGTGGGCATTGCTGGTTTGACGATGCTCGGCGGGGTGGTGCTGGCGGTGATTTCCTCTTTGATCTATCTTAAAATACAAAAGCTGCCTGTGTTAAAAATCGCCGATATTGTGGTGCCTGTTTTCTTTCTCGGTGAAGCGATCACCAGGATTGGCTGCTTTTTGAATGGCTGTTGTTTTGGCACACCATGTGAACATGGATTGTTCTGCGTCACTTTTCCTCCTGATAGCGCGGCAGGGAGCATTTTTCAGAATACCCCTCTGCATCCAGCGCAACTCTACTCGTCTTTCTATGCTTTAATAGTTTTTGTCACCCTCATGCTCTTGGATCGCAAAAGGCATTATGATGGTTTTCTCTTCTTTTTATTTTTCATCCTCTATGGCATCGGTCGTTTCGTCATCGATTTCTTCCGCTATTACGAGTCTTCGATGGTTATCGCAACCATCTCTGATGTGCCAATCAGTTTGAATCAACTCCTCAGTTTCTGTTTTATTCTTCTAGGAGCAGGGCTCTTGATCTATCACCGACCTCAAAACACGGGTGTAAGGGAGCCTCTGGGTAGTAAAAAATAGTGCTTGACTTTTTATTAGGACTAATATATTTTGGATAATAGAGCAAAAGTATTATGGGCAGCGAAATCGATGCTCCCATGATATCAGAGCTCACATAGAAGCATGAGGAGAGTTATATGAAAATCAACAGGGTGATAGCAGGTTGTGCCCTCATCGGTTTGCTCGCATCTTTTTTATGGCTGGAAGGGTGTGCTGGCTCCAGAAATGCGCATTTGGATAACGAAGAGGCGGCACTAGCCGGTTTTTCTGAAGAAGATTTGATGGAGGCAGATACGGTCAGAAACCAATCGGATGAAGAGGAAGTGATGCGGTTGCTGGGACTTGCAAAACAGACCGAAGCGCAGAAACCAGCGGTAGAAGCCTCAAAGGTGGCGGAAGATACTAGCACTACCAATTTGCAATCGCAGACTCGCCAATTGGAGCAAGAATTGCAACAAAAGGAGCGCGAGATCGCCAGACTGCGGGCGGAAGTGGCAGAGCGAGACCGCCGAATCGCGGAGCTGGAACTGCAAAGGGGAGCTACTCCAGAAAGCAAGAAAAAAGTAAGAACCACGGGCAGCTATAAAGAACGCTACGACTATGCGCGGGAGCTCTACGAAGCCAAAAAATATCGTCAGGCATTAGAAGAATTTTCTGCCCTCCTGGCTACCGACATCAACCATGAACTTGCCGATAATGCCCAATATTGGATCGGTGAATGTTACTACGGTATGCGGGCCTATAACCAGGCCATCATCGAATTCGAGAAGGTGTTTACGTTCAATCGATCGGACAAGTGCGATGATGCCCAATTAAAGATTGGCTATTGTTATATCCGTATCGGCAATATCGAAAAAGCCAAAGCTGAACTGAATAAACTGATCACCAATTATCCCGACAGCGAGTACGTCGAAAAAGCACGGTATTACCTCCAGCAATTATAGTATAAAATAGGAGCGGTATGGGCTTCGCTGCTTCTGCCCACCGATCGTTAAAGAGGGCGATAGGCATATCGTCCTTTTTTTTATTTGCATTTCTCAAGAATTTTTAATAATTTATTAACCATCAATCAGGCGGTGGTTTGATAGCCACTCTGCTCATATATCATACCCTCCGTCCACGGGGGGAGACGACCACATCGGAACGTCGAAGAAGATTCAAGTTATTGGGTGAGTAAACATAAGGCAGAAACAGGATGAAAAACCGGCTGAGAATTTTTTATCTGGCTGCGGAGGTTGCACCATTTGCAAAGACCGGCAGCCTTGCCGAGGTCGCCAGGGCAATTCCAAAGGCATTATTCGAAGATGGACACGACGTCCGCGTGATGATGCCAAAATACGGTATCATCAGCGAACGCCGTTATGTGCTGCGCGAAGTCATTCGCCTAAAACAAATCCCTATAACGATGGGCGAGGCCGAACATGTCGTCAGCGTCAAATCCGCCTTTTTACCTGATACCAAAGTCCAAGTTTATTTCCTCGATTACAAACCCTTTTTTGATCGTCCTGAATTATATGTCGACCCTAAAACGGGCAAGGATTACCCGGATAACGCGCAAAGATTTTTCTTGTTTTGCAAAGCCGTATTAGCCACCATCAAATTATTGCATTGGGAACCGCATGTTATTCATTGCAATGATTGGCAAACCGCCATGATCCCCTGGCTATTGCATCATGAGTATCGTAATGATCCATTTTTCTCTAAAGTATTGACGGTGCTCACGATCCATGATATGGCCTATCAGGGTGCTTTTGATGCAAAGGTATTGGCCAAGTTGGGCATCGATGCGCAATTTAAGGAGACGGGGAGCGATCTGGAATGCAATAATAAAATCAACTTTCTCAAAGCAGGCATCGTCCATGCCGATGTCATCAGCACCGTCAGCCCCAGTTATGCGTTGGAAATCCAAAAAGATGCCGACTTTGGATGTGGATTACAGGGGGTACTGGAAAAACGGTGTCGGGATATTCATGGAATTTTAAACGGAGTGGACTATAGCGTTTGGAATCCAGAATTAGATGCCTTTATCCCGCAAAAATACAATAGCAATACGCTTCATCAAAAGATTCCTTGCAAACAGGCGCTGCTGCAGCAAGCGAACCTACCTTACGACGCTGCCACACCGGTCATCGGAATGATCACCCGATTGGAAGAGCAAAAGGGTCTGGAATTGGTGGCCGAAGCCATGGAGCCGTTGGCAAAACTTCCGATCCGATTGCTCATCGTCGGTAGTGGCGAGGCGAAATATCAAAAGATGTTGGAAAAATTGGCCAAAAAGTACGCCAGGCAATTGGCGGTGCAGGCACGAGTAGATGAACCGCTATCCCATTTGCTGATTGCTGGCAGTGATATGTTGCTGATACCTCCACGCATCGAACCCTGTGGACTGTATCAGATGTACGCCTTGAAATATGGCACCATTCCCATCGTTTACCGGACAGGTGGCTTGGCCGACACGGTTTTGGACTATGACGAGGATGAGCAACACGGAAATGGCTTTGTCTTCCAGTCTTACACAGCAGAAGGTTTAGTGGATGCAGTCAACCGCGCTGTGAGGCTCTACAAGGATGAAGCGGCATGGCAAAAATTGGTGAAACGTGCCATGAAACAGGATTTCTCTTGGCAGTTGGTAGCCGATCGCTATGTCAAGCTTTATCAAAAACTGGAGAACCAGAAAAGAAAAAAGTAGAGCCTGCCCGCACCCGCCTTGCTCTGTTCACTTCATGGAAAGAACCAAGGCAGACCAGAGGAACGAAAAGATCATCATCGTTATTTCTACGCGAATCATCGCGGTGGCAGCGCTGGAGGAAACGAAAAGTTGTATCAAATTGAAACATTGTTGTGTATCACTTTACTCAAAACATTTGTACAATGGTGCACACGCCAAGGGTCATTGAACGAAGGAGTAAGATTACACGGATTGGGGTTATATCAGTAACTTTTTTAATTGATTGATAAATATATAAATAGGCCATAATAGCTTGTTGCATTTCTGATGAGGCATCGGCCAAGAATTGCCCATGGTGGCATTAACTTTGCTAATGAGTATTGGATAAGTTCTCTTATTAGTGGCTGGGCAGGTGTGATCGAAGAAAATGATCAGGTCGAGGATTTTAGAGTGCAAACAGGCTATCGATGGATGGTATTGAAATAACAAAGAACCGAGTAGGTGCACTGCGTAATATATGTCTTTTTCGGGTGCGAGGTTATGTAGATACAACCACCTCCCCGGAATTGCAACGCACCCTCAGCCAAGTCATCGAAGAAGGCATCTATCAAATCATTGTCGATCTGGGAGCAGTTAATTATGTGAGTAGTGCTGGGTGGGGGGTGTTTGTGGGAGAGATTAGAGGGTTACGGGAAAGAGGAGGGGATTTAAAGATTGTGCAGATGCTTCCGGAAGTGTACGAAGTGTTTGAGATGTTAGAGTTCAATCGCATCCTCACCTGTTATGATTCACTCGAAGAAGCCGTTGATGATTACGATTTTTGTCATGGTCTGGATCTCAAAAACTCTTATTTGTTAAAGCCCTCCTTGGCGACGACCACGGATTCTTGGCAGTCAGATCGAGTGCCGGAAGAGGTCGGTGATCTTTTCAGTGCCAGCAGAGACAACCGCAATCCTCGTCACGTAACCGTGGCTCGAAGTCGCATGATTGACGATGTGGATTTGCCGTTGAACGAGAAAATCAAAAAACTGGTCATCGAAAATCCGATCATGGGTGCATGGGGAATCAAACGGCAATTGAATTCACCACGGTTCGGCTATACCCGCATCGGTTTTTTTAAACTGCGTGCTATCATGAAACGATTGGGTTTGGACACAAAAGCCAAACGGTATCGTTTTTATCGTTCCCGATGACATCCGCCTGATTTCCGTAAACATCAACGAATAGGGTTGGTTTGGTATTTAACGGTGTCTGTGACATCTCCAGAGTTTTCGAAAGAGGAGCAACCAATGGTGGACGGTGTTACACATAAATGGAAAGGGCTGGTAAGGTTTTCCCTTCTTTGTTTTTTAGTGAATGTTTTGGTGGCGGCGCCCAAACGGGAAGTACGCGTGAGGCCAGGTGACGCGATTCGATTATTTGTGTATGAAGGATTATACGTCACCGAAAAGGGGAAATTTGTGTCCATGTTTCATGATAAGGAATTTATTCTCAATGGTGATGGCGAAATTATTTTAGGCTCATTGGGTAGGGTGCCAATTGCTGGTTTAAAGGCGGAAGAGATTGCCGAGGTGTTGCAGGAAAAATTTAAACCTTTTGCAAAAGATTGTATGATCATTGTGATCCCGCTGGTACGAGTGACATTGCGAGGGGCGTTCAATGCACGCGGTATGTACCGCTTCGATCTTGATATGTCATTCTGGCAGATGGTCAAAGAGGCTGGCGGCTTTTCCACCTTATCCAGCGTCGATGAAATTTATATAGTGCGGGGTAAAGAAATCCTATATCGAAATTTCGCCGAGGCTTTGTATCAAGGGCAATCGTTGTATGAACTCGGTATACAATCGGGAGATGAAATTGTTGCACCGACGATCAATCGATTATCGTTTGAGACGATCATGCGTTATACACAATTTGTCATGTCGATTATGATATTTTATTTCTCTATGGTAAATTATTTCAATAAAAAACAATAGGTTTTTTTGCTTGCATGGATGAGTTGGATTTTCTACAAAAAGGAGGAGAGCAGGAAGGGGGGACGATTGATTTTACCAAGTTTTTACTTGGTTTTTGGAGACGTAAATTTATCATCCTTCTCTTCGCGATTATATCCGCAAGTTATTTTTATTGGCAATCGAAAAAAGAAGTTCCTATTTATAGCACCTCGGTTGTAATAAAAACCAAGGAATTTGATAGTGAATCCGGTGGTATTCTCAGCCGAGGCCGCCAAGCCGAATTACGCAGCCGCAGCTTCGCCGAAAGGGTGACCGCGCAGATGGGTTTGGCTCTGGTGTTGGAAGGTGCCTCTGGGGGACAACAGAATATCTTCAGCCTGTTTTATACCACCACCTCACCTGTGCCCGGCCGCTATAAACTGCAGATTGATGAAAATAGCAATTGTCATCTATATATCATCCAAAATTCTCGAGATGTCCTCATCCAAACCTGTAGCATCTGGGATGCGGTCAATATACCGCACGAGGTGAATGGATTTACTTTTCAATTGCGACGGGAACTGGTGGGCCGACCGCAAGAAATTCTCTTCTCCATCAAGCCATTCGAACGTGCGGTGAGCGAATTTAAAAACAGTATTGCCATCGATATCAGTCGTACCGGTACCACCATGGTTTTGACGATGAATGGCACCCAACCCGACGGACTGGCTGAACGCTTGAATCAGATCGCCGAAGTATATGTTCGCGAAACATTAAAACTCAGAGATCGAGATATTTCCAGCTATCGCCGCAGGCTGGAAGCGAGTTTGGAAGTGGCTGAGAATAAGGTTCGCGAAGCTGATAGGGCGTTACGCGATTTCAATCAGCGTTATCCTTTGTCGCTTGATGCAGCAAAAGGCGCCCTTTTGAGTGAGCTTCAACAATATAATCGGACGTTACGCGAAATTCCTCATCAGCGCCAACAACTGACGCAGTTGCTGGAGCGGTTACAGGAACCTCCATCGTCTGGCACCGATCCAGAACAATATCGTCGTTTGATTGTACGGCAGTTGGCTAATTTCCCTGCTATGAGCAACGAACCGGCCTTGGCGTTGTTGCGCGAGCAATTGGAAGATCAACACAGCCGTTATAAAACGTTGCTGCAGCAATACTCGCCCGAATATCCGCCATTGATCGAACTGCGCAATCAAATCCAGGAAACGCAGAACAGCATCATCGCATTTGCTTCTAACTATCGGAATATTCTGGCACAAGCGGAGAAAGAAGCGAGGGATAAACTGACCGAAGTGGAGGCAAAAATTACCAGGTTGCCGGATGATGAGTATCGGCTGCTCGAGTTGCAACGGAATAAGAAAATTGCCGAAGAACAATATACCAGTCTCTTTGAGGAACTCCAAAAAATCGATATAAAAGATGTGGATATCGATGATGAGATCGGCATTCTGGATCGCGCGATTCGGCCGAGTAAGCCCATAAATCCGAGTAAAAGCACGAAAACGCTGGTGGGGGCGGGTTTGGGTTTGCTGATAGGGATGGCCTTGTCGCTGGCTTTGGATTTGGCGGATAGAAAACTACGAACCCCGATGGATATCGAACGCTATCTCAAGCTGCCGGTGGTAGGTGCCATACCAGTGGTCAATTTCAAGAATATTCCGGATTATCATGATTTCGAAAAAGCCAAGCAGATCGATCGACAATTGGTGACGGAGGATTATTCGCCGACACCAATAGGAGAAGCTTATCGCGCTTTACGCACCCATTTGATCTATTCTCGCAAGGATACGCGTATCCGTCATCTCCTGTTGACCAGTGTGGCTCCGGAAGAAGGCAAGTCGTTTACCGCATCCAATGTGGCCATCATCTTTGCTCAGCAACGCTCCAATACCCTACTGGTTGACGCCGATCTCCGTCGTGGTGTGTTGCACAACACTTTTCGTATGCGCAAGGAACCAGGGTTGGCCAATTACCTCTGCAATAGTGTAACGCTTGCCGATATTATTCAACAAACCCATATCCCTAATTTATCGTTCGTCAGTTGTGGTTCGATGGTGCCCAATCCATCGGAGTTGCTTGGATCGCTTTATATGAAGCGGTTCTTAGAAGAAACCACGCGAAGGTTTGACATCATCATCTTCGATACCCCGCCTTTGGAAGCTGCAACGGATGCGGTGGTGTTGAGCGCGCAGGTGCACGCGGTGGTTCTTGTGGTGCGCTCGGGTAAAACCAATCGTAAACTGGCTCAAGATCGGCTGGAAATATTTCAATCAGTGCCAGCTAATTTGGTTGGGGTAGTCATCAATGGTTCGGAAAAAACGCTCGTGAAAAATTACAGTTATTATCACTATTAACGGATATCTGGTATGCATTTTCTCATAACTGGTGGGGCCGGTTTTATCGGATCTCATCTTTCTGAAAGACTTTTATCGCAACAACATCGAGTGGATTGTCTGGATAATTTCAACGACTTTTACGATCCAGCGATCAAGCGGAAAAATATCACCAACATGTTGTCTCTGGATCGCTATCGCCTATGGGAGGGCGATATTCTCGATGCAGCCCTTTTGGAAAAAATATTTTCATCCACACATTATGATGTGGTGGTACATCTGGCGGCTCGTGCCGGTGTACGACCTTCTATCCAGCAGCCACTGCTCTATGGCCGTGTCAATGTTCAGGGCACGCTGCAAATACTCGAAATGTGCCGTCGTTTTCAGGTTGATAAGATCATCTTCGCGTCCTCTTCTTCGGTCTATGGCAATAATAGCAAATTGCCTTTCAGTGAAAGCGATCCAGTGGACAATCCCATATCTCCCTATGCTGCCACCAAGAAAGCAGGCGAATTAGCTTGTTATACTTATTATCATTTATTTGGGCTGAACATTACGTGTCTGCGATTTTTTACTGTTTATGGTCCTCGTCAGCGACCGGATATGGCGATTCATAAATTTGCAGAGAATATTTATCGACGCAAACCGATCTCTGTCTATGGTGATGGCACCTCCCGGCGCGACTATACCTTTATCGACGATATATTGCAGGGAATCCTCAGCGCCATCGAAAACTGCTCGGGTTATCGTATCTATAATTTGGGTGAGTCGAAGACGGTAGAGCTGAAGTACCTCATTCACCTGCTGGAGCAGGAGCTCGGTGAGCGTGCGATCATCGAATACCAACCGGAACAGCCGGGCGATGTCGCCGTGACCTATGCCGATATCTCGTTGGCGCAAAAAGAGTTACATTATCACCCTCGAACCCCTATCGAGGACGGAATTCGTCTTTTTGCTGCATGGATTAAAAGTGGCAAAAAATAGCCCTTTGCGAACATTGTGAAGAATTATGCTGTCAGAAAAGGAAAGATTCATCGGCAACATCATGAAGGCAGTGGATGCCCTCACGCTGTTATTGGCATTTCCCCTGGCTTATTTTGTGGACGAATATATCCGCGTCATTGCGAATTTGAACGTCAAAGCCTATGCGGTGGCGCCCACGTTTGCTGGTTTCTTATATTTTGCCTCCAAGTACTGGCCGATGATCTTCGGCTTTCCAATCATCTGGGTCAGCGTTTTCTCTCTCAATAATGTCTATCGAGGGTTTCGTACTCGTTCGTTGAAAAAATTCACCTGGAATATCTTCACTTCCAGCGTTTGGGCTACACTCGGCTCGGGGACCCTGGTCTTTTTGTCGAAATTAGAATTGACCAGTCGACTCTATTTTTCCGTCTATATTCTGATCGCATTTATCATGATTTTGGCGGAAAAAAAGTTGATCCTGCTGATGCTGGATTTCATCCACACCCGCGGCTATAATCGGGAAAATTTGCTCATCGTCGGCACAGGCAAGAGGGCGAGGGATTTCATCCGCGCCATACGCATGCATTCCAACTGGGGGTTACACATCATCGGGTTGATCGATGACGAGCATGGCATGTACGGCAAAGAGGTGGATGGTTATCGCGTCATCGGTCGCATTCAGGATATTCCCTTTATCGTCCGCCGGCTGGTTGTCGATCGCGTGATTTTCGTGGTGCCGCGCTTGTGGCTGCATCGTATCGAAGAAGCCATCTTGGCTTGCGAGGAGGTAGGGGTATCTACTTCTATTGCGTTAGATCTCTATAACCTCCATATCGCTCGCACCAGACAAACTGATTTCAACGGATTTCCCCTCTTGGAATTCGAGACCTTTCACGCCAAAGAGTGGCAGCTTTTTATAAAACGGGTTATGGATGTGGTCATCTCGATTGTAGCATTGATTGTCTTCTTGCCACTGATGATTCTTGTTGCTATTTTAATCAAGCTAACGTCCAAAGGGCCGGTGTTCTTTAAACAGGTGCGCTGCGGTTTGAACGGACGAAAATTCACCCTTTATAAATTTCGCTCTATGGTGGTCGACGCTGAGGAACGCAAGAAAGAGCTTTTAAAACACAATGAAATGGATGGCCCGGTTTTCAAAATGAAACGCGATCCGCGGATAACCCCATTGGGCTACATCTTGAGAAAAACCAGTATCGATGAATTACCGCAATTCATCAATGTGTTGTTGGGCGACATGAGTGTGGTCGGCCCACGGCCGCCTTTGGTGTCGGAAGTGGAAGATTATACCTACTGGCAGCGTCGCCGCCTCAGCCTCAAACCCGGCATTACCTGCATCTGGCAGGTGAGCGGCCGCAATAAAATCAGTTTCGATCAGTGGATGAAGATGGATCTGGAATACATCGATAATTGGTCGTTATGGTTGGATATTCGTATTTTGATCAAGACGTTTTTCGTCGTATTGATCGGTTACGGAGCGGAATGAAGCGAAGGAGACGGATTGGCACCCCCCATGAGTGGCGAAAGAGAATTAGCAATGGAACAGACGCATACTTTTGAGTTACCCCTGGTTACGCAAACGTTTCATATATTGATGATCGCTCCGCAGCCGTGGTTCCAACCACGAGGCACTCCTTTCAGCGTTCTCCACCGCATCAAGGCATTGACGCTTCTGGGTCATGATGTAGATTTAGTGACCTATGCAGTGGGTCAGGATGTGCCGATGCCACGTTTGCGCATCTTCCGGGCTCCAGCGGTGCCTTTTGCCAAAAACGTCCGTATAGGGCCTTCGGTAGGCAAAATTTTTCATGATCTTATGCTTTATCGACGTGTTCGCGGGGTGTTGCGTCAAAACCGGTATGATTTGCTCCATACGCACGAAGAGGCCAGTTTTTTCGGCCATCACCTGGCCAAACGCTATCATCTGCCTCATCTATATGATATGCATTCCTCATTGCCGCAACAACTGCGGAATTTTCGCTTTTCGCGCTCGAAAATGCTCTATACCTTGTTCGAGCGGTTGGAGCATGAGACCATCAACCATGCCAATGCGGTGATCACTATATGTCCGGAGCTGCAGAAATATGTGGAGAGTAAATTCCCGGACAAACCGAGTTTTTTGATCGAAAACGTGGCAGATAACAGCATCGTCTTTCCCCCCAGTCCCGGCCAGAGTGCATCATTGCGAAGGCAGTACGGATTGGAGGACGGATCTGTCGTTCTCTATTATGGCACCCTGGAAGCTTACCAGGGCATACCGCTTTTGCTCGAGAGCGCGCGTAAGGTTTGTCAAAAGAGCACCAACGCCGTTCGTTTTCTCATCGTCGGCGGGCAAGACTCCCAGGTGGCGGAATATCGTCGACAAATGGCCAAACAACAATTATCTGATCATATTATTTTTACTGGATTTGTGCAACCGCAATTAATCCCGGCTTTTATCGAACTGGCCGATGTGCTGGTTTCTCCGCGAGTGAGCGGCAGCAATTCTCCGTTGAAGATTTATTCTTATCTGCGTTCAGGCAAACCGGTGGTGGCCACACGGCATATCACCCATACTCAGATATTAACGGATCGGGTCGCTATTCTGGTTGATCCTGAACACGAGGCATTTGCCGAGGGCATTTTGAGGGCACTCCAGAAAAAAGAAGAATTAAAAGAAATGACCCGCGCGGCTGCACAGCTGGCCGAAGAGAAATATGGCTATAGCGACTATCTCAGAAAAACCCAACAAGCGGTGGAGCGGGCGGTGGGTAAGGGTACCTCAATCAAAGGTTGAAGCGATTCTTCTATGTGTGGTATTTGTGGCATCATCCAACAACAGTCGCCAGTGGACCCCCTGGTCGTCCAGCGGATGTGCGATAGCATCGTGCATCGCGGTCCGGACGACGAAGGCCAATACGTGAAAGACAACGTCGGCCTTGGCATGCGGCGATTGGCTATCATCGATGTCGCTTCCGGGCAACAACCGATTTTCAATGAAGATCGCAGCATTTTGGTCGTTTATAACGGCGAGATCTATAACCATCTGGAGGTTCGGCGTGAGCTGGAAAAGAAAGGGCACGTCTTCACCACCCGCGCCGATACCGAAGTCATCGTCCACGCTTACGAGGAGTACGGTGAAGAGTGTCCTAATCATTTCAATGGCATGTTTGCCTTTGCCATTTGGGATGCCCGGCAACAGCGCTTGTTCCTCGGTCGCGACCGGCTTGGGGTAAAACCGCTGTATTATTATCAGGACGGTGAACGATTCGTTTTTGCTTCGGAGATCAAGGCGCTGCTGCAGGTGCCACAGATCGCCCGTGAAATCGACGTCAAAGCATTGGATTATTTTTTGACGTTCGAGTATATCCCCGCGCCATACAGCATTTTCAAGCGCATTTTCAAGTTGCCGCAGGCGCATTGGCTCAGTTATCGCAATGGCACCATGCACATCAAGCGGTATTGGCGGTTACAGTATCAGGCAGCCGCCAGCACAGAAGAACAGTTAGCCGAAGCATTCACAGCCCTGCTGGAGGATGCGGTCAAAATCCGCCTGATGAGCGAAGTCCCTCTGGGTGCATTTTTAAGTGGAGGTCTGGATTCCAGTTCGGTGGTGGCGATGATGGCCCGTGCTTTGCCTCAAGGCGTGAAAACATTTTCCATTGGTTTTGATGATACCAGCTATAACGAATTGCCTTATGCGCGTCTGATTGCCAAAAAGTTCCATACCGAGCATCATGAGGAAATCATCAAACCCGATGCGGTGACGCTGACGGAAAAGATCATCCGCCAGTTGGATGAACCGTTCGGCGACTTTTCCGTATTCCCAACCCTGATGGTCTCGGAGATGGCGCGTAAATACGTGACCGTGGCGCTCTCCGGTGATGGCGGTGATGAACTCATCGCCGGCTACGAAACCTATATCGCCGAGAGAATGGCCAGGCGTTACCTATTGGCACCGGCGGCACTACGCCACCGCCTCATCGAACCGTTGATACGCCGGTTGCCGCCAACAGAAAAGAAAAAGGGCCTGATCAATAAATCGCGACGATTCATCGAAGGCCTGCGATTACCTTCGCATCTGCAACACGTCCGCTGGATGATCTTTCTCCAGCAACAAGAAAAAGAACGCCTTTATCATCCAGATTTGTTAACCGCATTGCGGGACTGTAACGTATATGATTTCATCGAAGAGAAATTTGCCGAATGCACTTCTACGGTGCCGCTGGACCAGCAGGAATATGTCGATATCATGACCTACCTCGTCGATGACATTTTGGTCAAAGTCGACCGCATGTCCATGGCGGTGTCTTTGGAAGCGCGTACGCCTTTTTTGGACTATCGGCTGGTGGAGTTTTGCGCCACCGTTCCGGCTTTGCTGCGTTTGCGAGGGCGGACGACCAAATATATCCTCAAGAAAGCCATGGAGGGGATTTTGCCAGCGGAAATTTTACGGCGGCGCAAGGAAGGCTTTAGCATTCCCATTAAAAATTGGATGAAACGAGAATTGAAACCCATGTTGTTGGAATATCTTTCGGCGGATGAAATCCATCGAACCGGTCTTTTTACCGCCGACTATATCGCTCAGCTCATCAAGGAACATTTGGCGGGTGTCGAGAACCACAGCCATCGCCTGTGGGCGCTGTTGATGTTCCAGATGTGGTATCGACAATATATGGTATAAGGCAGCAACTCAGGTACATGTGAACCCTGTTAGAGAATCAGAAGAATGGATATATCCAGTGAATTAAAGCGGAAAAGGACGAACCATGCAACGTAACTTGGCAGCATTGGCCAATTTGGAATATGATTTATTGATTATCGGCGGCGGCATCTATGGTGCCACAACGGCATGGGATGCCTCTTTGCGCGGACTTCGGGTAGCGCTGTTGGAAAAAGACGATTTCGCTTCGGCTACTTCCGGCAACAGCCTAAAAATCGTGCATGGCGGCCTGCGGTATTTACAACATGCCGATTTTAAGCGCATGCGCGAATCCATTGCCGAGCGGAAAATTTTGCTCAAGATCGCTCCCCATATGGTAAAGCCTCTGCCCTGTATCATGCCTACCTATGGCCATTCGATGAAAGGACCTGAGGTGTTAGGTGTGGCGCTGATGATCAATGATCTAGTGAGTTTAGATCGCAATTGGGGGTTGAAAAATCATCAGCAATTGCCAGCAGGCAAATTGATTTCCAGGGCAAAAGTGCTGCAATTGGCACCTTTTATTGATCCCACCAACCTCACCGGCGGCGCGGTTTGGTATGATGCGCAGATGTATCATTCGGAACGGTTGGTCTTGTCTTTTTTGCTCTCGGCTGCCGAACAAGGCGCCATGATCGCCAATCACGTCAAAGTCACTGATTTTCTGCAAAAGAACAACCGCATCTACGGGGTGCGCGTCCGCGATCAGATGACCGGCGAACGATTCGATGTTCATGCGCGCATGACGATCAATTGTGCAGGACCATGGATCAATAATCTCTTCAATCTGCTCGACAGCGGACGACTGCCGCAGCATCCTTATTCCACGGCTATGAATCTGGTGGTCAAACGATCAGTGAGCGATACCCATGCATTCGGCGTTGCCAGTAAAAGAGTATTTAAAGACAAAGATGCCATCATCAGCAAGGGCTCGCGTTTGTTGTTCGTGGTGCCTTGGCATGGTTATACGCTTATCGGCACCGAGCATAAACCGTTTGTGGGGGATGCCGAACATTATCATGTCCAAGAGCGTGATGTCGAGGCATTCCTCCAAGAGGTGAATCAAGCTATGCCCGGAGCTGATATTCGCCGCGAGGAGGTGTGCTATTTTTATGGGGGCTTGCTGCCCATGGCGGGGATAAATGAAGCCACCGGCGATGTGCAATTGGATAAACATTTCAGTCTCATCGATCATGAACGTCAGCATGGCATTTCGCGGTTGCTGACCATCAAGAGTGTAAAATATACCACGGCGCGCGGAGTAGCTGAAAAAGCCGTCGATCTGGTGATGCAAAAGTTGGGCCGACCGCTTGGCACTTCCCTAACCCGAAGCCGACCGATCTGGGGGGGAGATATCGAAGATATGGAATTCTTCACCCGGCAAGTGCTGGCGGATAAACCCAAAGAATTGAGTGAAACCCAGATGCGACATCTGGTAGCGACCTACGGTCTGGGGTTGCGGCAGGTGCTCGCTTTAGCTAAGGAAAATACCCAATGGTTGCAGCCAGTGGCAGGCCAATCGTTGGTAATCCGAGCAGAAGTGATAAATGCAGTGAGACACGAGATGGCGCTTTCGCTGGCTGATGTTGTACGTCGCCGCAGCGAACTGGGCAGTGCCGAATGCCCCAGCGATGCCACCTTGGCCGATTGCGCCGAATTGATGGCCGATGAGCTAAAATGGGATGCGCAACGCATCGAAACGGAAATCGCAGAAACCAAACGTTTGTATCGACCGAGCAACGAATAAAAACCAATTTGAATTTTATAAAAAAATTATTAAAATAATATTCTAAATTTGTAATAACGATTGAGGAGATAAATGACGGATACATTGGGCTCTTATTTATGGGATGATGGCAAAGCTAAAACCATCGATGAAGTGCGAAGATACTGGACCGAGAACGTCAATACCACACAATTTTGGACGGGTGATCCGCGTCTGATTGGCACGGCCGAATTTTTCGATACGCTGGAGCGTTTTATCCGTCGCAATTACGCCCATCGCTATCGTCTCATAAAATCAGAGGCGGCAAAATATCCGAATGGGGAGCTCTTGGAGATAGGTTGCGGAGCGGGTTGGGAGTCGGTCGCCTGGGCCCAGGCCGGTATGCGCGTTCATGCCATCGATCTCTCCGAAGCCGCTCTGGTTTTAGCCAGGCGCAATTTGGAGCATCATCAATTACAGGCCGATCTGCGATGGGGTAATGCAGAAGATATTCCTTTTCCCGATAACAGCTTTGATATCGTGGCTTCCTTTGGGGTGTTGCATCAAACCGAAAGTACCGAACGTGCTGTGGCTGAGGTCAGGCGCGTACTCAAAACGGGTGGTGAAGCGGTCATAACCCTCTATTATAAATATTCCTGGAAGATTTGCCTCACGAAACTCGGAAGGGTGAATTTCGAATTTTCCCATGAGGACGCGCCGATCACGCGTCTGTACGATAAAAAAGAGCTTTACCAGTTGTTTAAGGATTTCGCCCAGGTGGAGGTATTTTTGGATTACACCCGTGCCACGCCATCGCCGCGGAAGGGTTTTTTAGCCGTCATGTACAATCGCATTTTTGTACCGACATATAATTTATTACCCTCTTTTATCCGTAATCGTTTTGGCCATGCGGCAATAGTCATTGCAAAAAAATAACAAGGAAAGAGTACATCAAAAATGAAAGCATTAGTGACGGGTGCTTCTGGTTTTACAGGTGGTTACATGGTCGATCACCTGTTGGAACGCGGTTATCAAGTCAGAGCTTTTGTTCGCCCTACGAGCAATATCGAGAAATTAAAGGGCAAACCGGTGGAAATTTTCACCGGTGATCTCATTACCAAAAGCACATTAGTCAAGGCCATGGAGGGAGTAGAAGTGGTATTTCACATTGGCGCCCTTTATCGCGCTGCCAATTTGCCGGATCGAGCTTTTTGGGACGTCAATGTCATCGGTACCGAAAACGTGATGCAGGCGGCGCTGGAGACGGGCGTACGGCGCGTCGTGCATTGTAGCACCGGTGGCGTTCATGGTCATATCGAAAATCCCCCTGCCAATGAAAGTGCACCGATTCGCCCAGGCGATGCCTATCAAGAATCTAAAGTAGAAGCGGAGCGCGTCGCCATGTTCTATTACCGAGATAAAGGACTACCTGTTACCATTGTCAGGCCCATCGGCATTTATGGCCCGGGCGATATGCGTATGCTGAAATTGTATCGCCTGATCTATCATCGCAAGTTCATCATGTTCGGCGGTGGTAATGTATATTATCACCTCACCTATGTGACCGATACAGTGGAAGGATTCCGATTAGCCAGCGAGAAACCGGATGCTGTGGGTCAGGTGTATCTTATCGCTGGTGAGAAATATTTCACCCTTAATCAGTTCGCGGAGATGGTGGCTCAGGCGTTGGATGTGCCGCCACCCCGATGGAACCTGCCGGTATGGCCGCTTTACATGGCTGGTTTTCTGTGCGAAAAGATTTGTGTGCCCCTGCGGGTGCAGCCCCCCATCTTCCGCCGTCGCGTCGATATTTTCACCCATAGCCGCGCCTTTGATATCACCAAGGCCAGAAATGAGCTGGGTTATAGTCCCAAGGTGAGTTTAGAAGAGGGCATACGTCGTACAGCAAAGTGGTATCTTGAAAATGGTTACCTAACTAAAAAACCGAGCGAGCATGAAAAAGATTAATGTTTTGGGCAACTTTTCCGGACGTAATGCGGGTGATGCCGCCATCCTCGGATGTCTGTTGCACGATATTTCCGAGCGTTACCACGACATTGAATTTTCTGTTCCAACGATCAATCCCACTTTCATCCGAGAGAATTATAGTGAATATAATGTACGGCCGGTTTCATTGATGCCATGGCATGGCAGTGCGAAAATATTGGGGTTACCGGTCTTCCGCGAGGCTTTAAAAGCGGACGTCATCCTTGTGACCGATGCGATACTTTTTGATCGCCAATTGTACAATCCGCTATTCAACTACCTGTGGACGCTGTCGTGGGTGCTGCCAAGGGCCTGGAAAAGAGAGATCCCGGTCGTTTTATACAACTGCAGCCTTGGACCGATCCGCAGCCGGGCTGGGCATGCTTGTTTGCAGAGGGTTTTGGATAGCACGGCCGCTTTGATTTTACGCGACAAAGCATCCGTGGAATTGCTGCAGGAACAAAAATTTCAACATCCGCGTATCATTGAAGGGGCCGATTGTGCCCTGAATGTGCGTGCGGCGGAGGAAGCACGGTTTCAGCAGATTCGGCGAGAAGCGGATTTGTTCTCCAGCCAACGTCCGGTGATCGGTTTCAATGTCAATAGCTATGTAGATGCATTTGTCAAAAGCGGGGGTGGTTTTGGGCGGTATAATTTAGTTGAGCTCTACGCCGAAGTGGTCGATCGCGTGATCGATTCCCTGGAGGTGGATGTGATTTTCGTCGAAACCCAGCATATGGATCTGGGTATTGCGGCGGATGTCTTGCGGGCCATCAGACACAAAGAGCGCGTGCGATTGATCTCCAATCGATATTATTCGTATCGCGATCTTTGCAGCGTGATAGCAAAGATGGCTTTGTTCGTGGGGATGCGCACCCATTCGTTGATTTTTTCTGCGGCGATGGGTGTGGTGCCGGTGGGTATCGTCACTTATCCTAAAAATCGTGGTTTTATGCGCACCATTGGCTTGGAAGATAATTTGGTGGATTTCAAGGCTTTGGTGCCAGAGGCATTTTATAACGTCATCATCCGCGCCTATCAAGATCGTGAGCGGTTGCGTCGGCAGATGTTGCCGGTTGTGGAAATGGAGAAGGAAAAAGCGCGACGCTCGGCCGAAGTGCTGAAGGAATATTTGGAATAGGGATGGGGAAAGTTGGTTTTTGAGTGGCGATAGATGAAAAAAAGTGTTGCATTTTTTAAAAAAGGTTGCGATATTAGCTTAGAGGATGACGGAGGGGAAAAATTTAAAAAAAATGAGAAAAAAGGACAAATTGGATAAAAAAATACTTGACTGTGAATAGAATATTTATTATATTAATCTGCTAAAAATGAGAGATTGATTGTTCTTTGAAAATAGCGTGCAAGGCTCCAAGCGTCAATCAGGGATCAACTTTACATTGGTAAAGAAGAGATAGAGATAGATTACAATGAAGAGTTTGATCCTGGCTCAGGACGAACGCTGGCGGCGTGCCTAACACATGCAAGTCCAGGAGAATTGGTTTCTTCGGAGGCCATAGTAAACTGGCGAACGGGTGAGTAACACGTAGGTAACCTGCCCTTAGATTTGGGATAACACTGCTAACGCGGTGCTAATACCGAATGATGCAGCGGATCCGCATGGATATGTTGTTAAAGCTGGCCTCTACATGTAAGCTGGCGTCTAAGGATGGACCTGCGTCCCATTAGCTAGTTGGCGGGGTAACGGCCCACCAAGGCGACGATGGGTAGCCGGCCTCAGAGGGTGATCGGCCACACTGGGACTGAGATACGGCCCAGACTCCTACGGGAGGCAGCAGTGAGGAATATTGCGCAATGGCCGCAAGGCTGACGCAGCAACGCCGCGTGAGGGATGAAGTTCTTAGGAATGTAAACCTCTGTTAGAAGGGACGAATAAGCGATTGTCGAATAGGCAGTTGCCCTGACGGTACCTTCAGAGAAAGCCCCGGCCAACTCCGTGCCAGCAGCCGCGGTAACACGGGGGGGGCGAGCGTTGTCCGGAATTATTGGGCGTAAAGGGCGCGTAGGTGGGATAGTGTGTCTGAGGTGTAAACTTACGGCTTAACTGTAAGCTTGCCTTGGAAACTGCTATTCTTGAGTTCGGGAGAGGGAAGTGGAATTCCTGGTGTAGCGGTGAAATGCGTAGATATCAGGAAGAACACCGGTGGCGAAGGCGGCTTCCTGGCCCGATACTGACACTGAGGCGCGAAAGTGTGGGGAGCAAACAGGATTAGATACCCTGGTAGTCCACACTGTAAACGATGGGCACTAGGTGTTGGTCTCTCTGAGATCAGCGCCGCAGCTAACGCATTAAGTGCCCCGCCTGGGGAGTACGACCGCAAGGTTGAAACTCAAAGGAATTGACGGGGGCCCGCACAAGCGGTGGAGCATGTGGTTTAATTCGATGCTACGCGAAAAACCTTACCTGGGCTTGAACTGCAGACGAAAACCCATGAAAGTGGGTCCTCCTTCGGGACGGCTGCAGAGGTGCTGCATGGCTGTCGTCAGCTCGTGCCGTGAGGTGTTGGGTTAAGTCCCGCAACGAGCGCAACCCCTGCCCTTAGTTGCCATCAGGTCATGCTGGGAACTCTAAGGGGACTGCCCCAGACAATGGGGAGGAAGGTGGGGATGACGTCAAGTCCTCATGGCCCTTACGTCCAGGGCTACACACGTGCTACAATGGCCGGTACAGAGGGAAGCAATACCGCGAGGTGGAGCAAATCCTAAAAACCGGTCTCAGTTCAGATTGTAGTCTGCAATTCGACTGCATGAAGGCGGAATCGCTAGTAATCGCGGATCAGCATGCCGCGGTGAATACGTTCCCGGGCCTTGTACACACCGCCCGTCACGCCATGGGAGCCGATAGCACCCGAAGCCGGTGGCCTAACCCGCAAGGGAGGGAGCCGTCTAAGGTGAGATTGGTGACTGGGGCGAAGTCGTAACAAGGTAGCCGTATCGGAAGGTGCGGCTGGATCACCTCCTTTCTATGGAGAACCTCTCCATGTTCACGGCATGGAGATCATCCAATCCCCGATCGACTCGGGGCCTGCACGCTATATTTCTTTTTCCTGCAAGATTCGGAACAGGTAAACGGCTCTGAATCTTTATTTTTCTCAAGCCCTCCTCGAGGGGAAAGAGTCGTTACTGCGAATATTGCGGTGCGGAGCCGATAGGCAATGAGGCGCTGGTGGTGACGGCGTCGAGAATCATTGGCTGCGCGATGGACGCGGGCCTATAGCTCAGTTTCGGTTAGAGCGCACGCCTGATAAGCGTGAGGTCAGTGGTTCAATTCCACTTAGGCCCACACGATACCCGGCGATCGATCATGCGCCAATAGATGTTCATCAGGCCGATACATGGGGCTATAGCTCAGCTGGGAGAGCGCCTGGTTTGCAACCAGGAGGTCGTCGGTTCGAACCCGTCTAGCTCCACGAAGCCGGGAATCGAAACCATGAGGTACGCCTAAGTGGCCATGTCGGCAATCGACATGGATGGTGCAAATCCATGATACCTCACCATGCCTGATAAGGCATTGTTCTTTGACAATTTCAAATTAGACGAATATTAGGTAACAAGGCACCAAAACCGATCAACACCAGGTGAGTTTATAACCATCTGCTGTGGATCATAGATGTTTGGTTAAGTTACTAAGGGCTTATGATGGATGCCTTGGCACGAGAAGGCGATGAAGGACGTGGTAAGCTGCGATAAGCCTCGGGTAGGTGCAGACAACCTCAGACCCGGGGATCTCCGAATGGGGTAACCCGATACGGGTAATGCCGTATCACTCCCTGCTGAATCCATAGGCGGGGTAGAGCGAACGAGGGGAAGTGAAACATCTCAGTACCCTCAGGAAGAGAAAGCAATAGCGATTTCCCGAGTAGCGGCGAGCGAAAAGGAAACAGTCTAAACCTGTTTCATGTCAAGCCTGTCCGCGTTGTGAAACAGGGGTTGCGGGGCTCTGATGGCCTGCCGGACAGGGCAGGCGAGCAGTGATAAAACCGACGGTTAGTCGAAAGGTTCTGGAAAGGACCTGCCAGAGATGGTGATAGCCCAGTAGGCGAAAACGGTCGGTCTGCTGGTCAGGGTTCCCAAGTACCGCGGGACACGAGGAATCCTGCGGGAAGCTGGGAGGACCACCTTCCAAGACTAAATACTCTCTCGTGACCGATAGTGAACTAGTACCGTGAGGGAAAGGTGAAAAGAACCGGGGAACCGGAGTGAAATAGTACCTGAAATCATAAGCCTACAAGCAGTGGGAGTCTGACCCCGGCTTCGGCCGGGAGGGTGGATGACCGCGTGCCTTTTGTTTAATGAGCTGGCGAGTTACTCGTATGTTGCAAGGTTAAGGCGTTCAGCGCCGTAGCCGTAGCGAAAGCGAGTCTGAATAGGGCGATTAGTAACATGCGGTAGACGCGAAACCGGGTGATCTATGCATGGCCAGGATGAAGCGGATGTAATAGTCCGTGGAGGTCCGAACCCACCAAAGTTGAAAATTTGGGGGATGAGCTGTGCATAGGGGTGAAAGGCCAATCAAACTCGGTGATAGCTCGTTCTCCCCGAAATAACTTTAGGGTTAGCCTCGCGTTAGAGTGTTGGAGGTAGAGCACTGGATGGAATAGGGCTCTTACAAGGGTACCAACCCCAACCAAACTCCGAATACCAACATATCGATGCGCGGGAGTTAGGGAGTGAGGGATAAGCTTCATTTCCGAGAGGGAAACAACCCAGACCGACAATTAAGGCCCTCAAGTGCAGGCTAAGTGTAAAAGGATGTGATGTTGCCTAGACAACTAGGATGTTGGCTTAGAAGCAGCCATCATTTAAAGAGTGCGTAATTGCTCACTAGTCAAGTGATATCGCGCCGATAATAATTGGGGCTAAGTCTGCCGCCGAAATTACGGATTTCGCCGCAAGGCGGAATGGTAGGGGAGCGTTCCATGGTAGGTCGAAGCTCAAGTGCGAGCTTGGGTGGACGATATGGAAGCGATTATGCCAGCATGAGTAGCGACAAATCCCGTGAGAAACGGGATCACCGAAAATCTAAGGTTTCCTGAGTAAAGTTAATCTGCTCAGGGTTAGTCGGACCCTAAGCCGAGGCCGAAAGGCGTAGGTGATGGAAAACAGGTTTAATATTCCTGTACCACCCGTGGATCGACAAAGACGCCATGGGGTGACGCAGAAGTGAAAGGTCAGCCGGACTCTGGATTGCCGGTCTAAGTGCGTAGGAGGACCGGGTAGGAAAATCCGCTCGGTCTTAACTCCGAGACACGAATGGGAGGGCCTAGCCCACAAACTGACCCTAATCATGCTGCCGAGAAAAACCTCTAGGCGGAGTCCACAGGTGCCCGTACCGCAAACCGACACAGGTAGATGGGGAGAATATCCTAAGGTGCTCGAGTGAGCGTTAGTCAAGGAACTAGGCAAAATAGCTCCGTAACTTCGGAAGAAGGAGTGCCCTGAGTAGGTGAAGCTGTACAAGCGAAGCCCAAAAGGGTCGCAGAGAATTGGCCTGGGCGACTGTTTACTAAAAACACATGTCTCTGCCAAGCCGTAAGGCGATGTATAGGGACTGACACCTGCCCGGTGCTGGAAGGTTAAGGGGATGGGTCATTCCTACTTCGGTAGGGAGAAGCTCAGAACTGAAGCCCCAGTAAACGGCGGCCGTAACTATAACGGTCCTAAGGTAGCGAAATTCCTTGTCGGGTAAGTTCCGACCTGCACGAATGGTGTA
>FWPV01001642.1_pt1 | contig 60661 bp, 56 predicted proteins | sample 2228371 | NCBI WGS metagenome assembly FWPV01 (sample SAMEA103939776, study PRJEB20133) | metagenome
GGTCGCGAGTTCGAGTCTCGTTTCCCGCTCCAGACCTCTTCAAGCACCACCCTAAACCCCTACCTCTGATGAGGTGGGGGTGTTGCTTTGATTGTGGTAAGGCCAAAATCAATGGCCCCGCTCTCAGTAGGCTGAATGATGCAGATCTTGTACTAGCGATGATGATCCATGTCGGGCAAATACATGCGCCAGGTCTCGGGCAGGTTGGGCAGGTCGGCCACCAGCAAAAGGCTATGCCGCGGAGCGATGGGACGGCGGGCCAGGCGCATACCTGCTTCCTCGGGGGTGCGGTTTTTCTTCTTGAGATTGCAGGGCCGACAGGCCGCCACCAGGTTTTCCCAGATGCTGCGTCCGCCCCGGCTTTTGGGGAAGACGTGGTCTACTGTGAGATCACCCCCCCGCCTGCCGCAGTACTGGCAGGTGTAGCCATCGCGGCGCAGGATGTTGCGCCGGTTAAGCGCAAGCCGCCCCGGAGGGCGGCGTACAAGGCGTTTGAGGCGGATGATGCTGGGGACAGGGTAGGGGGTGCTGGGAGTTCGTAGGTATTCGCCGCTTTCCTCGACCACCTCAGCAGTTCCGTTCATGACCAGGATAACGGCGCGCTTGACACTGGCCAGGCCGAGAGGCTCGTACCCGGCGTTGAGCACCAGGATGCGGGGGGAGTCGAGATTCACGCTTTTCAGGATACTCGAAATATGTCATAGGATTCCAGAGCCACACGGCACAATGAACCAGAGCAAGGCTTAGGCAACACAATCAACCCAAAGATAGGTGCCACAGAGCCTGTTTCGTCGATCTGCTCTCGAGCAGGACAAAGCCTGCTGCCGGGCAAGTGGGTGACGCGCTGGGGGCTGTTGTTTGGGGCCCAAAATAGAGCAGTTTTTGGAAAGAGTGCAACAGTTTTGGGACGCCAATTATTCACCAGAACTCGCCTTTTGCCGCTGGGGGTAGCGGTAAAAAAACGCGGTGGGTGGTTCTTCACTGGCGTGCCCTGGAACCTGGGCAAACGATTTATACCGGATTCAAAAAGATAGTCATTCAAACCAATCCAGAGGCTTGGTTGCGCCGCGCGCGGCGCATAGAGCACACCCCACCCTACGGTCGGCGAAACAAACGTCTCGCTACGCACCCCACCCCTTGCTACGCTCGGCGAAACAAGCGTATCCCTTCGGTCGGCGAAAAGGGCGTCTCGGTGAAACAAACGTCTCCCTTCGGTCGGCGAAGAAAGCATATCCTTTCAGTCGGGTTAGTTCGTCACCATTCGGCGACGAACTAACCGAATCTGGTATAACACCCTTTTACCAGGGGCGCTGCTGCTACAATCGGGTGTTATGGGTCGTTTGATTCGTGGGCTGGCTGCTGGGGGAAACCTGCGCGTCCTGGCCGTGGAAACTACCGATATTGCCGAAGAAGCCAGGGAACGCCATGGGCTTTCGCCCACCGCCACTGCTGCCTTGGGCCGGGCCATGAGCGGAGTGTTGTTGCTTACTTTTCTGCTTTCCAAAACCCCCAAGGAACGGGTTTCCTTGCAGTTTGCAGGAGACGGCCCCCTGGGAGGTGCGGCGGTGGAGGCCGCACCCGATGGGTTCGTGCGTGGATATGTCAAAAACCCCAGGGCCCACCCCCCCTTGCGTACCGATGGCAAGCTCAATGTGGGGGCGGCCATTGGTAAGGGGGAGCTCAAGGTCGATCGGCTTTTGTCCAACGAAGAGCTCTACCAGTCCAGCGTGGAACTGGTCAGCGGGGAAATTGCCGAAGACCTGGCCCGGTACCTGTGGCAGTCCGAGCAGATTCCCTCGGCGGTGTTGCTGGGTGTACGAGTTGGTGGTTCGGGTTCGGTTCAGATGGCGGGTGGAGTAGCGATCCAGGTGTTGCCAGGCTGCCCCGAGGAAGTTATTGGCCGCCTCGAGCACAACCTGCAGGGCCGCAACAGCATAACCGACTTGCTGTTGGCAAAAGGACTGGAGGGTGCAGTCGAAACCCTGATGGAGGGACTGGGCTACGACCCCACCGACCTGAGCGCAGTAGGTTTTCAGGAAGGTTATGTACCGCTCTACTTCCGTTGCCGCTGTAGCCGTGAACGGGCCTTGAATGCGCTGATTTACTTCTCGCTCGAGGAGCGCGAAGACATGATTGCACAGGATGGAGGGGCAGAGGTCTGTTGCCACTGGTGCGCCGAGAAATATCAGATCACCCCCGAGGAGATCCGTTCATTGCCCCTGGGCGAAGGCTTTGTGTGTGAGACGCCAAAAGCCTGATGGCCCCTGGCCGGTTGTACGGCCGAGGTCGAAAGCGTGGGCCTCGAGGGCTGAGGCATCCTGAATGCTGATGCAGGATGCCAGCCCAGATTCGGTGATTTCGCCACCGGCTGACGGCGAACTTACCGACCGACGTGATCCTCGTAGCGAGCAATTTTGGTCGCCAAAGCAAGTTCGGTTTTTTGGCCGCCAATCCTTGCACCACAATACGAGCTTTGCCTGGGTATCTCGCAGATGACTGTAAGGCTCTTTTTGCAAACCGTGCTAGCCTTCCAATCCTCCTACATCCCAGTGCTCAGGCGAGCGCCACAGGTTTGATATTAGCAACTCGCGCATGGCCAGGAATTCTTTGGGCATCCGTTCGTAGAGTTTGATGAAAAGCTCTTCGTGGGAGAGAATTTCTCTGAGCCACAGGTCGCGGTCGATAGCCATCAGCTCCTGGAACTGCTCCTTGCTGAAGCTGAGGCCCCGCCAGTCCAGACTTTCGTAGTGGGGTACATAGCCCAGCGGGCCCTCGGTAGCGTAGCCTCGTCCATTGGCCCGGTCTACAATCCACTTCAAGACCCGCATATTTTCGCTATATCCAGGCCACAGATAGTTGCCATCTTTATCTTTGCGGAACCAGTTCACACTGAAGATGCGCGGAGGGTCGACTACCCGGCGGCCCATGTCCAGCCAGTGGTTGAAGTAGCTGGCCATGTGGTAACCAATGAAAGGCAGCATTGCGAAGGGGTCGCGGCGCACTTCGCCAATCTGCCCGAATGCTGCGGCGGTCATCTCGGAGCCCATGGTCGCCCCCAGGTAGACCCCAAACGACCAGTTGAAGCTCTGGTAGACCAGCGGTACGACCGTGGCCCGGCGCCCACCAAAGATGAAGGCTTTGATGGGCACACCTTTGGGGTTTTCCCACTCGGGGTCAATGACCGGGTTCTGACTGGCGGGGGCGGTAAAGCGGGCGTTGGGATGGGCGGCCTTTCGACCGCTGACTGGGGTCCACTCGTTGCCCTGCCAGTCGATGGCCTTGGCTGGAGGGGGGCCGTCCATGCCTTCCCACCACACATCGCCCTCGGGGGTCAGAGCCACATTGGTGAAGATGGTGTTGGCTCTGATGGACTCCATGGCGTTGGGGTTGGTGGCGTAGGAGGTGCCGGGGGCCACGCCAAAGTAGCCGGCCTCGGGGTTGATGGCATAGAGCCGCCCATCGGGGCCAGGCTTGATCCAGGCGATGTCGTCGCCTACCGTGGTGACTTGCCAACCGTCGTCCTGGAAGGACTTGGGTGGAACCAGCATGGCAAAGTTGGTTTTTCCGCAAGCGCTGGGGAATGCAGCCGCTACATAGGTTTTCTGGCCTTTGGGGTCCTCGACCCCCAGAATCAGCATGTGCTCGGCCAGCCAACCCTCGTCGCGGCCAATAACCGAGGCGATGCGCAGGGCCAGGCACTTCTTGCCCAGTAGCGCATTGCCCCCATAACCCGAACCGTAGCTCCAGATGCTGCGCTCCTCGGGGAAGTGCACAATGTATTTGACCTTGGGGTTGCAGGGCCAGGGAATGTCCTTCTGGCCGGGTTCCAGGGGCATCCCTACGGTGTGCATACAGGGAACAAAGTCGCCATCCTCGCCCAGTACGTCATAAACGGCTTTGCCCATGCGGGTCATTATCTTCATGTTGACCACCACATAGGCCGAATCGGTGATCTCGATGCCAATGTAGCTGATGGGAGAACCCAGTGGCCCCATGCTGAAAGGCACCACGTACATGGTGCGGCCCTTCATGCAGCCATCGAAGAGACCCTCGAGGGTCGCCTTCATCTCCTTGGGGTTGACCCAGTTGTTGGTGGGGCCCGCGTCTTCTTTGTTGATGGAGCAGATGAAGGTACGGTCTTCTACGCGGGCGACGTCGCTGGGGTCTGAACGGGCCAGAAAACTATTGGGGCGCACTTCGGGATTGAGCCGGATAAAGGTGCCGGCCTCGACCAGCTGCTCGCATAGGGCGTTGTACTCTTCTTCTGAGCCGTCGGCAAAGTGGACACGATCGGGCTTGCACAGGGCAACCGCCTCGCTGATCCAGTGCTTGACCCGCTCGCTTCGGATGTAGGGAGGAAACTCGAGGTTTTGCATATTGTCATTAACTCTAACGGTTGTCCCAGGAGATTTCACAGGCATTTTGGCTCCTCTGTAGGCCAGCGACCTTGATAAATCTATCACTAGCCTTCGAAACCAGTCTGCACTAGCAGCTCGCAACCCAGTAGGGTCAATCGCCCCGGTGGCGTTTTTCAAGCGGCCCAGGCCAATTTTTTGAGGCAGCCCCGGCCGCTTGCGGCTATATGTGCAGTTCTCTGAATTTTTACCGCTTCGCCCAGCGACCAAAAGCGAAACCTGGTGGGTAACTGGCGCTCAAGGGCGGCTGCATTCTTCTGAAGAACCGCTCTAAACTGGGTTTATGAAAATACGCTTGCGCGAAGATGGCTCGCTGGTGCTGGACTTGCCCGAAGGTACGAAGTTTCGGCTCAACGGGGAGGAACGGGTACTCGAGCGTGCCAAACTGGCGTTTTGTCGCTGTGGCGGTTCGGAGAACAAGCCTTTTTGCGATGGTAGCCACAAACGGATCGGGTTTGTGGCATCGGCAGGGGAGTTGGAGTTGTTACTGGATTAGTACATCACGGGCACCCAGAAGAGGTTGCTCGGAGCATCGTGCGCGAATTTGCCTTTAGTTTTCCCTGACCATTGCTTGATGGCAACCTGCTCATACTGGATTCAAAAAGATAGTCATTTTAACCAAAAAAATCCAGAGGCTTGATTGCCCCGCGCGGCTCAACTTGAATCCTAGAGCACACCCCACCCCTCCCTTCAGTCGGCGAAACAAACGTATCCCTTCCAAGGGGCGGTATCGCCCTCCGCTAAGCGGATAACTTAAGTCGGGTTAGTTCGTCGACAACGGCGACGAACTAACCGAATCTGGTATCTCAGGATAGCCTTTTGACGCTTTTCGTTTGTAGAAGCAGAATGGCTAGAATCAAAGAAATACAAAGCCCTATTGGGTCAAAGACGGGTCGCTAAAATCAGTTCCATGCGAGGGTTTATGCGTGCTTCCCATCAACGCAGTCTGCAGTTGGGGGGCTTGCTGGCCCTCGTTGTGATGGGCTTGTTGCTAATCCAGCCCCTCACTCCGGAGGGCCGCTTTGCCCTGCAGATGATTCCCCATCATGCCCAGGCGGTGGAGCTGGCCAGTATTTTGGAACGGCGTGCTGTTGACGAAAACCTGCGCTACTTTGCCCAGGATGTGGCCCAGACCCAGCAGGCCCAAATTACCCAGATGCGCAGCTGGCTGCCCTTGTGGCGACAACTGACCATTGGTTTGGAGCGGCCCAGCCCTCAGGCTGCGGCGGCAATGGGAATGGCCTCCCAGTTAGAGATGGCCGAACTGCTGGCCTTGCAGGGTCGTGCTGCTGAGACCAGGTTCTTGCAACTGATGATCCGGCACCACCAGGGTGCCCTGCCCATGATCGAACAGGGCCTGGCCGAAGTTAAAACAGAGGGCCTCCCACGTCGCTTGATTGAGGCGATGGGCCAAAGCCAGGCGGGCGAGATTCGAACCATGGAACGCTGGTTGGCCGAACGGGGGGGTGAGCAACTGCCCTTCGATCCCAGTGCTATGCCCCTACACGGGCACTGAGCGCGCTTGCCATCACTGGCCTACCCTGCTACTTTGAGCATCGCTTCAGGCCCACCGCCGAAGCGGTGGTTCAGTGTTCCGACAGTGCGCTCCAGATGTGTGCAGGGTTGGGCTATTCCTGGTTAGGACAATTGTCCTTATGGAGTATCCAGAGCGCTTCTGGCAGAATAAGGTGTATACCCCAGTGGGGGATTTTTCTTATGACAAACCGACGCTTTACCTTCTACGCCTGGGGCGTGGTGATTTTTACTCTGGTGGTCATTCTGTGGGGCGATGTGGTGCAGGCCACGGGCTCCGGGGATGGCTGTGGGGCGCACTGGCCTACCTGCAACGGCGAAGTGTTGCCCGCATTCCGGGGCCTCGAGACCTTCATCGAGTTTTTTCACCGTGTCACCAGTGGCCTCTCGCTGCTCCTGACCATTGGGCTCTTGGTCTGGTCGCGCAGGTCGTTCCCCAAAGGCCATCTGGTACGTTTGGGCGCGAGCCTGTCAATGTTCTTCATGATTACCGAGAGCCTGGTCGGGGCCGGCCTGGTTTTGTTTCGGCTGGTAGCGGAGGATGCCAGCATTGCCAGGGCCATCATCGCCCCTATCCACCTGATCAATACGCTTTTTCTGATTGGGTCACTGGCGCTCACGGCCTGGTGGTCGAACCATGCCGAACACCGCCCGGTCTGGAGGGGGCAGGGGCTGGTCGGCTGGGCGCTGGGATTGGGGTTTGTAGGCATCCTGACAGTAGCGGCCTCGGGTGCCCTGACGTCGCTGGGCGACACCCTGTTCCCGGTGCGCAGCACGGCCGAAGCAGTGGGCCGGGCGCTCACACCTGGTGAGCATTTTCTGGTGCAACTGCGTATTTATCACCCCTTCATCGCAGTCATGGTGAGTGTTTATGTGGTTCTGGTGGCCAACCTGGTAGCCTTACTTCGCCCTGGCTACCACACCAGATTTTTTGCCCGTATGGCCGGCGTGGTGTTTATCCTGCAACTGGGTATGGGCTACCTCAACGTGCAACAGGCAGCACCGCTCTACACCCAGTTGCCCCACCTCCTGCTCTCCGATGCGGTCTGGATCACCTGGTTACTGCTGGCAGTTTCAGCACTGAGCATGGGGTACCGGGCAGCCCCTGCCAGGCTTGTGCCCGAAGCAAGGTAAACTCATATGGTGGTTTCTGTTGCTAATCCCGAACGCACAACCTGGCGAGATTATTTCTGGCTAACCAAACCCCGCGTCATCAGCCTGCTGCTCTTTACGACCCTGATGGCCATGTTCATCGCGGCGGGGGGTTGGCCGGGCCTGGGCTTGTTTGTGGTGGTACTGGTAGGTGGCTACATGGCGGCAGGTGCGGCCAATGCCTTCAACATGGTCATCGACCGCGATATAGACGGCCGCATGAAGCGCACGGCCGGGCGTCCTACCGTTACCGAGAAAATCAGCACCCGTGATGCGGCAATTTTTGCCACCGCCCTCATGGTGCTGTCCTTCGTGCTTTTGTGGTGGGGGGCCAACCTGACGGCTGCCTTGATGGCCATGGCGGGCCTGGGCTGGTACGTACTGATCTATACCCTCTACATGAAGCGCCGCTTCTGGAGCAACATCGTGATTGGTGGGGCGGCCGGGGCTTTCCCGCCCCTGGTCGGCTGGGCCGCGGTAACCGGCGATGTGAGCCTCTTTGCCTGGTATCTGTTCTTGATTATCTTCTTCTGGACGCCCGTGCACTTCTGGGCGCTTTCGCTCATGATCAAGGACGACTATGCGGCGGTGGGTATTCCCATGCTGCCGGTGGTGCGCGGTGAGCGCGAGACGGCCTACCAGATCTGGCTGTATGCCATCCTGACAGCTGTAATTACCCTCATTCCAGTGCTGATGGGCGAACTGCGCTGGTTTTACTTGCTGGCGGCGCTGCTGCTCAACGGCCTGCTGCTCTTGCGCAGCCTGCGCCTATACCAAACCCTCGAGCGAAGCTGGACGCTTTCGCTTTACAAATACTCCATGTTATATCTGGCATTGCTTTTTGTTGCGATGGCTATAGACCGTGCGCTTTGGATGTAGCTGAAATACCCTGTTTGGGTATACTTGACCGAGAGATAGAGCTAGACTGGATTTGTTCCAACCAGAAAGGGTTAGAATAGCCGGAGAAAAAACAGGGAGGATGTAGGAATGTTGCTACGAAGTATAGGTTTGATAGTCCTGCTCGCGCTGGGGCTGGCGCTGGCTGCCGAGCCAGGCCAGGCCGGAGGGCATACCCTCAACATCCTGGATCGGGATGCCTCGGCGTTCAACCGGGAAGTGAGGGGGTTGTTGGCCTGGGTAATGGGTTTCGCCGCGCTGGTGTTCGTGGTGGTGACGGGGGCGCTCATCTATGTGACCGTCAAGTTCCGTCGTACCGGCAAAGAGACCGCCGAACCTGAGCAGACCCACGGCAACGACCGCCTCGAGGTGGCCTGGACGGTTATTCCAACCATCATCGTGCTGGTCATCTTTGGCCTGACTGCCCAGAGTATGTTCAAGCTGGACCGTCCTACCCCAGGCGCCATGGTGGTGGAGGTGCGGGGCTGGCAGTTCTGGTGGGACTTCACCTACAAAGAGCAGGGCGTTCGCAACTCCAACGAAGTCATCCTCCCGGTGGGTAAACCGGTGGTCTTCGAGATTACCGGCGGCACCAAGGACAACTACGACGTGATTCACTCCTTCCGCATTACCAGCATGGTGGGCACCCAGGATGCCATTCCTGGGGTGGTCACGCGCATCTCGGTCACGCCCGAGAAGGTGGGCACCTACTACGGGCAGTGTGTGGAGCTATGCGGGGCTTCTCACGCCAACATGCGCTTCAGGGTTAAGGTGGTGCCCCAGGAGGAGTTCGACCGCTGGATCGAAGGGGCCAAAGCCTACCAGGCCACCACCCCTACCGACCCCACCCTGCTGCGAGGAGAAGAGCTGTACAAACAGCAGTGCGCGGCCTGCCATGCCATTCAGGGAGTTTCCCAGGGGCTCATTAACAACCCCGATCTGACCTTCTTTGGCAACCGCACCACGGTGGGCGCGGGGATGTGGCCCAATGTGCCTGAGTACCTCGAGCCCTGGATCAAAAACTCCCCCGGCATGAAGCCTGGCGTCAAAATGCCGGCCTTCCCCAACCTGTCCGACGAGGACGTGAAGGCTATTGCGGCTTATCTGATGAGCCACAAGGTGGATGGCCTCGACTTTAGCAAGCTGGATAAGTTCTGAACGGGAGGTTCTTAAGATATGGCCGTAGCAACTCCACAAAGCGCTTCCCGTATGGGTTTCTGGGCCTCGGTCTGGGACTTGCTGACCACCAGCGACCACAAAAAAATCGGGATGATCTATCTGGTCACTTCTTTTGTGGCCTTTGGCCTTTCCGGCCTGATGGCGGTAGCGATTCGCTGGCAGCTCGCAGGCCCCGAGCAGCAGTTTCTGGTCGGCGATGCCTACAACCAGATGCTGACTCTGCACGGGGCTACCATGCTCTTCTTCTTCATTATCCCGGCGGGGCTGGCAGGCTTCGGCAACTTCATCCTGCCCCTCATGCTGGGTGAGCGGGATGTGGCCCTGCCACGCATCAACGGCTTTGCGGCGTGGCTGTTTGTCTTTTCGGCAGTGCTGATTTATGCCTCGCTGTTCTTTGGCGGGGCTCCCGATGTGGGCTGGACCTTCTATTACCCGTTCTCCCGCACCACCGGTCTGGGCACCGACTTCTTCATGATGGGGGTGCTGCTGGTGGGGCTCTCGAGCCTCCTGGGTTCGGCCAACTTCGCAGCCACGGTCTACAACCTGCGGGCCAAGGGGATGGGCCTGTGGAAGATGCCCATCTTCGTGTGGGGTATCTTCGCTACCTCCATGCTTTCGCTCTTCGCCCTGGCGGGCATCACCGCGGCCAGTCTGACCGTACTGCTCTCGCGCAAGCTGGGCCTCAGCCTGTTTGATCCGGGCATCGGCGGTGACCCGGTGCTGTTCCAGCAGTTCTTCTGGTTCTATTCGCACCCGGCGGTGTACATCATGCTGCTGCCCTACCTGGGCATTGCCGCCGAAATCGCCTCGACTTTCTCGCGCAAGCCGGTGTTTGGCTACCGCTTCATGGTGTTTGCCCTGGTGGGTATCGCGGTGGTGGGCTTCCTGGTCTGGGCACACCACATGTTCACGGTGGGCGAAAGCCTCTTGTTCCAGCTGGTGTTCGTCTTCTTTACGGTGCTGGTCGCGGTGCCTACGGGTGTAAAGATATTCAACCTGCTGGGCACCTTGTGGGGCGGCCAACTCGACTTTAAGACGCCCATGCTCTTCGTGATGGGCTTCATGTTCAACTTCCTGCTGGGCGGTATCACCGGGGTCATGCTGGCGGTGGTGCCCTTCGACTATCAGGTGCAGGATAGTTACTTTGTGGTGGCCCATTTCCACAACGTCCTAATGGCAGGCTCGGGTTTCCTGGCTTTTGCAGGGCTTTACTACTGGTGGCCCAAGATTACCGGGCGCATGTACCCTGAGTTCTGGGGCAAGGTGCATTTCTGGCTCTTCCTGGTGGGCTACCTGCTGACCTTCATGCCCCAGTACGTGCTGGGCTTTTTGGGAATGCCCCGCCGATACTACACCTACCCCGACGGGCTTTACCTGTGGAATGAATTGAACTTCACTTCCACTGTGGGGGCTGTCATCCTGGCCCTGGGCGGCATCGCCTGGATGATTGCAGTGATCCAGAGCTTCCGCCAGAACGTAAAGGCGCCCGACAACCCCTGGGGAGGCTATACCCTCGAGTGGGCTACCTCCTCTCCGCCACCTTCGTACAACTTTGCCGTTCAGTTCCCCACGGTTTTCAAGTCGGAGCGGCCCCTTTACGACTGGGAAAAAGAAGGCCTGAAGCCGACCCCGGTAGACCCCGCAACCATTCACCTCCCAGCCCCGACTATCTGGCCGTTTATGACGTCAGTGGGGCTCTTGATTACGGGTATCGGTATCTCCCTGGCTCCCGACCTAGGCAACGCCCCGGTGGGCGGGGTTGCGGGCTGGGGTGGCTGGCTGGCGGTAGGGCTGGTGCTGTTCTTTTACAGCCTTTTCAAATGGGCGCTCACACCGGAGTACGACACCGAGGTGGAACACCACACCGTGACCGGTAAATCCAATGCCTGGGTGGGCATGGCCTGGTTTATCGTCTCGGAAATCGCGCTGTTCGGCATCCTGATTGCGGGCTATTTCTACCTGCGCCTGACCGGGGCCGCGCTGCCCCCGGAAGAGCATCGCCCGGCCCTGTGGTTGGCCCTGTTGAACACCTTCTTCCTGGTGGCCAGTTCGTTTACGGTTCACTATGCCCACCACGACCTGAGAACGGGCAAGTTCAAGCCCTTCACCTTTGGGCTGCTGCTTTCCATCATCCTGGGTGGTGTTTTCTTCCTCTTCCAGGTTTACGAGTTTGCGGTGCTCTTTGGCCATCACAGCTTCCAGGAGCAGCTCTGGGTGGCGGCCTTTGTGCTGATTGTGGGTTTGCACGGGGCGCACGTGGTGATTGGAGGAACCGGTCTGGCGCTGGTCTATGCCCAGGCTATTTACCGCGCCAGGACGGGTATCAACAGCCACCACCACGGAACGCTCGAGGGTTCCTCGATGTACTGGCACCTGGTGGATGCGGTCTGGCTCTTCATCGTGACCATTTTCTATATCTGGTAGGTTGGGTTGGGCCTGGGGGCCGGCAAAGCGCCGGCCCTTGGCCTTTTTTGAGGGGGTCACGCTATAGACAACTTCGGGCCATTTGCCTATAATCTCTAAGGCTGTTGGAAGCTTTTTGCTCCACAAGCCCAAAAAATCGGACCGCTAGCTCAGTTGGTAGAGCAACCGACTTTTAATCGGTTGGTCACAGGTTCAAGTCCTGTGCGGTCCACCAAAGCGCCCCCGGCAACGGGGGCTTGGCTTTACGAACCGGCGAGCCTGTGCTACCCTTATGAACGGTCTTGTTTGCGGGCTTATCCCCCAGACCCAAAAACGACTCCAGCGGCCCCATCGTCTAGTGGCCTAGGACGCCGCCCTCTCACGGCGGTAACAGGGGTTCGAATCCCCTTGGGGTCACCAAACGGGCGACTAACTCAGCTGGTAGAGTGTATCCCTTACAAGGATAAAGTCGGGGGTTCGAGTCCCTCGTCGCCCACCACGTCCCATACTAAAAACCCCTTTGTGCGAAGGCTGCATAAAGGGGTTTTTGGGTAGAGCGAATAAAGAAACGCTCAAGGCCAGGGTTAAGCTTTGCTGATGCAGGCTTCATGGCATGGTTCCTCTAGTTTCCTACCCTGGGGACAGGAGGAACGAGATGAAGCGACCGATTGCTACAAGCATCGCTTTTTTGTTGGGCTTGATGGCCTACGCGGCTCCGGTACTGAGCCCCCAGGGAATTATCGTTAACCCGGTTCCCACCGACCTCGAGGTGCAGACCTGGGTAGACCGTGACCCCTCGGGCTCTGGCAGTGCTACCTACTTCTTTGGCGACAAAATCAAGATTTACACCCGCGCTAACCAGAACGCCTATGTCTACTTGTTCAACATCAACGCCGACGGACAGATTGACCTGATTTTGCCCAACGCCTTCAACCCAAACCACTATCTACGGGCAGGCGAGACCCGGATCTTCCCCGAGCCAGGGGCTCGCTACGAGTTCACCATCAGCGGGCCTGCCGGGGTAGACCAGGTGCTGGCAGTAGCGAGTCGCCAACCTCTCTCGCTCTCGCAGATTGCCGATATCCGTAGTGGACAGATGCGGGTGCAGGGGGCCAGCAACCTGGCCAGGGCACTCGCGATTGTAGTCACGCCGTTGCCCGACCGCGATTGGGTGAGCGACGTGGTGCGCTACAATGTGCAGCCCCGCTTTGCCAGCAACCCCCAGCCGCCGGTGGCCATGCCCCGGCCCCCCATCTTTTTCATCACTCCCATGCCAGGCTACGGGGTGCTGTGGGAAGACCGCGAAGACACCGAGTACCGCATCGCTTACCGCGGGGGCGACGTGGAGCAGGTGTTCAGCTACTATCACCGAGACCTTCTGGCCAAGGGCTGGGTCAAGGTGAGCTTCAAGTCAAAGGGGGGCAAGAAGAACCTGGCCTACGAGGCCGAGTACCGCCGGGGAGGGGATAAGCTCGAGGTGAGCGTGAGCCCCAGGGGCGGTGAGCTGGTGGTCAAGCTGGAGTGGGGTCGATAAGACGCGCCAATAATCCCCACAGCAGGGCCCCCCGCTGGAGGCGCGGGGGGCTTTTATAATCGGGCCATGCGCTCCTGGCTCGATATTCAGACCAAACTACTGCGCTTTGCCAGGGCCATCATTGCGGCGGGCAAGTAGAGCCTTTGATGCTGCCGTACAGTCGAACCCTGGCTGTACGTGTTTTTTTCCTGAAGTGCGGCCCCAGAACCTTATCGCCCAAGGAGCGACCATGAAGAACCTTGAAGTTCACCCCGATATTTCCCAGGCCTCCACCCTTCCGGCTCGTTTTTACCAGGATCCTGAAATATACCAGGCCGTAAAGGAGAAGGTCTTCGCACGGAGCTGGCAGTGGGTCGGCGACACCGATGACCTCAAAGCCCCCGGCACCGTCAAGCCCTTCACCCTGCTGGAAGGCTGCCTCGACGAGCCATTGGTGCTGACCCGCGACTACAACGACCAACTACACCTTTTGTCCAACGTCTGTACCCACCGGGGCATGCTGGTCGCCGAGACCGGAGACAACGCCCGTTACCTGCGCTGTCGCTACCACGGACGGCGCTTTGGGCTGGATGGCTGCTTTCAGGCCATGCCAGAGTTTGAAGGGGTGCAGGGCTTCCCCAGCCCCAAGGACGACCTGCCCAAAGTAGCCTTCGAGACCTGGGGCCAGGGGAAATTCCTTCTGGCCAATCTGAGCCCCATAGTCTCGCTGCAAGAGGTGCTGCGGCCCATCCTGGAGCGCATTGGCTGGATGCCGCTGCGGCAGTTTTATTTCGAGCCCGCTCGAGCCCGCGACTATCTGGTGCGGGCCAACTGGGCGCTGTATTGCGACAACTACCTCGAGGGCTTCCACATCCCCTTCATTCATGCCTCTCTCAACACCGCCATCGATTATGGTAGCTATACCACCGAGGTTTACGACTGGTGCAACCTGCAACTGGGTATTGCAGCGCCGGGTGAGCCTTGCTTTGATCTGCCCCAGGATTCCCCCGACTACGACAAGCGCATCGCCGCCTATTATTACTGGGTGTTTCCTAACCTGATGCTTAACTTCTACCCCTGGGGCCTTTCGGTCAATGTGGTGCGCCCGCTCGGGCCTGAGTTGACCAAAGTCTCGTTTTTGCCTTATGTGTGGGATGCCAGCAAGTTAGACGCAGGTGCAGGGGCGGCCCTCGATCGGGTAGAGCGGGAAGACGAAGTGGTGGTCGAGGCAGTGCAGAAGGGGGTCAAGTCCCGTTTCTACGACCGCGGGCGCTTCAGCGTGGCACGGGAGCAGGGGGTTCACCACTTCCACCGGCTGCTGGCCTTTGCTTTGCGGTAGGTGGGTGGCCCGATGCTGGGCACAACGCGCCACCCCTGAAACCAGATTCGGTTAGTTCGGCACCGAAGGGTGGCAGAGCCTCCCCCACGCCGCGCCTTGGCGTGGCGCAGGGGCGACCTACCGACGGGATACGCTTTCTACGCCGACCGTAGGGAGGGGAAGGGTGGGGTGTGCTCCAGGATTCAAGTTGAGCCACACGCGGCGCAACCAAGCCTCTGGATTTTTTTGGTTGGGGCTGTCCTAGATAAGGGTAGTCCAGGCACAGCTTTATGATGAGCATAAAGACAAAACTTAGTGACTGGAAAGTTCAGCGACTTTTGGAGCTGTTCATTGCCGAGGTCACAGCCCGCACGGTGGCGGAGGTGGTGGGGGTAAGCAAGGACACCGCCGCCCTGTTTTACCGCAAGGTGCTGGGGGTAATAGCTTGCAGGTTGAAGCATGCAACGCCGTTTGCGGGCGAGGTGGAGTTGGACGAGTCGTACTTCGGCGGAGCCCGCAAGGGTAGGCGAGGCCGGGGTGCGGTGGGGAAGGTGGTGGTGTTCGGTATTCTCAAACGTGCGGTCAAGGTGTACACGGTGGTCCCCGACGACCTCATCGAATCCGGTACCAGGGTCGAAGCTCCCAGTTCACTCTAGATAACAGTCATTGTTGCGGCTGCACACTGGCAAGCCTCTCCCAGGGCACGCCCACATTGCCCTGGTCGTTGGGCTAAAGAGCCCTGGAGACTTCCAGGGCATGTATCTCCAGGAGTTTTTCGAACCCAGTCCCCTGCACAAGGTTGCCGATGCCAGCACTTAGCTGAACCAACCCCCAAGGCAAACCTGCAAACCCTCTCCCATCACCCGCATCAGGCCAGAGGGGGGCAACGCTCAGTCCCATGTCCCTGGTCATATCACAGGAACGGAGGATGGCGCTTAGGGTAAATTGGGTTCCAACTCGAGCACCTAAGCTTCCTTGCACGGTTGCGTGAGTCATTAGGGGGAACAATGGTAATTACATCATTGGAAGATTTGGACGGAATGACCGATGTGATGGGCCTGCTAGAGGAGGGGCAGCATCTGCAAAACCGCCTTGTAGAACTGGGTGGGGTACTGCGCCAGGTAGCTGGCCAACTGGACAAGGGCAGCCCTCCCCCGCCTGGTATGGCCGCGAGTGTTATTGAAGTCTCCAAGGCCTTTGAAGGGTGGCACGAGCGAGCCCAGCGCATTCTGGGAGGCACCTCGGTCGAGCCGGTGCTACCCAGGGTGCTGGAAGCCCTCGAGGCTCATCGTAAGGCTCTGGAAGAGGCTGCCCTGCGCCAGAAAGCCATGAACGTGCTGGAGCAGGTCAGCAGCCTGGTTTACCGGGGAGCCGACGAGTTCCTGCCCCTCTCGACCGTACAGTTTGATGCCCTGGGCATGATCCGCAAGTTCAAGGACATGACCGGCCTCAACGAGGTCATCCTCTCGCTGGCAGGCGGCAACCACTCCTATAATTTGCTACTCAAGCTGGTGCTGGACAAAGAGATGAGCAACGACGAGTGGATGAAGGTCTACCAAAAAGTGGGCGAGGAAATCAGCCAGGATCTGGCCGTAGCTGCCGCACGGGGACGGGTTTATTTGCCTGAGCAGTAATGCAGTAATACCAGATTCGATTGGTTCGTCGCCGAATGGCGGCGAACTAACCCGACTTAAGTTATCCGCGTAGCGGAGGGCGATACCGCCCCTTGGAAGGGATACGCTTACTTCGCCGAGCGGAGGGAGACGTTTGCTTCGCCGACCGGAGGGAGGGGTGGGGTGAGCTCCAGGATTCAAGTTGCGCCGCGCGCGGCGCAACCAAGCCTCATAAGTTTTTCGGTTTGAGTGATTATCTTTTTGAATCTGGTATAAAGAGAGTCTGCCCGGAGCGGCTCTCGCAAAGAGTGCTGAAGCCACTGACCGATCAGGGTTCGATTTTGGCAACCGGACGCAGCAAGAAAATTCAGCAACCGCGCAAGGGCATCCCAGGGCTGGGCTATTCCTTAATCCTCCGATCCAGCGCCCTGGCATGGGCCTCCAGACCCTCCTCGCGGGCCATTCGCGCACCCAACGCCGCTAGTTTGCTGGCGGCCTCTCGGGTTAGCCCGACTACCGGAATCACCTTGAGAAAATCGCGCAGCGAAAGGCCCCCTCCAAAACGGGCCGTTCCAGAAGTGGGCATTACGTGACTGGGGCCTGCAATGTAGTCGCCCAGGGCCTCGCACGAGTGCTCTCCCAAAAAAACGCCCCCGGCGTTGCGCAACATTCCCAGTGCGGCCAGAGGGTCGTGAATCGAAAGGCAGAGGTGTTCGGGTGCATACAGATTGGTCAGCTCGAGGGCTTGCTCCAGATTTTCCACCAGCACCAACCCGCTTCGCTTCAGGGCCTGACGGGCGATGTTGGCCCTGGGCAGGTCGGTCAGCTGACGCTCCAGTTCATCCGCTACCCGCTTCAGTAACTCCTGGTCCGCCGAAAGCAACCAGGCCTCCGAGTCCGGGCCGTGCTCGGCCTGGGCCAGCAGGTCGGCGGCCAGCAGCTCGGGGTTGGCAGAGCTGTCGGCAATAATCAGGGTCTCGGTAGGCCCGGGCAGGCCCTCCATGCCCACCACCCCGTACACCTCGCGCTTGGCCAGCACCACATAGCGATTACCCGGCCCCATGATTTTGTCTACCCTTGGGATGGTCTCGGTCCCATAGGCCAGCGCAGCAATAGCCTGCGCTCCACCCATGCCAAACAAGCGGTCAGCGCCCGCTACCCAGGCAGCCGCCAGAATGCCAGGGTGCACCCTGGGCGGCGAAGCTACCACAACCTCTCCTACCCCCGCCACCTTGGCCGGAACGGCTGTCATGAGCACGGTAGAGAGCAGCGGGGCCGAACCTCCTGGCACATACACCCCTACCCGATCCAGCGGGCGCACCAGTTGGCCCAGCACGCCCTCCGGCCCGGCCTCCAGGAAGCCCCCCATCGGCTCACGCCGGTAGAACGCTTCGATACGCTCCTTGGCGGTCTCGAGGGCATCTCGCAGGCCTGCATCCAGGCTCTCATAGGCCTCACGCCAGACCCGCTTGGGTATTTCCTCCACCGGATGACCGTCTATGGTCTGGCTAATGCGGTGCAAAGCTGTGTCGCCTTCGTGCTCGACCTGGCGCAGAATATCCCGCACCGTTTCCAGCGCATCGCCATATTCCACCGTCATACGACGGCTCTTGAAATGATTGCGGATTTGCTCCGGAGTTTTGATCATAAAAAAACCTTTTTAGGTACCTGGGGCCGGGTATGGTGTTGCTGGTAGATATGCGGCTATGCAGGGCTCAGGGGCCTGAGGCTTTCAGTTCAGGCCTTTCATCAGCTAACAGCTCTTCCATGCAGATCATGAGCCCTTTCGCATCCCTAGCCATACCGCCTGCGACGGCGACGACGGCGGCTGGAGCTTTCGTTTTCGCGTTCTTTGGGAGGTTCACCGGAGACGACCCTGGGTTGGGAGGGCTCTTTGGCCGTGCTGCGGAGACGGCCATTGCGCTGGGAGCTAGAACGCTGGGTTGGCTCGAGGCGACGCTCCAGGGTGGGCAAACGCTGTCCGGCCAGAAGACGCTGTACCTGCACGAGTTCCGCCTCGAAAACGTGTTCACCGACCTTCTGCGTCAGACGCACCGGGTAGCCATCTTCATCGAAGTAAAGCAGGCTTAGCCCAGGCCGCAGACGGTAAACCCGCACGCTGCGCTCCACCTTCTTGCCCGAGGAAACAACTTCCAAATTCTGGTCAGGGAGGCGTTCCACATAGGCCCGCCCCCCAACCAGGGCAAACTTTTCGACCCCACCCACCTCCAGGTTGAGTCGGCCTACCGCCAGAATCAGCGACAGGGGGTCGTACATCTGGGCCAGGTAGGGAATGGCGAAGTCGTCTTTGCCCTGGCTCACGGTGACCAGCCCATCCTCGCAGGAGAACTCGACCTCCATCACCCGGGCCCCGTTGCCTTCCACTCGCTCACGGTAACGGCGGGGCAGGCCTTCATGGTCTACCTCGCTCTCCCAGCGTTGACGGGTTTTGGGCAGGGGTAATTCGACGTTGGCTTCCAGGGTCAGGCGTAGCCCATCCCGGCGCGGCTCGAGGGTCAGGTGCTGTTCGCCCGCCGGATGCCCAGCATACTTCAGATTGTATCGGAGCGAGTGCGGAACCGCCGTGTCCATGTTCTTCATCCTACCAGCCCAGGCTGGAGCCTGGCCGTGCCGTATATCTCATACCGGATTCAAAAAGATAGTCTTTCAATCCAAAGCTTTATAGAGGCCTGGTTGCGCCGTGCTCGGCGCAACTTGAATCCTGGAGCTCACCCCACCCCTCCCTACGGTCGGCGAAGCAAACGTCTCCCTCCGCTCGGCGAAGTAAGCGTATCCCTTCCAAGGGGCGGTATCGCCCTCCGCTACGCGGATAACTTCCAAGGGGCGGTATCGCCCTCCGCTACGCGGATAACTTCCAAGGGGCGGTATCGCCCTCCCATAAAGGGATAAGTTCGGTCGGTCGCCCTGCGCCATGCCAGGGCGCGGCTGAGCCACCCCTTCGGCGACGAACTAACCGAATCTGTTGCATGGTTTGGGAAGTTCCTGGGGCAGCGGGTCTTGAAGGGCAGGAGGCCGAACCCCGGCTAGAAATCTATCTCGAGCTTGAAACGTCCACTGCGACCCTGCTGGTCGAGCTCGAGCTTGAACCGCTCCGCGCCCCGCTGGTACTGGGCTTCGACCTTGCTAGCCGAGCTTTTATATTCCAGGCGAATCCGTGCCCAGCCCCGGCTAACCAGCCAGTTGTGGAAGAAGGTGTAGACCTGCTCGAGGGTATCGCGGGACTCGAACTCGGCTTCGCTCGAGCCCCCCCGCTCCTCGCGCTTGAGGGCTACGCTACCCGGATAGGCCGGCAAACCCAGCCGCGCATTGAGGACAAAACCCGAAGGCTGGGGTGCAGGTCGAACCGCAGGAGGTGGGGTGGGTTCGGGCCTGACGCCGACCACGCAGGCCGAGAGTGCCAGAGGTAGTAGCCAAAGCAGTATGCGCATAGCACGCCTAGCTTAAACAACCCGTATGAGTAAATTGAGGCATGGGTCTTAAAGTTGGCTATAAAGAGCTGCTCGAGCAAGCCCTGGCCGAAATCGAGACCATCGAGGCTGAGGAGGCTAAAAGCTACCTGGGCCACCCCGACTATGTGTTTGTGGACCTGCGCGACATCCGCGAGCTCAAACGCGAAGGCAAGATACCCGGTGCTTTCCATGCCCCGAGGGGTATGCTCGAGTTCTGGGTAGACCCCGAGAGCCCCTACCACAAGCCCCTCTTTGCCTCGGGCAAGAAGTTTGTTTTCTATTGTGCGGGGGGCTGGCGCTCGGCCCTGGCGGCCCAAACGGTTCAGCGGATGGGCCTGGAGCCGGTGTGTCACATCGGGGGTGGCTTCACCGAGTGGGTGCGGGTGGGGGGAGCCGTAGAGCGACTGGAAGAGCGGTAAGCGGGCATTAAACTAATCCTGATGCCGACGCTGGCCGAATTATTTTCCCTTTGGGGGCAAACCGCCCCAGCCCTGGAGGTTGCGGGCGTGACGCACGATTCGCGCCTGGTACAGCCTGGTTTTATATTTGTGGCCGTTCCCGGCGTACCCTTGCCGGGCCGCCAACCCTTTGATGGGCACGACTACATTCCCGAGGCCCTGAAGCGAGGGGCGGTGGCGGTGGTGGGCATGCACGAGTTGAGCCTGGGGGTACCTTACCTCCGGGTCTCCGATTCACGGGTGGCCCTGGCCGAGCTATCGGCGGCCTTCTGGGGGTATCCGGCTCAAAGACTGAAGCTGCTGGGGGTAACCGGCTCTAAGGGGAAAACCACTGTTACGGTGCTGCTTCATCATCTGCTGCAATCGGCCCGCCCACCGGTGGGCCGGCTCTCCACGGTGGGGGTCAAAATCGGGCAGGAGGAGCTGTTGTTGCCCGGCCACTTCACCACCCCCGAAGCCCCGCAGGTACACGAGATGCTGTACCGTTTTGGGGCGGCGGGCTGCAAAGAGGCCGTGCTCGAGGTCAGCAGCCATGCACTGGCCCTCGAGCGGGTACGGGGGCTATGGTACGAGGTGGGCATCCTGACCAATCTTTACGAAGACCATCTCGACCTGCACGGCAGCATGGAGGCCTACTTTGCCGAGAAAAAAAAGCTCCTGGAGCGCTCGAGTTTTGCCATCGTCAACAGCGATAATGCCTGGACAAAACCCCTGGCCGGGCGGCCTGATACCTGGAGTTATGGCAGCAGCGGCCTCTGGCGGGCACAAAACCTGCAGGAAAATAGCAGCGGTCTGCAGTTTGAGGTGGTTTCGCCCATCGGCCGGTTTGAGGTCGAGCTCCCGATGGTCGGGCGCTTTAACGCCGACAACGCCCTGGCCGCGCTGGCCGCTGCCGCTCGAGTGGGTCTTTCGGTGGAGCAAATTCAGGCCGCACTGGCCAGCTTCCCCGGTGTGCCGGGCCGGATGCAGCTAATAAGGAGCGAGCCGTTCCGGGTCATGGTGGACTTTGCCCACACCGGGGCGAGCCTCGAAGCGGCCCTGAAGACCCTGCGTCCCACCACGAAAAACCGTCTGCTGGTGGTGATTGGAGCTGCTGGTAATCAGGACCCCACACGCCGAACCGGCATTGGGCAGGTGGCGGCTCGCCTGGCCGATTTTGCCATCTTCACCGAGGAAGACCACCGCACCGAGCCCCTGGAGGCCATCCTGCACACCATGGCCCTGGCCCACGGCGACCCTCAACGCTACAGGCTGGTGCCCGACCGGCGCGAGGCCATTCGCTACGCCATTGCAGAAGCCAGACCCGGCGACACCCTGCTGTTTGCTGGCAAAGGCCACGAGCGCACCCTGGAACGGGGCGTCGAAGCAATCCCCTGGAATGAGGTGGAGGAGGTGCGCAAGGCGCTGGTGGGGAGTTGATGCCCGGCCTTGCGTTAGACTGACATTCATGCACCGCGATGCTTTAGTGCGCTGGCTGGATGAGTACCTCAAAATCCGAGACTTCAAAGACCCCTCGCTCAATGGGTTGCAGGTGGAGGGGAGGCTCGAGGTGCGAAAAATCGGTGTGGCTGTGGATGCAGCCCAGGTCATCTTCGACAAGGCTGCCCAGGCCCAGGTCGATTTTCTGATTACCCATCACGGGCTGTTCTGGGGGCAGCCATTTGCCATTGTGGGCTACCACAAGAAGCGGCTGGAAAAGCTTTTCTCGGCAGGTATTAGCCTTTACACAGCCCATTTGCCGCTCGATGCCCATCCCGAGGTGGGCAACAATGCGGTCATGGCCCGCGAGCTGGGGCTGCTGGATCTGGAGCCCTTTCCCCATCCCAAATATGGGCCCATTGGCTCAGTGGGGCATTTTTCCGAACCGAAGCCTTTGGCCGAAGTGGAGGACCGTATCGGCGAGCTGACCGGAATGCAACCGCTGGTGCACAAAGGAGGGCTGGACGAAATTCGACGGGTGGGTATTGTTTCGGGGGGTGGGGCCGGAGATGTGGGGCTGGCGAAGGCCCTGGGCTGCGACCTTTACATTACGGGCGAGCCTTCCCATGCTCACTACCACGAGCCCTTCGAACTGGGTATCAACGTGATTTATGCCGGTCATTACGATAGCGAGACCTTCGGGGTCAAGGCGCTGGCCGCCCGACTGGAAGAGGAGTTTGGCCTGCCCTGGGCATTCCTCGAGCACCCCACGGGGTTATGAGCATGCTATCGAATGCAGCGATGAATTCAAGGAATCGAGCAAGCAGGGGGAAGCGGTGAAGGGCCTCTTTCTCACCTTGGAAGGCCCCGAGGGGGCAGGCAAGTCTACCCAGGCCCGCCTTCTGGCGGACTGGTATCGGCAAAAAGGCCGTGAGGTCGTACTGACTCGAGAACCAGGCGGTACCGAACTCGGTGCTGAGTTGCGTCAGTTGATTCTGACCCGGCCCATGCAAGCTGAGACGGAGTTCCTGCTCTACAGCGCCGACCGTGCCGAGCACGCAGCGACCATTATTCGTCCCGCACTGATCCGTGGGGCGGTGGTACTCTGTGACCGCTGGCTGGACTCCTCCCTGGCCTATCAAGGGTATGGCCGGGGGCTTCCCCTGGACTGGCTCGAGGCCGTTTCACGCGGTTTTTTGGGCGACCTGAGACCCGACCTCACTTTCCTGCTCAAGATTCCCCCTCGGCTCGGACTATGGCGGGCAAAACACCGTCGCATGTCGGATGAGCCCGACCGCTTTGAGGCAGAGGAACTGGTCTTTCACCAGAAAGTACTGGACGGATTTATGCAACTGGCCGCGCAAGAGCCGAATCGCTTTATTGTGGTGGATGTCGAGAAGCCCTACGCCGATGCGGTGCAGGGTCAACTGCGGCGTCATCTGGAAGACAGAGGACTGGCCTGAGCAGGTCTCATTCATCTATGCGGGGTTGCAGTTAAGGTAAAGAGCGTGGCTCGAGCCCTCTATACCCTTTTGCTCTTGCTGGGCATGGCCCTGGCGCAGCCCCAGATTCCGGTCTGGGGTTTCCGTATCGTGGACACCTATCCCCACGACCCCACGGCTTTTACCCAGGGACTCATCTATCACCAGGGTTTCTTGTATGAAGGCACCGGCCTCTATGGTCAGTCCAGCCTCCGCAAAGTGGAGCTCAAGACCGGGCGGGTTTTGCAAAGCCGCCCATTGCCAGCAAAGTATTTTGGTGAAGGTATTACATTGTTCCAGGATCGCATCTACCAGCTCACCTGGCAGAACCAGGAGGGTTTCATCTACGACCTGAACTTCAACCCGGTCGGGCGCTTCACCTACCAGACCGAGGGCTGGGGTCTCACCCACGATGGACAGCGGCTCATCATGTCGGATGGCTCGGCTCAGCTCTTCTTCCTCAACCCGCGCACCCTGCAGCTCGTGCGCACCCTTACGGTACGGGCAGGAGGGCAGCCGGTCACACGCCTCAACGAGCTTGAGTACATACAGGGCCGTATCTGGGCCAATGTCTGGATGACCGACCGTATCGCCATCATCCACCCCCAGACCGGTCATGTGGAGGCCTGGCTCGACCTGCGGGGCCTCTCCCTGCTGGCCCGCTCCCGCAACCCCAACCCCGACGCGGTGCTCAATGGCATCGCTTACGACACTCAGAACCGGCGCATCTTCGTAACGGGGAAACTCTGGCCCTTCCTGTTTGAGATCGAAGTTGTGCCCAACCCATGAACCCATACGGACGCATCCGCGGCTATGGTCTGGGGCTGGTTGCCCTGGCGGTAGCACTCTCGACCACAGGCTATTTTCTGGCGGGCCAGACCCTCAACCGCTCGCCGCAGCAACGCCCGCTGCCCAGCGCTGTTGTGACCATCTCGAGCCCTCGGGGAACCCTGGAATTGCGGGCTTACAAAATGACCAACCCCAGGCAACTTGCAACCTTGCCCAGGCAAAACCTGAACGCCGACCAGGGTATTCTGTACCGTTTTCCACAAGCCCGCGACGATAGCTGGACGGGCCTGGGTCTCAAAACGGCGGCCTCGGTGGCCTTTCTGGATAGCCGGGGCCAAATTTTGACCATTCTGGACATCGAACCTTGTCCCACACCTGCCCAGGTCAAAGCTTGCCGCAGCTACAACCCAGGGGTGGTCTATCGGCAGGTGCTCGAGGTACGCAAAGGATGGTTCGACCAGCATGGGGTCGAACCAGGCGCGCAAGTCAAGGTAAAACTACCTGAGGGTAGTCCGTAGCTGGCGATACTTGCGGGCTTTCACCCTTTTCGCCCAACCTTCCCTTTAGCCCTTGCTAGAGCGTGTAGCAGAACCTCGAGGCGTGCAGTTTGCTGACTTATGCAGTGACGTTTTGCAATTATGCGTATCTCGAGGCCAAGATAGGGCATGATAATGCGATTTCTGGTTCGACTCAAAAACACGTATTACTCAAATAATCAAGTCCAGCGCAATAAAAATGGCCTTGACCGAACTTACTCTGGTTTGTATCCTTATACGGTATGCCCGAATGTTGGGATTGGTTGTGTCAGGGGCGGTTTAGCGGTACTGTATGGCTTTGTGTGGGGTGTTTTCCCCTCGAGGTGAACCAATGAAAATCGTGCTCGCATACTCCGGCGGTCTGGACACCAGCATCATCCTGAAGTGGCTCATTGAAAACTACAGCGCCGAGGTCATCGCCTTTACCGCCGATATTGGCCAGGGTGAGGAGGTCGAGGAGGCCCGGATCAAGGCCCTACGTACCGGAGCCTCCAAAGCCTATGCCCTGGATTTGCGCGAGGAGTTCGTGCGGGATTTTGTCTTTCCCATGATGCGCTCCGGGGCCCTGTACGAGGGCTACTACCTGCTGGGTACCTCCATTGCCCGGCCCCTAATTGCCAAACACCTGGTGCGTATCGCCCAGGAAGAGGGGGCCGAAGCCATCTCCCATGGGGCTACGGGTAAGGGCAACGACCAGGTACGCTTCGAGCTCACGGCCTACTCGCTCAAGCCCGACATCAAGGTGATCGCCCCCTGGCGCGAGTGGAACCTGGTGAGCCGACCCCAGATGATGGAGTATGCGGCCATACACGGTATTCCGGTGCCCACCACCCTCGAGAAGCCCTACAGTGTGGACTCCAACCTGCTGCACAACTCTTTTGAAGGGGGGGTGCTGGAGGATCCCTGGGCCGAGCCTCCTGCCGGGATGTTCCGCCTGACCCGCGACCCCTGGGAAGCCCCGAATGAGCCCGAGCTGGTGGAGATTCAGGTAGAAGGCGGCGACGCGGTGGCGGTGAATGGTGAGCGGCTTTCCCCGGCCAACCTGCTGGCCCGCCTTAACGAGATTGGCGGGCGTCACGGTATCGGGCGGGTAGACCTGGTGGAAAACCGCTTCGTGGGTATGAAGTCGCGCGGGGTTTACGAGACTCCTGGCGGAACCCTGATCTACCACGCCCGCCGCGCCATCGAGAGCCTGACCCTCGACCGTGAGGTGCTGCACCAGCGCGACCAGCTGGGCATTAAGTACGCCGAACTGGTTTACAACGGCTTCTGGTTCGCCCCCGAGCGGGAGGCCCTCCAGGCCTACATGGATCATGTGGCCAGAACCGTGACCGGTACAGTGCGCTTCAAGCTGTACAAGGGCAACATCATCCTGGCCGGGCGCAAGTCGCCCCTCTCGCTTTACGACAAGAGCCTGGTCTCCTTCGACGAGGAAGGGGGGTACAACCAGGCCGACGCCGAGGGCTTCATCAAGCTCAACTCACTGCGCCTGCGGGTACGGGCCAAGGCCCAGCCCAAAGACTAGTTGGGGTTTGATGTCGCCAAGTGCCAGCGGCAAACCGGCCTACGGATGGGAGGTGTTTGTGGAGCGGGGGACAAGGGATGACGTCGCCTGGGTACGGATTCGCCTCGCCACACCCGCCGATGCCGAGGCCATCGCCCGGATGGTGCGCCGGGCCTGGGCCGGTCGGGTTGCACCCGACTCCTCCGGCCACCGGGAAACGCCCGAGCGGGTCTGCGCCGACATGGAGCGCGGCTACGCCTGGGTAGCGCTCGATGGGGAAGAGGTGGTGGGTTCGGTGCGGATGGTGCGGCACCCTGACCCCCTGCAGCGTGGTGTGTGGGAGGTTCGGAAGCTGGGGGTACTGCCTGCATACCGTAAGCAGGGGTTGGCCCACCGGCTGATGGAGGCGGTGGGTCGCCAGGCTTTCGAGGTGCGCGCCAGGGAGCTGCGGCTGGCGGTGCGCTACGACCAGCCCCAGCTACTAAGGTGGTACACCCAGTTTGGTTTTTCCTACGAACCCAGCCTGCGCTACAGCACGCCCAACCCAGAGACCCCCCCACCCTTTGTAATGTCGAAGAAGCTGGAGGCTCTCTTGTGAAGCGCTGGCATGTGGCCTGGGGAAGTTGGGTGGGTATATACTTTGGGCCTCGAGGCAATCGGGGGTAGTTTGGCGCAACGAATTGTGCGTTTTGCAACAGGTGGTGGATCAGCTATGGGCACAGGGGAGGGGTTTTTGAGGGAATCGCAGAAAACCTGGGGAGGTCGCTTCAGCGAGGCTCCGAACAAAATTGCACAGGAGTTTAATGCCTCCTGGACTTTTGACCAGAGGCTGGCGCTGGTGGATATCGAGGGCTCGCTGGCTCATGCGGCGATGCTCGGCAGACAGGGAATTCTCACCGCTGAGGAGGCCGAGCAGATTCGTCAGGGATTGCTGGCCGTGCGTCAGGAAATTCTGGAGGGCCGTTTTCCCTGGCGCGAAGAGCTGGAGGACGTTCATATGAACGTAGAGACCCGCCTGACCGAGCTAGTAGGCCCGGTAGGCGGCAAGCTCCACACGGCCCGTAGCCGCAACGACCAGGTCGCCACCGATTTGCGCCTTTGGCTACGGGGCGAGCTGACCCAGCTGCAAGAAGAGCTAAAGCTCTTGCGTAAAGTGCTGGTGCAGGAGGCCGAAAAGTACCTGAATCCCCCCCTCATCCTCCCCGGCTACACCCACCTCCAGCGGGCCATGCCGGTGCTACTGTCACACTGGTTCCTGGCCTACTACGAGATGATAACCCGCGACGCAGCACGTCTCCAGGACGCCCTGAACCGGCTCAACGAGTCCCCTCTGGGTGCAGCGGCCCTGGCCGGGACGGGCTTCCCCATAGACCGCCACTTCACCGCGCAAACCCTCGGCTTTGCCCGCCCCATGCGAAACTCCCTGGACGCGGTGGGTTCGCGCGACTTTGTGCTCGAGGTGCTTGCGGCTTTGAGCATCGGGCAGATTACCCTTTCGCGCCTCTGTGAGGAACTGATTCTTTACAGCACCTTCGAGTTTGGTTTTGCGACCCTGCCTGACGCCTTTTCTACCGGCTCCTCCATCATGCCCCAGAAGAAAAACGCCGACCACGCTGAGCTCATACGGGGCAAGGCGGGCCGGGTGCTGGGGAGCTTTGTAACCCTGGCAACCCTGACCAAGGGCCTGCCTCTGGCCTACAACAAGGACCTGCAAGAAGACAAAGAGCCCCTCTTCGACGCCATGGACACCTACCGGGCCTCGGTAAGGCTGCTCTTGGCCATGCTGCCTGGCCTTAGCTGGAACCGCGAGACCATGTTCAGGGCTGCCGAGTCGGGCTTTTCGCTGGCTACCGAGCTAGCCGACTACCTGGCCGAACGCGGCTTGCCCTTCCGCGAGGCCCACCATGTGGTCGGACGCATTGTGCGCCACTGTGCTGAGGGCGGCAGGGAACTGCGCGACCTGAGCCTCTCTGAACTGCAGGGTTTTCATCCCTTGTTTGGCGACGATGCCCTGGCCCTGACCCGCCTCGAGACCGCCATCCACCGACGACGAAGCCACGGAGGCACCGCGCCCGAGGCGGTGCGGGAGGCCCTGAAGGTAGCAAGGCTCGAGGTCGAAGGATGAGCTTTTTCGGGACGGAGGCCAGAAAGGGGGCCTGGTGAGTAACCTGATTGAAATCGGCTCCACCGTTTTGCCCAGGGTGCGGTGGGACGCCAACCTGGAACTTCGAAAAGCCCGTATGAAGGATGTGGAGGCCATCTACACCCTGATCAAGTACTGGGCCGAGCGCGGCCTGATGCTGGTGCGCAGCCACGACCACCTCTACGAAAACCTGCGCGACTTTTTCGTGCTGGAAGACGAGGACGGGCATATTGTGGGCAGCGGGGCTTTGCACATCCTGTGGTACGACATCGCCGAGGTCCGGGGGCTGGCCGTTCACCCCGACCGCCAGGGCCAGGGCCTGGGCCGCTGGCTGGCCCTGGCCGCCGAGCGCGAGGCCAAGGACCTGGGTATCCCCCAGATCTTCGCCTGGACCCTGCAGGTGCGCTTCTTTACCAGCCTGGGCTACCAGGTGACCACCCGCGAGGCCCTGCCGCCTAAGGTTTTCGCTGAGTGCAGCGCCTGCCCCTTCTACGACAACTGCCGCGAAATTGGGGTAACCAAGGTGCTGGATGAAAGGAACGCCTACCGGCGGAGTTAAGCCCGTTGGACAAGCAGCTAGGTGCTGGATAAGGGCGCGTCTTCGTTCCGTGCCCTCAAGAGAGAGGTGGCCCCGCCTATCAAGATAGGCGGGGCCACCTAGCTTAGTATTGAGAGAGGCTATCTTCCCCTCGTGTCAATCTGAGGAGAGGAGGGCATGTTGCGGGTAGCGCTTTTGCTTCTTGTCTTGGTGACAGTTGCTGTCGCCTGCACACGGGTCTCGGAGTTTGAAAAATCTAATCCCCGGCCATGGGAAGATCCACAAAAGGTGCTGTGGGAAAGAACAGCAGAACAGGTATTGAAGGGTTTGACTGACCCCGACCATCTGCGTCTTTTGGCCGTAGACCTAAAGCGAGAACCCTACCGCACATACTTTTTGGACGCCAAGGGCCATTTTAGGCAAGACAGGATTCCAAGGCTAAAGCTGCACCGGGCGAAAACCCTCCTCGACTGGAGCAAGGAGGCGGCCTTGGAAACCTGGCGCAGGGCTGGCCTTGACCAACCAAAGCCCTGGGAGGTTTTGGCAGCCCAGCGTGAGCTTGCGGACTGGTATGTAGGGGGCCTCTGGGTGCCCGGCATCGGTTATATAGGGGAGGTTTGGGCCCCGGTCTATGGGCTACCCTATGATCCAAGTGGAAATGCTGGGGGATTCACCGCGTGGTTCCACGACTTCAACCCCCCGCTGTTGTCGCTGCCCTATGAGGGGGTCGAGGAGCTTTATTGGCTCCGAATACACCTCGAGCACAACTCCATTCTCACCCCGCAGAAAGACCAAACGGGGCGGGTGGTGGGCTTCTTGGATGTCAGGACGGGCCGCAGGTACCGAATAGCCGAGGGGGAAGTATCGGTCTCTTCCCAGCAAGATACAGCCTATTTCGGGGCAGACCTGGGCGGAAATCCGCTGATTTTCCAGGGAAAGCGCATTCATCTTGTGCTCGAGGGAGGCTAGTGTATGCGTTGGCTGAACAATCTCCGAATGGCTGGGCTGGCTATTCTGGTCTCCATGGGGCTTTCCCAGGGAAGCTGTGGCGTGCAAATACCGGGTGGCAGTGGGGCCTGCCCCGTAACCTCGATAGATCCCGGATTCGTCGCTAGTGCCTCAGTGGGTGTGGTGGGGCCGGGTGTCATCCGAGGGTGTGAGGTTTCCTCCAGAACGGAGTTCAGAGCCACCGTGCGCGGTGTGTCTGGGCCAAGCCCGGCCCCTGTGTATGCTCGCTTTGGCATTGTTGGCGCTAACTTCAATGGCGCACCTTGCACGGCTTCTTCAACGCAACCCTGGCTGCCCAACTCGAGCTTCTCCGCCAGCACGCTCCCTTGCGCAACACCCAGCAGCGGCACCTACTTTGGCGACCTCATCGTGTTGACTCCCGTACTGACCTTCAATGTACGAAGCGCTTTTTGAAGCTGCTTCAAAGCACTTCAAACGCCACTCTCGGTTAGAATCGGGAGGGTATGGGCATCCTCTCCGACTACCTTGCAGCCGCCTTGAAACAAGCCAGCTACAAGCCCAGCGAGGGCGGCTTCCTCGAGGCCACCGTACCTGGACTGACCGGCCTTATGGTGCGGGGGCGCACCTTCGAGGAGTGCCGCGACCGGCTGCGCGACGAACTCGAGCTCTACCTGGCCAAAACCCTGCTGGCCCACCAGCCCCTGCCCGAGCTGCCGGGGGCCCCCAACAGCCTGCAGGAGCTGGCCCTGGAGATTCACCCCAGCGAAAGCCTGACCGAGCAGGCCATCCTGCAGACCGTGCGCACCATCCTGGAGGAGGTGCGCTCCCTGCGCCGGGGTGGCCCGGCCCCCGCCCCCAGCCCCCGCCCGCCCGAGGCCAAGCGGCCCTCGCTGCGGCTCTCGGAGTATGTGCAGGAGCTGGGCCTGAGCCTCCAGCTAAGCCGCAACGGCCTGAGCGAGGCCGAGGAAAAGACCCTCGAGCGCATCAGCGGCTTCCTGGGCGAGCGCTTCGAGAAGCTCCAGGGCCTCTACGAGAAACTCAAGCAGGCTGCTGGCAAGGGCAACGGCGAGTTCCAGTACTCCCTGGCCTCGCTGTCCCAGCAGGACATCGGGCTCTCCACCCAGCTTTGCACCCTGCTCAAGGAGGGCGGGCTTTTGAAAAGCTACACCTACAGCCCCAAGCAGCGGCGCATCTACGCCCGGCTGGTGGACGAGGGCAGGGTGCGCAGCTTCATCACCGGGGGCTGGCTCGAGCGCTACGCCCGCCAGGTGGTGCAGCTTGCCCTCCGGCGGCGCAACATCCCCCACGACCTGCTGCTGAACCCGGTGCTGCTCTACCCCAACGGCGACCGCTTCGAGCTGGACCTGTTGCTGCGTACCCCCAGCCTGATGCTTTTGGTGGAGTGCAAAACCGGCGGCTACGAGGAGAACCTCGAGCGCCACCAGCGCATCGCTACCGACCTGCGCATCCCCCCCAAACAGGTGGTCTACCTGCTTTTGGGGGTGCCGGAGAGCACCCTGGACGAGCCGGGCCGCCAGTGGGGTTTCGCCTTCGTCAACGAAAAAACCCTGGGCCCCTACCTGGAAAAGCTGCTGGGCTGAGGGGGCTGTATATAAATGCAAAAAGCCAGTATATTGTTTATTCGAGTGTGAGGATGGGCATGAAAGAACGCGCAGTGCTGGTCCTGGAAGATGGCACCACCTACCACGGTTACGCCTTTGGCCACCGCGGCAAAAACGTGGGCGAGGTGGTCTTCAACACCGCCCAGACCGGCTACCAGGAAATCCTGACCGACCCCAGCTACAACGGGCAGATTGTGGTGATGACCTATCCCCACCAGGGCAACTACGGGGTGAACGTCTTCGACATGGAGAGCAACCGCCCCTGGGTGCGGGGTTTTGTGGCCCGGGAGTTCAGCAAGTACACCGCCGGCCCCCGGGCCCAGCAGAGCCTGGAAGAGTTCATGCGCGAGACGGGCGTGATTGGCCTCGAGGGCATCGATACCCGTGCTTTGGTGCGCAAAATTCGCGAGGGCGGGGTGATGAAGGGGGTAATTGCCCACGCAACCCACTTTGGTTCGCCCGGCTACCGCTTTACCCCCGAGGACCTGGCCGCCCTGCGGGAGGAGGCCCGCCGCTGGACCGACATCGACGGGCGCGACATGACCCCCGAGGTCTCCACACCGCTCCCATACCAGTTCCCTACCTTCAAGGGTCAGCGCCGCGTGGTGGTGATGGACTTCGGTATCAAGCACGCCCAGATGCGCTACATGGCCGAGATGGGCTTTGAACTGATTGTGGTGCCCGGCAAGACCAGCCCCGCGCAGATCATGGCCTTGGAGCCGCATGGCCTCTTCGTCTCCAACGGCCCCGGCGACCCTAGCATGCCCCGCTACGCCCACGAGACCCTCTGGAAGCTGATGGGGCTTCTGCCCACCTTTGGCATCTGCCTGGGCCACCAGCTCCTGGGCCTGGCCGCTGGAGGGCGCACCTTCAAGCTCAAGTTCGGCCACCGCGGGGCCAACCACCCGGTCAAGAACCTGCTCACCGGCAAGATCGAGATCACCAGCCAGAACCACGGCTACGCGGTAGACCCCGACTCGCTAAAGGAGTTCCGGCCCACCCACATCAATCTGAACGACGGCACCTTGGAAGGCATGGCCCACCAGCGCTACCCGGTGTTCAGCGTGCAGTACCACCCCGAGGCCTGTCCCGGCCCGCACGACTCGATTTACCTGTTTCGCCGTTTCCTGGAGGAGGTGGATTCCTTCAATGGGCTGACCGGGACGCCGGTAGAGAAGCAAAAAGTGGGTAACCTGGGGATTTAGGGTGGTTCTCGGGAAGAATGCAACAGCCCTGGATGGCCAATAGCCGAACAGGGCTCGCTTCTTGCCGCTGAGCGCAGCAGCAAAAATAGATAGAACCGCCCTTTTGAATAGGGTACAGGCCACCGCCCCACCTGGATTGCCACGTCGGCCTGCAGCCTCCATATGACTAACCTGAGCGTCCAAATGCGATAAGCTCACTGCTCTGCCCGCCAAAGCTGCCCTCGCTGACCTGCTTCACCACCCCCACCCCTTCGGCAAACCAGTAAGTGGCCTTTCCGCCAAAGCCTATGCCAAACTCCCCCCGGAAACTGGCCTCGACCCGCAGAGCCTCGAACCGGCCTGCGGGCACGTTGACGATTTCTCTGGCTACGATGCGGTTTTCGACCTCGAGGAACCCGGTAAGGTCGAAAATAGCGATCCGGCCGCGAAGCTCGTAGCGGTAAGCCCAGCGTCCACCCAGTCGCCAGGTCTCGTTGCTGGGAATGATGACGCCGGTAAGTTGGGTCAGCCGGACACTACCGCCCGGAATGGGCAACTCACCCGCTGGCATGGTTTGCAGGCCCTGAGGGGTACACGTCCACTGGGTGCTTTCGGTTCGAGAGGTAAAGCGTCGCTGTTCCAGAAGCGTGCCCGGCCCGATGGGGCTAAAGGTTTGGGTATAGACCTGGTTATCGTTCAGATTGCGGTAGCGCCAGCGAAGGTCGGAGTCGGTGGGGTAAAAGCTACTCGAGCACACGTTGCCAAAGGCCAGGCCACCCAGATATGCAACAGCCCAAATACCCCAGGCTTTCATGCCCCAAGTGTGGGTGCAGCGCTACAGCTCAATGTGGAGCCATACCACAAAAAAACTGTTCGCCTAAGAAAACCTTATGAACGCGCTCATAAGGGTCGGCGGGTGTTGCAGCCCGGAAGCCGGAAGTTGTGCCAGCGCCAATCTTTTTTCTGGAGAGGCCCCCTCGAGGCCAGCTATAGGCCCTATGGACTCGACTTTTGACAGACAGCCCTTACAATACGCCAATGGGTTATTCCTATCAAACACAGGTATGGAAACCACACCCCACCGGCCCCGGCCACACCGTGGTCGGAGAGGTGCTGGTCTATGAGGATTTACGCAGCCCCCAACTGGGGAACAAGCGCGATATTCTGGTGTATCTTCCGCCCTCTTACCGCAAGAGCAACCGCCGCTACCCGGTGCTCTACATGCACGATGGCCAGAACATCTTCGATGAGGCCACCAGCTATGTGGGCGAATGGCAGGTCGACGAGAGCATGGAGAAGCTGGCTCAGGAGGGTATAGAGGCCATCGTGGTGGGTATTCCCAACATGGGTGTGGAACGTCTCAACGAATATAGCCCCTTCCGCGACCCCAAGCATGGCGGCGGTAAAGGCGAGAAATACCTCAGGTTTCTGATCGAAACCGTCAAACCCTTCATAGACGACGAGTTTCGTACCCTGCCGAACCGCCATCACACCGGTGTGATGGGTTCTTCGATGGGCGGGTTTATCAGTCTGTGTGCGTACTACTTACACCCCGAGGTTTTTGGAATTGCCGGTGTGGTGAGTCCTGCGTTCTGGTTTGCCGATGGCGCGATTTACAGCTTTGTGGAGAAAGCTCCCCAGGTTCCGGGCAGGCTCTATATGGATGTGGGCTTTCGCGAACTCACCCTGTCCCATGTCAGCAGCCGCCGCTATCTGGAAGGGGTGCGCCGAATGCACCGCCTGCTCGAGCAAAAAGGCTGGCAGCCCGGCCACGACTACCTCTACGTGGAAGATAAAGAGGGTGTCCATAACGAGGGCCACTGGGCGCGACGCTTCCCCGATATGATGCGCTTTTTGTTTGGCAATGCCAGCGTCAGCCTGGATTGATTTGCTCGATGAAAAGGTTGGCATAGGTAAACCATGCGGGTTCTGGTAACATCGCTCAAGGGCGGGGTGGGGAAGACCACCACGGCCATTCACCTGGCCGCTTTTTTGCAGCTGCGCGGCCCCACGCTGCTGGTGGATGCCGACCCGGCAGAGGGGGCATTGGTCTGGGCGCGGCAGGGGCCGGGTCTGCCCTTCGCGGTAGTAAGCCCCGAGCAGGCCAGGCCCAAGCGCTTCGAGCACGTGGTCATTGACACCGCTGGGCACCCCAAGGGCAAAACCCTGCGAGAGTACGCCGAGAAAGCCGACCTGGTGGTGGTGCCCACCTCACCAGGGTTGCTCTCGCTGGTGAGCCTGGGGCAGTTTGTGAAAGAGCTGGATGGCCTGCGCTACAGAGCCCTGGTCACCCTGGTACCGCCCTTTCCCTCGCTGGATGGGATGCGTACTTTTGCTCACCTGAAGGCTCGAAAAATACCCCATTTCAAAAACGCCATCCACCGCCTGGCCGCCTACGAAAAAGCGGTGCTGGCCGGTACCCTGGTACAAAATGCCCCCGACCCCAGAGCCACTCGAGCCTGGGAGGAGTACGTGCTGGTGGGCCGAGAGATGCTGAAAGAATAGAGCGGTTCGCGGCAAGAATGCGCTCCCCAGGAACCAAAGGCTCTTCCAGATCCGCTTCTTGCCGATGGGTGTAGCGGCCAAACTATAGAGAACCCTAATGGAATCTTGTAGGTTCGACCTTTCAGGAAGAGCGATTTACTGCGGTCGGCTTTCCAGGGGCGATTCGGAAGGAACACGCTCAGTAATATCTGGATGGGTCAACGTAGCGAAAATTGCCGTTGTTGTCGATAAAAATAACCCGGAACCACATCTGGTTGCTGGGAATCAGAACGCCCCCGCCCGTAAAGCCGATGACCTGCCCCTGTCCAACCCGCTGGCCTGCCGAGACTCGAGGCTCGAGCACATTCACATACTGTGTAGCAATCTGATCGGAGTGGCGAATGGTCAGGGTGTAGCCCAGGTTGGCGATGAACAGGCTATCAATCACGACCCCATCGGCAGCGGCCACAATGGGGCTGGATGCCTCGGCGCCCTGCAGGGTCTGCCAGTCGTTGCCCTGGAACCCATAGGGTTCGGCAATCCGGCCTCCACGCACCGGGAACTGCAGGGCTCCGACCAGCTCCCGGGGAACTGCGGGCAGTTCGCGCACGCTCTCGCGTTCGCGGCGGGCCGCCTCCTCGCGCTGGCGCTGGGCTTGCAGTTCGCGCTGGCGGCGCTCCTCAGCTTCGCGTCGGCGGCGCTCCTCTTCGGCTCGGCGCCGCTCTTCGGCAATGCGCCGTAGTTCGGCAGCGATGCGGCCCTGCAACACGCCTAACTCGGCTCGGAGCTGGGCCTGGGCTTGCAGCGTCTCGCGCAGGATGACCTGCCGCCCAGCCTGCTGCTGGCGCAGGTTGGCCACGGTCAACTGCACCGTCTGGCGATTTTGGGCCAGGGCCGCAATGCGCTGCTGGCGTTCGGCCCGCCGCTCGGTCAGGGTATCGACCAGCAGCCCAAGCCGTATGCGTTCCTCCTCGAGCTGGCGCACGGTGTTCTTGACCCGATCCATCAGGTCGGTCTGGCGCTGCCCAAGCGTGCCCACCCATTTGCTTCGTACCGACAAATCGGTGAAGGACTCGGCCCGCAGAAGCGGCAGGTAGCGTCCGGCCCGTTCGCGGTGCAGGCTTTGCAGCAGGGCCGAAAGACGCTCACGCAGGCCCTGGAGCTCCTTTTGCAGGCTGGCAATGCGGGCCTCGGCCTGTTTCTTCTGGCCTTCCAGCAGGTCAATTTGCCGGGTCAGTTCGGCCCGTTCGCGCTCGAGGCGGGTGATTTCGGCCTCGAGACGACGCAGTTCCTGAAGTTGCTGCCGGGTAGCCGCATCGAGGTTGGCCAGGTCGCGGTTGAGTTGTTCGATGCGCTGCTGCTGGAGTTGTTGCAGCCGCCGGTTTTGCTCGGCCTGCTGCTGAAGCTCGCCCAGGCTGGGCTGGCCGAAGGCCCAGGCTTGCAGCACAAAAACGGCCAGGAGCATCAGCCAGAGGCTCATCGCCTTTTGCCGAGGGCTACAAGGTAAGCCGATTACCCTTCGCTCGAGACGAAACGTACACCCCTGCCTCCCCGATCTGGGCTTCATAAATCGGCCTCCCGCAGATTGGCCCGGCTGGCCAGGTAAGCCCCCGAGGCCCCCAGCAGCACCGCCAGCACCAGCATGGCCAGGGCAGCCCGGATCAGGTCGTTGCCGGCCAGAACGGGCACAAACGGCAGCAGGTTCTGCAAGGCCTCGGCCAGAAAGCGATAGGACAGAACGCCAAGACCCAACGCCACCAGCGCAGCGGCCAGCGTGAGCAGGGTGCCCTCGGCCACAAAGGGCCCCTGAATGAAGCGCCGGGTGGCCCCTACCAGCTGCATGACCCTCAACTCCTCGCGGCGGTTTTCGATGGACAGACGAATGGTGCCCATCACACTAAAAAGGGTGTCCAGGAGTAGCAAAACAATCAAAATATTTACGGCTACCCGCAAGCCCGCCAATACCCGTACAAGCTGCTCGGTGAGGGCGCCGCCGTACTCCACACCCTCCACCCCTTCTATCCGCCCCACCCGCCGCCCCACCTCGCGCACCTGCTGGGGGTCGGTCAGTTTGAGCCGGATGGTGTCGGGAAGTGGGTTCTGGATAAACTCGCGGGCCTGAGCCAGGTAGGGATAGTCCAGCTGGAGGGTGGCCAGTGCTTCTTCCTTGGTTTGCAGCTTGGCCTCGCTAACCTCGGGCCAGGTCTTAATCTCATTCAGGATGGCAGTTGCTTCTGTGTCCGGCTTGAGGAATGCGGCTACTTCCAGTTCGCGCTCGAGGGAAGCCACCACCCGATCCAGGTTCCAGAGCACCAACCCCAGCAGAAAGAGCAAAGAAAACGAGACCAGGGCGGTAAAAAAGGTGGCCAGCGTGCTGGTCAGATGTTGACGCAGGGAACGCAAAGCCTGGGAAAGGGCATACACGGCCTTCAGTGTACAGTTTGTGCCTGGGGTTTATGTGAATTGGCCCTCAGAAACGACTTTCTGCCGCGTTCCCCATTTTCGCTGCCGAGAGATGCCAGAATAAAATCCTGTACGACTTTTTTGGCCCAAGGGGGTTTTCTTGGGCCGGGCTACTCCACGACCAGCAGGCGAAAATCGTTGAGGTTGTTGGCGGTTTCTCCGGTGATGATAAGATCGCCGAGGGCCGCAAAAAAGCCGTGCGAATCGTTTTGCTCCAGGTGGGCTTTCAGCTTTAGCCCCTGTTGGCCCGCCCTTTTCCAGGTATCCGGTTGCAGGACAGCCCCTGCCGCATGGGTATTGCCGTCTATCCCGTCAGAGTCGGCGGCCAGGGCCCAGATGCCTTCTCGACCCAGATAAAAGCCCAACCAGGCTAGAAACTCCTGGTTGCGACCCCCCCGCCCTGAACCGTGTACGGTTACGCTGGCCTCGCCCCCCGAAAGGAGCACCACCGGAGGAGCGAAAGGGGTATGGTGGGCATGGATCGACTGCACCAGGTTGGCGTGAAAGCGGGCCAGTTCGCGGGCTTCGCCCTGGAAACGGTCGGAAAGGATCACAGCCCTATGGCCCTGGGCCTGCCAGTAAGCACGGGCAGCCTCGAGCAGAATCTGATTGCTCCCAATCAATCGGTTTTCGACCCGCGCAAATAGGGCCTCCCCCGGCTTGGGGGATTCGGCCAGGATGCCCCGCACCCCCTGGGTCAGGTGGGTGCGAACCTCGGGGAATTCCAGACCGTACTTGTCCAGAACACTCAGGGCATCGGCAAAGGTGCTCTCGTCTGGCACGGTGGGCCCCGACGCAATTACCGACAGGTCGTCACCCGGTACGTCGGACAGGTACAGGGCCTTTATTCGGGCTGGGGTGGCCGCAGCCAGCCGCCCACCCTTGACGCCCGAGAGGTGTTTTCTCACCGCATTCATCTCTTGAATATCGGCCCCGGAGCGTAACAGGGCCTGGGTCAGGGCTTGCTTGGTGGCCAGAGGGATACCCCACGGAAGGCACAGGAGCGAACTGCCTCCCCCCGAGACCAGAAGCAGCAGGAGGTCATCGGGTCTCAACCTCGAGACCGCCTGCACGATAACCTGTCCGGCCTCCACGCTGCGCTCGTCGGGTACGGGGTGGCTAGCAGGCAGGATGACCCCGTGAGAGGCACCGGGCCAGACCCGCCCCTCCTCGGCTTTGGGAACCGCAATGAATGGCGTATGGGGGAACCGCTCACGGGCCGCCTCCAGCATGCTCTGGGTAGCCTTGCCCACCGCCACGATGAGCGCTGGGGTTTCGTCTGGCAGGTGCTCCCGGGTGAGTTGGGTCGGATGGCTCTTTTGTAAGGCGTGCTGAAAGCTGGCGATGAGTTGCTCGCGCATAACCGGCATTGTACGCAGGGAATGCAGGGGCTGGCGATGGGAGAAAGGCCTCTTCGATACCAGTTTCAAAAAGACAGTCATTCAAACAAAAAATCCAAAGGCTTGCTTGCGCCGCGCGCGGCGCAACTTGAATCCTAGAGCGCACTCCTCGCTCCACTCGGCGAAACAAGCGTATCCTTTCCAAAGGGGCGGTATCGCCCTCCCATAAAGGGATAACTTCAGTCGGTCGCCCCTGCGCCACGCCATGGCGCGGCGTGGGCGAGGCTCTGCCACCATTCGGTGCCGAACTAACCGAATCTGGCATGACTCTGAGCGTCGGATAACCTGAGCGGCCAGAAGCTTTACTGAGGTTGGGTGTAGGCTCGCTCGAGCAGCTCGAGGGTGTGCAGCACCGGAATCTCACGGCCCAGCTTGCGGAGGTGGCTCTGAATCTGGGTAAAGCACCCGATGTTGCCGGTCACAACCATATCGGCCCCGGTGGCCAAAATGTGGCGGGTTTTGCGCTCACCCAGGGTAGCGGCAATGGTCGGCTGCTCGAGGTTATAGGTGCCTGCCGAGCCGCAGCATAGCTCGCCTTCGGGAATCTCTACAAGCTCCACACCGGGGATACTATTCAAGAGCTGGCGCGGTTCGCTGCGCACACCCTGAGCGTGGGCGAGGTGACAGGCGTCGTGGTAGGCCACCTTGAGGGGTTGTGGCAGGGGGGGCACTTCCTTGAGGCCCAGCTCGATCAGAAAGACCGAGATATCCCTGACCCTGGCAGCCAGGGAAAGTGCCTCTTGTTCCTCGGGTTCGCGATGGAACAGAAGGGGGTACTCCTTCAGGCCCGAGCCACAACCGGCGGCGTTGGTGATGATGGCATCGAAATCGCCGGCAAAGGCTTTCAGGTTGGTGCGGGCAAACTGCAGCGCACGTCCCCGCTCGCCGGTGTGCATGGCCAGGGCCCCACAGCAGCCCTGCCCCCTCGGAATCACTACCTCCACCCCGTTCAAAGCCAGCACCCGCAGGGTGGCGCGGTTGAAGCCTGGTTGCAAGACCTGCTGTGCACAACCTGCCAGGAAGGCCACCCGGGCCCGTCGCTGGCCCTCAGCCGGGATGACCTCGGGCAAGGGCTCGCTGGGGGGGAGTCTTTCGGGTAGGAGCTCGAGGGGTGCCTTGAGTAAGGGCGGCAGCAGCGGCTTCACCCATTTGCCGACCTGGCCCAGTACCGCTGCCGTTCGGAAACGGGCTGGATAGGGGAGGGTCTCCTGAAGGCCGATGCGAAAGAGCTTCTGAAACGGGGAGCGGTGGCGCTTGGCCTCGCTGTAGCCCCGGTAGGTGCTGATGAGTTCGCCGTAGGGAACCCCACTCGGGCAGGCCGTTACGCAGCCCTGACAGCCCAGGCATTTGTCCAGATAGGGCTGGGCTTCCTCCATCTTCAGGTTGCCCTCGAGCACTTCTTTCATCAGGAAGATGCGCCCCCTGGGGGAGTCCATCTCCTCGCCCAGCACCTGGTAGGTGGGGCAGGCTGGCAGACAGAACCCACAGTGTACGCAAGCCTCGATGGCATGGGCCATGATCTCGCCCTGGGGGCCAAGCTGTTCGACATCAATCTTGTGCTGCATAGCGTTCCCGGGTTAGCGAGCGAACTTCGCTTGTGGGTCGAGGGCAGCGGTGACCTGCCTGCTCAGCCCCTGTTGCAAGTCTATTCCAATCTGGGGCCGTTGCGTAGCGCCCTTCAGAACCAGCCCAGACAAACCCTGTCTCCTCAGGATGACATCGAGTGCTGGAGGCTCGTCGTTCCAGGCCAGGTACAGCAGATTGCCAGCGCTCAAATAGCGTCGGGGTGCTGTTCCCAGGGCTTTTTCCAGCGCAGGAATCTGCCGGGCAGTGAGGGCTACTTTGACCAGGGCCCCATCTCCCAGGCGCAGGTGGTTGAGGCTGCGCCAGTAATGGTTCTCGGCCTGCCCTTGTAGAAGTTCACCATCTCTGCCGAGAAATGTTTGGAGCCTTTGCAGGCGGGCCGGGAGAGCCTCATCCAGGCCCCCCAGGCGTAAAACCAGGGTGGCGGGGGGCTGTAAGTCAAGCGAATAAAGCTCAATGGGTGAGCCTGCCAGCTTGTAAAGTGCCAAAAGCGCCTCGGACAGGTTGGGAAAATCCAGCTGGAGGGTGGCGGTGGCCTTAGGGAAGGGAAAGACCTTAAAAGCCACCTCGGTCAGGACACCCAGCCGCCCCAGACTACCGACCATCAGCTTGGGCAGGTCGAAGCCGGCGGCGTTCTTAACGACCTTGCCGCCACCCCGCACCCGGTTGCCCGTGCCATCCACGAACTCTACACCCAGAATGAAGTCGCGCACCCCGCCATAGCGCTGTCGCATGGGGCCTGAGAGCCCTGCTGCCACTGTGCCCCCCAGGGTTGCACCCTGTTCGACCAAAGGCGGGTCGAAGGGCAGGTACTGACCGTGCTGGGCCAGCATGGCCTCTACCTCGACCAGCCTGGTTCCGGCTCTGGCCACAAAGACGTACTCGCCGGGGTTGTATTCGAGCACTCCGCTGAGGCCGGTCATGTCCAGTACGGTGGTTTCTTCGCCGGTATAAAGTGCAGGTTTGCTGCCCCCGCCTCTGGGCAGGACTCGGCGGTGGGTTTTGACTGCCTCCTGAACTTCGGCGACACAGGTGGGTTTTAGCGCTGTGGCACTCACGACCATCCTCCCGCCCCCATGCTCCAACCAGTCCAGGAAGGGAGAGAACCAGCAGCCCTATTCACGCGAGATCACCCCCGCTTTTTCCAGGGGATGTGCCCCGTGCTGCCTCTGCCCAGGTGCCTCGCCGCCAGGGAACATTTTGCCCCGGTTGGCAAGTTCCAGGGGATCCAGGGCCTGACGGATGCGCTGCATGGTTTTCAGGTCGGTTTCGGAAAACATCTCGGTCATGTAGGCTTTCTTTTCCATGCCCACCCCGTGCTCGCCAGTAATGGAGCCGCCCAGAGAAACGCACATCCGGAGGATTTCGCCGGCGAGTTCCTCGGCGCGGTGCAGTTCGCCCGCAACCTGCCCGTTGTACAGAATCAGGGGGTGCAGGTTGCCATCTCCGGCGTGGAAGACGTTGGCCACCCGCAGGCTGTAGCGGGCCGAGAGCTTTTCAATTTCTGCAAGGGCCTGGCCCAGCCGGGAGCGGGGCACGACCCCATCCTGCACAATGTAATCCGGTGAGAGCCGCCCCACCGCCGAGAACGCGGCTTTGCGGCCTTTCCAGATTTTCATGCGCTCGTCGTTGTTTCGGGCTACGCGCACCTCGTAGGCCCCGGATTGGCGAATGACCTTGTCCAGGTAGCGCGCCTCGGCCTCGACCTGGGGGGTCTCGCCCTCGAGCTCAACGATCAGGAGCGCTCTGGCTTCTTGTGGATACCCGGCCTTGACCGCGGCCTCTGCCGCTTCGATGGCCAGCGAGTCCATGATCTCCATCGCACCTGGCAAGAGCCCCGAGGCCACCACCGCTGCCACCGCATCGCCCGCTTTTTCCAGGGTGTCGTAGGCCGCTAAAACTGTGTGATAGGTCTCGGGCTTGGGCAAAAGACGCAAGGTTATTTCGGTGGCAATACCCAAAAGCCCCTCGCTGCCCACAAAGAGGCCCAGCCAGTCGGGGCCGGTGTTTTCCAGGCTCTCGCTGCCCAACTCCACCGTTTCGCCATCCGGTAGCACCACCCTGGCGGCCAGCACATGGTTGGAGGTCATGCCGTACTTGAGGCAGTGGGCCCCGCCAGAGTTGAAGGCCAGGTTGCCCCCAATGGTCGAGACCGGTTGGGAGGAAGGGTCGGGGGCGTAGTAGAGGCCATAGGGTGCAGCGGCATTCGAAACCTGCAGGTTGATGAAGCCCGGCTGAACCACGGCGATGCGTTCCTGGGGGTCGAGCCTGAGTAGTCGGTTCATTCTATTGAGGCCGATCACGACCCCACCATCGATGGGCAAGGAACCCCCTGAAAGGCTGGTGCCAGAGCCTCGAGCCACGTAGGGTATCTGATGGCGGGCACACCAGCGCACGGCCTCGAGCACTTCCTCGTGGGTCTCGGGCAGTACTACGGCCAGCGGCCTGGCTCGGAAGGCCGTCAGGGCATCGGATTCATAGGGTGCTAGCTCACCCGGTTTGGCCAGAAAGCGGCCGGGCGGGAAAAGGCGCTTTAGCTCGTTCAGTGCAAGGCTCATACCGTGCCCCCGTGCATTACCATGCAAACCCGCTGCTCTATCACCTTGACTGCCTCCCGGTTCTGATTTGAAGCTAGCCATAGTTTAGATTTTTGTCAATGAACAAGACTATTTTTGTTCAGTAAAAAATACCGGCCAGCCTCCCCGTTGCGGAGGCTCAGGGATACCCGGGTTTTACGGCTTTTCCTCGAGTGCAGCAGCCTTGAAGATACCGGTGCTTTTGCTGCCAGCTTCGTAGATCTTGTCGGACCTGGGCAGGGTCTGGCTTTCACGTACCCGGTTCATCACCAGGCCCAGGGTCTGGGCTCCGACCCGCTTGAGGATTTCGAGGGCCGAGCGCAGCTGGCGCCGGTCGGTCTGACCTTCGCGCACCACCATCAAAACCCCTGAGACGTAGGGCGCGATGATCAGGGTATCGGTAACCGTCAGGACGGGGGGGGTGTCCAGAAGGATCACATCGTACAGCCCACCTTCCTTGAGGTGGCTGATGAAAGGGCGGAACAGCTCCGATAGCAGGCGGGGGGGGTTCTCGAGCGGCTGAAGGCAGGGAAGCACGTAAAGGTTGTTCTCGACCAGGGTGGGCTGGGGCTGCATGCGCGGCAGGTTAACCAGCGAACTCACGATGTCGTGGCCCTGATTGATGCGAAACTCCTGGTGCAGCACCGGCCTGCGGCTGTTGAGGTCAATGAGCAGGGTGAGCTTTCCGGCTCTGGCACTGGCCCGGGCCAGGCTGATGGCCACACTGCTTTTGCCCTCGAGGGCTGCGGGGCTGGTCACTGCAATAATCCGAGGGCTGCCTTCTGCAATGGTGTGGGTAACGCTGATGTCGAGGTAGCTGGCTACTTCGGGGGAGAGGTTGCGGCCTGCACCAGATTTTTCTGGAAACTCGCCCAGAATAGGCAAAGAGGTCATATTAAAGGCTTCGTCGGCGTTCCGCAGGGTGCGCACACTGGCCTCACGCAACAGCAACAGGCCCAGCGCCAGGATCAGCCCTATCACAAAAGCCACAGCTCCATACAGCACCGGGCGAGGGCTGGTCGGACGAGTAGGTACGACTGCCTGGTCAATCAGGGAGAGCTGGCCGTTGGCGCTGCGCTCCAGGGCCCGCACCAGGTCGATATCGCGTTGCAAGGTGGCCTGCAGGCTCAGCAGGCCTGACAGGCTGTCACTGTTGCGGTTGGTGGCCTGGTTAATCTGGTTCCTGACCACAGATAGTTGAGCTTCGAGCGACTCCCTGTAGCTCCCAAAGCTACCCCGCACGCGCTCGTCGTCCCAGCGCATCAGGCTGCTGGCCCAGATATTGACAAGTTCGGCGGCCTTTTGGGCATCTCTGTTCCGCACGCTCAGGATGATGACATTGGAGTTCTGGCCCTGGATGGTTCGCACGCGGGTGCTTCGGGCGAACTGCTCGAGGTCGGCAGGATCGCTACTCAGCCCAGCAGCCTGGAGGGTGCGGCCAAGAACCAGGCTGCTCAAAGCAGCTTCCCGGTAGGCATCGGCGTCAATCAGGTTCTGCGAGGGCACAGTTCCCAGCAGGTTGCTTCCCGAAAAAGCACTGCTTTGCGCGGCCAGCAAACGGGCGCTGGCCTGATAGGTAGGGGCCTGAAGCCGGGAAACTCCAAAGGTCAGGAGGCCCAGTACAGTTGCAAAAAGCAGCAATGACCAGAAATTGCGACGTAGCATCTGGCCCATTCGGGCCAGGTCCAGCTCGGGTTCTTGCGGAATTTGCGGAACCATAACTCGAACCTGATTATAGATGCTGGCAATGGTTTAATCGGGTTGAAGCCCACGCTGTGCTACGCAACCCTTCAAGCCGCTCTTTTTTCTGACTGACGAGGTTTCCTGTGCAGACCATGGGCTTTTGTTACGTGGAGAAGGGTTAACCTAACAGCACACGAAACGAGCTGTGAACACCAGCCATTCGCTTCGCCCGTATGCGGGCATGCCATGATTGAGGCAGGTATTGTGGTCAACACCTTGAAAAAAATTCGCAACTTAAGCCGACGATTCTCCCAGCGGGCGGGTTGGGCGCTGGTTGACCAGGCTTTGTATGGCGCTTCCAATTTCCTGGCCAATACCCTTATGGCTCGCTGGCTTGAGCCTACCGAATACGGCGCATTTGCAGTGGGCTGGATGGTTCTGCTGATGGGCTTTCAGCTGCAAAATCCTCTCATCACCGAGCCGTTGGCTGTCTATACCCCCAACCGCTTCCGTCTCGCCCCCCACATATACCAGCAGCAGGTCGTACAGTTGCACTGGTTGCTAACCATCTCGGCATCGCTGGTTTTTCTTGTGCTGGCGTGGTTTCAAACCGATGTGGCTTTCAGAGGCGTTTATCTTGGGCTGGCGGTAGCGCTGCCCTTTGTGCAGTACGCGATGCTGGCCCGCCGAATCTGTTATGCCAACCTGACTCCAAGACTATCCGCACTGGGAGGGCTGATTTACCTGCCCCTCTTCGTTTTGTCGGCCCTGGTTTTGCATCAGGTGTCCTGGCTGAATGCCTTCACGGCAATGGTGCTGATGGGTCTTGCATCGCTGGCATCAGGGTACTGGGTGATGCTGTGGTGGAAACGGGGTTCCGAACCGAGGGCCCTGCCCAGCCTTACCAAGGACTTCAGGATGTGGTTTTCTATGTTTCGCATGGTTCTGCGCTACCACTGGCGGTATGGACGCTGGGGTTTGCCAGCCAGCCTGCTATGGGTGCTGGTTTCCAGCCTGCCATATATCTTGCTGCTGCGCTTGCACGGTCTGGAGCCGGTAGCGGGCTTGCGCGTGCTGGAAAATACCCTGGCGCCGGTCAACAGTTTTTTATCAGCTTTTAATTCGCTGATGCTGCCGGCTTTTGCTCGAGCCACCACTGCGGCCCTGTTGGAACGTATGGTTTGGCGCTATTTGATTCTTTTCTCGAGCGTAGGTGTGCTGGCCTGGTTGCTGATGTCGTGGTTGCACGAACCCATCTTCAAAGTTCTTTACGGTTCAAACTATCAGGGCATCAGCCACTACCTGCTGTGGTTCGCGTTGATTCCCATCTTTACCTGGTTTGGCGAAGTGTTTTTTAGTGCCTTCCGGGCCTTGGAACAGCCGCGCTGGATAGCCTGGCTGTACATAATAGCTTCGATATTTATCGGGGTTTTTGGTTACCTGCTTATAGACCGTGCGGGCTTACAGGGTGCTGTGCTCGCAATTCTTGCGACCCAGGCTTTGCTGGCAGTGCTTGCAGTAACGATCTGGCTAAGGCTCGGTCGTAAATTCAAGGGCTAAAGCAAGAGCGCAATGGTGGTTTGACTCCGGCTGCCCCAAAGCTGGGTGCCTTAATATCCTCTTGTACGGCGCTTAACGTTTCTCGTAAACGGCTATGGCATCTTTGCAAAAGTGAGACGGAGCCAGGGCCGACCAGGTAGCGAGACGACTGCTTCGCCAAGGACTAAAGCAGTTGTAATGATACGTGATCTCATGAATGGTAGCGGCTCTATCTTTGCTTTGCTGTTTCTTGGTTCCTGCGGTCAGGTGCCTCTGGTTTCTGTACCCCCCGGTGGCGATCCACCTTTGCCGACCAATGCGATTTTCGTTCGCGCGGGGGCCAGCAACGGCGATGGTAGCTCGGAGAGGCCATTTGGCTCCATCTTGCAAGCGGTTCGCAGCGCCAAATCTGGCGATACCATCCGGGTAGCCGCAGGGACGTATCGGGAAAGTATCCGCATCGATAAACCCCTGACCCTGATTGGCGAGCCGGGGGCTACCATCAAAGGCTCTGATGTCTGGACAGGGTGGACCAAAGAGGGCAACTACTGGGTTAGACCCTATAACCCCGGCTTTAATCGAGTCATTCGTGGGTTTTGCCGCCCAGATAGCAACGGACGCTGCCAGTATCCCGACCAGGTTTTTATAGATGACCAGCCCTTGTTTCAGGAAACCAGCTTGAGTGAAGTGGGTTCAGGTGATTTTTTTGTGGGCAATGGAAAAATCTACCTGGGCAGCGACCCCACCAACCGCACGGTGGAAGTCACCAACCGCTACCGCTGGATTGAGGGTATCAACAAGGCAGGCGATGTCAGGATTCGGGGCCTCAGTTTTCGTCATGCCGGGGTCGATGCGCAGCACGGAGGTATCTACGACGGCGGTGGCCCCCGTTGGATTATCGAGAATAACGACGTGGCTTATGCGCATGGCGCGGGTATTGAAACCAACGGAAATGAAGCCCAGGTCTTGAACAATCTGATCCACCATAATGGTCAGCTGGGCCTTGCTGGCGACACTGGAAGGGGAATGGTGATTCGCGGCAATAAGGTTTACCGCAATAACACGGAAGATTTCGATACCAACTGGGAGGCCGGAGGCAGCAAGTGGGCCCTGGTGAAAGACTTGCTGGTCGAAGATAACGAGTCGTACGAAAACTCGGGCTCGGGCTTCTGGTGCGACATTCACTGCGACGGCGTGGTTTTCCGCAACAACCGCTTGTACAACAACTGGAAAGCCGGCCTACAGTACGAGGTGAGCAAAAACTGCACCATCGAAAACAACAAAGCCTGGGGAAACGGCTTTGGTTTCCCGCTGTGGGGCTGGGGAGCGGGAATTCTGGTGCAGAACTCCTCTAACTGCCTGGTGCGCAACAACGTGGTGGCCTGGAACGCCGATGGCATCTCGGTAATCCAGCAGGATCGCCTAGACCACGATGCTACTGAGGTCAGCGGCGTGCGGGTGGAAGGCAACACCGTTGCGGTCAAGGCCATCGGGGTGCTCGACTACGCGCTGGGGTGGCTCACCGATACGGCCAGCCGCTCGCTATACACCAATGGCACCAACTCCGGCGATACCAATCGTTTTTATCGTGAGTCCACCTTATCGGCGCAAAACATTACCTACCGGGTCAACTTCGCCTGGGAGGGGGAAATATCCGATATTACCCGCTTCAGGGCAACCCCCGGTGGGGGCAGTGGCAGCCAGGAAATCAGCCGCACAGACCTGGAGGCGATACTCCGCAGTGCAGAAATGCCCCTACGGCCAGAGCGCGAAAGCCCGCTTTAGCCGGCAGCTCCTCCCAAACCCGCCTTACGCCAGCGGCGGTAGAGCAGGATGGAACCCCGGATGACAAGCAAGCTCAGGGCGTGGAAAGCGGTACCCACCCAGATATTGGAGGTCAGGGCGGCGTAGTCGAAGAGGTTGTAAAGCGGCAGCATGATGAGCAGGTGCCAGGTAAAGGTCCACAGCGAGGCCGACCCCAGGGGAAGCAAAAGCCAGCCAGCAAGCCAATTGAGCGGTTTCCAGAACCAGGTAACCAGGAGGTAAAAAGCCTGAAGATACAGAAGCACCAGCAGCAGCCGCGGCCAGACCAGTTGCTGCTGGGCTTCGCTTCCCACCATCAGTCGATCCAGCTCGGGCCACCAGCCTCTGACCTTCACCACAATCAAAAAAGCAGCGGCCAAAAGCACTAGCCCGCCCAGGCTGTCGCGCCAGTAAGAGTGTTTGGCCCAGAAGCGGCTCAGGTCCTCGCGGTGAAAGCCGATCACCAGGCCGCCGAAAAACAACAGTTGCCAGGCCCCTTCAAAAAATAGCGTGCTGATGGGGGTGCTCACCAGATCGGGGTACGTCTGGCTGAGCAGGTAGGTGAGCAGGCTAGCCAGCACGACGACCCAGGTAAATCCACGAAACATGAACAGCAGGGCCAGGGGGGTCAGCAGCATGAACAACACGTAGAGCGCCAGGATGCCCGAGCCGTTGTAATCGTTGTAGAGGGTCAGGGCTCCGGCGGCGAACTCGAGCAGGTTCTGCGATTTGTCCCAGTCGTCGTACCACACCTCGAGGCCCAGGTCGTTGGCCAGAACAAAGCCCAAGCAGATCAGCACCGTGGTTCGGTACAGCACCCAGGTGCGCCACAGGGTGTGCTCGAGGGATTTGTATAGACCTTGCCGGGTGGCCAGGATGCCCAGGGTCAGGCCCGAGATGAAGTAGAACCCCTCGGCGGCGCTGATGTAGAAGTTGGCCCGACCGGTGAGCGAGTAAAACAGGGAGCTATCGTTTACGATGTGGTCGATTACCATAACGAATAGGGCATAGCCGCGTAGCCAATCAATGCGCAGGTCGCGCTTGGTGGTACCGGGATAATGCAGGTTTTTTAGCCAGGAAAACATACCATTCATTGTAGGGCGGCTCGAGGTCGTGGCCTTACGGATTTGACCTCTTGACCCTCTCGAGGCCGTAATACAATCAGGCCGATAGGAGTCTTTGCTTATGCTCAGGTTATTTATAGAACTGATCGCATTTATTTTCCTGGGCTATACCCTGTTGGGGAAGGGCTTTGCCTACCTGGGCATTCCCCCTCTGTATGCAGCCGAGCTCGTGTTGCTCCTGGGGCTGCTGGTGGCCCTGCTCAACCCCAGCGTTTTACGTCGGGCCTTTGCCTGGCCGGTGGTGCTGGTGTGGCCTTTTGTGTTCTGGAGCCTCTTACAGACCCTGCCCTACCTGGGTGAGTACGGCCTCAATGCCCTTCGGGACGCTGCTTTCTGGGGTTACTCCCTGTTCGCTTTTTTGATTTTTGGCCTGGTTTTGAAAAACCACGCGGTCTTCTTTATCCTGATCCGCTACTATCGCTATTTTGCCCTATTATTCCCTTTGCTGATTATTCCGGCAATCGTGCTTCAGCTGCTCAAAGTTCCGCTGCCCAGCTTGCCTGGCAGTGCAGTTCCCATTGTGGCGCTAAAGTTTGGCGATACCGGGGTGCACCTGGCCGGGGTGGTGGTGTTTGTGCTGCTGGGGCTGGTGTTGTCCTGGCGCTGGGCTGTGCTGCACGCACCGCTTTGGGTTCTCTCCGCAACCGCAGTATTTGGTTTCACCGCCTCGGCCAACCGGGGTGGGGCTTTGTCCTTTGTGCTGGCGGTCATGCTGGCCTTAGCTAGTCTGTTCCCCCGGATCAACGGCAGGGTGGTGGGGCTGGCAGTAGGGGGGGTGCTGAGCCTGGTGGTGTTTGCCCTGATTTCGCTCACAGTTTTGTCCTCTACGCAACTGGTGGGCTCGAGGCCGGTGAGCGTCGAACAGATTGCGACCAACCTGCTCAGCATTGTCTTGCAAACGGAAAACGATGCCGGCAACGTCAATGCCAACCGTCGCTGGCGCCTAATGTGGTGGGAAAAGATTGTGGGCTACACCGTGTACGGCCCCTATTTCTGGACTGGTAAGGGCTACGGTATCAACCTGGCCACAGTGGATGGCTTTCAGGTGGACAAGGAACAGTCCCTGCGCAGCCCCCACAACAGCCACATGACCGTTCTGGCCCGCTCGGGGGTGCCTGGGCTGGTCTTGTGGCTCTTGATGCTGATGGGATGGGCCTGGGTGGTGCTCAAAGCCAGGTGGCAGGCTGCCCGAAATGGAGATTACCTGTGGTCCAAGCTGTTCGTGTGGCTGTTTTGCTACTGGGTGGCCTTCTTGGTCAATGCCAGTTTTGATGTTTTCCTCGAGGGTCCCATGGGTGGCGTGCCCTTCTGGCTGCTGATGGGGCTGGGCTTTGCTGCGGTGGTGGTCTACGCCAACCCCGCCAGCCGCCCGCTCTTGGGCCGGGCCCTGGGCCAGGGGGCCTACCCCACCTCCTCCCGCCAGCCTTATGTGCTTTCGTAAAACACCCACCCCAACGTGGCGCGTTCAAAAAGTCAGCCGGGTGCGATGGGGCGCTGGTACAATGCAAAAAATTGCTCGTTAAGCGTTATTGTTTGTGTGCAATGAGCATCCCCAAGCGAGACCCCCGAGGTCGATATGAACCCTTACAGCCTGCCCCTGCGCGCCTTACGCCAGGCCCTGGTCAAAGGTTACCAACTGGGGAGGGCTATGCGCTCCCCACAGAGGCGCACGCTGGTCCTGAACTATCACTCGGTCAGGCCGGCCCAGCTTTTTTTCAACTCCACCCCCACCCGCGTCTTCGAGCAGCACCTGGAGTGGCTGGTGGCCCACTGTGAAGTGGTAGATTTTGCCGAAGTCTGCGGCCCCGCCAGCCACAAACCCCGGGTGGCCATCACCTTCGACGATGGCTTCCGCGACAACCTGGAGTTCGCGGTTCCACTGCTGCAAAAGTATGGCCTGAAAGCCACTTTTTTTATCTCCACCGGCTTTTTAGGGCGCGACCCGGTGATTCTGGACATCTTTGCCCGCACCTTCCAGACCACAGCGAACGATTTTATGGATGCGGAAGCCCTGCGTGAACTCTTCGCCGCGGGGATGCGTGTGGGGGCCCATACCCACTCGCACCGCAACCTGCTCAGCTTGAGCGCACGGGAACAGGAAGAAGAGCTGGGCCGCAGCAAAACCATCCTCGAGGACCTCCTGGGACAGCCCATCCAGAGCGTGGCCTACCCCTTTGGCGTACCGGGGAAAGCCTTCGACCTCACCACCACCCAGATCGCCGAAGCGCTGGGGTACAGCAGAGGTACCATGGTCTGCTGGCGGGGACTACGGGCACAGGAGCCGGTTTTTCGCATCCCTCGGTTCACCATCGTTAGGGAAAGCCTGGCCGAACTCGAGGCCATTGTGGGCGGGGCCTGGGACCCGATTGGCTGGTACCAGGACTGGCGCTTCTCGTTGCGCGCTTCTCGCCAGGCCAATAAGCCCTATCCTCTGGCGGTTGCCCTGCTTGAACAGCAGGCCTGGATGGAGCTGGTTCACTGCCGGATTCCTGGTCTTTTATAGCTGTGTCGGGCAGAAAACTTGGGCTCGCCCCTTCACAGGCAGGTTAGGCCAATCGGCTGACGCCGAGGGGATATACTTGTGCGGGCCTGGTCAAATAGGCACGCAGAAAAAGTTTTCGTGGAGGATTGCTAGATGAGCGTTAGGGTCATGATGATTCACAATTTTTACCAGCAGCCTGGAGGAGAAGACCAGGTTTTCCAGGCCGAGAAGACCATGCTGCGCGAGGCCGGGCTCGAGGTCATCGAACATACCGCCCACAACGATGCGCTGGCCCAGATGGGGCCCTTAAAGCTCGCCCAGGTAACCCTGTGGAACCAGGAGGCCTACCGCCAGATGCGGGCCCTGGTCGCCCAGCACAAGCCCCATGTGGTGCACGTGCACAACACCTTTCCCCTGCTTTCCCCGGCCATCTACCACGCCATCAAGGCCGAGGGTGCTCCGGTGGTGCAGACCCTGCACAACTACAGGCTGTTGTGCCTGAACGCCACTTTGCAGCGGGAAGGCCAGGAGTGCCGGCTATGCCTGGGCAAGAGCATCCCCTGGCCAGGCGTTGTTCACTCGTGCTATCGCAATAGAGCGGCCTCGAGTGTGCTGGCTTCCATGCTGGTTCTGCATCGCATTATGGGTACCTGGAGAGACAAGATCGACCGCTTTATCGTGCTCACCGAGTACGAGCGCTCGGTGTTTGCCAGCGGCGGCATCGATGCCCAAAAAATCCGGCTCAAGCCCAACTTCGTGCACCCCGACCCCGGGGCAGGGGACGGACAGGGAGGCTATGCCCTGTTTGTAGGGCGGCTTTCACCAGAAAAGGGTATCGAGGTTCTCCTCGAGGCCTGGAAGAACCTGGATATACCCCTCAAGATAGCCGGGGATGGCCCACTCGGCCCCATGGTAGCCCAGGCTGTGCAGTCCATGCCGCAGGCCGAGTGGCTGGGCCGCAGACCACGCCAGGAGATTTTCGAGTTGATGCAGAATGCGGCTTTTTTGATATTCCCCTCGGTTACTTACGAGGGTTTTCCCATGACACTGGCTGAAGCCTTTGCTACTGGCCTTCCGGTAGTGGGTAGCAATTATGGTTCGATGGCCCAGGTCATCAAAGATAAGGAAAACGGCCTTCTATTTGAAGTAGGGAATCCTGCCGACCTGGCCCAGAAGGTACGCTGGTTGGCCGGCCAGCCTGACAAGCTGGTCGAGATGCGCGCACACGCCCGCCGGGAGTTCGAGACCCGCTACTCGGCCAAACAAAACTTGCAGATGCTGCTCGATATATATGAGGAAGCAGCAGGGGCAGGCTGGCCAGCGCAAACACTGTCGAACAGGGACCAAAACTAATGCGCCAGTAAGCTGGTTTTCGACATGGATTTAGATGGTTGAGTTGCGGGATTTACTTTGGAGCGGCTTGTCTCGAGGTCTTCAGAGCATACTGGTTTCTTTGTTATACCGGATTCAAACGGTCGGCGAAAAAAGCGTCTTTCTTCCAAGGGGCGGTATCGCCCTCCGCTACGCGGATAACTTCGGTCGGTCGCCCCTGCGCCACGACATGGCGCGGCGTGGGCGAGGCTGAGTCACCTTTCGGTGCCAAACTAACCGAATCTGGTATTACTAGCACCTACTTCAGTGGTCTCCGTCCTGGGGCGAGCCTTCGGTGGGTTCTCCTGAATTGTCCATTGCGTCTGGAAGAGTGAAGTAACTCGAGTCTTAGACGGCTTAGTACGGGATGAAGTGTAAAGCAGTTGTTTGCGAAACGGTATATACGCTTGTTTTCGCGAACCTGTAATGGTTTTGCGCCCAATACTTAACGTTGCGTAACACAAATAAAAGCTATTTATTTATGTAATGCCGTGCTACCCTACACATTATGCGTAGTACTTTTTTGCCATTCTCACCACCATTAATCGGAGACGAAGAAATTGCCGAAGTGGTCGATACTTTGCGTTCTGATTGGATCACCACTGGCCCCAAGACCAAACGCTTCGAATCGGAGTTTGGTCAGTATGTGCAAGCGCCGGCGGCCCTGGCCCTCAGTTCGTGTACTGCTGCCCTGCACACTTCCCTGGTTGCTCTGGGTGTGGGCCCTGGAGACGAAGTAATTACCACCACCCTCACGTTCGCGGCCTCGGTCAATGTGATTGAACATGTGGGGGCTCGCCCTGTACTGGTGGACGTGGAACCCGATACGCTCAATATGGATCCTGCCTGGGTAGAGCGGGCCATTACGCCCAGGACCAAAGCCATTATGGCGGTGCACCACAGCGGCCATCCGGCTGACCTGGATGCCCTTCGAGCCCTGGCCGAATCGAGGGGTATTGCCTTGATTGAGGATGCTGCACATGCGATTGCGGCCCGCTATAAGGGTCGGCCCATTGGTTCGGGAAGCAATCCAGTCGCTTTCAGTTTTTATGCGACCAAAAACCTGACCACTGCTGAGGGGGGCATGCTCACAGGGAATGCCGAGTTTGTGGATCGTTGCCGGGTGATTTCCCTGCATGGCCTGAACCGCGAGGCCTGGAAGCGCTATGGTAAAGAGGGGAGCTGGTACTACGAGGTAGTAACCCCTGGCTTCAAGTACAACATGACCGATTTGCAGGCTTCCCTGGGGTTGGTCCAGTTGCGTAAGCTCGAGGCCATGCAAGCTCGCCGACGTGAGATTGTGGCGGCTTACCAAAAGGCCTTTACCTCGCTGGATGTTTTTCAAACCCCGGTGGCCCGTCCAGAAGTAGACCATGCCTGGCACCTTTATGTACTGCGCTTGTGGCCCGAACGTCTGGGTATGGCCCGCAACCAATTCATCGAGGAACTCAAGACCCGCAACATAGGGACATCAGTGCACTTTATCCCCATTCACATCCACCCTTACTACCGCGATAAATATGGTTTCAAGCCCCAGGACTTTCCCGTGGCCTACGATAACTATGAACGCATGGTCAGCCTTCCGCTCAGCCCCCGCATGAGCGACCAGGACGTGGCCGATGTGATTGGGGCAGTGCTCGAGCTGACGACAGTACAGGCCTAATAGTGTCTGCTGCGAACACGCCGTGGAAGCAAAATACGATCTGTACGGATACGGTTAAGAAGGCAGCCTTTCAATCCAAATGATTTAATGAGGCCCTGTTGCGCCGCGCGCGGCGCAACTTGAACCCTGGAGCACACCCCACCCCTCCTTCAAGGGGTAACGAACCAACCGAATCTGGTATTAGCCCTTTGTCAGTGGTGTTTGCAAAGACTCCACTTTGACCAGCACATTCAGGCTTTCCTTGCCACCGCCCCGCCGCAGTCCTTTGAGCGGGGGGCAGTCGTCGTAGTCTCGCCCATGGGCCTTTTTCACGTACTGTTCGGTAACGACAGAGTTGTTGGTGGGATCGTAGCCACACCAGCCCGAGCCGGGAACAAAGGCCTCAACCCAGGCGTGACTACCCTCCGAACCCACCCCTGTGGCCAGATACCCCGAAACATAGCGGGCCGGAATGCCCACACTGCGCAGTACCGCCAGCATAGCCTGGGCGTAATCCTGGCAGACCCCGGCTCGGCCTTCTACAAACCTTATCAGTGGTGTATCGACCTGGGTGGCCTTGGTATCGTAGTTGAAAATTTTGTTGAGGTACTCGGTGACCTCCAGCAGATAGCTGTGCAGGTCTTCGCGGGGATCGGGGCGACGCATATCCAGAAGCTCGAGCCAGTTGTAGTGTAGCGGCACGCGGGGCGTGGGAGCCAAAAATTCAAAAAAACGGGACTCCAAATTGCTCAACACCTGAACCGCTACCGCATTGGGCTTTGGAACGGGAAACGTAACCACCTTGGCCTGCATCTCTACGCGGAGCTGTTTGTGCGGTTTGGTGACGTGAAAATCGTAGACCCTGTTATGGAAATAATCCTGGCGGCTGCGGGGCATCGAATCGGGCGTGATGTTCAGGCGGAACTCCAGTAGCCCCTGGCGGTGGTCGTCAACCGGGTAGAGCCACAGCTCGTTAAAAGAATCCCGCGCCTCATCGGGATAGAAATATTCCGTCAGGTGATATACCGACAACAACACGGCTAACAGCCTATCAAAAAATGTCGAAGATGGAGGGTCAAGCGCTTCGTGCCGGATTCAAAAATATAGTCATCCAAACTAAATATTAGAGGCAGGGTTGCGTCCCAAGTAGCGCCATTTGAATTCTGTAGTACACATCACCCCACCCCTCTCTACGGTCGGCGCAACAAGCACCTACAAACAGGCCTTATGAGAGTGGGCTCATGTCTCCAGTCTGGCGTTCACATCCTCGCGCAAAGGCAGAGAAGACTGAGCCCCAACCCTGGTCGCGGCCAAAGCCCCGGCTACCGAGCCGCATTGAACAGCTTGGGGAAGGGTCTTTCCTTCGCAGATGGCGGTGGCGAGTGCGCCGATGAAGGCATCGCCGGCGCCGGTGGTGTCAGCTGCTTCAACCTTAAGAGCCGGTTGATAGCCCGAGCCTTCAGGCCCGATCCACACCGCGCCCTGCTCTCCAAGCGTGAGAATGACCGTAGACACCTTTTCGGATAGCACCCGGGCAACCTCGAGGGCCATCTCGGGTGAGTCGGGCATGACCCCGGTCAGGCTCAGCGCTTCGCTTTCATTGACCACCAGGATATCTACGTACTCGAGCAGTTTATCGGGCATTTTCTGAGCGGGGGCCGCGTTCAGGATGACCCTGGCCCCGGCCTGGCGGCCTAGCTGGGCGGCCCGGCGAACGGTATCCAGGGGGATCTCGAGCTGCAAAATTACTACTCGAGCCCCTTCAAACTCTGCGGAGGAGAGGTTTTCGGGCCGGAGGCGGTGGTTGGCCCCCGGTGAGACGATGATGGTGTTCTGACCCTCCTCGTTCACCGCGATAAAGGCCACCCCGGTAGGAGCGGCGATGGGAATGGTCGCGTTAACGTTGATACCCTCGCGCTTGAGAGCGTTGCGGAGCTGATTGCCAAACTCGTCCTGGCCCACCCTTCCAACCATCCGCACACCCGTGTGGGATGGGTTGGCTGCACCCAGTCCTCTGGCTGGGGATTGGCTGCGGCCCAGCATACGCACTGCAGCCACGGCCTGGTTGGCCCCTTTGCCGCCGTGGTGGGTCTCGTAATCCGAGCCTAAAAGGGTTTCCCCGGGGAGGGGGTGTCGTTTGACCCTTACAACCAGGTCCATGTTGATGCTGCCAACCACCACGATGCTCATGGCCAATAGCTTACCCAACCTGCCGGCGGGTGTCTTTGGTGCTGGCCGGGCCGGGTTCTGTTCGGGGGGCTGTGCCGGGTGAGAGCCCTCGCCGACTCACCTACCGAATTTGCCCAATCCGTTCCACCAGCAAGTCGTAAAAGCCTTCCGCGTCGATCTCGAGCCCCACCTCGCAGTTGGCTGGTTTGCCGGTTACCCGCCAGTAGTCGCAGACTGTGCGACCATAGGCCAAACCTTCGTTGGCCTCGATTTCCACGTTATACCGAGCGGTCTTGAAGAGATCCGGGCGCAACAGATAAGCGATGGTGCAGGCATCGTGGATGGGGGCCCCGTCCCACTTGTAGCGTTTGATGTGGTGTTCGCGAAAGAACTCCAGGAGCTCTGCTGTAAAAGTTCCTACCCGGGTACCCAGGGCCCGGAAGCGCTCCACCCGGGCGGGATGGGCTACGGTCTGGTGGGTCAGGTTGAGGCCCATCATCACCAGGGGCACCCCGGCCTCAAATACGATTTTGGCCGCGTGTGGGTCACAGAGGATGTTGAACTCGGCACTGGGCGACCAGTTGCCGATATCTATCGAGCCGCCCATCAGTACTATTTCCCGGATTCGTGGGATTATCTGTGGTTCCAGGCGCATGGCCAGCGCGATATTGGTAAGGGCCCCCACCGGAACCAGGGTCACCTCACCGGGGTATTTGAGTACCTGATCAATAATGAAATGGACTGCGTGAACCGGCTCGGCTCGGCCTGTGGGGGTGGGCAGGTGAGGGCCCTCCAGCCCGGAGGCCCCGTGTACGGCCTCGGCGCTGATACGTTCACGCACCAGAGGTCGGTCGGTTCCGGGGTAGACAGGAACCGTGGAACCCAGCAACTCCCTCACCACCAGGGCGTTGCGGGTGGTGCGCTCGAGGCCCACGTTGCCGAAAACCGTGGTGATGCCCAGCACCTCCAGCTCGGGGCTGGCCAATGCTAGCAGGATGGCGATGGCATCATCATGACCGGGGTCGCAGTCGAGAATAATCTTTCGCCGCACGGCCTTTAGCTTACCGCAGATTCGCTAGGTCAAAGCGGGATAAACTCTATACAGGTGCGGCCATGATAGACGTCAAAGAAGCGGTCAAGATCGCCACCGAGTATATCCAATCCCTGTTCGCCGAGCGGCAGATTCCCGAGCTAAGGCTAGAAGAGGTCGAGCTATCCCCCGACAACCAGTTTTGGGAGGTGACCCTTTCCTTTGTGGTGCGCGAGCCCACCGCCTACCTGAGCCTGGGCGATGCGGCCCGCACTCGCGAGTACAAGGTCTTTCGCATCAACGCCGAGACCGGACAGGTGCAGAGCATGAAGATTCGTAAGGTCTAACCCCCCTTGTCTAGCACCGGCTGGTTGCCGCTGACTAGACCTCGGTCGGTCTAGCGCCTATGGTACGGGAGGAGCCGGTTTTTGGGTCTGGAGCGCTACGGTTGTGGGGCCATCGGCGATAAACTATCCCCCATGCGCCCGGCCTGGTTAGAGGTGAATTTCGATGCCCTGGCCCATAACTTTAACCTTTTGCGTGCGGCCGCAGGCCAGGTACAGGTGATTGGGGTGGTCAAGGCCAATGCCTACGGCCACGGGGCGGTGGAGGTGGGCAAGGAATTGCTGCGTCTGGGTGCCTGGGGGCTGGCGGTGGCCACCACCGCCGAGGCCCGCGAGCTGCGCCGGGCGGGGATTGTAGCCCGGATTCTGCTGATGGGCAGCCTGCATCCCCAGGAAGCCCAGGACGTGGTGGAGCTGGATTTGATTCCCTCCCTCTCGACCCTCGAGGCCGCCGAGGCCCTCAACGCCCTGGGCCGGCCCCTGGCAGTGCACCTCGAGTTCGATACCGGGATGGGCCGCGTGGGCTTTCAGCCCGAGGAAGCCCGCATGGTCAGGGAGCGCTTTGCCCACTACGAAAACCTGCTCATCCAGGGTATCTACTCCCACTTTGCCGATGCCGAAGAGGATGAGCCCTGGACCAAGGAGCAAATAGAACGCTTCCAGTACGTGCAGCAGGTCTTTGGCCCGGGGTATTTCTACCACCTGTGCAATACCGCCGGTGTGCTCAACTATGGCCAGTACGGCCTGAGCGCGGTGCGACCCGGCATCGGGCTTTACGGTCTGCTGCCCAACCTGGGCCTGAGGCCCATCGCCCGTCTGCTGGCCAAGCCCACCCAGGTCAAACAATTGCCTGCCGGGCGCAGAATCGGCTATGGCGGCCTCTACACCACCCAGGGCCCGGAGTGGATCGCCACCCTGCCGGTGGGCTACGCCGACGGAATGCCCAGGCTGGTCTTCAACCGGGCCACGGTGCGCTACTTCCGGGCCGAAAGCCTCGAGCCTTGCGTCTGTCCGGTGGTGGGCCGGGTCTCGATGGATCAGATTACGGTGCGGCTTCCTGGGCCGGTGGGCCTGGGGCAGGTATTTGAGGTAGCCACCCCCGACTTTGACCCCCACAGCAGCCTGTGGGGCTGGGCCGAGCTAACCGGCAGCGTGAGCTATGAGCCAGCGGTGCGGCTGGCGGCGCGGCTGCCGCGGGTGTATGTGCGCGGTGGGGAAGAGGTGGCGCGCGTAGAACCCTTTTGCTGAGACTTGGGCCATGAGTGGGGTCTGACCAAAACCACTTTCTTTCCCCTTCTCGTCCGGCAAAATCGAGGAATGGGTACGCTCAAAGCCATCAAGCTGTTTCAGGGGTACTTGTGGCATCCTAAAGAACTTCCCTTCGACCCCCGCGGGGCCATCCCCCGCCAACTGGAGGAGGTGCACGTGTTGATCGACAAGGTGCGGGCCCCCATGGCCTTTTTCGACGATGGTACCCTCACCGAGACCCAGCAGTTCTACCAGGTCACCCTGTTGGTGCGTACCGAGCTGGAGCCAAAGGAGCTGGGACCGCTTGCCCAGCGGGTGAGCCAGGAGCTCAACACCTACCTGCAGGCCACCCCGCAGGAAGTAGGGTGGCAGCTTTTGGAGGATCTGCGTCTGCTCTAAGGAGCCGGGGCCCTAGGCTGGGTTTTTGTGGGGGCTTGGTCGTGGTCGGGAATCAGGTCTTCGGCCTCGCGTACCACCCGGAACAAGTAGCCACCCAGGCCCACGGCCATCCCTAGCAGTCCGCTCAACACCAGCAACAACGCCATTCCGGCCCCTGGTCCTACCCCTACCAGGCTGCCAAACAGACCTACCAGTGCGCCGCCGGGCATCATGGCGGGGGTGAGCACCCGGTCGGCCAGGGGCCCTGCGACCAGCATGGCCAGCGGTCCAGCGACCCAGGCAATCATGCGCCGGGCGGAAAATACCTTGCCCTGCACATCGGGCGGCACTTTGGCCTGCCAGATGGCCTGGTTGGAGCCGTTCAGGATGGGGACAACCAGGGCAAAGGCGAACGCAGAAGCAGCCCAGATCCATACGCTTTGACCCAGTCCCAAAAGCACGCTCCCGAAAAAGCTCGAGACGACCCAGCCCAGAAGCACCCCGTGGACCTTGCGTTTGGGCCCGCCCCAGCTCGAGAGCAGGATGCCGCCCAGTACCCCGCCCATGCCGGCGGCGCTCTGCACGGTGGCCAGCGCGGTTTCGCTCGAGGCAGTGCGGGCTAGAATCATGGCGGCCATCACCGCCGAGCCCAGGTTAGCCACCAGATTGCCCAGCAAGAACACCGTTTGCAAACCCAGCAGACTGGGTCTGGCGAAGATGAAGCGGAAACCATAGAAAGCCTCTAGAAGCAGGCTTCCGCGGCTTTCCAGCCCTGCTGCGCTTTGCTTGGGCTGTGGTACGTGCACCAGTATCAAGGTCAGAAAAGCGGCGGCGAAGGTTACAAGGTCTATGAGCAGGATGCCCCCCAGCCCCACCAGCCCCAGAAAGATGCCCGCCAGGATGGGGGCCCCAATCCCCGAGGCCGACTCGGCCAGCGCCAGGAGGCCGTTGGCCCGGGCGTAATCTTTCTTGTCCACCATGGTCGAGATGGCCGCCGAGTAGGCCGGCCACTGGAAGGCGCTGGTCAGGCCATTTAGTGCCCCTACCGTATACAGGTGCCAGATCTCCAGGTTTCCGCTCAGGTACAACAGCAACACCACCAGCGTGCCCAGAGCTGCTCCCAGGTCCGAGACCATCATCATCCGCTTGCGGTTGCCCCGGTCGACCCAGGCCCCGGCAAAAGGGGAGATGAGAATGAGGGGTAC
>FWPV01001643.1_pt1 | contig 60644 bp, 53 predicted proteins | sample 2228371 | NCBI WGS metagenome assembly FWPV01 (sample SAMEA103939776, study PRJEB20133) | metagenome
ATCGAACAGCATTCACTGGCGACAGGAATGCGTGCTGGTGATGTCATGATCGCTGCCACAGCAGTAGAAAACACTCTTGTATTACTGACGGGAAATAAAAAACACTTGAAGGGCATCTCGGGACTTGATGTAAAATTGTTTAGTTTATGATACCGCAGCGTTAAGAAGAAAGCATTGCTGGACTCTGTAGCACAACCAAAGTGGCGACGACAAGAAGACCAGAGGTAAACAGGCGATTTGTTTAGTAATCAGTTTTATATAAAAACCATTTTAAAAAGCAGGCAGGGTTATTTTCTAACCCTGCCTGCTGGCTATCGGGGCTCTTTTCATTTATTTAAATATCCCATAGATCCATCGGGGGGTGGTGCTTACCGGCCCATTAAACGTGCTTTTTCCCTCCACATCAACATCTTGCAGCTTATAGTAATAGGTTTTTCTGTTTTGCACATTCCGGTCAACAAACTCGTAGATTGTGCCCTGCATGCTGGAGCCTTGCCCAATAATTAACGTATCGTTAATTTTTACATAATCGCCCTCAGGTGACTCGGCACGATAAATATTGAACCCGGCATTGTCTATTTCTGACGCAGTTTTCCATTGCAGCGTCGCTTTTCTATTGCCGGGTTTCACTGCGAAATCAGCCAATTCAATCAACGTGGTCTGCACCGTGCCAAAAAAAGCGCTGGATGTTTCTGTGGTACCGCTATAGGTAAATCCGGCAATATGTGCGGCAAACACATATCCTTTGGTGTTTTTAACCACAACATCGCCCTCTGTTAAATCAGCACAGCAGTTGCAGATGTCAACAGTCAGAGGGTCCTGGCGGTATTTGGTGTCATAAGCAGCCTCCATGAACACGCCAAACTCTGACATGCTCTGGCTGGTTTTAACAGACCATTTGGAGGGCAGCCCGGAAAAGCTCAAATCATCTAAATTGCCGGCGCCCGCGTAATTAAAGCCAAATTTTTGAACCCCATAGGGCGCGCCGGGGATGGGTTCAAGGATATCTTGGTTAACGTCAACCTTAATCCTAACTCCATCATAGGAACCGGAACAGGCATCTGGCAAAAGTGTGACCGTGACCCACGCATACATCTCGCCATCCGGCAACATGCTGGAACTATTGGCCTCATTGAGAGGAATCGGGCCAATGGTCGCACCGAGTTTTGAGGCCCAAAGTAGGGAAATGGATACAATTATCATTGCTATTCTTTTTTTCATTTTTTACTCCTTTTCTCTCGTTTTTTGAACCATGAATAAACGTTTTGTGCCAAAGATGATGCTGTATGAAATGTGGAAAACATATTGTTAGCCCGTATCTATAACCGTCTCTTTCATAATTCCTCTCCTTTCTACTTTTTCTTGGGACCTATCAAAAAAATACTGTTGGTTATACCTTGCCCCTAAAGGCAAATTTTTTTGCTGCATTTATGCATTTATAATTTCCCGAATACATATCTATAGTTAACGATAATTATTATTAATATTATTAATTAACATATTATATTTAATTGTAAAAAATTGTAAAAAAATAATAAATATAATAAATTAAAACAAAAAATTTTATATTTTTTAGACAGCATATGACCATATTTATTTATATTATAATATATAATACAAATAAATAATTGTCAACTTCCAGAATAAATTGAGTTTTGAAAAAAACATATTGAAAAGAAGACAAATCGCACCAGGTTGCAGGAAAATCCACACAGTACCGTAACCGCTCATAATAGTTTTAAATTCATATTGTTGAACCAACTTCCTGATGGGAAATCAAATCACCTATCGGCAGCCGCAAAACTCGCCTCAATAAAAAAACATCAGTTCATCTCATAGGTTAATGACTTTTTTGGGAAATGGCATTCAAATTGCGATGAATGTCTGGGAAAAAAATTTTTACTCTACAGTCATTTTTTGCTTTTAGCAGGGAAAGGAGGTGACAATTATGAAGCGGATTTTTTCGATAGTGGTTGTGCTGATGTTCGTCTGTTTTGCAACCGGCTACTCTTTGGCTGCAGAACAAACGGAACCGTCGGTTGAACAGCAAAAAATTGAGGAACAAGCGCCGGCATTAGAAGAGACCAAAGCGCCGGAAGAAAAACCGGCCGTGCCGCAGGAAACCCCGAAACCAGAAGCTGCACAACAGGGCGAACAGCCTTCGGCGGAACAATAACCCAGCCTATACAAAAAAGGCACCGTGAACGATCTGGTGCCTTTTTTGTGTCCTCAAACAATCATTCTATGCCGGGACGCTCTTATGGGTGCTGGTTCTGTTTTGTGGCGCCATCCTTTTTATCGGTTTTCCGCATAATGGCTGAATTGGGGCACACGCGGGCACATGCCCCGCATTCCACGCAGGTATCGGCGATTTTATAATACCAATCGTATTCAACCACTGATTTTGTAGGGCAGATCTCCCAGCAGGTTCCGCAGATGATACAATTTTCCGTGATAGTATAAGCCATAGGCGTCTCCTTTCATTACTCCAGCACATGACCGCTTGATATATTTTCCAAGTTCTCAACGATAAGCGGCAACAGGTCATAATGAATGTTGCAATACATTTCACCCGGTTCCAGTTGCATGAGAAATCGCGATGGCGGATCCCCCAATGTGTAGGTCATGGTTTTGGTTCTGTGCACAACGGGCAGCGACTGCGTACACCAGGCAGTTCCCTGCAGCCCGTGCACCAGTTCCCCTGTTTTCCACGTATATGCTTTGCACAGCCGCATAATCCTGTTCGCATCAGCAACAATCATCACTTGATTGGGCGTTTCCACATGTTCAAGCGCCCCGATAATGAGATATTTATAATGCTTAAAGTGGTGCGGTATCTGCTGGTTGACGCGTCTCATCACCTGCCGGTTTTCATACGCCTTATTCTTGCCCAGCGAGGTTGCCATCCCGGCGTCAAAATCCTCTTTGGTCATCTTTTTATTGCCGATACCGGCATACACGGCCCCGCCACAGAGTACATTGTTATTGGTTATATAAAAGCATTTTCGCCCCTGCCAAACCTCGGCAACAATGGCGCACATGAATGATACATCCGATCCGTAATGTTCTATCCCCGGTGGGAGTTCATCAACAAGTTTAAACGCAATGATATCGCGTGCATAGCCCTCAAGTTCTTTTAACCGCCGTGCATATTCCTGGTTCTTGCTCATTGTTATCGCTCCTGTCGATAGTTTGATGTTGCCGCATACTGAACAGCGTCCGGTGCAACCTGTATGCTGTTACAAATCATCTGTTAAGGTATTAGAACATAAGCACGCGCTGTGCAATAAAATTTTTAGCATCATACTGCTGCTCAATGTTGAAATTATGTATGTTCATTAACTGGTTAATAAACTTTCTTATCACGCAACAGAGGAAAATATCAGAGCATGTTAATTTCACGGTAATAAAATTTTCTGTTCTCATAAATACCGAGGGGATCCACCACTGTGCAAAAAAATAATGCCCACACCTCTTCTTTCTCATTAAAAACGCTTGCATTTTTTTGCATCAAAATATTGCTTGACTTGCTTACTCAATCTTTCTATGTATAAACACCATTAACAAGGAACTTTTACCACACAGAGCTCGCTTTATTTTCCTTTCAGATGTAAAAAACAATTTATGCTAAAGAAAAAATAATTGTATGCTTCTGTGCGACACTGCGTTCATGAGGTATTATCATTTACGCATCTTCTTGCCCGCACATTTCTGATACAGCACAACTAATCGACGCCCCATATGCATGCACTACAGGGACATCTGGTTGATACCATTGACTATTCGCCGTTGTTTTGTCTGAGCGAGTCTTTGAAGAAGGTATTTCAGCAGGCAAAAAAAATAACGGCAAACGGTAATGCTCCCATCCTGATAACCGGGGAACCGGGAACCGGCAAGGAATTCCTCGCAAAAAACATTCACTATCTGATCTCCTCCTTGCATCAGCCGTTTTTTCTTGTCAATTGTGCGCAGCTACCGTTTGACCATTTTGCGCACAAGATGCAGCAGTATCTTGAAGCGCTGGGTAAAAGCGCCGACAGCAAAGCGGGCGGAGATGCGACCTCCGGCCATTCAGGAACCATCTTTTTTCGCGATGTGGGAAAACTGGAGCCCCATATCAGGGGAAAAGTTTTTGAATTCTTAAAGGACCTGTGGACAAAATTTACCCGCGCGCCGAAACCTGCTGTCCACCTGATGTTTTCCTACAGCCCGTCTCAGGAAAAATCAGAAGCTGAAGCACCCTGCCAGGAAGTGCTGAACAAAACCCTGCATCCGGACACGTTGTCGCTGTTGCCGTTGCGTGACCGGGTAGATGACATTCAACCGCTGGCCTCATTTTTTGTGGATCGGTTCAGCAAGGAATATGGGAAGGATATTGGCGGCATCAAGGCCGAGGCGCTGGCGCTCTTGAAATCGCACTCCTGGCCTTATAACATCAGCGAGCTTAAAAATGTCATTGAAAACGCCGTGCTGCTTGCCCAAAGTCCCTTAATTACCAAAGATGACATTCGTTTTAATATTTCCAAAAAATCCATTGCGTTGGAGAGTTTTTTCGGTCGGGAGGACTTTTTTCGCTTAGAGGAAATTGAACGCATCTATATTCAAACCGTTCTGCGCCGCGTAAAAAATAACAAAAGCAAAGCAGCGCAGATCCTGGGTATAAGCCGAAATACGCTGCAAAAACGCATTGATTCATTTTCAAAGACCGAGGTAAAACGCAAAGCCAGGAAAAAACCACACCAGCAGAGCCTGCCGTTTCCTGCCTAATGCTGCTGGAGTGCTTTCTGGTATTCCTCCCACAGCGAATCCTTGGTTACCCCGTGATCAATAAAATCCCAGGGCAATAATTCCTCGCGGCTTCGCTGCCGCGAAACATAAAATTCAGGGTTCACGGGGACTTCCCGCAGAGCGCGCATCCAATCTCCGCCGCTTGCCGCAGCATGGATGAGAAACGCGCTGGTCCGCCGGTCGCCGCGGCTCAACAGGGCCTGAATATATGCCCATTTAGGGATTTCGTGTGTCATCACCAGGTGTTGCTCTTTTTTTAAGCCCTGACGCAACACCTGCAGTTTTCGCTTCAATTCTCTGACATCGGCAAACGGATGCCACTGGAACGGCGTCGCCGGCTTGGGAATAAAGATGCTCACACTGAGGGCAATCTGCCGTAGCCAGCGCTGCCCGCCTGCTTCCTTATAATACAGGTGCCGTACCCGCCGGCTCAGGTCAATGATCGCTTCAATGTCCGCGTCTTGTTCGGTTGGCAAGCCGATGAGAAAATACAGTTTCACCCGCGCAATTTTATGCCGGGCAAGCAGCGCGACGGCAGAAAATATTTCGGCGTTGGTTAAGTCCTTGGCAATAACGCGCCGCAAGCGCTCGGAACCAGTCTCCGGCGCAATGGTATAGGAAAAGTGCCGGCTCTCCTGAAGCTGCTCGACCAATTCTTCGGAAAGCGCATCTGCCCGCAGCGACGAAACCGATACGGAGCAGCCCTGGGCTGTTATCCGCTGCACCAGGGACGTCAGGTGCGGATGATCTCCCACTGCTGACCCCAGCAGGCCGACGCGGTTATGAACCACCGGGCCAGACAGGGCCTCTTGTTCAAGACAATGCTGCGACCGCATACGGTAGGGCCGGTATACGGTTCCGATTGCGCAGAACCGGCAGCGCCGGGGGCAGCCTCTGCTCACTTCCACCAGTTTCATGTTGCTGAATTCGGTGTCCGGGGTAATAAGGCAGGAAGAGCCGGAAAATCGGTCAAGATCGGCAACCCATCGTCTGGTGATGGTGTGGGGAAATCCCGATATAGGGCTGAATGAAGCAATCGTGCCCTGCGGGTGGTAGGTTACCCGATAGCCTTCAGGAATATAAACACCTTTAATATGGGCAAATGCTTTCAGATCCGGTTTTCTCCACCCGCGGGCACTGCGCTCTTGTCGTACCACATCCAGAAATTCGTCTATCATCTCTTCGCCCTCGCCGATGAAACATAAATCAAAAATATCAGCCAGGGGTTCAGGATTGAGGATCAGGGCAACCCCGCCGCCAATGATGAGCGGGGAACGGTCGCCGCGAGCGGATCGCAACACCGCAAGCTGGGCCAGTTTCAGCATGGTCAGGATATGAAGATAATCGGTTTCAAAGGAAACCGAAAAGGCAATAATGTGAAAGGAGTGCAGCGGCTGCCGGGATTCTACGGAGGCAAGCGCCGTTCGGCTTGATTCCTGATGTTTGATGATTGTGCCGTCGGGAAGAAAGGCGCGCTCGCAGGTCACATCGGGATGCCGGTTAAACTGGCGGTAAATAATCTGGAAGCCCAGATTCGACATGCCGACGTAATAGGTGTTCGGAAATGCCAGCGCTATCCTGATGTCGCCCTTCTGCGGCGTGCAGAGGTGTTGTGACTCGTGGAGATGGAGCTGCGGCTTTTTCAACGAACTGTAATATTGCCTCCGGTGTTGTCAAGCCCGAGCGCCTGCTCGTGCGTTCTATTTGTAATCAGCCTGATTGCGAATAAAAGTCGGGATGTCCCACTGACTGTCATCGGCAAATTCGCTGATAATGGTCCCCAGTTTAATAACTTTGGAATGTTCTTTTGCCGCTGAGTCGCTAAACTCCGCGCCATGCAGCGGCGCTGCATCCCCCATCAGCCTGCTGGCGGCAAATTCGCTGCCTAATTGCTCCTTCAGAACATTTTGCTGCTGGTCAAATCCGGTTGCAATAACCGTTATCTGGATTTTCTCTCCCAGGGAGTCGTCAATCACTGCCCCGAAAATAATGTTTGATTCATCATCATCATGCGACTCCTGTTGAATAAGAGAAATTGCCTCATCCACTTCATGCAGCGACATAGAACTGCTGCCGGCAATATTAATGAGCAGCCCCCGTGCGCCGCTGATGGAAATATCTTCCAGCAGCGGACTCGAGATTGCCCGTTTCGCCGCTTCTCGGGCTCGATCGTCCCCGCTGCCGATCCCGATTCCCATAAATGCCATGCCGCGCTCCGACATAATGGTCTTGACGTCGGCGAAGTCCAGATTGATGAGACCCGGTACTGTTATCAGATCAGATATGGACTTGAGGGCATGCAGCAAAACCTCGTCCGCCATTTTAAAACTTTCAATAAAACTGGTTGCCGGATCAACCACGCTGAGCAGGCGCTGATTGGGTATGGCGATCAGCGAATCCACTTTTTCCGCCAACTCTTTCAGGCCGTCCTCCGCGATCCGCTTCCGGCGCTTTCCCTCAAAATTGAAGGGTTTCGTCACTATGGCTACCGTGAGCGCACCCAGCCCTTTGGCTGCTTCCGCGATTACCGGCGCCCCGCCGGTGCCCGTGCCGCCTCCCAGCCCGGCGGCAATAAAAACCATATCAGCGCCTTCAAGAGCCTCGCGAATTTTATCAATGTCTTCAAGCGCGGCGCTTTTCCCGATTACGGGGTCGGCGCCTGCCCCCAAGCCCTTAGTCAGATCCGCGCCGAGTTGCATACGAATGGGCGCTCTGCTGTTTTTTAACGCCTGCATATCCGTGTTTGCGGCAATAAATTCAACACCCTCCAGATTGGCGGCAATCATGGTATTAATGGCGTTACAGCCGCCCCCGCCGACACCCACCACTTTGATCTTTGCAACCATATGCGCTGGATCTTCAAACAAAAGTATCGGGTTACGGTTCTCTGAAAATTCTAACATACGGCACCTCCCTCGTCTTGCTGTCGTGTTTGTTATAATACATCTTCAAACCATTTTTTTAGTGTATGAGTAAACTTTGTAATAACATGATGCCCATTTCCGCTGGTAAAGCTGGCCTCTTTTACCCGCGTGCCGAATAACACTAATCCCACGCCGGTGGCGTAAATGGGATTGTTCAGAGCCTCATCCAGCCCGTTGACACCTTGCGGGTAACCAATGCGCACCGGCATCCGCAGAACCTGCTCTGCCAGTTCTGCAATACCCTTGAGCAGGGCTGTTCCCCCGGTGATGACTGCGCCGGCAGACAAAAATTCCCGATATCCGGATTTTAACAGTTCTTTTTGCACCAGCATCAGAATCTCTTCCATGCGCGGCTGAATAATCTGGCAGAGCATCTTTTTTGCAACCGGCCGGGGTTTCTTCTCGCCAATGGCGGGCACTTCTATGGTCTCCTTCCCTTCAGCTAATGAAGCAGTTGAACAGCTGCACTGTTTTTTTATTTCTTCAGCTGATGACAGTGGCGTGCGGATGCCAACCGCGATATCAGAGGTAATATGATCACCACCCAAAGGCAGCACCGCCGTATAACGAATACTGCCTTTGTGGAAAATCGCTATGTCGGTGGTACCGCCCCCAATATCAATCAGCAGCACGCCCAGTTCGCGTTCATCATCAGACAGAACCGACTCGCCGGAAGCCAACTGCTGCAGAACAATATCTTTGACACTCAAGCCGGTTCTGTTCGTGCAGCGGATAATATTCTGCGCCGAGGTGACCGCGCCGGTAACAATATGCACGCGCGCTTCAAGCCGCCCTCCCGCCAGACCCACCGGATCTTTAATCCCATCCTGATCATCAACCACGAATTCCTGCGGCAGAATATGTAACACTTCGCGATCCATGGGAATGACAACCGATTTTGCCGCATCCACCGCACGGCGGATGTCGCCTTTTTTGATCTCCCGATCTTTGACCGGAACTACCCCGCTGTTGTTGAATCCTTTGATATGGCTTCCTGAAATTCCGGTCAGCACCGTGCGAATATTAAACCCAACCTGTGCTTCAGCATCTTCAACCGCCTTTTTTATTGATTCCACCGTGCTGTCCATATTAATAATGATGCCCTTTTTTATGCCGCGCGATGGTTGTAAACCATGTCCAATAATACTAATGCCATTCTGCCGGACTTCACCTACCACGGTGCATATCTTCGTTGTTCCGATATCCAGTCCGACAATCGCATCAGGGTTTTTGCTGCCCATGGTAAACCCTCCTTGAGTAACAAGGTAATATAAAGGATTTTGCTCAGTGGCTTTTATACCATAAATAGTATGTCAATAGCTATAAAATACTATATGTAGATAAATTTTTTCACCCTGTCATCCCTATCCCCGAACGGTAACGTATGCTTTATGCGGTGTTTTCAGTTTCACCATCTCGGGAGAAAATCCCTTGCTTCGCAGGTCATCCACAATTTTCCACAATGAATCTATTTTTTCAGGAAACGCGTCCCACCCGAGATCAACCGCAACCGGCTCCGGCGACAGCCGCAGGGTGAAACCCGCCGTCAGATCAATACCAATCTCTATCTGCAACCCTTTAAATCGCGGATCATGTTCGATAGAATCAAGAAGCTGCAGGGCCGTGCGAATCATGGCCGCGCATCCCTGACGGTCGTGGTAAAAAGCTTGTGCCGTGAGACCGGTTATCACCGGATAATGCCGCTCGGCGGCTTCGGCTTTTTTGAAAATCTCTCCCTGTATGTCAAGCATATAATAGTCATCAAGCAGGATGAGGGCTCGGGGCTCTCGCTCCACAATGAACAGTTCCAGCGTGTCGGGCAATTTTCTCTGCACCACTGCTTTTTGTACGTAGGGATACTGCTCGAGACGGATACTGGTCTGAGCAAGATCCACCTGTAACAAATTCATGCCCGGCTGCAGGTTGGCATATGCGAGAATCTCAGCGGGCTGGGTGATGCGGCAGCCTGACACCTGTATCTGATTGATCCGAAAGCCGCCAAGGTGCGGGAAATATGCCGGTCCCGCGATTATCAGCAGTGCGCCGAAGGCCAGCACGCCGATAGCGGCCAAGACCGCAGCTGCCTGCCGAACGCGCGCTGGGGTCTGTGCCGACAGGCGCGGCGGAGATGATGCCTTGCGGTTGATGGCAAACCATTTCATCTCGGATCCTCCCGCACCTGCACGGTCGCCTGTTTATGCACGGCGGCGCTCCATAAAATCTGTTCCACCAGATCTGCGAAGCCAATGCCGGCCCGCGCCGCTGCCTTGGGCAACAGGCTGGTCTCTGTCATGCCCGGCACTGTATTAATTTCCAGAATAAATGCCTGGGAATGCTGGTTGACCATAAAATCAACCCGTGCGGCGCCGCAGCATCCCAGCACCCGAAATGCGGTCAGCGCCATGGTCTTGATATCCTGCTCCTGCGCCGGGCTGAGCCATTCGGGAAAACGATAGGTGGTTTCTCCTCGCTGATATTTTGCCTGGAAATCATAAAAGCCGTTGCGCGGAATGATCTCAATGATCGGCAGTGCCTGGCCATTGAGAATGCCGACGGTGATTTCCCGGCCGCAGATAAACTCTTCAACCAGGATTTCCTGACCGTAGCGTGCCGCTGCGTGCAGTGCGGGCAGCAATTCTTCTTCACGGCGCACAATGGTGACCCCGATGGTAGAGCCTTCTTCAGCCGGCTTGACAATCAGTGGATAGGTGACGCTCATTTTGGGCAATGCTGGTTCCGCACCTGCCATATCATCGCGGTTTACGGTAGTAAATGCCGGCGTGGACAGGCGGTGATACATAAAAATTTTTTTTGCTGCCACTTTGTTCATGGCCAGGGCACTGGCAAAAACTCCTGAACCGGTATAAGGAATACCCATAATTTCGAGAAGCCCTTGAATAGCGCCGTCTTCGCCGAATTTGCCATGCAATGCAATAAAGGCCACATCAATTGCTTCATCCCGAAGTTTTTCTGCAATGGTGCGGTCCACATCAAACGCAATCACCTGATAGCGCCGCTCTTGAAGCGCAGCAAAAATTGCCTGCCCGGTGCGCAAAGAAATCTCGCGTTCAGACGACATCCCGCCCATCAGGATCCCGATCCTCTTGGTCTGAAATGTTTTCCGATACGCTGTCATAACACTGGTCGCTAACTGCATCTGTCGCTCATGATACGCACCATTCACCGCCGCGTCGAAAGCGCGTCTGGCAAAGGCGCCGGTTGGTGTCTTGCTGTTGCCCCGCTAGTACCCATTCAGCAATTCCTGCATGACCTGTTCGCCGGCTTTCCATATATCTCCGGCCCCCAGCGTTAGCAGCACGTCGCCGGAGCGCAAAATGTGCGTAAGATGTTCTTTGGCCTCGTCCACAAAGGGGATATAGGCGACATCCTTGTATCCATAGTGGCGCAGCCCTTCATAAAAGTGCCGGCCGCTGATTTCCGGAATGGGGCTTTCACCGGCCGCATAAATATCGGTAATGATCAGCACGTCTGCATCGTAAAACGCCACCATGAAATCCTTGAACAAAGCCCGGGTGCGCGAATAGCGGTGCGGTTGAAAGACCACCACCAGACGCTTCTGCCAGGCTTCCTTTGCCGTTTTCAGCGTCGCTTTTATTTCAGTCGGATGGTGGCCATAATCATCTACCCAGGTGATGCCGCGCCCGGTGGCCCGGACCTGAAATCTCCGCTGTACCCCTTTAAAGGCTTGCAGTGCTTCCTGCATCACCGAAAACGGCACATCAAGCTCAAGCCCGACGGCAATCGCGGCAAGGGCATTATAGACATTATGCATGCCCGGAATCCCCAGCTCCACCGGTCCCAGCAGGCGCTCGTGAAAGAACACCGTAAAGCTGCTGCTCAATCCCTGCGGCGCAATATCCCGCGCCTGCAGATGAGCCTGCGCAGAACAGCCGTAGGTAATAAACCGCTTGCCAATGTGGGGAATGATGCTCTGCAGGTGTTCATTATCCAGGCATATGACGGCCAGACCATAAAACGGGACTTTGTTGATAAACGCGAGAAACGTCTTTTTGATCTCGCGGATATTCCGGTAATAATCCAGGTGTTCGCGGTCGATATTGGTAACCACGGCAATCGTCGGCGAAAGGGTAAGAAATGATCCATCGCTTTCGTCCGCCTCTGCCACCAGAAACTCCCCTGCCCCAAGGCTGGCATTGGTATTGGTGGTATTGAGTTTTCCGCCAATCACCACCGTGGGATCAATGCCGCCGTGACCCAGAATCGCCGCGATGAGCGATGTCGTGGTAGTCTTGCCATGAGCGCCGGCAACGGCGATGCCGTATTTAAGGCGCATCAGCTCCGCCAGCATCTCGGCGCGGGGAATGACCGGTATCTTTTTCTCCTGCGCTTCGACCACTTCCGGATTATCTGCGCGCACGGCTGAGGAGATGACCACCACGTCCACATCCTTGATGTTCTCCCGCCGGTGTCCGTAATAAACCGTTGCGCCGCGGGCGGCAAGCCGCTGGGTAATATCGGTGGCCTTAAGATCCGAGCCGCTTACCCGGTAGCCGATGTTCAGGAGTACCTCGGCAATGCCGCTCATACCGATGCCGCCGATACCGACAAAATGGAGATGCTGATCTTTTTTATACATGGCTGTGATAAGAAACCGCGAACACCCGCACCACCCGCTGTCGCAGGCGCCGGCACGCCGGGACTGGAACCTCCAGCCGCTATTGCGCGTGCGCACGGGCTGTTTTTTGTCTTTTCATGATTTCCTGATAGCAGAAATCCACAATCATCTGTGCTGCCCGCGGATGCGCCAGGGTGCGGACGTTTTCCTCCATCTGCGCCAGCTGGTCGCGATGCCGTTCGCAATCAAGAATTGTCTGTGCCAGCCGCTGGCCGGTTAATTCCGCGGAAGACAGCATCAGGGCTGCGCCCCGCTCCACAAACACCCGGGCATTCTTTTCCTGATGATTATTCGCCGCATAGGGATAGGGTATGAGAACGGCGGCCCGTCCACACCAAGCCAGTTCTGCCAGCGTCGCTGCGCCTGCCCGGGAAATCACAAGATGCGCCTTGCCATAAACACTTGGCATATCATCAATAAAGGGCTCAACCCGCGCCGCAAACCCGCTTTTTTGATATGCTGCAGCAAGCATGGCCGCATCGGCTGCACCGCTTTGATGAATAATCCGGATGCGGTTTTTTATCGGCGCTAAATAAGGCAGTGCGGTTGCCATCGCCCGGTTAATCTCGTGAGAACCCTGGCTGCCGCCCAGCACCGCCACGGTAAACACCGGATCCCGATCCGGCAGCGGCCGCTCTGTGAGCTGCCGCCTGAGCGGCATACCGGTCAGAATAGTGCGTTGCGGCGAAAAAAAGGGTCTGCTTTCTTCGTAAGAAATAAAAACCTTATCCACTATTTTTCCCAAGATGCGGTTGCTTAACCCGGGGAAGCTGTTCTGCTCATGAATGACTGCTGGTATGCGCAGCGCAATGCCCGCCGCTACCGCAGGTGCCGATACATACCCGCCGACGCCGCACACAATATCCGCGCGCCCCTGCTGCAGGTGGCGCCATGACTGTGCCACGGCCCGCGGTAAAACCGCTGCAGCTTTGAGGCGCTGCGCCAGCCCGGTCCCCTGAAACGCCCGTACCGTAATGGTCTTAAGGGGAAACCCCGCCTGCGGCACAATGCGCGACTCAAGTCCGTGTCGGGTGCCGATAAAAAAAATAGTGTTGCCTGCGTCGCGGGTTAAAAATTCCTCGCCAACGGCAATGCCGGGAAACAGGTGACCGCCGGTGCCGCCGCCGGCAATTGCCATGATCATTGTCGCACCCGACACTGGCTCTGATCGGAAATGCCGACCAGTATGCCAATGCTCAAAAGATTCATGACTAACGACGTTCCGCCGTAACTGAGGAAGGGCAGCGTTGTCCCTTTTGTGGGCATCAGCCCCAGAACGACATTGATATTGATGACCACCTGGAGGCCGATCAGAAACGTGATGCCCAGGGCCAGATAGGTGCCAAACAAATCGCCGGCATTGAGCGCTACCTGTAAGCCGCACCATATCACGGCGCCAAACAGGATAATGACCAGCATGACGCCGGCAAACCCAAACTCTTCACCGATAACCGACAATATAAAATCCGTGTGCGGTTCGGGCAAATATAACAGTTTCTGAACGCCCCCTCCCAGACCGCGTCCCCAGACGCCTCCTGAGCCAAACGCCAACAGCGATTGGACGATATGGTAACCGGCGCCGCGGTAATTTCCCCACGGGTCGAGAAAGGCGCACAACCGTTCAATGCGGTAAGCGCCTTTATAGACCAGCAGCGGGAGTGCTGCTGCTGCCGCAGCCCCGCAGAGCACAAGCAGGTAGCGTATGGGGACGCCGGCAACAAACAGCAACCCAAAAAGCAATACGACAAATATGATGGTAGTGCCAAAATCAGGCTGCAGAACGATCAGGCCCGCAAGCGGCAGGACCGCCATAAGATGGGGCAGAACGCCAATGGAGAATATTTTTATCTTGTGCTCTTTTTTCGCCAGCGAATAGGATAAAAAAATAATAACCGCAAGCTTGGCAAACTCCGAGGGTTGAAATGACACCGGCCCGAGGCACAGCCAGCGGCATGCTCCTCCGACTTTTTTGCCGATGCCGGGGATGAAGACGGCAACCAGCAGCACCACACTCAGCACGAGCAGCGGATAGGCGCAGGCGCGCAAATAGCGGTACGGCACCCGCATCATGACAAACATCCCGATGATGCCGCCGATTGCAAACAGCGCTTGCTTTTTCAGAAAAAACGCGTCATCGGCAAATTTTTTTGCGGCAAAAATACAACTGGCGCTGTACACCATGCACATGCCCATGATGACTAAAAATATCGGGACAAAAATCAGTGTATTATGTATGAAGCGTTTGCTGTACATGTGCCCACTGCGCTGCGTTGGTTATGTGCTGTGCCCGGTTACCGCGCGCACCAGGTTCTTAAAACACTCGCCGCGATGCGCATAGCTGGTAAACATATCAAAGCTCGAGCAGGCCGGGGAAAACAGCACTGTATCCCCTGCCGAGGCCCTGCTGAAAGCTATCTGAACCGCATCGCCCAGGGTTGCAGCCATGACCGTTTCAACTGCCCCGCACAGTTCGGCATGCATCCGTTCACGCGCTTCCCCGAGCAGAATCAGCAGTTTTGCCTTGGTACGCAACAGCGTGCGCAACGGGGCATAACTACCGCCTTTGTCTTTGCCGCCGGCAATCAGGATCAGGGGGGGCGGCAGGCTTTCCAGTGATTTCACCACCGCACCCACATTGGTGGCTTTTGAATCATTGTAACAGGCAACGCCCCGCACGGTTCCGACAAATTCCATCCGGTGGGGAAGTCCGGAAAAACTGCGCAGGGTCTGCTCCATGCTGTGCTGCGGCAACCCGCACATCCAACCCACAGCAAGCGCCGCCATCATATTTTCAACATTGTGAATGCCGCGCAGCATCGCGCCGGCAATGGATATCTGCGCTGCTGTTCCCGACAGATTAATCCGCAGCGCGCCGTTGTAGGAAATACCCTCGGGCAACGCCTCCCGAGTGCTAAAAAAAACCGTCCGTGCGGTAATGGCGCGCGCCAGAGTCCGCACGCGAGGATCGTCGTAATTCAGTACCGCAATATCCTGTTCCGTCTGGTTTTGGAAAATCCGCCCTTTTGCCCGCCAATAGTCGGCAAACGACGGGTAGCGGTCCAGATGGTCTTCGGTCACATTGAGCAACACGCTGATACATGGCTTGAAGTCTCTGATGCCTTCCAGTTGAAAACTGCTGATTTCGGCAATCACGTAGGCGCAGTCCTGCACCCCCGATACATAGACGATCAGCGGGGTGCCGATATTGCCCCCCACAAACACCTTCCTGCCAGCCCGTTGAAACAGCTCGCCAAGCAGGGACGTCGTGGTGGTCTTGCCGTTCGTACCGGTGACGGCAATAAGCGGGGTGTGCAGGAACCGATACGCAAGCTCTATTTCGCTGATAACCTCGATGCCGCGCGCCCGCGCCCGGCGTAGCGGTGCGATGTCCATGGGCACGCCGGGACTGACCACCACGAGATCGGCGTCCAGAAATGTTTCCAGACGGTGACCGCCGGTTTCAAGCAGCACTCCCTGTTGTGCCAGTTCGACAGCCGGCGCGCCGAGCTCCGCCAGCGGCCGTGCTTCGGAAACGGTGACCTGCGCCCCGCGCGGAGCCAAGAACTGCGCCGTGGCGATGCCCGTTTGCGCCAGGCCCACCACCACAACTTTTTTCCCGTTCACCTCCATGCCTACCTCAGTTTCAAGGTGCTCATGGCCAGAAGCGCCAGCACGGTGCCGGCAATCCAGAAACGCACGATTATTTTGGGTTCCGCCAGACCCTTCAGCTCAAAATGATGGTGCAACGGTGCCATCTGAAAAATTCGTTTTCCTCGCAACTTGAACGAGCCCACCTGAAGAATAACCGACAGGGCTTCAACGACAAAAATCCCGCCCACCAGCGCCAGAAGTATTTCGTGTTTGGTAATGACCGCGACCGTTCCCAGCGAACCACCCAGCGCCAGCGATCCCACATCGCCCATAAATACCTCGGCGGGATAGGCATTATACCAGAGAAATCCCATGCTGGCGCCCAGCAGGGCGCCGCAGAATACGCTCAGTTCGCCGCAGCCGGACACATACTGGATCTGCAGATAATCAGCAATGCGCACATTCCCGGAAATATAAGAAAACAGCAAATAGGTTGCGGAGACGATGAGCACCAGTCCGATGGCCAGACCATCAAGGCCGTCGGTGAGATTTACCGCATCAGAACAGCCCACAATAACCAGCACCGCAAACACCAGATACCATATCCCCAGGTCCGGCAGCACATTTTTAAAGAACGGAAAACTCAGCTGCGTGCTCCAGTTTGGCTGCTGGTAAAGATACAGTGCAATCACCAATGCCACTGCCGTTTGCAATACAATTTTGTGCCGCGCGGTTATCCCTTTGGCATTTTTGCCCTGGATTTTTTTCCAGTCGTCCCAAAAGCCGATCAGTCCCATACTGATGAAAGCGAATAACACGATCCAAATGTAGCGGTTGGCAATGTCAGCCCACAGCAGGGTGGAAATGAGGATGGCGAAAATCAGCAACACACCCCCGGCCGTGGGCGTGCCCTCCTTTGTGCGGTGGGTAGCCGGTCCGTCTGCTCTGATATACTGCCCAAAATTGATCGTGCGCAGTCTTGCTATGACCGGCGGGCCCAGGATGAGTGTGAGCAGAAGAGCGGTGACCGTCGCATAAATGGTGCGAAAGGTGATATAGCGAAAGACATTAAAAAAGGTGATATCAGTATGGAGCGGATATAACAGATAATAAAGCATAGAAATTGGTACCTGTTAGGACGTTACCTGTTCCTGCGGCATCTCGTGCCGCAGAAGCTGAATGATCTGGTCCATGCCTGTTGCCCGCGAACCTTTCACGAGAATCCGGTCGCCCGGACGCATGGTCTGCTGCAGATGCCGGGCAAGGTCATGTTGAGAATGAAAAATGCGAATCTGGTGGTCCGGCATGGCCCCGGCGCGGGCGCCATCCGCGACGACTTCGGCAAACGATCCGTAGAGGAACAAATAATCAATGCCCAACTGCGCTGCGCGGTATCCCGCCTGGCGGTGATATGCGGCTGCCTGTTCCCCGAGCTCAAGCATATCGCCCAGCACCGCAATGTTACGGCTGCCATTCTTCAGACCGGAAAGCGTCTGCAGCGCGTTTTCCACGGAAACCGGATTCGCATTGTAGGCGTCATTGATAATTGTAACCGCCCCATGGACAATACATTCCATCCGGCCGGACAGCGGCTGAAACTGCTCAAGCCCGCGCTTGATGTCGGCAAGGGGCACCTGCAGCGCATATCCAATCGCCGCAGCCGCCAGGGCGTTCGGTATAAACAAGCCACCGGGCAGCGGCAGCGTGACCTTCACTGTCTGGCTCCCGATGGCAAGGCTCACGACCGAGCTGGTGCTGCTGGCTGAACACAGCGTGCCTGTTACATCCCCGGCTGAAACTCCATAGGTCACGACGCGCGCTCGGGTCATCGGCGCTAATGCTGCTACCCGCTGGTCATCGTGATTGACCACCGCGGTTCCCTCCGGCCGCAGTGCGGCAAACAGTTCTGCCTTGGCGGCCATTATATTTTCTATCGTCTGCAATTGCTCCAGATGCGCCGGTCCGATATTGGTGATCAGCCCGATATCAGGAGCTGCGATCTCGGCAAGCCGCTGAATTTCACCGCGGGCACTCATGCCCATTTCCAGGATTGCCACCTGGTGCTGGCGGGTAACGGTAAGCAGCGACAGTGGCAGCCCGATGAGATTATTCCAGTTGCCGGGATTCCCAAACGCCGCAAATCGCTGACTTACGACGTGCCGGGCCATCTCCTTGGTCGTGGTTTTGCCGTTGCTGCCGGTAACCGCCACAACCGTCAGGGATAATCTGCGGCGCCAGGCATGCGCAATATCGCCCAGTGCCTGCAGCGGATCGGCGACTTCGATAAGGGTCTTCTGTCCCCATTGTTTTCGCAGCTCCGCGACCAGCGGGTGGCGCTGCTGAATAAAAGCAGCCGCGGCGCCGCGCGCAAATGCATCGGCAATAAAAAAATGCCCGTCACAGGTCGCGCCTTTGAGCGGCACAAACAAGTCACCGGGCGCCAGTCGGCGCGAATCATTGCTCGCCCCGCACAGCACCAGCGCCGGATCTCCCTGCAGCAAGACGCCGTGTGTGGCTTGCAGAATTTCATCAACCGATAGTTCCATGCGTGGTTATCCTGTGGCTGCTGCCGCATCCTCCAGCGCGCGCCGAATAACTTCCCGATCATCAAAGGGAAGTTTCTGCGCGCCAATCTGCTGGGTTGTCTCATGTCCCTTGCCGGCAATAAGCAGTGTATCGCCCGGCATCGCGAGCGCCAGGGCCTCATAAATTGCCTCCGCCCGATCCGGATACACCAGGTAGCTCGCACCGCTGCTGTGGCGCGCTGCATAGCGGTCAGGGGCTTTGCCGATCCCCGCGGCGCGTATGCCGGTTTCAATATCGGCAATGATTTGCTCCAGCGGTTCGGAGCGCGGATTGTCAGAGGTGACAATGACGATGTCGCTGTAGCGGGCGGCCACCGCCCCCATGACCGGACGCTTTTCCCGGTCTCGGTCACCACCGCAGCCGAACACCGTGATTATTTTACGGGCGGTGATATCCTTCACCGTCTGCAGGGCGTTCTCCAGCGCATCGCCGGTATGCGCATAATCCACCAGGATCAGAATGCCGCGCTGATTTTCAATGCGCTCCATTCTTCCCGGTATCCGCTTGACCGCCTCAAGACCGGCGCAAATTGCCGCGGGCGGCAGCCCGAGCGCCAGCGCCGTGCAGGCTGCAGCCAATAGGTTATACAGGTTGAACGTGCCGATCAGCGGCGACTGTATGGCCACTGTGCCGCCCGGAACAGTGAGTTGCGCACTGATGCCGGCAGCGGAACGGGAGACACGCGTCGCGTGAACATCTCCTGCGGTGAGGCCATAGGTCAGACAGGGAATGGGCAGGGTGTGCGCCAACTGCTGTCCGTGGGGATCATCCTGATTAATAATGGCCCGTACGGGATGCTTTGCCGAGTTGAACAGCACCTGGCTGAAAAACCGCTCCTTACTTCGGTAATAGTTCTCCAGCGTCTGGTGATAGTCCAGATGTTCCGGAGAAAGATTGGTGAAAACGCCGACATCAAACTGGCAGCCGTCAACCCGCCGCTGATCAAGACCCTGTGAGGAAACCTCCATCACAATATAGCGCGCGCCTCTCTGAACCATGTCTCTGAGCGCCTTCTGTAATGCCAGGGGTTCGGGCGTGGTGTGGCTGGCGATGTCGCGATATGCCCCGCAGCGGTATTCAACCGTGCCCAGCACGCCGACCTGCTGGCCGGCATGCTGGAGAATGCTCTCCAGCAGATAGGTAATAGTGGTTTTGCCGTTGGTGCCGGTAATCCCGATGAGGGTTACCGCGCGGGTTGGCTGGTCATAAAATTCTGCAGCAAGCAGCGACAGGGCCTGCCGCGTGTCCGGTACGATAATGGTTGACGCGTCAGGTTTAAAAAACGGCCGTTGGGTGACAAAGGCCCGCGCGCCGGCCTGATAGGCGATCTCCAGAAAGTCATGGCCATCCACCCGCGCGCCGGGGATTGCAACAAAGAGCGTGTTCTCCTGAACCGCGGCTGAATGGCTGACAATCGAAATTACCTCATAGTGTTCATCTCCGTGAAACTCTTTTTCATGAAGCACCGAGAGTAAGCGTCCGAGTTTCATCCCTGTTGTTCTTTTCCCAGATCAAGACCACGGGTTTCGCGCCACCCCGGGTCCTGGGTGGTTTTCTGCAAGAGTGACTCTGGGTAAATGCGTTGATAGCATAAAATCTGCTGTGCCATTTTGCTGAAGGCCGGGGCAGCGACAACCCCGCCGTAGGTAACACCGCGTGGCTCATCAATCACCACAATAATCGTCAGTTTTGGATCCTGCGCCGGCACAAAGCCGACAAAAGACGACATGCATTTGTCCGAATACCCTCTGCCATGAGCCGCGATTTTTTGCGCGGTGCCCGTCTTGCCGGCAACCTCAAACCCTTCCACCCCAGCCTTCTGCCCGGTTCCTCCCTGCTGCGTGACGGTAACCAGCATGTCTTTCAGCAGGCGCGCCGTGCGTTCCGAGAGCACCCGCCGCACCGCCTGCGGCACCGTTTCCTGAATGACACGGCCCTGCTCATCCTGAATGCGTTTTACCAGATAGGGGCGCATGAGCACGCCGCCATTGGCGATGGCCGCGTAGGCGGCCACCACTTGCAGCGCCGTGACCGAGATGCCCTGGCCGAAGGAAATGGTGCCCAGGTTGATGTCCCGCCATTGCGAACTGGGCGGCACACAGCCGGAGACCTCGCCGGGCAGTTCGATGCCGGAGAGCTGGCCGAAACCGAATTTGCGAATATACTGATAAAACCGGTCCTTGCCAAGGTGCTGGGCGATTTTGCTGGCGCCGATGTTGCTTGAGTATTTGATAACTTCCGTTACGCTCAACAACCCGTGCGGATGCACGTCATGGATAATCCGTTTGCCGATGCAGTAGGATCCATTCTCGCAATGATAGAGGTCGCCGGGTTTAATCAGGCCTTCTTCAAGCGCAGAACCAACCACGATGGGCTTAAAAATCGAACCCGGTTCAAACACATCGGTGATGGCGCGATTTTTCCAGGTCTGACCGGCTCCCTGCGGACCCTGATTCGGATTAAATGCCGGCGCAACCGCCATGGCGAGCACCGCACCGGTGCGCGGATCCATAACCAGTGCCAACCCCCCCTTGGCGCGGGCGCTGGTCACCGCCGCCTGCAGCTCTTTCTCAACAATATACTGAATATTCTTATCAATAGTCAACACCAGATCATAACCGCGAATCGCATCAACCTTTTTTATCCCCTCGGGGAACAGGCCCTGACCCAGCGCATCGCGATGCACCAGAATGAACCCCGACGTCCCCTTGATCTGCCGATCAAAACCGCGCTCAATGCCTTCCAAGCCCTGGCAATCAATGCCCACATACCCCAACACCTGGCCGGCAAGTTCCTTATGCGGATAAAAGCGCTGCGATTCCCGGATAAAACTCAGGCCGCTCATCTTCAGGGTTTTGACCTTTTCTGCCTGATCCGGCGTTATTTTTCTGCGCAGCCACACAAAGCTCTGCTTGCTGTGCAACAGTGCCAGCAGCTTATCGCGGGATATACCCAGAATGGTGGATAGCTGCTGCGCGGTTGCCGCTTTGTCCAGAATCTGCCGCGGGCGCGCATACAGGGAATCGACGTCAAGGTTCACCGCAAGCTCAACACCCGTGGCATCATACAGCGTCCCGCGCTGGTTGCTGAGCACCTCCTTTTTCATGGTCTGTTCTTCCAGCCGTTCGCGCAGCCACGCTGCCTGAATAATCTGCAGCGTAAAGGCCCGGATGCCCGCTATCACCAGCAGACTGATAAACAGCACGCCGATAATCCGGATGTTTTTTAAAATTTCTGAGCGAATTTTCAGTTTTACCATTCCAGGACAATAATTTGTTTAGCGTGCGGCGTAATCATACCCAGTTCGCCGCGCGCAATTTTTTCAATACGCGCGGCAGTCATCAACGCGGAACGCTCAACCCGCAGAGCATTGTTTGCTTGCGTGAGGCGTTCCTTTTCTGCCAGCGCCTGGGAGATTTGATAACCGGTTTGCAGAATTTCCACTCTTACCCAGAGGTAGAGGAAAAAGCCGGCAACGACTCCCACTACTAAACAACCGGCGATCAACCCAACAAGCCACCGGTACTGGACTTTTTCGGTAACACGCTGGTGAGCAAGGATATTGGTGTGAATGAAGCGTTCTGAAATGACGTGGATCATCGCTTACCCCTCCTGAAATGCCCCGTAATCGTTGGCGCCGGCTGGCTGTGGTTAACACCTTTTTTCCGCCACACGCAGCTTGGCGCTCCGCGCGCGCGGATTATTCCGTATTTCATCCTGCGACGGGATGATGGGTTTTCTGGTCAATATCGTTATTTTTGGTTTATGTCCGCATTCACACCGCGGCATGCGGGGTGGACATATGCAGCCTTTTTCCCACCGCCGGAACGTTTGTTTCACCACCCGATCTTCAAGCGAATGAAAGGAAATGACGCAGATTCTCCCCCCGCTGTGCAGCACGGCAAGGGATTCATCCAGCGCATGCTGCAGATTGTTCAGTTCGTCGTTCACGGCGATGCGCAATGCCTGGAAGGTTCTGGTTGCAGGATGGATTGCTGGAGGAGAAGGTCGGGCAGGAATGGCCGCACAGATAATCCGGGACAGTTCCGTGGTCGTCCTGATCGGCTGCAAGCGGCGCTGTTCGACAATGGCGCGCGCGATACGCCGCGCCCAGCGTTCCTCGCCATAAGTACGAATGATGGTTTCAAGTTCGGCTGCCGATAACGTATTGACAAGGTCTGTTGCTTGCACCGCGCTGGTTTGATTCATCCGCATGTCAAGCGGTCCCTCTGCCATAAAGCTGAAGCCCCGACCAGGATCATTCAGTTGCATTGAAGAAACCCCCAAATCAAAAATAATGCCGTCAATATGGCTGATATGCAGGGTTTCCAGTATGGCTTTCAGAGCGGTAAAATTACCCTGTATGATGCTTACCCGATCCGCAAATGCTGCGAGATTTTTTCGTGCCTTGGTTACGGCCTCCGCATCCTGATCAATGCCGATCAACCGGGCAATGTCAGGATACCGCGTCAGCAGAGCTTCTGCATGGCCACCGCTGCCAATTGTTGCATCAACATAAACGCCGTTCTGTGCATGGTGGACCCATTCAACAACCTCCCGGACAAGGACCGGCACATGTTCTCTGGCCATGTGTTATAATTTCAATTGCAGTGTATTGAGTATGGCGCTGATATTTTTACCGGGTTCGTTGTTCTGGGTCTGGGTAATGGTCTGGTCAAACCGTTCTTTATTCCAAATTTCAAAATGTTTGACCCGACCGGCAATGACGATTTCTTTTTCCAGTTGCGCAACCGTTCGCAAGCTGTTCGGGATCAACAGCCGTCCCTGCTTGTCAACCGTGCATTCTGTCGCGTGGGCAAGAATGTAGCGTTGAAAATCCCGCACCTCTCGCTCGCCGGTTGGCAGTGCATAAATCTGTTCTTCAAATTTTATCCATTCATCCTGTGGATATACATAGAGACATCCGTCAAAAGTTGTGATAAATACCGTATCATTAAACTTTCGCAGGATCTCGCGAAACTTCGTGGGCAGACTGACGCGCCCTTTGTCATCTATGGCATGGTCAAAACGGCCGCGAAACATTCGTTTGCCTTAATAATTCAACCACTTTGTTACTATTTTTTTCCACTATTTCCCATTTAAGGCTGAAATATAGACCGCTGTTTATACAATGTCAAGAAAAAAAACAATGTTTTTTTAATAATTTTGAAATTTTTTTAGCTAAAAACGACACTATATCTTGACTTACCCACTTCATTTGCTACTAAATATTGTGTTCATTAATTAAAAACCGATTACAATGAAATAAATCTGCGGAATATTTATCTCATTTACGTGTTACCGGTAGGAGTTGAGAAAGTCCATCTCGACACGATTCTGGACAGGCAGGGATGAATCGGTATGAAATAATATAAAGATAAAAATGAGTTCACTCGTGAGTCATATGAGGCATGCTGCGGAAGTCGCAAGGTCAGCGACTTCCGCAGCGCCTTGTGGCGGACAAGACCACCGGCGTTTTGCGCTGTGCAACTGTGAAATAATGCAGAGAATGTCATGGCAAATTAACAGGGCGTTCTGCAAAAACGAGCGTTCAGAACCAGAGCCGCGGCATACGAGCACAGAACGCGCAGGTTTGAGCCGTAGCACAAAGACCGGTGAGCTCTGAGGAGTTTTCTCCCGCCACCACACCAGCGGAACGTTTTGGTAATTAAAACTTGAAACCAGGTCCTGAAAAGTATATTTTGTATTTTTTTGCAAGGTGTTGTGGAAAAACAGTTCTGCTTACCACGCCTGAAGATGAGTATGCGCACCCAGACCTCTGTTTATTTCATTGCTGCGATGATGCTGAGCGGGTTTCTGGCCCCTATCCTCCCGTGCACCGCTGAACCAGCGCCCTCAAATGCACCGCCGGCATCAGTCCAAGTCCAAAAAAAAATTGTTTTTACGTTTCAGGTTGATGCCGTCGGCAACAAGGAGCGTGCGGATGCGTTAGAAGAAAGTCTGATGGATAAAGGCTACCCGGCCTATATTGAAGCAGTGTCTGACAATACAGGAAAAATAACCTATCAGGTGCGCATTGGCAAATACCAGACGCGCGAGGAGGCAGAAAACGCCGCACGCGCCTTTTATGCCCGCGAGAAAAAACCATACTGGATTACTGCTACCGAATTGCACGGTGTTGAATCTGCGCCATCTTCCATCGCGGCACCAGACGCAGCGCCCGGTTCAGATCTGCAGCAGCCCCCTTCAGTTCCAACGACCTCCATGCCCATGGAACCCGGACAGACATCCGCCACGCAAGCGGCGGCTCCGGCTGATCAGAAAAGCGTTACAGGAGCATCACCGGCAGCGTCACAGTCTCAGGCTGCAACCGGCACCACTGCTGTTCCAGCCGCGGCGCAACCTGACAGCAACTGGCCTGCGACGGTAACCCGCATCTATACCTATTATGATGCCCAGGGATTTCTGCGGGTCACCAATAATGAAAAAAAAATTCCTCCTGAACTCCAACATCGCATAGAATCTGTTTCCATTTTCCCGGTCAAATATCTGTCCTTTAATCAAAAGAAAAAATTGCTGGTGCTTGATGTTGCCGGCCGGCAGGAAGAGGTGCAGCTTGCGGGCGTTGACCTTGATACCGCTGGTGCCCTGACGGGCACCGCCGCCTACTGTGAAACCGCGCTGAAGCATGTGCCGCTGCGGCTTAAATTTGCACCCGAGCAACCCGCTTCGGATAAGAAGAAAACCGTGCGTGCGAATCTTTTTTTTAAACACGGTGCGTCAGTTGCTCTTGAATTGCTGCGCCAGGGTATTGCGCCCTGTGATGCGGCCGGTCTGCCGCCTGCTCAGAAACAGGCCTGTCTGGAAGCGGAAGCCGCGGCGCGCAGCCAGCGGGTGGGCATCTGGGAAACACCCAAGTAGCAGAACCAGTTCCCGCCGCAGTTTGGTTCTGCAAGCCGTGCATAATGGGGTACCAAGATGTCACACGGTGTTATTGCAATCCTGTGTTAAAAAGGCTATAGTGATGCATTGCGTGATGACGCTACAGGTGATGACATGAGAAAAATAGGTCTTGGTTCGCGACCCTCAGAAATAAAGAAAAAAGACAAGCGTATTGAGCTTGACCATCAGCTTGATAACGGCGCTGTTCCCGAGCCGGCGCGCGAACCGGTTATCGTTACCAGAAGGCCGCCGGTGCGTCGCTCACCGGTTCGGAAGTATCTGCTGGCCGGGCTCCTGCTTGGCCTCCTTGCCGGGGGCGTGCTGGCGCTCTATCAGGCCGGCGTCTCACCACGGGACGGGATGCTGAGCATTTTCTCCGGTTCGCCGGCACTTGATTATATTGAAGTTGCGACCGGGTCCCAGACTATTGCTGTAAACGATACCGAGACGTTTGCCGTGGCTTTCAAAGACGGGCTGAGTATCCGGCGCATTGTCTGCAAAGGCTGGTATAAGCTGTTTCCGCCTGATGGTATCCAGACCGAGATCACGGAGATCGGAAAACTTCCCAACTACTATCAGGAAAATATCATGCCGCTGCTCACGCCGGAAAAGACGCTGTCCTATCAGATGATTTTTTGGAAGGATGATGCGCGCATCGGCACGGTCAATTTCACCTTGAAGATGGATGCCGGGGATTGGATGGCAAGGGCGGAAGCGGTGAAGGACGTGGAAATAAAAAATATCTGTTTTCAAAATGCCGTATCGGCAAACCCCGATTCTGAAGATGCACGCCTTGGTCTGGCGAAAACCTTTGAAGATAAAAAGCAGACAAAAAATGCCATCAGTGAATATGAAGAGATTTTAAAAAAGAACCCACAGAACGCCGAGGTGCTGAAGGCGCTCATTCCTCTCTATGCGCAGACCAAGAAAACCGGCAAGCTCATCGAGAGCTATAAAACGTTGGCCGCAATTGACCGGTCACAAGCTGATCAGTATTATGTGAAAGCTGCCGCGGCTGCGGAAAAAAGCAACCTGACGGCAGAGGCGATTGATCTGTATAAGAAGGCGCTTGCTGCAAACAGTGCCAATATTGATGCCCGGCAGAAGCTTATCAAACTCTATGAAAAAGAGAATCAATGGAATCTTGTGGCGGAAAACACGCAGGAACTGTTGAAGCAGGACCCGAAAAACGCCAACTTGCATCTCTACCTTTCAGATGCGTATCTAAAAACCAACCGCCTGAATCAGGCGATCAGCGCTGCCGAAAAGGCGGCAAAACTCAACCCCAAGGATGCCGCGGCCCAGCTCCAATGCGCGCTGCTTTATGAAAAAGCCAAACAGGATGACAAGGCGATCGAAGCGTATCAACGGCTGGTTGCCCTCAAACCGAAACACGCTGCCGCCTATAATAATTTGGGGCTGCTTGAAGAAAAACGGGGGAATCGAAAAACAGCACTTGAATATTATGAAAAAGCGGTGGCGCTCGATCCGGACAACAGAATATTTCTCATCAATCTCGCGGATGCCTATGAAAAGGACAAACAGTGGGACAAGGCTGTTGCAGCCTACGAAAAAATAGTTAAAACAGACACTGATAACAAGAGCGTGTGGGAGGCGCTGGCCGTGTTGAACCTGAAATTGGGCAGAGAAAATAAAGCGGTTAGTGCTTACCGGGAATTGTGCCGGATTGAACCCAAAAATGCGCTCTGGCACAAAAGACTGGCAGTCCTGTTTGAAAAACAGGGCAATCTGGCAGAGGCAAAAAAAGAATATAAAGCGGTCTTAAAAATAAACCCCAAAGATAAGGAAGCAAAGCAGAAGCTGCTGGACATCTCAATCAAAACGCTGGAGAAAAAACACAAAAATTGAGCGTTGCTGCTTATTGACCACAAACCTGAAAAAGAGTATAACAGAACACCCTGATGAACCCGCGCCCGTAGCTCAGCTGGATAGAGTGCCGGACTACGAATCCGTCGGTCGGAGGTTCGAATCCTCTCGGGCGCGCCAAAAAATAAAGGGGTTAGATGCCATACGGTATGACGTCTAACCCCTTTGCTCACTTGCTGTTATTAATCTTCTCACAATTTCACAAGAACGTTTTAAAAGAAGCAGGGCTATTGCTGGCCATGCCTTGTGAATCATAATCGAATACAACTCATCAACTTTATAAAAATATGTATCTCTTAACATAACAAAAAGCAATAAGATACCATGTCCATCACCACGTATTACGCCATATTTCTCGTTGGACTTTTTGCTGCCGTGGTTATATGCCTGGTAATCGTTGCAGCATGCGTATGCATATGCTACATTTACAATAGGCCTTCTACTGATGTCTTACCTCTGCTTCCCCCCGGCTTGAGGTGAGTCCCCCCTAATCGGTAGAAGGCAAATTATTGTTTACCTTCCGTTTATTGAAGCGACCATGAGCGAAAAAATATTTCTGAGGGGACTTGACGCGGTGTAATATGACATTACAATATGAGAAAGCGTAACGTTGCGCTACTGATGATGTCTGGGATGCGCGACACCCGGTCAGCTCAAGGCAAAATCTAACACATTTAAAACGGTCCATTGGTCGCGATGACCCGTTGTTGGATCAGGCTGGTGCAAGCCATTCGTATTGAGGGATTTCTTGCCGCGGCACGGATCGGCATCGCCGGATTTTGATAAATACCCCTCATTGAAGGTTCGGTGCAATGAGGGGTTTTGATTTTGTGACTTTTATGATGACCAGTCTCTCGCGGGCTGCGTCTGCTTTTGACACAATAACTGGTTCCAGAGGTTTCACATCGCCCCCTTCTTCATGAACCTGGTGCCGTCAATCACCTGCTACCGCGTACGCAGAGAAGTCCGTTGAGGAATTCTGGGCCCTGTAAGATAAGCTTGCGGTTTTGCAGGGAACCTTCTGCCGCACCATACGCGCTGGCACTCCCCGGTTGCGGCAATGGTTTTTACCCGCAGGTGCCAAGAAACGTTCGGTCGCGAAATGCTTCGGGAGATACGCGGCGATGATTTGGCACGAAGAAAAAGCTATGTTATAAGAGAACAGAACCATGCAGCCGGAATACACAGGGCAAGAAAACTCGTTCGCGCCGGAGGAAAAACCGGAGGCAATGAGACGCATTCTGCACATTGACATGGATGCTTTTTTTGCCGCTGTTGAAGAAAAAAGGCATCCTGACCTTGTTGGGAAACCAGTTGTCATTGGTGGTATCGGGGATCCCACAAGGCGGGGCGTTGTTTCAACTGCATCCTATGCGGCGCGGAAATTCGGCATTCATTCTGGCATGCCGTTGCGCACGGCCTACAAACTTTGCCCTGATGCCATTTTTTTGCCGGTTGATTATGCTGAATATTCCCGCATGTCGGCAATTATTAAATCCCTCCTGCGGGAATTGACTGACCAAATAGAGGACGTGGGTATTGATGAGGCATTTCTTGACATCTCCGGCATCAATAAGTCCGCAGAAGAAATTAGTCGCGAGATAAAAGAGCGAATATCCATGCAAACCGGGCTGACCTGTTCTATCGGGATTGCACCGAATAAACTATTGGCAAAGATTGCCTCGGATCTGGAGAAGCCCGACGGCTGCACCGTTATAACGGCAGCGGATATACCAACCCGGATCTGGCCCCTGCCGGTTCGCAAACTCTGGGGAATAGGGCCAAAAACCGAAGCACATCTCCAGCAATTACAGGTTGACACAATCGGCAAGCTGGCTGCGGTGCCTCTTGAGACCCTGGTTCAGCACTTTGGCAAATCCGCTGGAGCCTATCTGTTTCAGGCCTCAAAGGGAATTGATGACAGTCCGCTGGTTACGCATTGGGAGCCGAAATCAACAAGCCGGGAAACGACCTTCCAAACGGATGTGGGCAACTGGCAAACCCTGGCAAAAAACCTTGTTGCACTGACCAAAGAAGTTGTCGCTGATATTCGCCAAAAGGGTTATCAGGGGAAAACGGTTACGGTAAAAATCAGGTTCAGTGACTTTACCACCATTACCAGAGCGATGACAATGGACCAGGCAAGCGATTCATTCGTTGATATACGCAAGGCTGCGTTTGCCTGCTTAAACCGCATTGCGCTCAAAAAGAACGTGCGTCTTATCGGCGTTCGGATTAGTAATCTGCGCAGGGCAAAAAAATCGTTTCATTTTTCAGCAGGCACCCAGAGGTGAACCACTTCGCCAATCGTTGGGTAACGCATTAACCGGTGGCGTCACATTTCAGCAAGTCATGCAGAACGGTTTTTTAAAACGGCAATTGAAGATAATTTTTTTCACGCTCCTGGTTGGCAGTCTGCTTATACTCGGCTACCAGATATGGACACCCGGGAAAATAGTTCAAGAAGGTTCGCATGACCTCGGGCGCAACGGAATCTGGCTGCAGCATGGCTGGCTGGGAGACGATGAGTGGTTTGCGCGCAATAATAAAACCAGCCTCAAGCCATATTTTAGAAATACGGCACGCATCCGCCAGCTTGCCCAGCATTTAGCGGCGCATCACATCACTGACGTTTTTCCCCACCTCTGCCCCACCAGCCCTGACGGATATATCCCACCGGTTGACGAAACGCAGACCGAACTGTTTCTCCAGGAATTTAAGGGGTTTCGCGTGATGCCCTGGGTTGGCGGCGTCCGCGGTGTCCAGGCGTTTGTGGAAAAGGCTCAATGGCGGGAGAACTTCTCACGGTCGATCGGAGACCTGTTGCGTCGCTATCCGCAGTTTGCGGGAATCCATATTAATGTCGAACCATGCCGTTCCGGCAATAAAGAATACTTAGCTGTGTTGCAAGACGTCAGAAATGTTCTGCCCGAGGGAAAAATTTTATCGGTTGCAGCCTATCCGCCACCCACCTTCTGGCATCCCTTTGCGAATGTGCACTGGGATAAGCAGTATTATCAACAGGTCGCTCGCTCCGCTGATCAGGTCGCGGTCATGATGTATGATACTGCAATTCGGTTCCACAAAGTTTATCAATATATCATAGCCTCGTGGACTCGGGATGTTCTTGCATGGGCAACACCGGCACGTGTCCTGCTTGGTGTTCCAACGTATAAAGAGGAGGGCCGGGGGTATCATGTGCCTGAAGTGGAAAATCTTGCAAACGCGCTGGGGGGTATTCATGCCGGATTAGGCAGCTTTCAGGAGCTGCCGTCAACCTTTCAGGGCATCGCCCTGTATTGTGAATGGGAAATGGATGAGGAAGAATGGCACTTTTTACGCGAGCATTTCTTAAACACCAAAACCAATTAACTAAGGCCAACTCAAAAAATCCTGCGCAGAAAAAAATTGTCAGCATTGAACCGAGTCCTGCATCATTGAGAAATGTCTTGTGGTGTCTGCAGCAGGGATGATGGCATCGCACATGATAAATAAAAAGGTGCCTAATAAAAACGCTTACAGCAAAAAATGGAGGGCGCATACCCCATGATTTTAGGCATTCTTTCCGACACGCATGATGACCGCATGAACGCCCTGCCCCATATCATCAACATTTTTAAGACGGCGGGCGTTCAGACTATTGTTCATTGCGGCGACATTGATCCCAAACATCTCACGCCGGACCGGTATGGCAATATTCCCGTGGTGTGCGCCCTGACTGACGAGCAGGCCGCAGAACATTGTGTCGCGTTCAAGGAGCCGCCGCCCGGCTGGATTTTTACCCTTCCCAATGACCGCATTGTTGATCTTGAAGGGGTGCGGATCTATGTCGGGCATAAGCGTTCATTCGAAATTTTGTATGGATCAGAAGTGGCGCTGCTGGAGACGATGCACAAGATCAGGCGCGATCATGACCGCGTCAGATTCATCTTTTCCGGGCATACCCATCATCAGATTTTCATGCAGAACCCATTGATCAACTTCATTAATCCCGGAGCTGTTGAAGACCCGATGGGCATACTGGGCGGCTATGAATATGCGGTGCTTGACACCGACGCCAATAAAATTCTCTTCAGCAGAATACCGGCGACCAAGAGCATCAAACGGTGCGTAAATGTCGGCGTGATTTCGGACAGCAAAGATATTGCAGATATTGACACTGAGTTCTGGAAAAAATTGGCGGAAGAATTTGCCCGTCAGCAGGTAACCCATATCATTCACTGCGGCAACATCGCCGCGGCAGACATCGGCAGAAATGAGTTCCAAGCGTTTCAAGTTTACTACAACCTGCTTCCCAACCAGCAGGATCCGGGCGGCCCGAAAAACTGGCACCGTATTCCCGCTGACGACCCGTTTATTGACATTGCGGGCTACTATTTCTTTGTGCAATATAATCTCGGGGCAACCTTGCTTGATAAATCAGAACTTGATCTGCATCGGCTGTCTCTGCAGGTGCTGAAAGACCATCCGGAAGTCAAGTTTCTGCTGTTTGGCTTTTCCCATAACGGTTTTTACGAAGAGGGGCAGCAAATGGTGATTCTCAATCCCGGAGACATTGTGAAGGATCGAAATTATGCGGTGATTTCTCTGCCGCGCCATGAAATTGTCTTCAACCAGATCCCTCTTGACCCGCTGCCGCCGCTTGTTTAATGGGAGGCACGCTGTCCACTGCGTGTGCGACCATCGATGCGCAGCCTCACGTGCAGCAGCGCATGCAGCAGTGAAAACCCAAAAAACCGGTGCGGCCTTTTCTGCGCCAGACGGCTCGGGAGCGCTCAAGGGGGTAGAATGGTAATCGGTGTTGCAAGGCGGTAGGATGGCATCGCCCACGATCCGCCTTGATAATGCAACTCAACATAATAGGCGGTATAGCCGCCCGCGGCTAACCGGGGAACTGCGCCGGTATATGCGCCCTCCGCATTTTCCTCAATAGGGGTAGCAGTCCACGTAATACCGGCAACTTCCCGAAAGTCGCGCGTTGCGGGATTGGTCGCCGTCCACAGTGTCACCGCAACCGGTTTTTGGGTGTGGGGTGTAATCGTAAATACACCGTTTTCAAGACCGCTCCAGGTAAAATCTGGCATGGGCAAATGTTTGATACCATACTGATAAAACGCCGTGAGGTTATTATGAACCTCCGGCAGCTCATTAATGGCGTGTCCCTGATTTGCTGCATAAAAAAGGCGCACCTCCCCCGGCAGATCGTTCACATACAGGTTGGCGCTGTCAGAACATGAATAATTATCACTGCTTCCCACCATAATCATGGCCGGTATCGTGAGTTGATCACGATATGCGTAGGGGTCTATATTGGCAATCAGCGCATAACCGGTTGCAGATTTGAAACGACGGTAGAGATCAAATTCTTCATTAATTCCCTGTTCCGGGCTGCGGTCAGGCCAGGATGCCTCCTGCAGTGCTATCTGCTCGGCCAAATTGAGCAGGTCATAGCTGATGGGTGCAACACCCACCACCCGCTTATCCAAGGCCGCGGTAAGCCATGCCGCATGGCCGCGCTTGGAATGGCCTGCAAGCACAAACCCGTTCACCACCCGGCGCCCCCAGAAGCGCTGCTGCAAAAAGTGCTGAATCACATCCATGCCGCGCACCACGGCTTTTACCATGGGCGCCATAAGCGCCCAGGTCATATCGCCGGTAGCTAATGCCAGATCAAATGACCGCGCTTGCAGAGAATCCTCTTCCCGCAGCACTTTATCTTTATCATTGTCAAACGGGTTGAGATTGTCCCACCAGTCCGTTTCAGGCTGCTCATCAAGAAAGGCTACCGGCCCAATGGGGACGCCGTGAAGCTCTGCAACGACGGACTGGGTGCGCATCGCAATGTTCACCGCCTGCGCAGACGCTGCGGTGGGCCGATCTTCATGGTCCGCATCGCCCCTGATGATATACAGAAGCGCCCGGTCTGTTCTGATTAAGGAGAAAAACGGGAGGTATTCGGTGTATAAGCCCAGCAGCCGCGGCTCGACAATCACCAGCCAGTGTTTCCAGTGTTTCGGACGCACCTCGTCGGCATGCCATTGCTGGGAGGTGAGATCAAGAATGTAGGTCGTGTAAAGCAATTCATACCTGGTATTAACCAGGCGATACTGGAACGCATTGTCCGGCGTGTTTACATATTGCGCAAGAACGGTCTCTGCGGCACGAACGTCTGTTATGAGCATGACCGGGAGCAGAAGGCCGCCAATGAGCAGACTTGCCGCTACACCGCTGACCAGACTCCGGCATAGGGAAACAGCAGTGGTTTTTTTCATAGGTTACCTCCCCTTGCTTGTGACAACGTGCTGCCAATAATTTAGTTTTTTATGAGAATACAATATGCTATCGTATGCTGTTATTATTTATACCGTGTCTGTGACATAAAAGAAAGGACTGATTGTGGCAGCGACGCAATTACCCAAGAGAGAGCACTGGGCAAGTAAAGTAGGCTTTGTGCTTGCGTCAGCCGGCTCGGCAATCGGGCTGGGGAACATATGGCGGTTTCCCTATAAGGCAGGACAATACGGCGGTGGAGCTTTCGTGCTCACCTATCTTATGGCGGTTATCATAATCGGCATTCCCATCATGATTGCCGAATTTATTATCGGCCGCAGCACCCAGAAAAATCCGGTCGGCGCGTTTAGTTCTTTGCGAAGCAGCACCTTCTGGCCGTTAGTGGGCTGGCTGGGAATCGCCTCAGGATTTATCATCCTGTCGTATTACAGTGTGGTGGGGGGCTGGATTCTCCGCTATGTCTGGTATGCTGCGTCCCACTCTTTTGAGCCAGATACGACAAAAACCGTATTAGACAGTTTTTTAGCGAACCCCGTTTCCCAAGTGTTCTGGCATGGCCTTTTCATGTTGATAACCATACTGATTGTGCGCGGCGGCGTGAGTTCGGGCATTGAGCGGTGGAATAAAATTTTAATGCCGGCGTTGTTTGCCATCATGCTGCTGCTGACGTTCAATTCCCTGCAGACCTCCGGCGCCCGTGACGGTATTGCGTTTATCTTCAAGCCCGATTTTTCCAAGCTGACCGCTGCCGGCATCTTAGAGGCATTGGGCCATGCGTTTTTCTCCTTGAGTCTGGGGATGGGGGCAATGATTACCTACGGCAGTTATCTTGACCCGGACACTAACATTTCCTCTTCATCTCTGGAGATCGTGGGCTTAAACACCATCTATGCGCTGCTGGCCGGCCTCATGATCTTTCCTATCGTTTTTACCTACCAGGTGGATCCCAAAGTCGGCCCCGGCTTGTTCTTCATCACCTTGCCGGAAGTCTTTGCCCGGATGCCCAGCGGCTATATTATTGCAATCCTGTTTTTTGTCTTAGTTTCCTTTGCCGCGCTTACCTCCTCCATTTCTCTGCTGGAGGTGGTCATCTCCTATTTCATTGACGAGCATGGCTGGCAGCGCAAAACAGCCGATTTTTTAGTCGGCGGTATTATATTTCTTGCCGGTATTCCCTCGGCGCTTTCCTTCAACCTGTTCCGCAACGTCAATATCTTCCATAAAAATATTTTTGATGCCTGCGATATCCTGGCGACGAATTTTATGCTGCCGATTGGCGGGTTCTTTATCGCCGTTTTTGCCGGGTGGATACTGACCCATAGTGAAAAAGAATCTGAAATACGGCGGGTTGAGAATGCCTTCCATTTTTATGACATCTGGCATGTGCTCATCAAATACATAACTCCGGTGGCGCTTATCATCCTGCTGCTTTATACCAGCGGCATTCTCTCAATTAAAGAATAGGACCGGTTGCTCAATGGGCCGGCAACGGGATTGCCTGCCGGGGAAGCGTAACAAAAAATGTGGTGCCTTTTCCCGGCGCACTGTCAACCCGGATAGTGCCCCGATAGCGCTGCACAATGCCTTTGACAATTGCCAGCCCCAGACCAGTGCCTTCAGCCTGGCATTGTTTTGCCTGCGGCGTTCGGAAAAATTCATCAAAAATTTTTTCCTTATATTCGGGCTCTATGCCAATTCCCGTATCTTGAATCATCAGGGAAATCGTCTCCGCATCGCCGTTCAGCGCCACTGTAACCGAGCCGCCGCCGGGCGTATAGCGAATGGCATTGTCCAGCAGATTAAAAACCAGCCGCTGCAAATCACCGGGAACTTCTTGAAATAGAATCGGCTGCGGCGGCGGGGAATAATGGATCGTAATCCCTCGCTCACGCGCCACACTTTCCAGCAGCTTGATTGCGTCGGCGGCAATCGTATCAAGCTGGATGGACACCAGCTTGTGCCCGTCAATTGACAGCTGCCCTTCTGCCAGGTTCAGCAAGTCGCGTATGAGCTGCAAAAGCTGTTCCTGTTTGCTGATGCAGCGGTTGAGGATTTCCTTTTGTTTCGGCGGCACGTCGCCGGCAAACCCGTCCTGCATGGCCGAAAGCAGACTCTGGATGGCGACAACCGGCGACTTCAGATCATGGCCAATACGGTAGGCAAACGAAATAATTCTGCGGTTGCTCTCTTCAAGCGCTTTCCACGCCCGGACATTGTCGATGATGGCTGCGGCGCCGCCGGCAAGAATTTTGAGAAACGATATTTCATCGTCCGTGTAGTGATGGCGGGTTTTTCCATAGATGCGCAGGTCGCCGATGATTTTGCCCTTGAGAACCAGCGGTATGGAAATAATGGAGCGAATGCCTTCGTCCCGGTTTTCTTTCGGGTATTTCAGCCGGGGATCAACGTCCACATCTTCGATGATAATGACCTCGTCTACCTGTTTCGGCGTGAGCCCATCCTCGATCGTCACCGGCCCCTTGTGCAGATACGTGTCGGAGAGCCCCCAAGTAGCGGCAAGGCTCATTTCCCGCGACCCCTCCTGCACCAGACGCAGGGCAGCGCCCTTGGCGTCCATGATTCGCACGCTATCCTGCACGATAAGGTTCAGCACGGTTGACAGGTCATAGCTTGAAACCATTGCTTTGGTGGCTTCATACAAGGTCTCCATACGGGTAAGCGCTTGTTGCAGATTGCCGCTCAGCCGCCGCACATCCCATTCTCGTTGCCGGAATCGGCCCATGATGGAGGTGGCAAGAAAGGTCGCACCGAACAGCACAAAGGCAAACAGCACAAAGGCAATAACCATCGGTGCTGTTTCCAGCGGGGGCGGGTTGGCGCCCAGCCACAGGCTGTTGACCGGAAAGATGCGCAGGATATACTCAAGCACAATGAGCACCCCCAGACCGAGGAGCAACACGGTCGTGTAAATATAACACTGGCCGGGAGAAAAGATCATGGCGTCTATAATGACATGAAGAACGACGAAAAATACCAGCGGGCTGAAAATACCGCCGGTAAAATGGATAAACAGGAGCAGCGCCAGCCAGTCTAAAAAAACTTGCAGGCGTATGGAAAATATCGCGGTTTGATAGGTAAGCTGTTGCTGAACTTTGAACAGCAGCGCAAAGAACAGGTTGTAAAGAAAGATAATGCCGCACAGGGCATACAGCGTGCCGATGGGCATCAGGTGGCGAAAATACAGCCAGAAACAGGCCGCCAGCAGCACAAATCCGCCGATGGCCACCCAGCGCAACCGCACCAGCCATTGGGCAATAACAACCGCCTCTTCTGCCTGCTGTTTGCCGGGCAAATAATAGCGCGAGTCAACAGCAAAATGCGGCACCAGGGAGGCGGTGATTTGCGCCGAAAGCGCACCCGGAAGAAAATACTGTTTCAGCGACGAGACGATCGCCATTTGAGCACTCCCTCCTTTAACTGCTCAAACATGGTGGCGCATTATCTCCGGTGATGAGTCGAACAGAGGCTTGGACTTCGCACGCCGCGTTGGCGGAGTGCACCAGGCGCCGGCACTGAACATCGTCGCGGCTGCGGCGCCCGTCATCCTTATGCAGCACCGAGCAAGGCCTTGACTTTTTCAATCAGCATTTTGGGCTGCACCGGTTTTTCCAGAAACGCCTCCACCGGCAGGTATTCGTTGTCTGTTTCCGGATTGAACTTCATGTGCGTTTCTTTGCCGATGGCGGTCAGCATCAGAATAGGAATTTTTGCATACGGGGCATATTCCGAACCGGGCTCGGCATTTTTGAGGGTATAGGTAACCTGAAACCCCTCGGTGAGCTGATCCATCATAACATCAAGTATTATCAGGTCGGGATTAATTTCCTTTACTTTCCGCAATCCTTCGGTGCCATTTATGGCGCTGTGCACTTCATAGTTCTGCGCTTCCAGCACCATCCGCATGGCTTCCACAATGTCAGGATCATCGTCAACGATTAAAATTTTTTTCATTGCCTTCCCTCGTTTCTTTTACCAGTGTTGGTGTCATGGTCAGGGTTGCCGGGAAAAGGCCTCCTGCAACCCTGATGATGACGGTCGTTATTCTAAAAATGTCACATCCAGATAATGCGTGGAACAGGAGATACAGGGATCATAGGCGCGCACCAACATTTCCAGGTTGAGGCGGATATCCTCCGGTGATTTATCCAAAATCAGCGGCAGATATTTTTCCATATCTTTCTGAATATTCGCATGATTCTGATTGGTCGGGATAATGCAGTTGGCCGCGATAATCTCGCCGCTGTCATTATAGGTGTAATCATGAAACAGGATGCCGCGCGGGACTTCAACGATGCCCACGCCGCGGCCGGCTTTCGGCTGGATGTCGGCTGCCTCGTCAACCAGCCCCCGTTGCAGAATCAGGTCAATAAGCGCGATGGCGTTTTCCAGCGAATCCACAATCTCCACCACCTGCGCCACGGAAATCATGAACGGGTTATGGCAGGGCGCCGTCAGCTGAAGCGCTGCGGCCGCCTTCTTGGCCTGCGGATGGAGCGTGGCATGATTGATATTAAACCGCGCCAGCGCGCCGACCATGAAGGACTCTCGTTTATGCTTGGTGTATTTTGCCGTCGACTGAGGCACAATGTATTCATTGGTAACCGCCACGTAATCCTCATCCTTGAAGGTGCCGGCATCTGAAGAACAGAGCGTGCCCTCATACAGGGGGTATTCGTCCGTGGCGGAAAGGGCAATATATTCGGTCTCCCGCTCAAACGCCGGAATCTTGAGCGAGGCAAACAGCTCAACGGTTTTATCAATATCGGGCCGTGCCGCTTCAAGCCGGGCGCGCATCTGCTCAAGTTCCGAAATCGTGGGCAGACAGGAAAAGCCGCCCACTTTGCAGCGGATGGGATGGACGGTGCGCCCGCCCACCACATCGCACAGGTCATTTGCCAGTTTTTTCAGGGTGAGCGCCCGCACAACGACCTCTTTATGCGTCTTTACCAGCGGGAACACGCTGCCGGCGCCAAAAAAGTCGGGCGCAACCAGAAAATAGGTATGCAGCACATGGCTCTGCATATTTTCGCCATGCAGCAGCAGCTTTCTCAACAACCGCGTCTGCTCGGATATCGTAATGCCCATCGCCGCTTCCGTGGCTTTGAGCGACGCCATCTGATGGCCGATTGAACAGATGCCACAAATGCGCGACGTGATGTGATTGACTTCTTGATAGGGGCGGCCCCGCAGAAACGCCTCAAAAAACCGGGGTGCTTCCACCACCCGCCAGGTGCAGTTTTCAATCGTTCCGTTTTTTAGATTCACCTCAATATTGCCATGCCCCTCGACGCGGGTCAGGTGATGAACATGTATCGTCAGATTCTGGTTACGCATTGCTGTCCTCCGTATAGGCATTGAATAAGCGGTACTCCTTCATGATCAGCTCCGGCGTGAGACCGTATTTTTTCATAATGTCGGTCTGCGCATTTTTGTTGGGATCGCTGATAAACCCGCGGCATCCGGCACAGGCGTCAACATTGCTCGGGCACCAGGCGCCGCACCCGGCGCGCGTGATCGGACCCAGGCATTTTTGTCCCAGCTCATACACGCACACATTATCCTTCAGCTTGCATTCCACACAGACCGGATAATCGGGAATTTCCGGCTGTTTGCCGACAAGCAGCGCCTGCACCACCCGCACAAACTCTTCTTTATGAATCGGGCAGCCGGGGATGTGATAATCCACCGGAACCACCGCATGCACCGGCCGGGCGGGAAATGTTTCAAACAGGTGTGCCTGGTCGCCGTAGACAATGTTTTTAACCGTATCCATGCCCATCTTATTCTTTAAAGCATTCAGTCCCGCTGACGAGGCACAAGCGCCTAACGCAACGAGTATTTTGGCATGATTCCGGATGTTCTGCAAGCGGGGAATGTCGGACTCGCGGGTGATGGAGCCCTCAACAAATGCAATGTCATAGTCGTCCGCCGCATCGGTCATGGCTTCGCGAAAATTAACGATGTCCACCAGTTCAATCAAGGTGGGTATTTCCATCTCAAGATTAATGACCTGGAGCTGGCATCCCTCGCAACTGGCAAAATCAAAAAAAGCAATTTTCGGTTTCATGTTACAGAGCCTCCTCTTTGTCTTCTATCTGGGGATACGCAAATACCGGGCCTTCCTGGCAGACGTAATAATTGTTAATCTGGCAATGGCCGCATTTCCCCAAGCCGCATTTCATGCGCCGTTCCAGGGACAGCCAGATGTTGCTTTTGGGCACGTCCTTGACCTTGACCTCAAGCAATACATATTTATACATAACCGGCGGGCCAACAATCAGCACGGCAGTGTTGCGCGGATCAACAGTGATTTTTTTAAACAGGGTGGTGATGACCCCCACATTTCCGTTCCAGCTATCATCTCCCCGGTCAACCGTTTCCAGGAATTCAACATCCGGGCGTCCGGCCCACTCCGCAAGTTCGGTGGTAAACAGCCGCTCTTTGGGCGAGCGCGCGCCGAACAGGATGATGATGCGGCCAAATGCCGCACGATGTTCAAGGCTGTATTTAATAAGGGAGCGCAACGGCACCAGCCCGATGCCGCCGGCCACAAACAGCAGGTCTTTGCCCATCAGGGTCTCAACCGGAAAGCCGTGGCCAAAGGGCCCGCGAATGCCGATACGGTCCCCAGCCTTGAGATTGTGCAGCGCCCGGGTGAGATTGCCTGCGGCGCGAATGCCCAGCTCAAATGTATTGTCCGCGGCCGGGGGCGAGGAAATTGATATGGGCCCCTCGCCGATGCCGAACAGGGAAACTTCGACAAACTGGCCCGGCACATGCCCCAGACTTCGCCCGCTGTCAAGACTGATGCGAAACAGCTTTTCGGTTTCCGTGAGGGGTGTAATGTTCTGGATTGTTGCCGGTTCCGGCAGGTAGGGAGAATGCAACAATTGTTCTGCAGTCTGCATTAGAGAACCTCCTTCTGAGCGATGGCATTGAATACCTCAACCGGATTAATATCGGCAAGACAATGAGTGGTGCACCGTCCGCAGCCCACACATCCCGGCTTGTGGTATTTTTCAATCATGTATTTCCCCTTGCGAAAAAAGCGATGCCGATTACGGTTGGCCCGGGATTCGCGAAAAACCTCCCCGGAGGCCACCCGGGTGAAATCTTTCAGCAAGCAGCCATCCCACGTGCGGTAGCGGACCCCGCCAGAGAGGTCGAGGCTCATGTCGTCTTTGACATCGAAGCAGTAACACGTCGGGCACACCAGATTGCATGATCCGCAGCCCAGACAGCGTTGCTCCAACTCCTCCCAGACCGGATGGTGCTGGTTTTTTTCCAGCAGTGCCGGCAATTCTTTGACCGAGGCTGCAACCCGGTTTAATGCAAACCGCACCTGGGCCTTTTCCTGCTCGCGGTGAAACTGGGCGCGCTGCGTGTCCGTGGCTTGTTTTACAGAGCGTTGCGGCAGAATGTTTCTGCCTGCCGGTGATCCGACGCGGACAAAATAGCCGTCCTCGATGGGGGTCAGCATCAGGTCAAAGCCGCTGTCAACCGTTGCCGTCCCCATACTGCTGCAAAACGCATTGAGCGAGGGTTTCAAAACATCAACCCCCACCAGCAGTGTCTGCGCCCGCCGCTGCAAATAATAGGGGTCAGGCTGGCCGTCCTTAAAGACATCGTCAAGCAGTGAAACGGCGTGAATGTCATAGGGGTGGACGCCAAATATAATCCGTTCGGTGGTATCGGATTGCGGCGCACTGCCCTTCCCCCCGGTAAACGTGAGGAGATTCTCCCGCGGCGGAAAAATAAACTTCTTTGGTGACTGCAACGTGACATCATAATCCAGCACCGCTTCCTCCGGTTTTTCAAGCTTCTCAAAACGATAGCGTTGCAAATGCCGCTTGACGCCGATAACTTCCCGGCCGCTTGCAAGAAGTTCGGACAGCCAGGGCGCAATTGCCTCTCTGCCTATTACCAGTTCTTCCATACGACTCCCTTCATTCCTCTCAATAATCCCGAAATTACCCCAGTGAACGATTAGCTGTAATGGGTTTCTATTACTATCATATATTATAAAAAAATAAAGCAGAAAATGGGCAGGGGCGTCCGGGGCACAAACAGCTGTGCATCACTGATTATCAATGCTTGTTTAAGACATCATGCGCGTGAACGCTGACCTGCAAACAGCAAAACAGTGCGGCGAACCGTCAGGATGTTCGGGACCGGTCCAGCATATCAAAAAACGAATGAACAGAAAACCGCAGCAGCGTTCCAATTTGAATCACCTGAGCGCTGCCCTGCACCATGGCATACATGCTCACGCCGGTTGGTGTATCGTTGCCGACTTCTAAAATAATGGGTTGATTGCTGTTGCCGCAATAAAGCGCGATGCGCATTGTGGGATGGTCAAGTCCAAACTGGCGCAGGTCCTGAAGGTCCTCGCTGACCACTTCTATTTGTATAAGACCGGTAATGGTCGAGATAAGGCTTGCAACGTTCTCCTGGGTGAGCGCCATGGTATGGGGGAACGAGAGTTCCCAGCCGTTTGCAGTTTTGCGCAACTCAGCCGTTCGGCTGCCGGTTTGGAGAACAATTTTTTGAATTGATTCCGGGGGAAACGAAAACACTTTTGTCTGCTGCGCTGCCGGGTCCTTTTCGGTGCGCGGCGGCGTTGCTTCAAAGAAAACCACATAGCCCAGCAGGCCGCAAAACACTGCCGCCCAGAATGCGAGTCGTTTGACATTCATCGCCGCATGCGCCTCCAGAGCACAACGCCCATGCCGATGGCAAAAATCAACAGCGGCTGGATGATGACCGCGGACCACAAAACCAGCCGATTTTCATTCTCGGTCAGAAACAGCATGGATACGGTTGACGGTGCTGCCTTGGGCCGGATGCTCATCAATTCCGGGCGCTCGGCAAGCCAGTTTATGGTGTTGAGGAATAAATCCTTATTGCCCAGGACCGGAAGATAGTTATTGGTTATAAAATCTGCATCGCCCAAAATTGCCAGCCGCATGGCAGCGGGTGGCGGTGCGTCAGCGCCAGCAGCGCCGGGCGCGGGTGTTCCAGCGCGCTCAATTGCCACGGCAACCGGCACTGGTCCGGCCCTATCTGTTTGCCGGTCAAACCGCTGGGTTCCAGCATGCACGCTCTTGGTATCACGTTCCGCCCAACTGCGGGGGCTTGAAAAAGCGAACACCGTGGCGGTGAGCTGATCAGGGGGATTGGCGCGGGGAATGACCGGACGGCAATGCGGAAAGACAAATCCTTCATTTGCAAGCTGGGTGATGGGATGACGCTTCTCAGGAAAAATAAGCGGCGTTATCTCGTCAAGCTCAAACAGTTTGCTTTCCCGGTCAATAATAATTTCATGCGGCAAATCAACTGCCAGGGTTTTGCAGTATTGTTCCAGCAATGGCAGCGGATAGGGGTCAAACAGAAAGATCGCCTTGCCGCCCCGCTGGAGGTAGTCCTTGACCAAATTGAGTTCTTTCGGCAGAAAATCCTTCTGCGGCCCGGCTACCACCAGAATCAGCGTATCGGCGGGAATTGCTTTTGCCTGCAGCAGCGAGAGCTCCTCGACCCGGTAATTTTCCAGCTCCAGAGCGGTTTTCAGACTGCTGCAACTGATGTTGTTGTCATCGCCGCTGAGCGGTTTCTCTCCATGTCCGGACACAAAACGCACTATTTTTTCGCTGCGGTCGGTCAGCCGTAATACTGCGTTAATCACATTCTCTTCGGTCAGGAAGCGGATGGTCTCTCGGCGATTCTGATATTCGGCGACACCGGAACCATAGTCTCTGACGCCCAGCATCTGCGCTTTCGCCGGGTTCTTATCCAGGTCAAAAACATGGTAGCGAAACCGCCGGGTGGTGCGGGAAAACAGTTCCAGCAAATCCCGGACCGCGCTGCCCTCGCCTTTTTTGTAAAACACGGTAACGGTGAGGTCATCGGCGAGCGCATTGAGAATCTGCACCGACTGGGGTGACAGCGAGTAGCGCTTCCCCGGCGTCAAATCGAAGCGGGTGCTGTTTCTATAGGCAATATAATTAATGAGAACCACACTGCCGCCAAACAGCAGCACCAGCACCAGCATTTCTGCCCAGCGCAGCATTGCCGATGTTGCAAGCGGCGATTTCGGTTTCATGCGAGGCCTCGCCATTTCCGTGATTCCAGAGAGCGCATCGTTAAAAACAGAAAAAACCCGGTCAGGCTGAGATAATATATGATATCTTTGGTGTCAATCACCCCGCGGCTGAAGGTAAAAAAATGCTCAAACAGAGAAAACTGGTGCAATATCACCATGGCTTTTTCCCCGGCAATTCCTTCATTCCAATCAATGAACCAGAAAAAAACCAGCACGCCAATGGTGGCAATGGCCGCCACGACCTGGTTTTCGGTGAGCGATGAAACGAAAACGCCACAGGCGATAAAAGCCGCTCCCAGCAGGAACAACCCCAGATAACCGGCTGCAACTGGGCCAATATCAACGCGGTAAACAATTGCCAGCAGCACCGGATACAGAAGGGTCAGCGCCAGCATGACCAAAAACACCGTCAGACAGGCGGCGTATTTGCCCAGCAGGATTTCGCTGTCGCGCAGCGGATTGGTGAACAGCAATTCTATCGTGCCAAGCTTTTTTTCTTCCGCAAACAGACGCATGGTGAGCAGCGGCAGCAGCAGGAGCATACTGAAGCGGACATCCTGAAAGGTATATTGCCAGAGCCCCAGCGTTACATCCGCGCCTACCCACATGACAAACATAACCAGGTTGGTGTAAAAAAAATAGCCGGAAATCACCAAAAAAACGGCTATGACGACATAGGCAATGAGCGACGTAAAATATGACGCAAGTTCCCGTTTCAATATGGCAAAGGTATTCATGCCCGCAATCCACCCTTCATCACTCTTCACCCTTTACTGTTTACTATTTACTATTTACTATTCACTATTCACTGTTCACTCTTCACTGAACCACGTCTTGCTCTCTGGTTACCAGCTTTATGAATATTTCCTCCAGCGTCATATCCACCGGCCGAATTTCTTTCAAATCCCAGCCGTGTTCACATATGGTGCGGACAAGATTATTCAGGACAAAGACCTCTGTTTGTGTTTCCACCTGAAAGCTGGGGGTGTCACCTGCGCTGCCTGCAACCGGTTTTACCGTGAGGACTCCCGCGACCCCGCGTATGGTTTTATCAATTTCCTCGGCCGGCCCTGCCGCTTTTACCAAAATCGTCGGGACCTCCTGCAGGCGTTTGATGAGATTTTCCGGAGTGTCAACCGCGACCAGTTTCCCTTCATGAATAATGATAACGCGGTCGCAGGTCATGCTTACTTCGGGCAGGATGTGGGTGCTCAAGATAACGGTCTGCTTCCCGCCCAGGCTTTTGATCAGGTTTCTGATCTCAATAATTTGCCGTGGGTCAAGGCCGATGGTGGGTTCATCAAGGATCAAGACCTCGGGATCATTGATAAGCGCCTGAGCGATACCCACGCGCTGCCGGTACCCTTTGGACAGCTTGCCGATCAGCCGGTGCGCCACTTCGCTGATGCCGCAGCGTTGTATCACCTCGTCAACCTTATGTTTTCTGGCGCGGCGCGGAATGCCCTTTACTTCAGCAAAAAAGGTGAGATAGGAACACACCGGCATATCAAGATACAGCGGCACGGTTTCCGGCAGGTACCCAATGCGGCGGCGAACTTCAAGCGGGTCGGTGAGGGTATCATACCCGCATATGCGCGCGGTGCCGCTGGTCTGGGGGAAAAAACAGGTAAGAATGCGCATGGTGGTTGTTTTGCCTGAGCCGTTTGGTCCGAGGAATCCCATGATTTCGCCCTTTTCTACGGAAAAGGACACGTCTATGATGCCGCGGGCCGCGCCGTAATATTTGGTGAGATGCTCTACTTCGATCGTATACACTGGTATCCCTGAAATAAAGAATGTTATAGGAAACGCGTATCCTACTGCAGGCAAACTTTTTTAACATCTTCCTGCCTGGGTGTCAATCACTCAAGTGCTGGATTTGCGCAATAATAAAATATCATGCAGAACGTCCCCGTGAGGCAGGGCAATGCTTGACGGGGCCATGAAAATTCAGTATGTAGAGGCTTTAAAACAGCGCTTCGGCGCCGGCAGCCGGAACGCAAACAAATGTGTGGTGTTGGGCTTTTTTGCTTCCACCAGAGAGAGGAGCTGCAGATGAAATTGGGACGATTTAAGCAAGGCGATAACATTTTTTATGGGGCTATTGCCGGCGACCATATCGCGGAAATTGCCGGAGACATCTTTGGAGCATATCGAATGCTGAATAAACAATGGGCGTGGCAAGACGTGGAGACCCTGGCACCCTGCACCCCGTCAAAAATCATCGCAATCGGGTTGAACTACCGTTCCCATGCGACAGAGGTGAACATGGCGGTGCCGGATGAACCCCTGCTTTTCTTAAAGCCATCCTCTGCGGTTATCGGCCCGGAGCAGAAAATAATATACCCTGCCATGTCAACGCGGGTTGATTATGAGGGCGAACTTGGCGTGGTGATTGGCAAAAAATGCAGCAGGGTGCCTGTTGAACAGGCCAGCGAGTATATTATGGGCTATACCTGTTTCAATGATGTAACCGCCCGCGATTTACAAAAAAAAGACCGGCAATGGACGCGCGCCAAGGGCTTTGACACCTTTGCGCCGCTGGGGCCCTGGATTGAAACGGATGTTGATCCGGAACGCGCCCGCATAGAAACATATCTGAATGGCGACCGGAAGCAGTCCGGAACCACCGCCGATCTTATCTTTCCGGTCTCGTTTCTTGTCTCTTACATTTCTCACATCATGACCATGCTGCCCGGCGATGTCATCGCTACCGGCACCCCGTCCGGCATCGGGCCGATGCAGGTCGGAGATGTCGTGGAGATCAGGATAGAGGGCATCGGCGCGCTGCGCAATCGCGTCGCTGCGGCATAATAAAAACCCGCGGTTGTTATAGTCCTGCGCGCTTTGCCCACTGCTCCCGCACCTGTTGTTTGATGTCTTCGTCGGTCTTGCCGCCCGCAGTGATAACGCACAGGCTCTGCAGTGTAATGCCCTTTGCTGCAAGCTGTTTTGTGAGCCTCTGTTGTGCCCCGGCGCCAAAATGCCCGGCGCAGACAACATACATTTCTACCGCCTTCCCCGCCATGGGCACGGTATTGATGATGGTTCTCATCGGGGAGGAAATTTTTTGCAGCCATAAGGGCGAGCACAGGATGATGCGGTCATACTTCTGCAGGTCAACTGCGATCGGCTCATTGCAGGCGTTGCGGTTGAAGATCTGATGCCAGAGCACCGCTTTCATGATGCCGACGTCGGATTTAATTTCCACCAGCCGCGCAGCCGGAATCATTGTTTTCAGCTCTTCGGCGACAATCCTGGTTTTTCCTGTTCGCGAGTAATACAGAATCAGTGTTTCTTCGCCGGAAGCATTACACCACGGTGCCGCAATGAAGAACAGTGCGATAAGAACACTACTTTTTTTTATTTTTATCATGGCCAATCCTCCGTTCAACGATGTGCGTTTGCGGATGCAGGGCACCCAGTTTTTTCAGTATTTGACAGATGGCCTGCAGCGAGGCTAAGAAGGCCCGTTGTTCGGTCCTGCGTAAGCGCGTCATGATACGTTCCGCTGTTTTTCTGCGGGCAGCCATGAACTGCTGTTGGAGCGCCTTGCCGGTCGGCGTGAGCATATAGTTCTGGTGCCCATTGCCGGTGGACGCCGTGGCAACAAGCCCGCTCTGCAAGAGCTTTTTCATCACCATCGCTGTTCTGGCAGGGGAACAAGAAAGCGTTTTTGTGAGCTGTGATGCGGTGAGCCGCTGTCTTGTTTCAAAGGCCAGCAGCACCGCCGGGTGCCAGACCTCCAGAGCCGCTGTTTCCTGCACCGCCGGGTGTTCCACCAGACACGCGTAAATCGTGTTCAGGTCTTGAAACATGCGCAGCGCTTCTGTTCTGTCCATCATGACCCATCCTTCCCGGCGCTTGGTCAGCGCATCGCTTATCTGCTGCCGGCGATGCGCAGCAGTTCTGCGTCGCGTTGCTGGCGGGCGGCAACGCTGACCGAAAAATCTTCGACAATCCGCGCCCCGTGCTGATCCGCTCTGGCGACAATCTCCTGGTCAGAGGCATCCAATGTTTCCACATGATAATGTTTTAAAAAATATCCTCCTTGGGCGGTAACAGCGCTTCTGACGGTTTTGCTTTTGCCCCTGATATAATCACGGAAAAATCTTTTCAGAAACGGGGCGCGGTCGTCATACTGTTCATATTTTCGTATATCATTATTTCCGGTTGTCACCATGACCACCTGCTTGCCATCAAAGCGGTGGCGATCAAGAAAGGTGTGGATCGGCGTGCTCAACTTCCAGTTCCATATCGGCGACACGATAATGAGATGTTCATACTGGCTGACATCGGCGGTTTGCGGCTCAATCTGCGTATGCCGGTCAAAGAAGGCATCATACCCGGCGCTGCAATAGCCAAGGAAACCTGATCGGTCTTTCTGGTCCTTTATCGCCAACAGGTCTGCAGCCAACCGGGTCTTCAGGGTTTGCGCGACCAGCATGCTTTTGCCGGTGCGTGAATACACGATGATAAGCGTTTTGCCGTTGTTCTGTTCCGCCCCCCTGCAGATGCCGGGAAGCGCCAGCAGCAGCACCACCATTGAAACGGCCGCTGCTTGCACGAATAGCCATTGTTTGTTATGCTTCATACTGATCTCTCCTCTGGTGTGGTTTTATGGTTTTCACCCTGATGCCCCCGTGCTCTCCCTCAGCATGGTAGATATGGTACGGCACACGTGTGAAACAATTTTGAAGGAATTGTAAAAAAAGTGTAAATTTCTCCGCGGCCGCGGTTTTCTTGTGGCCGTCATGAACACGCTGCGGCGCAAACGGGCAGGGATTTTGAGGAGCCTGCTCCGGCCGTTGCCCGGCAGGCATTTTCACCGCGTCATTGCGGGTTGCGAGGTTAAACGATGACATTAATCCATGGCTTCAAGCTGATTCAGCATCAGGCGATCCCTGAACTTGAAACCGAGGCACGGCTGTATCGTCACGAAAAAACCGGCGCCGAGTTGCTGTCGCTTTCCAACCGCGATGAAAACAAGGTATTCGGCATTACCTTCCGAACGCCGGTTTCCAACTCAACCGGTGTGGCGCATATACTGGAACATTCGGTGTTGTGCGGTTCCCGCAAGTATCCGGTCAAGGAACCGTTTGTCGAACTCCTGAAAGGCTCGCTCCAGACATTTCTCAATGCCTTTACCTATCCGGACCGCACCTGCTATCCGGTTGCCAGTCAGAATGTGAAGGATTTTTATAACCTGGTTGATGTCTATCTTGACGCGGTGTTCTATCCGCGCCTCACACCGCTGGTGCTGCAGCAGGAAGGCTGGCACTATGAGCTCACCGGCCGCGAACAGCCGCTCCGGTACCAAGGAGTGGTTTTCAATGAAATGAAAGGGGCCTATTCTTCGCCGGAGAATTTGCTTGCACTCTATTCGCAGCAGTCCCTGTTTCCTGACACGCCCTACGGGTTTGACTCAGGCGGCGATCCCCGGGAAATCCCCTCCTTGAGCTTTGAGCAGTTCAAGGCGTTTCACCAGACCTATTACCATCCCTCAAACGCGCGCATCTATTTCTACGGCGATGATGATATTCCCGGCCGTCTGGCAAAAGCCGACGAGTATCTCAAGGACTTTGCATACCGGCAGCTTGACACCCAGGTGCCTCTGCAGCCGCGCTTTTCCAAGCCCCGGCGTATTACCCGCCCCTGTCCGACCGGCAATGATCCGGCAGTGCACCCGAAGGGTATGCTGACCATGAACTGGCTGCTGGTGGAAACCGTTGCAATAGAAATAAATCTTGCCCTGACGGTGCTTGAATATCTGCTGCTCGGCATGCCGGCTTCGCCGCTGCGCAAAGCGCTGATTGATTCGGGGCTCGGCGAAGACCTTGCCGGCGTGGGGCTTGACAGCGACCTGCGCCAGATCTATCTGTCAACCGGGCTGAAGGGCATTGATACCAGCCACGCCGACCGGGTTGAAACACTGATGCTTGAATCCCTGGCCGGACTGGTGCGGGACGGCATTGATCCGCATACCGTTGAGGCCGCCCTTAATACAGTGGAATTCCGGCTGCGGGAAAACAACCCCGGGCAGTTCCCGCGCGGGCTGCTGCTGATGCTGCGGGCGCTGACCACCTGGCTCTACGGGGGCGACCCGCTGGCAACCGTCGCCTTTGCCGCGCCGCTGACCGCGCTGAAAAACCGCCTGGCAACCAACCGGCGGTATTTTGAACAGCTGATTGAGCGCTTCCTGTTGCACAATCAGCACCGCACAACCCTGGTCCTGCAGCCCGATCCGGATTTGAGCGAACGAGAACGCGCACGGGAGCACGCGGCGCTGGCTGCGGTGCGTTCCTCCCTGAGCGCTGCAGAACTGGACGAGCTGATCCGCAATACCCGGGAATTGCAGGCAAAGCAGGCGCAGCCCGATTCTCCGCAGGCGCTTGCCACGATCCCCCGGCTCAGTCTGGCAGATATCGAAACGCAGAACCGGACGATTCCCCTTGCCTGCATACCAGATCAGCCCCTGCCGCTGCTCTACCATGATCTCGCGACCAACGGCATTCTGTATTTTGATCTGGGATTTAATCTTCACCAGGTGCCGCACACCTGTCTCCCCTATGTGCCGCTGTTTGGCCGGGCACTCTTGGAATTGGGAACCGAGCAGGAAGATTTCGTCACGCTGGTGCAGCGCATCAACCGTAAAACCGGCGGCATCAGCACCAGCCTGTTCAATTCAGCCACCCACGACGCTGGACCGAGCGGGTCCTGGCTGTTTCTGCGCGGCAAGGCGCTGCCGGAACAAACCGCGGACCTGCTGGCGATTCTTGCCGATGTGCTCTCCGGGGTGCGCCTGGATAATCGCGAGCGCTTTCGGCAAATGGTGCGCGAAGAAAAAGCGCAGCTTGAACAGAAACTTATTCCCGGCGGCAGCCAGATAGTGGATATGCGCCTGCGTGCACATTTCAGCGAGGCGGACTGGGCGGAGGAGCAGATGAAGGGAGTCAGTTATCTGTTCTTCTTGCGCGCCCTGGCAGATGCCGTGGAGCGCGATTGGTCGGCGGTGCTTGCGCATCTGGAAGAGCTCCGGCGGCGGCTCATCAATGCCCGGGCGATGATTGCCAATGTCACACTGGATGGGAAACACTGGGCGGCCTGCGAACGCCGCGTGCGGGATTTTCTTGCGGCGCTGCCAGCAAAGCCGCTGCAGGAACAAGTATGGGTGCCGCAACGGCCTGCAGCGCACGAGGCGCTGACAATACCCGCCCGCGTCAACTATGTCGGCAAAGGGATGCACCTGTATAGCCATGGCTATACCTATCACGGCTCGGTGCAGGTCATCGTCGGCTATCTGCGCACCACCTGGCTCTGGGATCGGGTACGGGTGCAGGGCGGCGCCTACGGCGCGCGCTGTCATTTTGACCGCTTTTCAGGGGTTCTTACCTTTACCTCCTACCGTGACCCCAATCTGCAGATGACCCTGGAGACCTTTGACCAGGCAGCCGACTTTCTTGATACCGCCCATCTTTCAGCGGATGAGCTGACGCGGGCGATCATCGGGGCGATCGCTGACATTGACCGGCACCTGCTGCCTGACGCCAAGGGATATACCTCGCTGCAGCGCTACCTGATCGGCAATACCGACGCACTGCGCCAGCAGATGCGCACGGAGATTTTCGCCACCACGGGAGATCATTTTAAAGCCTTTGCCGGCGTGCTCAAAACAGCACGGAACAACGGCATCGTAACCGTGCTGGGCTCTGAGCAGGCAGTTGCCGACACACTGGCAAGCCGACCGGGCTGGCTGGACGTCGTGAAGGTGTTGTAAGGCTAAATCGGTGTTCCCGTGGCCACCAGCAAGGAACCCGGCAGCACCTCTACCTGCACAACGGCAGCGGCGTGGCACGGCTCGCCGTCAATCTGGATAAGACCCGGGGCAGACCGCTCGATGCGCAGCGAGCGGGCTTGAAACCAGCAATAACCGGGCACTGTTGCGATCGTGCGGTTAAAAAGACGGTGCAGGTTGGCAATCGCCGTCCAGACCGGAAGCCCCTCTATCAGGCAGACATCAAGCTGTCCGTCAGCGGGATCGGCGCGGGGCGCGATGACTGCGCCGCTGCCATACTGAGGGCCGTTGGCGATGCTCAGCACCAGGGGACAGGCGCTCACGGTCGCGCGTTCATGGTGAATCCGAAGCGGTGTGGGCTTATATCGGAGCCATGCCTGCAGCCCTGCCACGACATAGCTGGCAGTGCCGCGCAGGTGCAACGTCTCAAAACGGGCGCTGATTTCTGCGTCAAGGCCCATGCCGGCCATGTTGAAAAAATATCTGTTATTGATCATGCCGGCATCAATGCGCACCAGGTGCGGCGCCATCAACACGCGAAGCGCAGCGGCAGGCTCAAGCGGTATCCCGAGATTTCTGGCGAAGCCGTTGCCGGACCCGGCAGGAATCACCCCCAACGCGGCGCTGCTGTTCATTACTGCCTGAGCGACTGCATTGACCGTTCCATCGCCGCCTACCGCCGCAATAATATCGAACCCCTGGGCTACTGCTGCCGCGGCTGCCCGGGTGCCGTCACCCGGTCCAGTTATTGACACGCAGCGATAGTCCATGCCCGCCGGCTTTAAGGTCTGGGCAATCAACTGCAGGATGCGCTGGATGCGAGCACGGCTGCCGGCGCGGGGATTGACAATAAAACAGATACGTGTGGCCATTACCCTTTCAGGACCATTCCCAGACCGTGATGTTTTACTGTGGCGCCTGCTCTTGCAGTGCAATTGCCGATTACTGCATGTTGCCCGGCAGGTATTAGGGAAAGTCCTGACCTGTAATTTTTCTTTAAAGGATTCCTGCTCTTGTGCTATAACAACTCTATCATGGCGGCCGCAGGCTTTCACGCAAATTTTCCTGCTCCGCCGTTGCACTATCGTCGGTGCCGACAAACAATGATTGCTCATCACCATGAGAGGAGGTCACGACCATGGCAAAAATAATTGTTCCCGGCGCAAACGAGCGGGAAAAAGCGCTGTTCGCAAAACTGAATATCACCCTGATAGAGTCCATCACCGAACAAGATTTTGAGGCGCTCCTCATTGATTATCTGAACAACCATAATGTCTTGCACCTTGCCACCTGCCGCGACAACGAGCCGCGTTCCACCCCGCTGGAATATTTCAACAACGGGTTGACCATTTATATTTTTTCTGAAGGCGGCGGCAAATTCGCCAACCTCAAGACAAATCCCAAGGTCTGCTGCTCGATATGCGATCCCTATGATCCCATGGAAGATTTCTTTGGCGCTACCGGGGTGCAGATCTGGGGACAGGCGTCGGTTTTCAAAAAGAATGACGACCTGCAACGCTTTCAGCATATCTATCAGTTCAGCCGCAATGCCGCGGCATTAAAAAAGCATGGCCTTGAACAAATGGCAACTGCGGTTAATTTTAACATCATCACCATTGAACCGACTCGTATTCGCTATCTTGACATGCGCCGGGGATTCAGAAATGTGACCTGGGAAAAAGAGCGGTAGCCGGCCGCGCCGCAACCATGGTCATGGCGCAAAACGCACAGTGCGGTGCCGCGTTATCGGCCGGGATTTTTTGTTCGCTGCTGTGTTTCGTTTTCCTAGTAAGGTCGTGCCATCTATTAAAGAGGGGAGGTGCGCGATGAGCAAAACACCAGATAAACTTCTCAATGAAGAACTTGAACTGCTCACCAATGAAGTTATGAATCTGAAGCTCAACTGCCGCACTGAAATTGACCTGCTGAAACTGGAGATTGAAACGCTGAAACGGCTGTTAAGCAGCGTGGTTCCTGATTTTCCGGAACGCTTCCACACGATAAAAGAAACCGTCATCCGCGAAGTTATTCCAGAGTAAACCGCTGCCCCGGGTGGGGCGAACCAAGTCCGGTACGGGGGCATCACGGCAGCCAGATATGCGCCGGAAAGGAGGGCGATCAACCGATGGCAACCATGATTCAGCAACCGGTTCCTGCACCTGTTATGCCGCTCATGAAAAAACAGGGCGTTGTCATCAAACAGTTCAAATCAGTTGCGGCGTTTGAAAAACTGCTTTTTAAATTCTTGAAACGAAATAATGTGCTGCACCTGAGCACGGGCCGCAACAATGTGGTGCGCTCCACCCCGCTGGAATACCGGCTGGTGGACCGCTGTTTTTATATTCTCTCCGAAGGCGGCGGCAAATTCGCCAACCTGGCGGCGAACAAGAAGGTCTGTTTTTCCATCGCCGAACCATACCATCCCCGCGAAGATTTCTGGAGTTACAAGGGGGTGCAGGTCTGGGGCACTGCCACGGTTTACAGCAGCAAAGAACAGCCGCGTCAATTTGCTGCTGCCCTGAAAAAGATGCGTATTTTCGACTCCCTCAAATCGCTGGGCATCACAGAGCTGTCGCCTGCATTCAATTACCGAATTATCGCAATCACGCCGGACATCATCAAGTATGTGAACCCGCGGGAAGGCGTGTTTCGGGTTACCTGGAAGCGGCGCGGGTAAATGTTGCTCAATCAGGAAACGATAGTCAGGTGAAACGCGTAGCTTTCTTTCTTGTCGCCGTGGCGGCAGTGGGTTGCGTTGTGTGGCTCAGCGGCTGCCCGTTTAAAACCCTGCCGGAAAGAACGGTGTGGCAGTTTTATGCCGCCCGCGATGTTGATTCTTCACCCGCCGTGATTGACGGTCGGGTCTATGTGGGCAGCGACAATAAAAAACTGCTCTGCCTTGATGCAAAAACCGGAAACAAAATCTGGGAATTCACCGCCGGCGCAGTCATTCGCTCCTCGCCGGCAGTGGTTGCTGACCGTCTCTATGTCGGATGCCACGACAAAAAAATCTACTGCCTCAATGCGTTGTCCGGGGAACGGGTATGGGATTTTGCAACCAACGGCACCGTTATCTCTTCGCCGGCAGTCGGAAACAACCGGGTCTATATCGGAAGCTATGATAAGAGCATCTACTGCTTGAATGCGGCAACCGGTGAGAAAATATGGCAATTTAAAACCGGCGGCTTTGTTGCCAGCACGCCGGCCCTTGCCCAGAATAAGGTATATGTGGGAAGCTTTGATCGCACCATGTATTGCCTGCAGGCAGAAACCGGGGAAAAGGTATGGGAATTCGCCACCGGCAGCGCCATTGCGTCTTCCCCCGCGGTTTCCGGGTCGTCTGTCTATTTTGGCGGACTGGACAACAAAATCTACTGTCTGGATGCCCAAACCGGCGCAAAAGTATGGGAGTATGATACCGGCGAACGCGTATGGGCATCGCCGGCTGTGTATGGTAATGCCGTGTATGTCGGCAGCCGCGATTATGTCATGTATTGCCTTGATGCGCTGACCGGTAAAAAAATCTGGGACTTTACCACCGGGTATTACATTGTCGGCTCGCCCGCTGTCACCGGCGCGTATCTCTACGTTGGGAGCTGGGACAATAAGCTCTATTGCCTTGACGCAAAAACCGGCACCAAATTGTGGGATGTCAGCCTGCTCGGCTCCAAATCATCGCCTGCCGTCTGCAACGGGTACCTGTATGTCGGCGGCGATGATAACAAACTGCACTGTTTCAAGGCGGCAGAGGGGGATACCGGCTGCTGGCCCATGTTCAAATTCAATTGCGCGCGCACGAACGCGGCTACTGCCAATTAAATTCTGGTTTGACAGGCAAAATCAAAGTTTGTATAGTTACCGCCTGCTCCACAGGTTATTGTTCGGGCTATTGCCTGGGTGGCGGAATTGGCAGACGCAAGGGACTTAAAATCCCTCGGGGCTTTGCTCTGTACGAGTTCGATTCTCGTCCCAGGCACCAATAAAAAGGGCTTGCGGCGCTTCATGCTGCAAGCCCTTTTTTTCCATGCTTACCTTCCTGTTGTGTCCCTATTTTATCCTTTTTCAAATGTCCCTGGACGAAGTGAATGAATGTTATAAGATTGAAGCCCCTGAGTCAAAGCCAAACTCAGAGTAAGACATAAAAAAAGTCTTCAAAAACTAAAAATCTTTGCAAACATTCCCGTTGACCGCTTCCTGCCACGAGGCTATAATGCTGATCAACAAATTGCAAGGGGGAGTTTGTATGTTACGGGAACACGAGAAAAATAATCTGCTAATAAAGTGAACCTCTGCTGGTCTACGTGTGTGTGGGCTGTGGGGGTTTTTTTGTTTTAAAAATTGAGAGGGAGGGTAATATGAAAAAGCTAATAATGTTATGTTTGCTATCTATCTTACTTTTACAAAAGCCTGCTTTCAGTGAGTTTAATTTTATTGATAACGGCAACGGAACGGTAACAGATACGAGAACAGGTCTCGTCTGGCTTAAGAACGCAAATCCCTGTGATAGAAAGAACTGGTATGAAGCCTTGGCATACTGTAGCAGTCTGGCAAGTGGAACTGCTGGATTAACTGACGGTTCTGTTGCTGGACAATGGCGTCTTCCGAGTAAAGAGGAAATGGAAGCACTTGGAACAGACCCGCCTGCGACTTGGGAATGGGAACATTGCCCTGTACCTTGGACTATGCCAGGCGTACCTTTTACAAATGTACAGTCCTTCTTCTACTGGTCAAGCTCGACTGCTCCCGACCGTACCGAATATGCCCGACCCTTCGTTATGAACACAGGATACTTGGGCTATGACCTTAAGGAGAGTTGCTACTACTACGTTTGGCCTGTTCGAGAAACATTAACTACGACAACTACCACTTCGATTTCCATTAATAATGCTGAAGTTGTATTCTATGCGAATTTCAATAGTGGCGTCCCACCACAGTTTTCTGGTGTGACAACTATAGAATCCGTTCAAGGATTTAACGGGTTAGGCACAGGTACTAATGTTTTTGATGGTAATTTTTTAAGAAATCAAACTTCATATCCTGCTTCAAAAACAGTTTTAACACTTACTGGACTTCCCCCGCACACAAGCATCGATTTAAATTTTCTCTTAGCAATTTTAGAGTCTTGGGATGGCCTTGGACCTCCTGAAAACCCTGACGGTCCTGATTATTTCAATGTTGTGATTGACGGAACACTTGTTTTTTCAGAAACATTTGATTTTAGGACATTAGATTGGATGACTTACAAACCTCCCGCAGGAGTCCTGTTAGCATTGTTTCAAACTCTTTATGGCAACCCAGATTGGCCAGATGGTGCATACAACATGGGATTAGACCCAAAATTTCATAATATTCCACACACTTCAAGTTCCTTAGTTGTAGAGTGGTTTGCGAGTGGGGGCGGTTGGCAAGGCGGGTATGATGAATCATGGGCTATAGACAATGTTGAAGTCATTGTACATAATACATATCCACTCGTCGCTATTGCTGGCGGAGACCAGGTTGTTTTTGATGCAGTACATCTTGATGGCAGTGGCTCATACGATACCGATGGTGAAATTACATCCTATCATTGGGACTTGATTCACAGAGAAAACTCAGCGAATAACAGGACTGCCTCAGGTGTAAATCCGACCATTACTGATTTGGCAAAAGGATTTTATGACGTAACCTTAACAGTAACAGATAATACTGGATACACTGGGCAAGATACTATGTTACTTGCTGCAGCTGGCCCCTGCGAATTACCAACAACTACCACTACTGCTACCCCCACGAATATAGAGCTTTCAGTTTTAGACGCTCTACATTCTAATGAAAAAGTATTGCTCCGATGGAGAACAGAATCTGAACCTGACAACGCCGGCTTTAACATCTGGCGGGCTGAAGGGTTTCAGAAGCTAAATGAAGCGCTGATCCCGGCCATGGGCTCGCCTATTGATGGCGCAGCATACAACTTTGTGGATGAGTGGGTATTGAACGGCAAGCGTTACTTTTACCTGCTGGAAGATATAGACATCAATGGCATCAGCACATTTCATGGGCCGGTAAAGGCAGTGCCGAGGTGGTGGCTGGGGGTGGGGTGGTAGTAAATATGGTATTAATGGAAAATGAAAAAATTAATATGACCCTATTAATTATATTTATTCTTAACTGCCCTTCACGGTGCAGCAGAAAAAATCTTTGGCTAAAAGCTCACGGCTGCATTCGGCAAGCTATTTTTTCTTGTCTCTGGAGTAAAATAAATCCATCTCTATACTATTCAATAATAACGAATCAAGAAAAATTAGCCTACTTATTGACCGGATGTGACAAATACCTTTGCTAAAAATGACAATGGGTATTCTATCGTCATTCGTTGTTACCCATGCTTTTGCATGCAGACCGGCGGTAAATCAGTCTGCCACTTCGCCAGATTAAACAAAGTTTAACCACAAAGAAAGGAGGTCAAAAAAAGAAAAAACATTTCATCATCATATGCATCAGCTCTTTTAACCTATGAATGCATAATTAACAAGAAAGGGGGAACTATGCTCAATACCAATGCAAAATACGTATTCGTCTTTATTATGTGCCTGCTTTTGTTTTCTGGCTGTGCCACAACCGGCAATTCGCCGCACATGGGGTTCAAAGGCATAGAATGGCAAACGACCATGAACCGGGATGATTATGTCATCCTCAATACCGTTGAGGGGTATTCTGAAACAACATCTATCTTATTCGGCTTCTTGCAAATTATTGACGGCAGTAAGATACGGCTGTTTTGGATAATTCCGTTCTATGAGGAAAAATCTGCACGCGTCCCGGGCATCTTTGGCAGCGGTCTTTTTGCCACGACCGAATCCCGCGCCTATTATGACGCCCTTACCAAAAGCCCCGAGGCAGATGTCATTCTGTGCAAGTCGGTGAAAAAAACGTTTCAGGGCGTGCCTCTGTTGCTCAACATACGATCCGTCACCTACACGGGTAAGGCAATAAAAATTAAAGCTGAAAAGTGATGCCCCCAGCGCACTGTGCGGGCATCCCCGGTAATTCTGAGGTGATAGTTCACGCCGTGCCGATTCAGCCCCGTCTATCCTCCATGTGTTTGGGACGGGGCTATCACGGCACGTAGCAGTAGAAACAGGATGGCAGAGGGGTGAGAGGTAGTTGTAGATTTCTCCCGGCAGAGTATGAGTGGCGCCGGCACTTGGTATGATAACGCCATTATAGCGATGTTCTTTCATACCTTGAAGACGAAGCTGGCATATTGAAAGCGGTATGAAACAGGCGGCGAAGCCTACACCAGTATTTTTAAGTTAAGTACGTTGAAGTATTTTACAATCGTCAACGCAGGCATTTATCACTTAACTACAAATCGCTAGTCGATTTTAAGTGGCCGGTTGAAGTAGCTTAACCGAGGGTCTACTTTTTTGGAGGAAGATCAATGAGGTCTTTTACGCCGAGGAGTTGAAGAAAAAGGGCTACGAGGTGCGCTTTGCTGAGGATAAAATCAAAGGGAATATCATGATTATTTAAATTGACTTCTTTGGCAACGAGAAGCGGGAAATAGAGACGCTGGTAGGCTTTATCGGAAAAAGGAAGGGGTAAATATGGGGGAAACAAGAATCAACCTGAAGCATCTCCTTGAAGACATAAGAGATGCCTATCCTTTTATTCAAGAAGAAGCGATTATTACTGAATTGATCGCGAATGCCCTTGACTCAGGTGCTTCCCAAATACATTTCTCTACCAATAATATCAATCATGCTTTAAGCATTATTGATAACGGAAAGGGAATGAGTGCGAAGGAATTTGAAGAATACCATGATATTGCTGCAACAACAAAGGTAAGAGGGAAAGGAATCGGTTTTGCCGGTGTTGGCGTTAAGTTGGCGTTACTCATTGCAAAAAAGGTTATAACGGAAACAAGAAGCAAAAATTTTCATGCCGCTACAAGCTGGCATTTAGAGAACCCACAAAAAGCGCCATGGGAATATATTGAACAACCCCCGGGGTTAGTCGAGACACCGAACGGAACCGCAGTCTCTATTATTCTGCCATCTAACTCATCATTGCTCGATACTTCCTTTTTAGAAAACGTAATACAAAAACACTTTTATCCTATTCTGGATCAGGAGTTTATGGAGAAAATCCTGAAGTATATTTACGAAGATAACGTCGTATTTTTTGTGAATGATAAAAGAATAAAATTACCCGAAACAGAAGGCGTTGATAAAGACAAACTTTTTTTGGTGCAGGTTGGTAGAAAAAGTAAACCAGTGGGAATAGGATTTATTCGAAAAAGCAAGGAAACCTTACCAGAAGAAGAAAGAGGGATTGCTATTGCCACATACGGGAAAGTTATTAAACGCGGCTGGGATTGGGTTGGGGTTATGCCCCGAAATCCTGCGCAAATTACCGGCATAATAGAGATCCCCCAGCTTTCTGAAATCTTAACCACTAACAAGGCGGATTTTTTGAAAGATGCTGCAAGCCTGCAAAAATATTATCGTTTCCGTAAGGCGGCTCAAGAAGGGATGGAGCCGATTCTAAAAGAACTTGGTGAAATTATTGGATCACGTGAAAGACCGGAAAAGGATCTTCGACCTTTAGAAAAAGAAATTGAACGGGTTCTCGAGAATATGCTTAACAACTTTCCCGAATTAAGTCCACTATTAGGGCGTAGGCGGAAAGCAGAGCCCGTTACCGGAATCATTTCCGATCCTGAATCGTCAGAAATAGGAGTGCTTACCCAAGGCGTTGATATAATGACTGGCACACAAGGCGGGAGTGGCGAAGGAGCAGGTATTGAAAATAGTGCTGGTGAGTTGCCAGGAGAACGAATCGAACCCAGTCTTGAAAAAAAAGAAACTGGGAAGGAATACGAGGGGCATCGTAAGCGTCCGGGACTGATGCTGGGATTTGAAGATAATGAGGACAGAAAAGAATTAGGATGGCTTTCGGAAAGCACTGTATGGATAAATAAAGGGCATCCGGCCTATAAAAGGGTTATGAACAACGAAGGTGAAAATTGATCTTCCCCCCGAAAAGTAGACAACAAGTTAAGCTACTTCAGCCAGCCGTTCAAAGTCAACCGGCGATTTGTAGTTGAGAGCAGAATGC
>FWPV01001644.1_pt1 | contig 60618 bp, 67 predicted proteins | sample 2228371 | NCBI WGS metagenome assembly FWPV01 (sample SAMEA103939776, study PRJEB20133) | metagenome
CCTTGAGTTTCCAGTTTTGGCAAACCCGATTCTCTCGGATTCACCGGGAAACCGCCGCCTTCAACCTTCAACTATGGATGGGACACCCCCTCGTACACCAGATTTGACAATAGCTCCCGCTGCGTTTCCGGCATGCTGAACTTCTTCACCCATTGATACAGGCTGTGCTGGGATATACCCAGCCGTTCTGCCACGTCCGCGACCGGGTAGCCCCGGTCGGTCACCTGCTTGACCACCTCGATCTTGAATTCTTCCGTGTAACGCTTGCCGCTCATGACGACGCCTCCTTCGTTGCCTCAAGTTTAAGGCTTAAAGGTGTCTACTGAAGCCGGGGCGATTCACTGGCGCGACGGGCGGGCGTAAAAAAGCCCGAAACGGGTTCGGGCTTTTGGAATTGGTGGCCAAGGGCGGAATCGAACCACCGACACAAGGATTTTCAGTCCTCTGCTCTACCAACTGAGCTACTTGGCCAGAAACTGGTACTCCTGCAATCGCGGCCTCAAGGATTTTGGCTCCGACTAACCTGAAGGTTAGTCTGTGCCGTAACAAGCTGCTGCGCAGCGTGTTATCAGTCCTCTGCTCTACCGACCGGGCTCATTGTCCCTGGGCGCGCCAGTACAGCTTTGCGAAAGGGCGCAATTAAACCCGGAAAGCGCTGCTCCGTCAAGCCTAGGTGTTGATTTTTCTTCGGAAAATCACGTCCCACACGCCGTGTCCCAGGCGCAGGCCGCGTTGCTCGAAACGGGTGAGGGGACGATACTCCGGGCGCGGTGCGAAGCCGTCGCCAGTGTTTTCCAGCATCGGTTCGGCGGCGAGCACGGCGAGGATCTGCTGGGCGTAATCCTCCCAATCCGTAGCGACATGCACGTAGCCCCCGGGGATGAGGCGACTGGCCAGCAGGTGGGCGAAGCCGGATTGGATCAGCCGCCGTTTGTGATGGCGTTTTTTTGGCCACGGGTCGGGAAAGAAGATGTGTACCCCTGCAAGGCTTGCCGGCGGGATCATGTGGGAGAGCACCTCTACCGCGTCGTGTTGCACGATGCGCACGTTGCTGAGACCCCGGGCCTCGATCTGCTTAAGGAGGCTGCCCACACCGGGGGTATGCACTTCGATGCCAATGAAGTCCGCTTCCGGCCGGGAGGCGGCGATCTGCGCCATGCCCTCGCCCATGCCGAAGCCGATTTCCACCACGCGGGGCGCATGTCGGCCGAATACCTGATCGAGATCGAGGGGCGCGCTTTGGTAGGGCAGGCCGTAGCGGGGCAGCAGCGTGTCATAGGCGCGGCGCTGCGCGTCGGACACGCGCCCCTGGCGCAGGACATAGCTGCGAATGGGCCGGTAGGATTTGCTTGCCTCGGCGGACATCGTTGGCTGGCTGCGAAATAGTTGAATTATATCGGTAAAAGCCCATCGGCCAGGGCCTGTGGCGTGGCGCGTCAGCAGTGCTTAAGCTCGCCAGTTGCCTGACGATAAAGGTCGATAGGCCACAAAGAGACTCGCAATGCCGCTTACGCTGTTTCAAACCCGTGAAGAACGCCGCATCAGCATAAGCAGCGGTTTGATCCTGGTCCTGCTTGTCGCGGCAGCAGGCGCCTTGGTCTATGGCCTCATGCGCCACGAAACCGAGCGGATGATCAGTCGTACCTTGGAGGTTTCGCTGCAGGCCCAAGTGGGTGTGGTGGAACGGGAGTTGCGTGCCCATGCCGCGAGTGTCGCGCTGGTTGCAACGCGCCCTTTTCTGCAGGAGCAGCTCTTGCGCCTGAACAACGATTCCCGAGATACGGCGGCACGGGCGGCCCTGGGACGGGGCATGCGCTCTTTCTACGGTACCGGCTTTAGCGCGCTCATGCTGCTCGATGCCCAGGGGCGCATCATCGCCCACTTCGGGGAGGAGATCGGCATGGCCGAGCTTAGCGTGCCGGTGGAGCTGAGTTATCCCTCACGCCTGGAATGGCGCAGCGGCTTCGTGGTCGTCACCGAGGTGGGTGTGTTTCGAGATGGCATGCGACTGGGCACGGTCATCGGTTCGCGCCGCCTGCCCGAGCTTCTGCGTCAGCTCGCCAGGTTCAACACCCTTGGCGAAACCGGTGAGATTGCCCTGTGCGGGCCCGTGGACGCGCAATCCATGCAGTGCTTCCCCACCCGCCACCGTCCCGCCGTGATGCCCCGTCTGCCCCGTATGATGCAGGGCGAGCCCTTGCCCATGGACCGTGCGCTCGCGGGGGAGCGTGGTTTCACGTTGGCAAAGGATTACCGCGGGCAACAGGTCGGCGCCGCCTACGCGCCGGTGGCCAACCTTGGGCTCGGCATGGTGCTCAAACTGGATGCCGATGAACTGTTTCGTCCGGTGCACGAGCAGGCATGGTATGTCGTGCCGGCGTTGTTGCTGCTCGTCTTGCTCGGCGGTTTCCTGTTGCGTTGGCAGGTCATGCCGCTGATCCGCCGCGTGGTGGCTTCACAGCAGGAAGCTCTGGACGCCAACCGCAAGCTGCAAAAGAGCGAGGCGCGCACCCGTGCGGTGCTCGACAACGTGGCTGAAGGCATCGTCTCGATCAAGCCCGACGGCACCATCCAGACCTTCAACCCGGCGGCGGAGCGGATGTTCGGCTACCGTGCCGAGGAAGTCATCGGGCAAAACGTGGGTTTGCTGATGCCGGAGCCCTATCGCAGCGAGCATCCCCGCTACCTCGCGCGCTACCTCGCCAGCGGGCGCTCGCCCTTCGTGGGCAGCAGCCGCGAGCTGGCCGGCCAGCGCAAGGATGGCAGCATCTTTCCCCTGGATCTGCGCCTAGGCCAGGTGGAAATGGAAGGCGAACGTCTGCTGATCGGCGCCATCCGCGACATCTCCGAGCGCAAGGAGGCAGAAGCGCGGGTGATCCAGCTCGCCAATCATGACGGCCTCACCGAGCTGCCCAACCGCACCCTGCTGCTGGACCGGGGCCGTCAGGCGCTCACTCGGGCGGCGCGTGAACAGACGCGGGTCGGGGTGATGTTCCTCGATCTCGATCACTTCAAGACCATCAACGATTCCCTCGGCCACTTCGTCGGTGACCGCCTGCTGCAGACGGTCGCCGCACGCATCCGGACCTGCCTGCGCGAGGAAGATACCGTGGCGCGCCAGGGCGGCGACGAATTCATCGTCGTGACGCCGGCAGTGAAGCGCTTCGAGGATCTGGGGATCGTCGCGCAGAAACTGCTCAACGCCCTCTCGGCGCCCTACAACATCGAGGGCGCCGAGCTGCACACCTCCTGCAGCATCGGCGTCTCCGTGTATCCCGAAGACGGGCAGGACATGGAGACGCTGATGCGCAACGCGGACATCGCGATGTATTACGCCAAGGCGACGGGACGCAACAACTTTCAGTTCTTCACGCCGCAGATGAACAAGACCGCGAGCGAACGCCTGCAGCTGGAAACCCGGCTGCGCCAGGCGTTGCAGCGCGGTGAATTCGAATTGCATTACCAGCCCATCGTCAGCCTCGCGAGCGGGATCATGACTTCGGCCGAGGCGCTGCTGCGCTGGAACACGGATGGCGGCCCCGTGGGACCGGCACGCTTCATCCCGATCGCGGAGGAGACCGGCCTCATCCTGCCGATCGGGGAGTGGGTCCTGCGCACCGCCTGCCGTGCCGGCCATGCGTGGCAGGCGTGCCACCCGAGCATTCCACGGGTGATCGTCAACCTGTCGGCGCGCCAGTTCGCGCAGAAAAACCTGGGTGCGATCATCGGCCGCATCCTCCAGGAAACGGCATTTCCCGCCGAGCGCTTCGGCATCGAGATCACCGAATCGCTGCTGATGGATCGCCCGGACGATGCCATCCGGACCTTGACCCTGCTTGCCGACATGGGGGTGCAGATTTCGGTCGACGATTTCGGCACCGGGTATTCCAGCCTGAGCTACCTCAAGCGTTTTCCGCTCGACAAGCTCAAGATCGACCGTAGCTTCGTGCGCGACATCGTGGACGACGCCGACGACGCGGCAATCGTCGACGGCATCATCGCGCTCGCCCATCGCCTGGGGATCCGCGTCGTGGCGGAAGGGGTGGAAAGCGAAATGCAGCTGCAGTTCCTGCGCGAGCGCGGTTGCGATGAATGCCAGGGCTATTACTTCAGCCGCCCGGTGCCTGGCGATGACATGCTCAAGGCTGTCGGCCGACCTCTCCCCGGCGCCGTCGCGGCAGGTTGACCGGCGCGCCCTGCGCCGGGACAATCCCCGCCCATGACCCTCACCGAGCGTCTCACCCTGTATGAAAAGCTGATGCGGCTGGACAAGCCCATCGGCATCCTGCTGTTGTTGTGGCCCACCCTGTGGGGGCTTTGGATCTCCGCCGCTGGCAAGCCGCATTGGATGATCCTGTGGATCTTCGTCATGGGCACGGTGCTGATGCGTTCCGCCGGCTGTGTGATCAACGATGTGGCCGACCGCGACTTCGACCCACACGTGGCGCGCACCAAGGATCGTCCCCTCGCGGCCGGGCGCATCAGCAAGGAGGAGGCGCTGGTCTTGGCCGGCGCGCTTGCACTCATTGCCTTCGTGCTGATCCTGCCGCTCAACCGGCTCACCATCGGTCTGTCCTTCGTCGCATTGTTTCTTGCCGCCACCTATCCCTTCACCAAGCGCTTTCTGGCAGTTCCACAGGCTTACCTCGGCATTGCCTTCGGCTTTGGCATCCCCATGGCGTTCGCCGCGCAGACGGGTGGCGTGCCGACGCTCGCCTGGGTGCTGCTGGCCGCGAACGTGTTCTGGGCCATTGCCTATGACACCGAGTACGCCATGGTGGACCGGGAGGACGATCGCAAGATCGGCATCAAGACCTCGGCCATCACTTTTGGGCGTTTCGACGTCGCGGCGGTCATGCTCTGCTACGGCCTGATGCTCGCTATCCTCGCCTACGTGGGGCTCGCGCTGGGACGGGGGATGTTCTATTTTGCGGGGCTCGCGGTTGCGGCGGCCCTGATGGGCTATCACTATCAGCTGATTCGGCAGCGCGATCCCGTCCGATGCTTCAAGGCCTTCCTGCACAACAACTGGGTCGGCGCCGCGATCTTCGCCGGCATCGCCCTCGACTACGCCCTGGCGCGCCCCTGAACGGGGCGCGCTCCGGGTGTTGACAACGGTCGGACCGCGGGCTGCTGCGGAACCGGAAGCGAGCATGGCGTACAAACGCAAGGCACACGTGCTGTTCGTCGCCAGCGGCGATGTCAGCCGGCCCCTGCTGGCCGTGGCGGCGGCCCATGACGTGGCAGCGGACTGGATCGAGGCGCGCGCGGTCTGCCTGACCCCTCAGGCCATGCCCGAGTGGCTCCCTAGGGCGCTGGCGGAGCGGATGGCGGCCGGCGCGCCGCTGCCACAGGATCTCGACGCCGGCCTGCTGGCCTGGGCCGATCTGCTGGTGAGCCTGGATGAGGCGGCACAGGCCGCCTGTGTGGCCAGAGCGCCGCAGGTGCCCCATCGGCACTATCCCTTGGCGGTGCCCGCGGATTGCGCGGGGCTGCGGGAGCTGGGCGCGGGGCTGCGGGAGCGCATCGCCGGCATGGCGGGCGGGATGCGCATGCTGGCCCGGTCCGGGTGACGCCTTCGTCGCGGGCCTGACGCGCCGGTTCGGTCGGCGGAGCTAAAGTTTTGTGAAAAGAGGCCGTAAATCAATCCGTTGGCAATGTGGCCCGGGACCAGATGGTCCGGCATGCCTGTTGCTTGTCAGCAAACCCATACCACGATTTCGTATCGAGGGCAGCTCAACCATGCGCAAATCCCTGCTCGGCGCCATCGCCGCCGCTCTGTTCGCCGTCATCCCGGTTCATGCCAAAGAGGCGCTCGTGTTCAGCGTCAACCTGGGCGACAGCGAGGCAATGAACCATTACGACACCAGCCAGACCTATCAGGCGTTGACCACCTATCTGTCCAATGCCACCGGCATTCCGATCAAACTGGTGGTGGGACAGAACGCCACCACCGAACTGCAGCGCACCCGGACCGGGTTCTACAGCATCGTGCTCGGGCCGGCGCACATCGTCGGCAGCGCGATCCGCTATGGCTACGAACCGGTGGCCAAAGTGCCGGGTACGACCAAGACGGTATTCGTCGCATCCAGGTCGGCAAACATCGCCCGTTTGGATCAGGCACGGGGCAAGCGCCTTGGACTCCCCTCCCAGGACTCCCTGGCGACCTACCTGGCGCAAGGGGAACTCAACGCGGCTGGTATTCAGCCCAAGGCCTTCTTCCGGCAGGTGACCCACGCGCGTTATCAGGATTCGGCGCTGTTCGCCCTCAACATCGGTCAGACCGACATGGTGGCGGTGGACGAAGGCGTGGCGAAGAAGTGGCTGGCGAGCAATGCCGGGGTGATCGTCGCCGAAAGCCAACCGGTGCCGGGTCTGAGCATTGCCATCAACAGCAAGATTCCCAAGGCGCAGCAGGACAAGATTCGCGCCGCATTGCTCAATCCGCGGCCCGGCGCCCAGAACGCGGTGCTGGCCCAGTTGCGCATTGCTGGTTTCGAGCCCGCCCGCCGCGAGGAGTATCAGTACGTTTCCACCCTCGGTTACTTCACGCCCAAGTTGCTGCCGGGCGCCACCGTCGTCACTGCCCAGGAAGCGAAGGCGCTGATGGAGAAGGGGGCGTTAATGGTGGATACCCGGGTCGAGAACGAATTCAAGGAAGGCCACATTCCTGGTGCGGTGAACATTCCTTACAAGGAGAAGAGCGCGAAGGAAGTCGCCTTCGACGCCAAGCTGGACAGCTGGGACATGAGCAAGCTGCCCGCGGACAAGAACGCCCCCATCATCCTGCAGTGCAACGGCGCCGAGTGCTGGAAGAGTTACAAGAGCTCCAAGCTCGCGCTCGATGACAAGCGCACCAATGTTTACTGGTTCCGTGGCGGCCTGCCGGAATGGAAGGAGGCTGGCCTGCCGGTCGTGCGCAACTGAGCTCTAGTTTGCCAGCCCCTGCTGCGCCAGGAAGCGATGCAGCACTTCCAGGCGCACCAGGGTGTCGTTCATTTCCAGCATGTTCTGCTTGGCACTGGCCTTGAGCGGAAGCATTTCCGCAAGGCGGTAGCTCACCCACACGCCGTCCTCGTAATCCAGCGGCGGTGCGAATCGGCTGCTGCCGGCGCGCGCGACCATCTGCTTGAGCAGCGCGCTACAGGCCGCATGCTGGCTGGGCAGGGGGAGCGGTGCCTCGAGCGGCAGCCGCACCACCTCGCCGGTCAGCAGGCCGTCCGCTTCGGCGGCATAGTTGAGGATCGCGAAGCGCTGCAATCCCAGCGCGCGTAGCTGGAGCGTGTCCAGCTGCGCCATGTCCCACTGCGCCACCCGCGCCAGCGTGCCCACTTCGTGGGGCACCGGGGCCGCGCCCGGTGCCTGGCCCTCGCGGATCAAGCACACCCCGAAGGGCGTGTCATCCCTCAGACAACGCTTGGCCATGTCCATGTAGCGCCTCTCGAAGACCCTGAGCGAGAGCACACCGCCGGGAAACAGCACGGTGTTGAGGGGAAACAGCGGCACCTTGAATGGCCGCAGCGCGGCGTCACGCGAAAGCAGTTCAGCGAGCCGGGCTTTCCATTTTTTCGGTAGCATCATGTCCCGCCGGGTTCGCCCCATCGTGGCAGCAGTCCATGGGACACAGCCAGCCGGTCGAGAATGCGCGCCACGACGAAATCGACGAGATCCTGCACGGTCTGGGGATGGTGATAAAAGCCGGGGTTGGCAGGGAGGATAACGACACCGAGGCGGGCGAGCTTGAGCATGTTTTCCAGGTGGATCGCCGAGAACGGCGTTTCCCGTGGCACCAGGATCAGGGTGCGGCCTTCCTTGATGACCACGTCGGCGGCGCGCTCGATCAAATGCTCCGACAGGCCCGAGGCAATGGCGGCCAGCGTGCCCATGGTGCAGGGACAGACCACCATCGCGTCCGGTGGGTTGGAGCCCGAGGCGATGGGCGCGAACCATTCGTCGCGGCCGAACACCGTGAGCTGCCCCGGCGCGGCATCGAAGCGCGCGCTCAGCACGGCCTGCATGTCCTGGGGACGCGTGGGCAGGGCGAAGTCAAGCTCCTGCCGGGCAACCACCGCCGCAACTTGGGAGGCCAGCACATACACGCGACAGCCGGCCTTCACCAGGCACTCGAGCAGGCGCATGGCATAGGGCATGCCGGAAGCGCCGGTGAGGGCGACGGTGACGGTTTTCTCAGCGGCCACCGCTTGAACTCACGCTGGGCGTGGCGGGGGGTGCCGGCGGCTGCGGGGCGGGACCCCCGGCCGCGGCAGGTGCCGTCTGAACCGCCCCCGCGTCCCGCTGGGCGAAGGCGCACAGGGTGCGCTCGAACACGTCGCCCACCGTATCCGGAATGATGGCGCTGGCATGTTGTTCCGGTTCCGCGACGTATTCGATGGCCTTCCCCTGGGCGTCGTAATAGAGATAAGCGAGCAGGCGCAGCGTGTGCTCGGTACAGTGGATCTGCTCACGCAAGAGACCGGAAGCGGCTGCCTGCCCTTTCACCGGCTGCGGCATCTTGAACACCACCTTCTTCCAGTAGTTCACCTCGGGGCCGTTCACCACCAGCTTGCTGCGGTCATAGTAGTAGCGGTCCTCGGTGTTCGGGACGGGAACGGCCACCCAGTCGGCGGCGCGCGCGACCGGCAGTGCGGCGATGAGGAGCAGCCAACCCGATCGCTTCATGCCGGACACGCGGCCGGCAGCGGGGCCTGCCGCAGCAGATGGCTGGCGATCAGGCCGTTCACGATGCCGAACGTCAGGGCCGAGGCCAAAAAGATCGGCGCAAGCATGGCCAGGCCGATGTGGGGAATGAGCCATCCATAGACCACGGCGAGCTGCGCCGCGATGTGCGCAAATGCGGCCAGCACGCTGTGGCTGACCGGACCGAACCAGCGCGGCGGCAGATGCAGGGCGACCGCGAGCAGGGCCAGGCTCGCCGCTGCCCCGGCGGCGCTCAGCACGAAGCCGGGGGTGAGGAAGCTGCCCATCAGGAGGCTTCCCGCGATGACCCGCAGCAGCGTGACCCACGCCGCAGCGCGCCAGCCAAATCGCGCCAGCACCACGAGGGTGACGATGTTGGCCAGCCCGGGTTTGACCCCGGGCAGCGGGCTGGGCAGGGCCGCTTCCGCCAGGCTCAGTCCGATGGCGACCGCCGACAGACGGGCAATGCGCTGATCCTCGGGGGTGGCGGTGAGGTGAAGGCGCTTCATCGCATCAATAGGCCAACGAATCGAAGCGGCGGCCCTGGCCCACCAGTTCGATGCTGAGCTGGTTGGGCAGACAAATCGCCACGTCACCCGCGCGGGCAAGCCAGCCTTGGCGCACGCACAGCTGGCGCGGGCTGGGGTCCTGGCTTACCCGCGCGCGCCGCGGCTCGATCTCGATCACGCTGTCCCCCAGTGGCCCGGCGACGGTGAGGCGCTGCGGCCGGTCGAGCGGCAGATCAGCGACGATTCGGCCGGCGCTCTTGACGACCGCGCGCCGCGGCGTGTCGCCGTGCCACACCGTGACGGTGAGCCAGACGGTGGCCAGTGCCGCCAGCAGGATCAGGAGCATGTCGCCCGCGCGCAGATGGTCGAGCGGGTTCATGCGATCATGTCCCGGTGCCGTACCAGCACGGGATACTCGGACCGAAATCGTTCGGCGAGGCGTTCGGCGAAATACACCGAGCGGTGTTGCCCACCGGTGCAGCCGATCGCCACGGTGAGGTAGGCGCGGTTGTCTCGAATGAAGCTCGGCAGCCATTTCTCGACGTAATAGCGGATGTCGGCCAGCATGCTGATGGCCTCCTCCTGCGCCTCGATGAATTCGACCACGGCCGGGTCCTTGCCGGTCAACGGACGCAGCCGCGGGTCGTAGTAGGGGTTGGGCAGGCAACGCACGTCGAAGACGAAGTCGGCATCGAGCGGGATGCCGTGCTTGAAGCCGAAGGATTCGAACAGCAGCGTGATGCGCGAGCGGTCGATGCCGAGAAAGTCCTTGACCCAGCCCCGCAGGGTGTTGGGCGCGAGCCCGCTGGTATCCATGTGATGCCCCATCTCGCCCAGGCGGGCGAGCGACTCGCGCTCGGCCTCGACACATTCGGCCAGTGTGCGTTGACCGTCCGACAACGGATGACGGCGCCGGGTTTCGCTGTAGCGCTTCACCAGGGTTTCGGTATTGGCCTCCAGGAAAAGTACGCGCACGTCCACCTGCTGGTGCTTGAGTGTATTGAGGTGCTGCGGCAGCTCCGCCAGGCTGGTTCCACTGCGCACATCGATGCTGACGGCGATCATCGAATGCCCCTCGTCCTGCAGCACGTCCAGAAGCTGTGGGAGCAGCTCGGCCGGGAGGTTGTCGACGCAATAGTAGCCACTGTCCTCGAGCACGTTGAGGACGATGCTCTTGCCGGAGCCGGACAGCCCGGTCACCAGGATCAATTGCATGGCACGCACATCCGAAGGCCTTGGCGCCAGTGTACCTGAGCCGGGCGCGCACGGCATCCCCGACACGCGCCGGCAGCCAGGAAACGGCTACCCTGTCCCTTCGCTGCGCGCCTGCAGGTAGCGCTGCTGCCGCTCGATGAACTGTTGACTGCTGCTGATGCCGCGCAGCTGAAGAATGTAGGCGCGCACCGCGACTTCCACCAGTACGGCGATGTTTCGGCCGGCGGCCACCGGCAGGCGAACCTTGGGCACGCTGATGCCCAGAATGGTTTCGGTCTCCTGCCGCATCGCCAGGCGGTCGTATTCGACTTTGGTGATGTCGGCCGGTTTTTCCAGGTGCACGATGAAGCGCAGGACCTTTTTCGGTTTGACCGCGATCTCCCCGAACAACGCACGGATATTCAGGATGCCCAGTCCGCGCACCTCGATGAAATCCTGCAACATGGACGGGCAGCGCCCCTCCAGGGTGTCGGGCGAGGTTTGGTACAGCTCCACGATGTCATCGGCGATCAGACGGTGTCCGCGGGTGATCAATTCCAGGGCCAGCTCGCTTTTGCCGATCGCCGCATCGCCGGTGATCAGCACACCCAGGCCCATCACTTCCATGAACACCCCGTGCACGGTGGTGGATTCGGCGAGTATGCTGGCCAGATAGTGCGACAGGATCTGCATCAGGCTCGGACTGGGCAGCGGCGAGACGAACAGCGCGGTGTCGCTGCGGTTGGCGGCGTCGAGCAGGGGCTGCGGCACGGCCTCGTCGTTCGCCACCACCACGGCCGCGAGCTCGGTGGAATACAGGTGGTCGATCGCTTGGGACAGACCGTCATGGCTGAGGCCCTTGAGATAGTCCATTTCCGCCAGTCCGAGCACTTGCACACGGTTGGGGTGGACGAAATTGAGGTGGCCGATGAGGGCGAGGGAGGGCTTCTGCACGGTCTCGCTGGTGAGCAGCTTCTGGCCGCCACCGGCACCGGCGACCCAGTGCAGCTTGAGCTTGTGGCGCATGTCGTCGAACATGCGCTGCACCGTGATTTGCGTCATGCGCTCATCAGGCGCAGCACGGTTGCCACGTCCGGCGCCGCCAACAGTTGCTCGCGCAGGCGGCGATCGCTCAAGCGCTGGGCCAGTTCGGACAGGATCTGCAGATGCAGGTCGGTGGCCTGTTCCGGCACCAGCAGGATGAACAGCAGGCGCACCGCCTCGCCGTCAGGCGCATCGAAGGGCACCGGGTCACGGGTCCGTACGAAGGCGATCACCGCCTGTTTGAGCTGCTTGATACGTCCGTGGGGGATTGCCACCCCCTGGCCGAGGGCCGTGGAGCCGAGCTTTTCCCGCGCGCCGAGGCTCTGCGCGATGACTTTCTCCGCCAGATGGAGCGGCGCGGCCAGCCGCGTCGAGGCCGCCTCGAACAACTCGGCCTTGCCGGTGGCCGCGACATCCAGCAAGACGGTGTCGGCGCGCAGCAGGGAGGCGACCAGGCTCATGGGCGGCGCCCAGTTCAGGCCTATTCGGCGGCCTGGCGCTTGAGCGTGTCACGCCCATGCGCGCCGTTCTTTTCCTTGTGCTTGATCACCTGCCGGTCGAGCTTGTCGGCGAGCAGGTCGATGGCGGCATACATGTCCTGGTCGGTGGCTTCGGCGTGGATGTCGTGACCGCGCACATGGACATTGGCTTCCGCCTTCTGTACCAGCTTCTCTACCGACAGGATCACCTTGACGTCGATCACGTGATCGAAGTGGCGCGTGATACGCTCGAGCTTGGATCGAACGTAGTCGTGGATTGCCGGCGTGACGTCGAGATGATGTCCGGTGACGCTCAAGTTCATGGTGTACTCCTTGCTGGTTAAATGGATTTGCGCAGATTCACCGGCGGAATCTGCAGGGCTTCCCGGTACTTGGCGATGGTGCGGCGCGCCACGATGATGCCCTGCTGCGACAGCACCTCGACGATCTGGCTGTCGGACAGGGGGCGCTTCGGGTCTTCTGCCGCGATCAGTTGCTTGATCAGGGCGCGGATCGCCGTGGCGGAGCAGGCACCGCCGGTGTCGGTGGCGACGTGGCTGCCGAAGAAGTATTTCAGCTCGTAGATGCCGCGTGGGGTCAGCATGTATTTCTGTGTGGTGACGCGCGAGACGGTGGATTCGTGCAGTCCGACCGCTTCGGCGATCTCACGCAGCACCAGGGGCCGCATCGCCACCTCGCCGTGATCGAAGAAATGGCGTTGCCGGTCCACGATCGCCTGCGCCACGCGCAGGATGGTATCGAAGCGCTGCTGCACGTTCTTGATCAGCCAGCGCGCCTCCTGCAGCTGGGCTGCCAACTCCTTGCTGGAGGCGTTGCGGTTGCGGCGCAGGATGTCGGCATACACGCGGTTGACGCGTAGCTTTGGCATGGCCTCGGGATTGAGCCGCGCGGTCCAGCGTCCTTTTACCTTGCGGACCTCCACGTCGTGCACGATGTACCGTATGTCGTCGTGGCCGAAGGCAGCACCGGGGCGCGGGTTGAGGCGCACGATCAGCTGCTGGGCCTCTTTGAGCGCGGCGTCGTCGCAGCCGAGCGCCTTGCGCAGTTTGGCGAAATCCCGCCCGGCGAGCGTCTCCAGGTGCGCGGACACGATGTGCCGCGCGAGCGCGAGCCCAGGGGTGTCTTCCGGCAAATTGGCGAGTTGCAGCGCCAGGCATTCGGCGAGGGTGCGTGCGCCCACGCCGGGCGGATCCATGTTATGCACGTGCTTGAGCGCGGTCTCCAGCTCCAGCGGGTCCACCTCCAGCTCCGCGGGCAGCAGGGCTGCGAGTTCGTCGAGGGGTTGTTTGAGATAGCCATCCTCGTCGAGTGCGTCGATGAGCAGCGCCACCATGCTGCGGTCGCGCGCCGAGAGCCTGAGCAGATTGAGCTGCCAGAGAAGATGTTCCCGCAGCGTCTCGCTGCTGGCCGGCATTTGGATCGATTCGTTCTCCTCGTCCTCGCCGCGCAGGGAGGTGCCGGGCGCTTCGTCCTCCCAGCTGGGGAGGTCGGTCTCCGCCGGCGCCTCGGTGGCTTCGGCCGGCGCGTCGCCGCCGCCCTCCGCTGCCGTGGGGGCGGCAGGGAAGAGGTCGCCGCCGTATGCCGAGGCCTCGTCTGCCGCATCGCCGTGCTCGTCGTAGCGCTCGAGCAACGGATTCTCCGCCAGGATGGTTTCCAGTTCCTGATTGAGTTCGAGCGTCGACAACTGCAGCAGCCGGATCGATTGCTGCAACTGTGGCGTGAGGGTCAGCTGCTGGGAAAGCTTGAGCTGTAGGCTGTGTTTCATGGAGAGGACGGCGTGCGGCGCGGCGGGTCAGAGCCGGAAATGCTCCCCCAGATAAACCTTCCGGACGGCCTCATTATAAACAATTTCCTCGGGCTTGCCGCTGGCCAGGACGGCCCCCTCGTTGATGATGTAGGCCCGATCGCAGATCCCGAGCGTTTCCCGCACGTTGTGGTCGGTGATCAGGACGCCGATACCGCGCTCGGACAGGAAACGGATGATCTTCTGGATGTCGATCACCGCGATCGGGTCGACGCCGGCAAAGGGCTCGTCCAGCAGGATGAAGCGCGGCTGGGAGGCCAGCGCGCGGGCGATCTCGACCCGGCGGCGCTCACCCCCGGACAGACTCATGGCCGGGGCGTCGCGCAGGTGATCGATGCCCAGTTCCACCAACAGGCCGTCGAGCCTCGCGTCGATTTGCGCCGGAGGAATCGGCTGCAGCTCGAGGATCGCGCGCACGTTCTCAGCCACGGTGAGCTTGCGGAAGATCGACGCTTCCTGGGGCAGGTAGCCCAGCCCAAGCAGGGCACGGCGATGGATCGGCAAGCGGGCGAGATCCTGGCCGTCGAGCAGGATGCGACCGCCGTCCACCGGCGTGAGCCCCACCATCATGTAAAAGCTGGTGGTCTTGCCGGCGCCGTTGGGTCCGAGCAGTCCCACCACGTCGCCGCTGTGAACGCTCAGGGAGACGTCCTTCACCACCAGACGCGTCTTGTAGCGCTTGCGCAGGCCGATGGCCTCGAGGGTGCTCATGGCAGTCGTTTACGCTGCCGTTCAGTTCGGCGCGCCGACGGTTTCCGCCGGCTTGAGCCTGACATCGTCGCCGCCCGGTACGGGCGGCGGGCCGCCCCGTTTGGGTTGGATCACGGCGCGCACGCGGCCTTTGGGGTTGTATTCGCTCGCACCCTCCTTGCCGCCGATCACCCGGTAGGCCTCGGTGACGCCATCATAGGAGATGTAGTTCCCGCGCACCTCGTCCTGACCGCGCTTGACGCGGGCCTGGGTGAACATCTGTAGGCGCTCCGTGCGTGCGTCGTACTCCATGCGCTGGGCATAGGCTTCGATATACTCATCCACCCCATCGCGCTTCTGCCGGAAGCTGACCGGATTGCCGTAGGCCGTGGCCTTGGACAGGCCCTGCGCATCCTGTTCGACCACCAGCTTGTCGGCAAGGATCAAGAGGGTGCCCTGGGACAGCCGCACGCTCCCCTGGTAGGTGCTGACCTTGGTGGCGTCGTTGACCTCGACCGTATCGGCCTCCAGGTGGATAGGCTTGTCGCGGTCCGCGCGCTCGGCGCGCGCCGGGGCGAGGGCGAAAAGAAGCAGCAGGGCGAGACACACGGCGTCAGCCGCGAGGCGGTTCATAGCGCACCTTTACGCGCGATTTGAGTTTGAGGATCTGTTTGTTGCCATCCCATTCTAAGCCAACCGCGTTGATCTGGGTACGCGCATCGCGGATCAGCACCGGCTGGTCCGTGCTGGCAAGCCCTTCCTTGGGCCGCACGCGCAGGTAGCTGGTCTGGAGGGTGAGCGTCGAGGCGTTGCCGTGGGCCTCGCGCGTCAGGCGCACATCTTCGTGCAAATGCGCCTCCTCGCCGTCCTTGGACAGCAGCCCGCGCCGCGCTTCGAGCCGGATCGGCGCGCTGCCCGGGGCGAAACGCACCAGGCGCGGTTCGAGCAGGTGGGTCGATTCGTCGTCCGGGTAGTGGGTCATGCGCTCGGCAGCAAGGGTGTATTGCGGTGCGCCGCTGGGATAGCGCTGCACGGCGATGAAGCGGTCGACGATGAAATCGGCGTCGTGGCGACCGCTGCCGTCGAGCTTCGGGCTGGGGGGCTGCACCACGCGATCGAGCCAGAAGGTGAGCGCCGCGAAGCTGCCGAGAAACAGGAGCATGGCCCATGCGCCCAGGTTCTTGCTCATCGGCACGGAGTCATTTCAGATATGGCGCAAGCTGGGCGTCCAGGGTTCCCTGCGCGCGCATGATGAGTTCGCACAGCTCGCGCACCGCGCCGCGTCCGCCCGGCAGGCGTGTGACGTAGTGGGCATACTGGCGAACCAGTGCCGGCGCGCTGGGTACGGTCACCGAGAGGACTGCGCGGCGCATGACCGGCAGATCGACCACATCGTCACCGATGGCGCCTACCTGCTCGGGCCGGTAGCCCAGCTCGCCGAGCAGGCGCTCGTAGGCATGCAGTTTGTCCTCTGCGCCCTGGTAGAGGTGCTGGATGTTGAGGTTGCGTGCCCGGTGACGCATCAATTCCGAGGTGCGGCCGGTAATGATCGCCAGTTCCACGCCGCTGCGCTTCAGCATCTTGATGCCGTGCCCGTCGAGGGAATAGAAGGCCTTGACTTCCTGGCCGTCGTCTTGCAGGTAGAGCGAGCCGTCGGTGAGCACCCCGTCCACGTCCAGGACCAGCAGTTTGACCTGCGCCGCGCGCGCGAGGATTTCGTCCTCGGTGGGTGCCGTGGTGATGGGTGCGAAGGGTTCCACTTACACCACTCCGGCACGCATCAGGTCGTGCATGCTGACCGCTCCCACCAGGGCGCCGTGCTCGTCCACCACCAGCAGGGCATAGACTTTGACGTCCTGCATCAGCTTCACGGCTTCTGCCGCCAGCCGGTTGGCGGCGATGGTCTTGGGGGTGCGTGTCATGACTGCCCCGACCCGCTCGCTGCGCAGGTCTACACCCCGGTCGAGACTGCGACGCAGATCGCCATCGGTATAGACGCCGACCAGGTTGCCGGCTGCATCCATCACGGCGGTCATGCCCAGACCCTTCTGGGTCATTTCCAGCATGGCGTCCTGTACCCGCGCATCCTCGGTGACACGGGGCAGCGCCTCCCCGCTGCGCATGACGTCCGCCACGTGCACCAGCAGGCGCCTGCCCAGGGCGCCACCCGGATGCGAGCGGGCGAAATCCTCGGGCCCGAAACCGCGTGCATCCAGCAGCGCCACGGCAAGCGCATCCCCCAGCGCGAGCGCCGCGGTGGTGCTCGCGGTGGGGGCGAGGTTGAGCGGGCAGGCCTCCTTTTCCACGCTCGTGTCCAGGTGCACGTCGGCTTCGCGCGCGAGCGAGGACTGGGGGTTGCCGGTCAGGGCAATGAGCTTGGCGCCGGTGCGCTTGAGGATGGGGACGATGGTGAGGAGTTCCGGGCTCTCCCCCGAATTGGACAGGGCGATCACCACGTCGTGCTGGGTGACCATGCCCAGGTCCCCGTGGCTGGCTTCGGCGGGGTGCACGAAGAACGCCGGGGTGCCGGTGCTCGCCAGGGTGGAGGCGATCTTGCGTGCGATGTGGCCGGATTTGCCCATGCCACTCACCACCACGCGTCCACGGCACTGCAATACGATCTCCAGCGCAGCGACGAAGCCGGCGTCGATGCGCTCGATCAGGGCCCGCACCGCGGCGGCTTCGATCGTCAGGACCTCCCGCGCCAGGGCGATCCAGCGCTGCGCGGCTGACGCGTCGAGGGAAGCGGGTTCATTCATGGCCGGCAAGTATAGCAGTTCGTCCCATGCGCCCGCGCGTTGGCAGGCGCACCGCGATGCCCCATACTGCCGACTTCACATCCCCGATCCATGCACGACACCCTCAGTTCGGTCCTGATCCTGCTTGCCAGCGCGGTGGCGGTGGTTGCGGTGTTCCGCAGCCTGAAGCTGCCGCCGCTGCTCGCCTACATCTTCGTCGGCATCACCATCGGCCCCTACGGCCAAGGCTGGATTCCCGACAACGAGCAGGTGCGCGGCCTCGCCGAGTTCGGCGTGGTGTTTCTCATGTTTACCATCGGCCTGGAATTCAGCCTGGGGCAGCTCAAGGCCATGCAGCGCCTGGTTTTCGGCCTGGGCGGGCTGCAGGTGGCGATCACGGTGGCCGTGGTGATGGCGGCGTGCGCGGCGGTGGGGATCGACTGGCGAGCGGGCCTCGCGCTGGGCGGTGTGGTGGCGATGTCCTCCACCGCCATCGTCAGCAAGCTCCTGAACGAGCGCGTGGAGCTGAACACACCGCACGGGCGTCAGACCATGGGCGTGCTGCTGTTCCAGGATCTCGCCGTGGTGCCGCTGCTGATCCTCATCCCAGCGCTGGCACGCGGCGACGACGGGTTTGCGCTGGCGATCGGGCTGGGGGGGCTTAAGGCCGCCGTTGCCCTGGCACTCATCCTCTTTTTCGGCCAGAAGCTGATGCGTCGCTGGTTCACCCTGGTGGCCGGCCAGCGGGTGCCGGAGCTGTTCATGCTCAACGTCCTGTTCGTCACGCTGGGCCTGGCCTATCTCACCGAGCTGGCCGACCTCTCGCTGGCGCTGGGTGCCTTCCTCGCCGGCGTGCTGATTTCGGAGACCGAATACCGCTATCAGGTGGAGTCGGACATCCGGCCCTTCCGCGATGTCCTGCTCGCATTCTTCTTCATCACCATCGGCATGGCGCTGGATCTCAACGTGGTGGCCCACAATGTTGGCTGGGTGCTGCTGCTCCTGCTGGTGCTGGTGGTGGGCAAAGCCGCGGTCGTGTTTGCCCTGTCCCGCCTCTTCGGCAGCAACAGTGGTGACGCCTTGCGCACGGCGCTGTCGCTGGCCCAGGCAGGCGAGTTCGGTTTCGTCCTCCTGGCGCAGGCGGCGGGCATTCCCGGCATGCCGCCGGACGTGGTGCAGAAGGTCCTGGCGGCGATGCTGATCTCCATGGTGCTCACGCCCATCGTGCTCGCCTACCGGGAAACGGTGGTGAAAAGACTGGTGGCCGGGGAGTGGATGAGCCAGGCGGCGCAGCTGCACGACATCGCGGTGAAGAGCTTCGCGGTGCAGGGGCACGCCATCGTCTGCGGCTATGGACGCACCGGGCAGAACCTGGCGCGCTTCCTGGAGCGTGAGCAGATTCCCTTCATCGCCCTCGACATCGATCCGGCACGGGTGAAGCAGGCGGCTGCGGCGGGCGAGAGTGTGGTGTATGGCGATGCGGCACGGCGTGAGGTGTTGCAGGCCGCCGGCATCGCCCGCGCCCGCGCCGTCATCGTCACCTATGCCGACGTACCCTCGGCGCTGCGCGTGCTGAACACGGTGCAGGCCATCGCACCCCAGGTGCCGGTGGTGGTCCGGACCCTGGACGATGCCGAGCTCGAACGTCTGCTCGATGCCGGTGCCGCCGAGGTCGTGCCCGAAGTGCTCGAGGGCAGCCTGATGCTGGCCTCCCACGCGCTGATGCTGATGGGTGTGCCCCTTGCGCGCGTGTTGCGCTCGGTGCGGGAGGTGCGCGAGAACCGCTATGGCCTGCTCCGGGCTTTTTTCCACGGGGCGACCGACGAACCCGTCGATCAGCTGCCGGAGCGCGCCGGGCCGCGCCTATACACGGTGATCCTCGGTGCGCGCCATGGGGCGGTGGGGCGAACGCTGGCGGAACTGAAGCTGGAGGAGCTGGACGTGCGCGTGACGGCGGTGAGGCGTCGCAACATCCGTGGCGTGGAGCCACAACCCGACACCCGTCTGGCCGAGGGCGATGCGGTGGTGCTGCTGGGTCGTCCCGACGCCCTGCTGGCGGCCGAGACGCGCTTGCTGGAGGGCCCTTAGGGGGTCAAAACAGGGAGGCGCCGCCGCAGTTGCCGATGCCAGCGTTGATGTCCCAAGCGCTGCTGGCGGTCACGCACGCCGACGCGGCACCGCTGAAAGTGCTGAAGCGGAATTCACCCGTGTGCGGCTGGCCGTCATCGATCTTGCGGTCCACCTCCGCCAACAGGGTGGCGGGGATCCCGGCACCGGTCTTGACGTTGTTGCGGGACACCCCGGCCGCGCCGAGATAGTTGGTGTCGTAGATCAGCTGCATGAAGCCGCCATAAGGATTGGTGGGAGAATTTTCGGACGTCTCCACGGCCCCACCGGGACCCGGAATACCGTTGTAATTGCCGGTGACGAATCCCGACCGCGTGAGATGCAGCCAGGCTGCGAGGGTCTCGTTTCCGGTCGCCTCGATCAGTCCGTTGCCGTTGCCGCCGCAGACCGCGCCGCCGCCGCAACCCGCCATGCCAGGGATATTCTGTTGCGCGAGCGCGGCCGGATAGTCGCCGGGAATTCCGCGATAGCGGTCCTGAAAGCCGAAGTAGGCCGCCTTCACGCCGTCCTGCTGGGAAATGATGTTGCGAACCCGGGCGTTTTGAATCAGCTCTTGACCCTTGAGCACCCCGCCGAGCAGAAGCCCGATGATGACCAGCACGATGGCGATCTCGATCAGGGTGAAGCCGTGTTGTGTCTTGCCCATGTTCCGCTTTTGCTCCGGTTTTTTTGGTCAGGGATGCAAGAACGATGCCATTGCCACGGCCCGGTGACGGCAAAAATTGTTTTCATCCAATGAATGGGTTGGCCTCAGGAGAGCAGGATGGATGTCACGGGATCGGCGAAATCTCAACGCGTTTGACGATTCATCGACGTCTTCGCTTCCAGTTCGGCGAGGCGCTGCGCGAGAAAGCGCGCTTCCTGCTGGTCATGGATGGTGCCGCTGGCAAGCAGCGCGCCCAGTTCGATCTTCGCCGCTTCGAGTTCGCCCATGTCCTCCAGCAGAAAGATCGCCATCTGGCTCGCCCAGGACGGCACCGTCGGCCCTGCGTGGGCTTTGAGGGCGCGCGCGTATTCCAGCGCGAGTGCGAGATCGCCCAGCCGGTGGCGGGCCACCAGGGCGGCATGGGCGAGCCAGCGCCAGCGGCGTTGCGGATCGTGCCGAAAAGCCCGGTAGACGAAATCCAGCATCAGCCGTTGCCGCGCCGGATCGGGCACCTGGCTGTAGAGGTGGCTTGCCATCAGGAGCGGATAACGGGCGTCCGGGTCCAGCGCCAGCATCAATTCGAGCCAGCCTGTGAGGACCACGTAGTCCAGGGCCGCGAACGGAATGCTGATGCCCGGCTGATTGTCGAAGGCCTGCAGCCGCAGGGCAAAGGCCCCTGCCAGACCGACCGGCTCATCCAGGCTCAAAAGCCGCGCCGCGCCGAAACTGGGGGCGGGCATGAGATCGGTCGCATGGGCCACGGGGGGCGGCACGGCTGCCCGCACGAGGAGCTGCAAGGCCAGCAGCAGGGCGAACGCCCAGAGAAGCGGCTGCGGCGCGGGGCGCAGAGTCTGGCTCGTCATGGTCAAAAGTTGCGCCGCTGGAAGTCGAGTGTGGTGGCGGCCACGAGGAGTGCGACGAAGACCACGGTCTGCAGGGCGGCGCTCGACAGATCGCCCACCGTCACGTGGCCGTCCAGCAGCCAGCGCGTCGGCGCAAACAGGTCCAGGCGCGGCACCAACAGCGCCAGCAGGTCGATGAGGTCGCCAAGGTAGCGCTGCGTGGCGGACGCGGCTTCGATCCCGCTCTGACGGATGAGCTTGAGCGCCGCCGCGCTGCGCGCAAACACATACACGCCCAGCACGAACAGCAGCGCGCCGGTGAAGCTGCGCAGACTCAAGCCGCAGAAAACGGCCAGGGCGGCGACGATGATGAGTTCCAGCAGCAGCGACGCGGCCCAAGCCCACCACGCCATGCTGGGAACGAATATTGCAGCAGGCAGGCTGAGGATGACACCGACGGCGAGGGCGATGAGCCCGAAGCCCAGCGTCTTGCCCAGCACATAGTGGACGCGCGGCAGCGCCGCGGCCAGCATCCAGGCATACTGGCGCTCGTTGAGCTCCCGCTGGAGGGTGCTGATAATGAAGCTTGCCGTGATCAGCACCCCAAGCAGGCGCGCGCCGGCGGCGAGGAAGGCGCCCTGCAGCCGCAGCGTGTCGGTGAGGGCGAGTTCGCGGATCATCAGGCTTGCGAGTGTGAGCAGCACTGCCGCGGCAAGGACGGTCACCGGCAGCCGGCTACGGGACGCTTCGCGCAGGAGGTAGTGGGCGATGGTGAAAGCGCGTGACATGACAACAGAGGGCAGGACCTGCGCGGATGGTAGCAGAGAATGGCGCCGCTCACGGCGGATGAGACAGGCATGACCACGGTTCAACATACAGGGCTCGGTCCGTGGGCGGGTGCGCGATCCCATTGGTGGCTGGGGCTGATGCTCGCCAGCCTGCATGCGGCGCTCGCCTTCGACTTCACCGCCTGGTGGGCGCGCGCCCTGATGCTGGCCCACTTTGGCTTTTTCCTGATGTGGCAGCCCATCTGGCGTGCGGATCGCGATCTCAACGTTGCCGCGGCCGCGCTGGTGGTCGCGGTCGGCATTGGGCTGGGGCTCGTGGCGAACTGGTGGCTCGCCGCCTTGTGGCTGGGCGCCCTGGCGGGCCTGATCGGCGGCCAGGCGTTCGGCGCCGATTCATCACGGCAACGCCTCGCGACGCTGCTTGCACTGGTGTATCTGCTGGGCATGCTGCTCGGCTGGGTGGTGCCGCACCTGTTCCCGGACCCCCGCGCGATCCAGGAAATCGGCCCCCTGATGCGTTACGGCTGGCTGGCGTTTCCCGTCATCCTGCTCTTCGTCCACCAGACACGCGCCGAGCACGCCCCCCACCCGGTGGATTTCATCTACAGCTTGACCTTGTTCCTGCTGGTGATGGTCCTGGTGCTGGGCAGCTTTGCCCTGAAGCTGGTGACGCAGGGCGACTATGTGATGGCGCTCGCGCAAACCCTGATCGTGGCGGCCGGCGTGCTGCTGGTCCTGGCCTGGCTGTGGGCACCGCGCGCCGGCTTTGCCGGGTTCGGCCCGCTGCTCTCACGCTACCTGTTGAGCGTGGGGCTGCCCTTCGAGCAATGGGTGCGCAATCTGGCCCGTATCGCCGAAAGCGAGCGCGATCCGGACGCCTTCCTGAAGCGGGCCAGTGCCGAAATCGCGCGGCTGCCCTGGGTGGCGGGGGGCACCTGGCATACCCTGGAAGGGCGCGGGGAATTTGGCAGCCCGACGCCCCACCGGGTCGAGATCGGCGTGCATCGCCTGCGGCTCGAACTGTACACCAAAAGGCGCATGTCCCCGGCCTTGCTGGTGCACACGCGCCTGCTGACCGAACTGCTGGAGTTCTTCTACGAGGCCAAGCTGCGGGAGCAGTTACAGCGGCAAAATGCCTACCTCCAGGCGGTTCACGAAACCGGTGCACGTCTCACCCATGACGTGAAGAATCTGCTGCAATCCCTCACCACCCTGTGCGCTGCTGCCGAAGCGAGCGATCCGGCCCAGTCCGACGCACTGCAAGCCCTGATCCGGCGTCAGCTGCCGGTGATCACGGAGCGGTTGCAGCAAACCCTGAAGAAGCTCAAGGCGCCCCATGCAGTCGATCGCGAGGAGCGCGCCGCGGGCGCCTGGTGGTCGGCGTTGCGGGCGCGCTACGAGCCGCAGGGCGTCGAGCTGACCCTGAATGGCGATCTCGAGGGCGCCATGCTGCCGGCGGAGCTGTTCGACAGCGTGGCCGACAATCTGTTGCAGAATGCCCTGCGCAAGCGCACTGCCGAGACCGATGTGAGGGTGCGTGTCGAATTCGCGCCGGGGCCGGCGGGCTATCTGCGCGTTTGCGACAGCGGTGCGGCCATGCCGGCGGAGACTGCGACGCGCCTGTTCGAGGCGCCGGTGGCCTCCCACAACGGTCTCGGCATCGGGCTTTATCAGGCGGCGCGCCAGGCTGAACGTTTGGGCTACCGCCTGCGCCTTCTGGTCAACGAGCCGGGACGGGTCTGTTTCGAGCTGGGGCCAGACCCCGCCCTGCTGCAAACGGCCGCTGCCTAGGGCAGGCGCCCGGCCGCCACCATGCGGTTGAACAGCACATTGGGCGACAGCCATCCCACCAGATCATCGAACTCGCACAGGGGTTGGCCGGCGCCGCCGCAGGGAGTCGTGGCGCGCGTGGGCACGCGCCAGACGAAATTGTTGATGCCGGCGGCGTTGGTGAGCTCGTCGGCGCTGGTGGGTGGGGCCATCGCCGTGCCGTTTTCACTCCAGCCGCCATAGCCGTTGGGGCCATGGGAGATGACCACGGCGACTACACCGCCCGTTGCCGACAGATTGACGAGGGCGCCTGACGCATTGCGTGTGCGCAGGGTGATCGCGGGAGCGCTGGTGAAGGAAAACGGCCCGTTTGCAAACGAGTGGCTGACCACGTAACGGTACAGGCGTCCCCAGGCGTCCGCCCGTCCGACCCCGAGGGTCGCCCAGGGCAGAAAGCCGCCGTCGATGCAGGGCGGGCCCGCTTCGATCCCGTTGGAGGTGGGGCTCGCGGGGCAGGGCAGGCGGCCGTTCCGGAGTGCGAAACCGATCAGCGCCTCCTTGATTTCCTCCATCGCCTTCTGGGTCTCGGCCACGCGGCGCTGTTCCACCTGGGTTGCGAAAGGCACCAGCAAGCCCCCCAGCAGCAGCGTCACCACGAGCAGCACCACGGCCATCTCGATCAGCGAGAACCCGTGCGCCGATCGTGGGCTCACTCGGCTTGCTCCTGGGGGTTCATGGGCGGGCGGCGCGCGATCACCACCGGCAGCCTGACCTCCCCGCGGGGGCGCACCACGGCGAGCTGCACGCGGCTGCCCGGTGCCAGTTGCGCGATGTGGCGCAAGGCGGCGGCGGAATCCGGCAGCGCCTTGCCGTCCACCCCGACCAGGATGTCGCCGGGCTTCACACCGGCGCGGTCGGCAGGGCTGCCGCGCATCACGCCCACCACCAGGGTGCCCTTCACGTTGGGCAGCTTGTAGGCCTGGGCGATTTCCGGGTTCATGTCGCGCATGGACACGCCGATCCAGCCACGCGTGACGCTGCCGTCCCGAATGATCTGCTCCAGCACCTGTTTGGCCAGGCTCTCAGGGATGGCAAAGCCGATCCCCTGGGAACCGCCGCTGCGCGAGAAGATCGCACTGTTGATGCCCACCAGGTTGCCGCGCACGTCCACCAGCGCACCGCCGGAATTGCCGGGGTTGATCGGCGCGTCGGTCTGGATGAAATTTTCGAAGGTGTTGATGCCGAGCTGGCTGCGCCCCAGCGCGCTCACGATGCCCATGGTCATGGTCTGACCCACGCCGAAGGGATTGCCGATGGCGAGCACCACATCGCCGACTTCCAGCGCGTCCGAGGCGCCGAACACGATCACCGGCAGGTTCTTCAGGTCGATGCGAATCACGGCCAGGTCGGTCTCCGGGTCGGCGCCGACGATCCTGGCCGGTGCGCTGCGACCGTCCGCCAGCAACACCTCGATGTCGTCGGCGGCGCGCACGACATGCTCGTTGGTCAGGATATAACCGTCGGCGCTGACGATCACCCCGGAGCCGAGATTCGAAACGCGCTGGGTGCGATCCGGAAACTGGTCGCCGAAGAAATGCCGGAACACCGGGTCATCCATCAACGGGTGGCGCGGGGCGCGCACCGCTTTGCTGGTGTAGATGTTGACCACTGCCGGCATGGCGCGTTTGGCAGCCTCGCGGTAGGATGCCGGCGCAGGTGTGGCAGCGACGGGGGGAGCGTCGCGGTTCACCACCACCACCCGCGCGGCAGGCGCGCCGTTGCTGCGAAACTGCAACCATTCCGGCTTGAAGACCGAGACCACCAGCAGCGCTGCCACCATGAGGGTGGTGAACTGCGCGAACAACAACCAGATTCTTTTCATGGACAAGGGTGGATTTGCCGATGCGGCTCAAGGAACTCGATGATTATACGCGCACACTCCTGGAGATCGGGCGCTATCAAGACTATGCGCCCAACGGCTTGCAGGTGGAAGGCCGGGAGGAGGTGCACACCCTCGTCAGCGGTGTCAGCGCCTGCCTCGCCCTGATCGACGCGGCAGTGGATTTGCGCGCCGACGCCATCCTGGTGCATCACGGTTTCTTCTGGCGCAACGAGGACCCGCGCATCGTCGGCACGAAGCGTGCGCGCCTTCAACGTCTGTTGGCACACGATATCTCCCTGTTCGGTTTCCATCTCCCCCTGGATGGTCATCCACGGCTGGGCAACAACGCCCAGCTCGCGCGCATCCTCGGCTTCGAGCTGGAAGGATGGGCGGGGGAGCAGAACCTGCTCGCCATCGGCCGTGTCGCGCCGATGCCGCTCATGGATCTCGCCGCGCACATCGGCAGCCGCCTGGGCCGCACGCCCTTGGTGCTGGAGGGCGACGGCCGGCCGATCCGTCGTATCGCCTGGTGCAGCGGCGGCGCCCAAGGCTATTTCGAGACCGCCGCCAGCCTGGGCGTGGACGCCTATCTGACCGGCGAAGTCTCCGAATACAACACCCATTTCGCCCGGGAAAGCGGCGTGGCGCTGATCGCCGCCGGACATCACGCCACCGAACGTTACGGCGTACAAGCCCTGGGCGAGCATCTCGCGGAGCGTTTCGGCCTGGTCCACCGCTTCGTCGAAATTCCCAATCCCGTCTGAGGCTTATGGCCCGATACAGGAACCGGGGCTTCTAATTGCCGGAGCGATCCGGATAAAATAGGGCTTTTATGTCCTTTTCAACCCAAATCGACCTAGAGAACAGGGACGGGCTATGAGTAGCAATGGAGTCAACCGCACCCGCCGCAACCTCATCATCGCGACTTCCGTGGTGGGTGGTGCCGGCGTGGTGGCGGCGATGGTGCCCTTCGTGGCAAGTATGGCGCCAAGTGAACGCGCCAAGGGTCTGGGGGCGCCGGTCGAGGTGGACATCAGCAAGCTCGAGCCTGGCGCCAAGCTGGTGGTGAAATGGCGCGGCGCGCCGGTGTGGATCATCCACCGCACTCCCGAGATGATCGCCGGGCTCGACAAAGTGACCGACAAGCTCACCGATCCGGAATCGAAATCCTCCAAGCAGCCGGATTACGCCAAGGGCCCGACCCGCTCCATCAAGCCGGAGATTGCCGTCATGGTCGGGCTGTGCACCCACCTCGGCTGCTCGCCCAGCGACAAGCTCAAGGCCGTCTCCGACAACGAAACCGGGCCCGACTGGCAGGGCGGTTTCTACTGTCCCTGTCACGGCTCGCGCTTTGACCTGGCGGGCCGCGTGTACAGGGGCTCGCCGGCACCCATCAACCTGCCGGTGCCACCCCACACCTACCTCTCCGACACCCGCCTGCTGATCGGCGAAGACAAGAAGGGAGCCTAAGGCATGACGCGCACGGAAAAACTGCTGGCCTGGGTCGACGAGCGCTTCCCGCTGACGGCCACCTGGAAGCAGCACCTGGCCGAATACTACGCGCCGAAGAACTTCAACTTCTGGTATTTCTTTGGCTCGCTCGCACTCCTGGTGCTCGTGATCCAGATCGTCACCGGCATCTTCCTAGTCATGCACTACAAGCCGGATGCGTCGTTGAACGCTGCCGGTGTCCCGGTCGCCTTCGCCTCGGTGGAATACATCATGCGCGATGTGCCCTGGGGTTGGCTGATCCGTTACCTGCATTCCACCGGCGCCTCGATGTTCTTCGTGGTGGTGTATCTGCACATGTTCCGCGGCCTGATGTACGGGTCCTACCGCGCGCCACGCGAGCTGATCTGGATCTTCGGCTGCATCATCTACGTGGCGCTGATGGCGGAGGCCTTCATGGGCTACCTGCTGCCCTGGGGTCAGATGTCGTTCTGGGGCGCCCAGGTGATCGTCAACCTGTTCAGCGCGATTCCTTTTTTCGGTGAGGAGATCGGCATCTGGATCCGCGGCGACTATGTGATCTCGGACGCTACCCTCAACCGGTTCTTCTCCTTCCACGTGATCGCGTTGCCGCTCGCGCTGCTGGCCTTGGTGGTGCTGCACCTGGTAGCCCTGCATGAGGTCGGCTCCAACAACCCGGACGGGGTAGAGATCAAGAAGCACAAGGACCCCAACACCGGCATACCGCTCGATGGCATTCCTTTCCATCCGTATTACACCGTGAAGGACATCCTCGGCGTGGTGGTGTTCCTGATCGTGTTCGCGGTGATCGTATTCTTCACGCCCGAGATGGGCGGTTATTTCCTTGAAGCCAATAATTTCATTCCCGCCGACCCGTTCAAGACTCCGGAGCACATCGCGCCCCTGTGGTATTTCACCGCGTTCTACTCCATCCTGCGTGCGGTGCCGCCGCTGTTCGACTCCCAGTTTCCGGGCGTGGTGGCCATGGGCATGGCGATCGTGGTGCTGTTCTTCCTGCCTTGGCTGGACCGCGCCAAGGCGAAATCGATTCGCTACCGCGGCACTGTCTACAAGAGCTGGATCGCGGTGTTCGTCGCCGCTTTCGTGATCCTGAGCTATCTCGGCATCCAGTCCGTGACACCGCTGTATACCTGGCTTGCGCGCATTTGCACGGTGATCTATTTCGCCTTCTTCCTGCTGATGCCCTGGTACACGGACGAGACGCGTACTGGTAAGCCGTTCGCGAAAACTGTCCTGGGCATCCTCGTGGCGGCGGCTCTTGCGCTGCTCGTCAACGCCGCGAGCGCCAAACCGGTGCCAATGCTGTCTGAGCTACTGTTCGCCGTGTTTTTCATCGGCATCGCGCTGATGCCCCTGTACCTCGGCGGCGACAAGACCAAACCCGTACCGGAAAGGGTGACCGCATGAAGCTGATTCGAGCCATTCCCTTCATCGCTGCGCTCCTCGCGCCCTGTGGCGTGTGGGCCTCAGGTGCAACGGTGCATCTGGACCGTGCGCCGGTGAACGTGGACGACAAGCTTTCCCTGCAGCGCGGTGCGCGGGTGTTCGTCAACTATTGCCTCAATTGCCACAGCGCGAGCTACATGCGCTATTCCCGTCTGGGCGACTTGGGGCTTTCCGAGCCGCAGATCGTGCAGAACCTCATGTTCACGGGCGAAAAGCCAGTAGACACGATGACCGTCGCCTTGCGGCGCCAGGATGGGGAGGCCTGGTTTGGCGTGGCACCGCCCGATCTGACGGTGATTGCACGGTCTCGTGGCGCGGACTGGCTCTACACCTATCTGCGCGGCTTCTATCGCGACCCGTCGCGGCCCACCGGCTGGAACAACACCGTGTTCGCGAACGTGGGGATGCCCCACGTCATGTGGGACCTGCAGGGCGAGCAGGTGCTCGAGCATGATGCGCATGGCGCGCCCAAACTCACATTGACCAAGGCCGGGCGGCTATCGCAGATGGAATACGACGCGCTGGTGGCGGATCTGGTGAACTACCTGGTCTGGATGGGGGAACCCGCTCAGACCACACGCAGGCTCACCGGCGTCGGCGTCCTTGTTTTCCTGCTGGTGCTGCTGCCGCTTGCCTATTACCTGAAGAAGGAATTCTGGAAGGACGTGCACTGACCCTGGCTCGGCGGGCGGCTGCGGCTTCCCGCCCTCGTGCTGGCCGCGTCTAATGCGGCTGCTGTTTGCGTAGTGAGTAACGATCATGATGACCTTGTATTCCGGCACGACCGACCCCTTCAGCCAGCGCTGCCGCATCGTGCTGTTCGAAAAGGGCATGGATTTCCAGATCATCGACGTGGACGTCGACCACATGCCCGAAGACATCGCGGTGATGAACCCCTACAACCGGGTCCCGGTGCTGGTGGAGCGCGACTTGATCCTGCATGAGGCCAATATCATCAACGAGTACATCGACGAACGCTTCCCGCACCCGCAGCTGATGCCGCCCGACCCGGTGATGCGCGCGCGGGCGCGGCTGTTCCTGTTCCGCTTCGAGAAAGAATTGTTTGCCCACATCGACGTAATCGAGACCGGTGGCAAGCGCGAGGCCGACAAGGTGCGCGCCCTGATACGGGACCATCTCACCCTGATCGCGCCGGTGTTCCAGAAACAGAAATACATGATGGGCGACGAGTACACCATGCTCGACGTGGCGATTGCGCCGCTGTTGTGGCGGCTGGAGCACTATGGCATCGTGCTGCCGAAACAGGCTGCACCGGTGCTGAAATATGGCGAGCGCTTGTTCTCGCGCCCGGCCTTCATCGATGCCATGACCCCGGCCGAAAAGGCCATGCGGCGCTGAGCGAAGGCGACGTGTACGACATTTCCACCAAGCCTTACCTGATCCGTGCCATCTACGAATGGTGCGTGGACCAGGGCTTCACACCCTACCTGGCGGTGAAGGTGGATGCGAACACCAAAGTGCCCCGGGAGTACGTGAAGGACGGGCAGATCGTGCTCAACATCAGTTACACCGCCACCCGGCACCTGAAGATCGGCAACGAGATGATCCAGTTCTCCGCCCGCTTCGGGGGTGTCTCGCGCGAACTGGAAGTGCCCATCGGCGCGGTGATGGGCATCTTCGCCAAGGAGAACGGTCACGGCATGTTCTTCCAGCCGGGTCCCACGGAAGAGGCCACCTCCGACGCCCCTGTTCCTGCCGGGCCGGACACCCCCTCGGGTGGCAAGCCGCCGCGCGGCCCCCACCTCAAGATCGTCAAGTAAACCAGGCTAGCGGCAGGCGCCGCGCGGTTGCCTCCCAGGCGTGCTGCAGCGCGGCCGGGTTTTCATGCGGCGCCTGCGGCGCGAAGCGCGCCCGCTCGAGCGCCTCCACCATCTCCCCGTCGCAGCTCACCGCCGATGCCCAACGACGCAGGGTCGGCGCGGGCCGCGGCCCCTGTCCGCGCAGCACGTGGGCAAGCGCGGCCGGGTCGCTCGCGGCGCGCAGACGCGCAAGCCAGATGCGCTTCCTCCACCAGCGGCGCAGCCATGGCCACAGCGCCCAGGCGAGCCGGCCACTGAGCAGCATGGCGAGCGTCGCAAGCCCCAGGCGGTTGATGCGTTCGATGGCTGGGTCGTGGCCGGTGAGCGTGGCGGGTCCGACGCGCAGCGCCTCGAGGCGCTGCGTACGCGGTTCGAAGTAGGGCAGGGTGAAGGGCGGCAGGATTAGAGCTCCCGCGCGTTCCGCGACGAAGGTGAGGATGATCTCCCAGCGGCCATCGACCGTCGGGTCGACGCGTACCGGGTAGAAGCGCATTCCGTCCGGCGTGCGGGAGGCAATGGCGAGCCAGGTGGCCACCCCATCCTTACCTAGCCCCGGCGCATCCAGGGTCCATCGCCAGGTCGCCGGCCGGCCCACGAGGAGCTTGGCCGGCAGCGGGCCGGTTTCCAGGCGTGGCCGTCCCACCGGGACGTGGGAAGGCAGGAAGGCCGGGGCCGGTGTGGCGCGAAACGAAAGTGTGGGCGCAGGATAACGCAGCCGTTTACCCAGGCGGAACGCCTCCAGCATGCCCAAGGCCACGGTCACGCTGCCGGGCTTGAGGGCAAGCAGCGACCAGTGGTATTCGTGTTCGATCAATCCGTGGTGCTCGAGCGCACGCGAGCGCTCGAGCCGTGGCGTGAAGTGGACCCCGCCCGGGCCGATGGGTTGCGGCTGCTGCCACTGCCGGGTCCCGTCGTCGCGGATGCGCAGGGTGAGCCGCACCGGCTCGCGCACCATGGGGTCGTCGGGCTCGATCCCGGCGATGATTTCCACTGGTGGGGCGTCGCCATGGGCGGTGAGCACCTCGACGGTCATTGGTGCAGAGTGCCGGCGGGGGGCGCCCAGTGGGGGCACCGTCAGCACGCCCGCCCGCCGCGCATACAGGGTGAGCTCCAGTGTGCTGCGTAGGCGCCCGCCCACCTCGCTGCGTGAGGCCGCCCGGGCGTAGATCTCGAAATCCCCCTCGAGCAGTGTCAGATCGAGCTGGGACAGGTCCAAGTCCGGTCCGGTGAGGCGCAGCAGAACAGGCTCGCCCAGGACGACACGGCGGGGCTCGAGGTGCGCGGCGATTTGCGCATGGGTCACGCTGGCCAAGATGATGAGCAGCGCTGCGAGGGCTGAGCGGGAACCTACCATGGTGCGAGACCCTCCGGCCGCGCGCGCCGCGCACCCTGTTTGAGCGACTCCTTCAATACCGCCGCGCGCTGGTCACGCAGCAGCTGCAGTTTCGCCAGCGCGGCACGCGCATCCGCCCCCGCCGTGGCGCCGCCGGGGGGCGATACGCCGCCAAGGCGTGTCGCCGCGGCGGCACCGTCGCGCCCGGGTTCGACCAAGGGACGCGTTGCTTCGGTTTCGGCTTCGATCCCCATCGCTGCATCCATATCGGTCGCCGCCTCGCCCAGTGCGCGTCCGCGCCGGCCAGGAATGCCGGTCTGAACCGGCGGCGCCTGCGCGCGCTGGGCGGCAAGCGCGCTTTGGGTACGGGCGAGGTTCGTGCGTGCGCGGGGATCCTGCGGCCGCAGGCGCAGGGTTGCCTCGAACGCATCCGCCGCGGCCGGCAGGGCGCCGGCGTAGTAGAGCGCGTTGCCGAGGTTGTAGAGGGCATCGGCGCGACGCGCCGCATCCGGCGCGGCGAGGGCCGCCAGAGTGAACTGCTCGATCGCGTGGCGATAATCCTTGCGCCGGTAGGCGCTCGCGCCTTCGCCCATGCGCCCGACGTAACCGTCCACGTGGCGGTACGCCTGCTGCGCTGCAACGTAGCGCTGCTGGACGAAGGCCGCATGCGCCTGGCGCCACAGGGCTTCGTTGGCCTGCACCGGTCCCGCGGCGAGCGCCGCGGCCACCCCAAGCCCAAGGGCGCGACGTTGCGGTCGCAGGTAGGGCAAGAGCAGCACGGCCAGCGCCGCACCCGCCGGGTAAGCGAACAATTCCCGCCAGCGCTGCGTCGTCTGCGCCGTGGCACGCGAGCCGGGTAGGGTCAATACACCCCGGTCGTAGAGTGCCGTGAGATCCGCCTCACCGTCGGTGATCGTCACCACCTTGCCGCCGCTTGCGCGGACCAGCTCGGCGTAGCCGTCGGGATCGGCTACGCTGCGTTCGCCGCCCGGCAGCGTTGCGCCGTTGGCGCTGGCGATGGCCAGCACGTAGATCGGAATGCGATGCCGTGCGTAGCCTTGTGCGGCCGCGAAGGCGGCTTCGCCCGCGGTGCCGGAAAGGCTGCCGGCCTCGGCATCGGTGAGCAGCACGAGGGCGCCGCTGCGCTGCGGTCGGCGCTCGAAGGTTTCGAGCGCGACCGTGAGCACCGCCGCGAGGTGCGTGCCGGCATCTTCGAACAGGCGCTCATCGGCGAGCGGCAAGATCTCGCGCACCGCGTCGAGATCACGGGTGAACGGCAGCATCCAGCCCGCCTCGCCCGCGTAGGCCATCAGCCCCACGCGCTCGCCCTTGAGCCGCGGTAGCAGGTCCAGAATCTTCAGGCGCGCCCGCGCAAGCCGCGTCGGCGCCACGTCATCCGCCGCCATGGATGCAGAGACGTCGATGGCGAGCACCAGATCCATGTCATGCAAGGCCTGCCGTTGCCCCGCGTCCTGCATCACGAGCGGCAGGCGGGGCCCGGCCAGTGCGCAGGCGATCAGGGCCCAAAGCGTCACCGCGTGCACACCGCGCCACAGCGTTGGGCGATCCATGGCCGCGTGGCGCACCGCCCAGGGCAGGAGTGCCGCCTCCGCATAGCGCCGCCATGACGGCGGCCGCAGCCGTGCCATGCCCCACAGCGCCAGGGGGGTGAGCGCCAGCCAGCCGAAATGAGGCGCGCGCCAGTCCAGGTGCAGGAGCTCGGCGACGCTCACCGGTACGCCTCCGCCGCCAGCCAAAGTCCGCGTGCGATGAGCAGCAATGCGGACACGAGTACACACAGCCAGTACCATTCCACGACCGCGCGCGCCCCCGCCGCACGCGGCAGCGATGGCTCGAGCCGGCCAATGTCGTCGATCACCTGACGCAGGGCCGTGGCCGTGCCGGCGCGGTAATGCTTGCCGCCTGTGGCGATGGCCATCGCCTCCAGACCCGGTTCGGCCTCTGCCACAAGCGGCTGTGCACCACGCTGAAACAGGTCGGTGCCGATCTCGATGGTATAGATGGCGACACCGAGCGACTGGGCGGCGGCCACCGCTTCGCTCGGACGCAATTCGCCTGCGGTGTTGTCACCATCCGAGAACACGAGCAGCGCCGGACGCAGGCGGGCTTTCGTATCCACGGCCTTCAACGCAAGCCCGATGGCATCCCCCAGCGCGGTGGCCTCACCAGCGATGCCGATCTGCAGCCGTTCGAGCGAGGCCGAGACCAGTTCCGCATCGAAGGTGGGCGGGGCCAGCGTGGCCGCCTGGCTGCCGAACACCACCAGACCGAAACGGTCACCCCGGCGCGCGGCAACGAATTCCTTGGCGATGCCTTTCAGGACCTGCAGGCGGCTTGCGCGCCGACCGTCGAGCTCGAAGTCGTCGATGCTCATGGTGGTGGACACGTCCACGAGCAGCACGATGTCGCGGCCGAGCGGCGTCTCGGGCAGCGTTGCGCCCTGCCATTGCGGCCGCGCCAGCGCCAGCACCATGAAAACCGCCGCCAGCACGGACAGCAACCAGGGCAAGCGCTGACGCCACCGGGGCTGCGCGCTGGAGCCGCTCAAGCCCAGGTGCGGATGCACGAGTTGCAGCGCTGCCTCGGCTGGGGTCTCATGCTTGCGACCAAACCACGCGAGCACCAGCACCACGGGCAGCGTCGCCAGCCACAAGGGTTGCGCGAGCGTCAACATCGTTGCTGGACCGCCGCGCGGCTGGCGCGTACGAGATCGAGGGCTTCCGGTGCATGGGGCGCGCGCGGCCCGAAGCGCGCACGCGACAGATTCGCGAGGAGTTCCGGCGCCGCGTGGGCGCCGCATGCCCGCAGTGCGGCCGCAGCCTCGAACAGCGCATGGCGCGGCGTCGTTTCGTGCCGTCGCAGTTTGCGTTCCACCGTGCGCAGGCGGCGCAGGGCAGCGCGGCGTTCGCGTGTCCGCCGGCGCCACGCCGCGAGCAGCAGCGCAAGCAGCGCCAGCGCGAGTGCCACCGCGAGGGCGATCCAGCCGTACGGCGGGGGCGCGGGCGGCGGCAGCGCCGGCGCGATGATGTCGATGAGTTCAGGCAGAGGCGTCTCCAAAAAACAGCCCGATCGGGTCGGCCAGGGTGGACAGCGCGAAATGGTCGATGCCGGCGCGCGCGAGCAGCCCATGGACCGCGGCGCCGCGCCGCGCCGCGGCAGCGGCGAAACGGCCCCGTACCGCCCTGTCACGGGTATCCACCCACGACGCGCGGCCTTGGGATAGGTCGAACATGCTCACGCGTCCGAGGTGCGGCAGTTCGCGTTCAGCGGGGTCGAACACGGACACCGCGGCGACATCGTGCAGGCCGGCGAGATGGGCGAGCAGCGGTACCGTGTCCGGCTCGAGCCAATGGAAGTCACTCAGGAGCAACACCCGCGCGCCGCGTGGCAATGCGGCTGCCGCGTGCTTGAGCGCCGTCTGCCAGGCCCTGCGGGTGGTCACACCATCGGCCCCGCCCGGTGGACAAGGCCGGCAGGCGGCATCCGCGAGGGCCAGCACGCCGACCTCGCGTGGCAGACAGGGCAGGGTGACGGGTTCGACATCGATCAGGCTGCCGCCGACGCAGGCATGAGCCTCCGACTCGAGGACGGCCGCGACGATGGCCAGGGCTGCAGCCTGGGTCACCTTGAGCCGCCGGACCGTGCCGAAACGCATGCTGGCGCTCCGATCGAGCAGGATGTGCAGCGCGGGATGATGTTCTTCACGGAATACTTTAAGGTAGGGTTTGCCGGTGCGTGCCGTGGTGCGCCAGTCCATGTCGCGGATGTCGTCGCCGGGCTGGTAGGCGCGCGCCTCCTCGTAGTCGAGACCGCGCCCGAAGAAGGCGGAGCGGGCATCCCCGGGATGGCGCAGGAATACTTCGCGCCCGTGGGCGCGCATGCGTCGAAGCGCCTGGGCACGCTCGATCAAGGCCGTGATATCACCCGGCGTGAGCAGGGGTGCATGGATGCGCGCTTCCTCGAGACGAGCCTTGCGCCGCCCAAACCGGCGACTGACAGCGGCCGCCGCGGAGAGGGTCTGACTCAAAAACGTCATCGGTACCGAGCCTTCCTCAGCACGGGGTCAAAGTCATGGTGTCGGCACGGCTTCGAGCAGGCGCGCGATGATGGCATCGAGGGTGACCTTCTCCACGCGCGCGGCCACCGTGGGAACGAGGCGATGGCGCAGACAATCCGGCGCGATGTCGAGGATGTCATCCGGGCTCACGTAGTCGCGCCCGCGCAGATAAGCGAGGGCCTGCGCGGCATGGGCGATGGCGAGCGTGGCGCGGGGGCTGGCACCCACCGCCACATAGCTGGCCGCATCCGGCAGCACGGTGCCGATTTCCCGCGTGGCGCCGACCAGGTGCACGATATAGGCCTCCAGTTCCGGCGCCATGTGCAACCGGTTCACCTCCGCACGCGCCGCAAGCACGGTGGCAATGTCCACCGACGGTGGTGGCGTCGGCCTGGCGGATTGCGCCAGCCGGGCGCGTTCGCGGCGGAGGATTTCCAGCTCCTGTTCGGCGCTCGGATAGCTCAGCACCACATGCAGCAGGAAGCGGTCGAGTTGCGCCTCCGGTAGCGGATAGGTGCCGGCCTGCTCCAGCGGATTTTGCGTCGCCATGACCATGAACAGGGGCGGCAGCCTGCGGGTGACACCGCCCACGGTGACCTGGTGTTCCTGCATCGCTTCCAGCAGCGCCGATTGCACTTTGGCGGGCGCGCGGTTGATCTCGTCGGCGAGCACGATGTCGTGGAACAGCGGCCCCTGGGCGAAGTCGAATCGGCCTTCGTTCGGGTTGTAGATGTCGGTGCCGGTGAGGTCACCCGGCAGGAGATCGGGTGTGAACTGGATGCGCTGGAAGCTCGCATGCACGCCGTCTGCAAGCGCCTTGACTGCAGTAGTTTTCGCCAGCCCCGGCAGCCCTTCCACGAGCACGTGCCCGCCGGCAATCAGGGTGACCACCAGCCGGTCGAGCAGCGCCTCCTGGCCGACGATGGTTTGGGCGAGTGACTGACGCAGGGCGACGATGGCGGATTGGCTGGACATGCGGGAATCCCTGTTGTTTTGGATGGTGTCTCAGTGCACGCGATAGCCGGCGTGGCAGGCCACGCATTGTTGGGTGATACCGGCGAGATTGGTCAATGCTTTGTTCAGATCGCCTTCCTGCGCCGAGCGCGCAAAGCGGCTGGCAGCGCGATGCATTTCGGTGCCGATGTCCTGCATCGGCTTGGGCATGTAAGGCGCCATGTGCGAGCCCCCGTGCAGGGTGAGCGAGCTCATGCCGAGACGGGCTTCTGCCACGTCGGCGGCCTGGTTCAGCTTGCCCGATGCGAGCGCGACCTGGATCTCGTGCAGCGCGACGAGGTGATCGCGCATGTTGGCCAGCATGTGCTGGCGCATGGGCGCGGGCAGCTTCACCAGTTGGCGCGCATCCTGCGCCGCGCTGGCGGGGAGCAGGGCCGGTATCAGGGACAGCATCAGAATCAGGGTGCGGGGGGCCATCATTCCATCTCCATTTCCAGATAGGTGCGACTGGCGTTGCCGCCCTTGAGCGCCTCGTAGTTGAGCAGATGCTTGAAGCGGCTCTGGTCCAGGGTGTTGATCGCAGTCTGCAGGTCGAGGCCCTTGTCGATCGCGGTCTTCATGTGGCCGCGCAGCAGCACCAGATAGTCCTTGGTCTCGCGTTTCGCCTTGGCCAGATCGCATACCCATACCTGGCCGTGGCCGGGGACGATCTTCTTCGGGGCGAGTTTTTCCATGGCTTCGAACGAGGCCAGCCAGTCCTTCGTGTTGCTCACCGGGATCACGCCCAGCAGGCGGTCCACGTACACCAGGTCGCCGGAAAACAGCACGCGCGCTTGCGGCAGCCACACCACGCTGTCGCCCGGGGTGTGGCCGCCGTGGAAATGGAGGACGCGGATTTCCGTGCCGCCGAGCTTGAGCGTTTTTCCGTGTCGAAGGTTTCGTCCGGCAGCGTGGCCACGGTACCCTCGATGCGCTCCTTGAACTCCACTTTCAACCCGGCGATTTGCTCCGCGCCGCGCGCGGCCATGTCGGCGGCGGCCTTCTTGTGGGCGATGATGCGCGCGCCCTGTTGTTTGAAGTAGCCGTTACCCAGCCAGCGATGGTCCTGCCCGCCGGTATTGATGACGTATTTCACCGGCTGCTTGCTGACCCGCTGGATGGCGGCGTGCATTTTCTGCGCCACCTGATAGCTCGATCCGCTGTCGATCACCACCACGCCGTCCTTCGTCACCACGAAGCCGACGTTGGCGTTCATGCCTTCATTCTGATAGCTGCGGCCGCCCATCTCGCCGATGAAGGCGTGCACGCCGGGCGCGACTTCGGTGAAGCGCAGCTCGACCGCGCCGGCCAGCAGGGGCAGGGTCAGCAGGGATAGCAGCAGTATTTTGGCGATAGGGTTCTTCAGCATGGCTTGGCTCCTGTTTGGTCATCCATCATTGTGCCTTATTCCCCGCCACGATGAGCAGTGCGCCGAACGGCAGGGACTTTGGTATCCATCGCTCCACCCTCCTGGCCAAGGGGCCGCCGCCCGGCAGGAATACGGCGCTGGTGACGGAGAGCTGCTTCACCGGCAAGCCCGCGCAGCAGGCGCACAGCTCGTCCGCCGTATGCCAGCGCGCGCCGCGATAGGCGCCGCGCCCAGCCTTCTGCCGGTACATCAGGCTGTGGCGATTGAGCCAGCCGATGGTAAAACGACGGCGTGTCACGCGCACGATCTCCGATACCGCTTTACGTTCGTCGGCGACGAAGCACAGGGCGGCGATGGACACCACGCAGTCGAAACTGTTGTCGGCGAAGGGCAGTTGCTGCGCGTCGCCCTCGGCCCACTGCAGGGTCGGCGCGGAATGTGCGCGGGCGAAGGCGAGCCAGTCCGCGTTCGGGTCGAGGCCGGTGACGGCGAGCCCCTCCGCCGCGAAGCGCCGGGTGAACCAGCCGGTGCCGCAGCCCACGTCGAGCAGGGTTTCGCCCGGACGGGGCGCGAGCATGCGGCGGGCGAGCGCGAATTCGCTGTCGCCGATCCAGCGGCCGCGCGGGGTGTCGTACCAGGCGTCGTACTCGGCCGGCGTCATGGCTCAGAAGGTGACGACTTCGTCGGCTTCCGAGATCAGCGCGCTCAGGCCCTTCATCGAACTTTTCTTCACGCCGGGCAGCAGGTCGTCTTCTTCCCACCCCAGGCGGCGCAGGGTGCCGCCGCACACCTGCACATCGAGGCCGACATCGAGCAGTTCATAGAACAAGGCGCGGGATGGATTATCCTCCGCCAGTTTCGGGTCGGCGAGGCGCGCGCCGTCTTCCACCAAAAACAGGCAGACCTCCTTATTGTCGGCCAGCATGGCGCCGGCCAGCCGGATCGCGGTGCAGGCGCGGCTGTCCTCCGGCGCGGCGTGCAGAATGATCAGGGCGCGGACCATGTCAGAAGGTCGGCACGCGGTCGGATTCTTGCGCCAGATCGTACAGGTCCTGCATGGTCGACAGGGCGCACACTTCGCCCGCCCCGCTGTTGCGCAGCTTGAGGCAGGTGCCGCAGGCGTCGATGCGGCCGCCGTGCGCGACCATATCCTGCATGGCGGCGCCGACCGCGAAGCGCTCGGTGTCCAGGCTTTCCGCCTCGGACCCTTTCCCCAGCAGAAAGACGCGCACTGCGTCACCCTTGGTGAGCGCGAAGTTGCCCAGGCGGAAGGCATTCCACACGGTTTCCGGCTCATTGGAGCTGATGACGATGCCGAGTTTCATGATGGCTCGTCCTATGCAGCCGGGTTCAGGCGCGGATGGGTTTCCTCGCTGAACACCAGCACGACGAGTCCGGAAACGAACATGGCGATGGCCACGAACCAGAAACCCGAAGACAAGTTGCCGCTGGCGTGCGCCACCCAGCCCAGCAGCAGCGCGCCGATGCCGTAGCCCAAGTCGCGCCAGAAGCGGTAGATGCCGATGGCGCTCCCACGCCAGTTGGGGTGGGCGATGTCGGCCACGGCCGCCGAGAGATTCGGGTAGAGCAGGGCCATGCCGAAGCCGGTGAGCGCGGCCGAGGCCAGCCAGACAGAAAGGTGATCGCCTAGCAGCATCATGCCGACGCCCGCGCCGCACAGCCACATGCCCCAGACGATGGGCTTTTGCCGGCCGATGCGGTCGGACAGCTTGCCGGTGAAGAACTGCGAGCCGCCCCAGACAAAACCATAAACGCCCACCACCCAGCCGATGTGCGCCAGGCTCAGGCCGCGCTCATACAAGTACACCGGATACGCTACCCAGATCAGCGCGTCGACGAATTTTTCCACCAGCCCGGCCTGGCTGATGGCGGCCATGCGTGCATCGCGCCAGCTCATGAGGGTGAATACTTCCCATGTTCCGGGCTGGTCGGAAATGTTTTGCGGGTAGCGCGGAGGCGGGCCGGTGGACTTGCCCGCCGCATGGCGCGCGGCTTCCTTGTGCGCCCAGGGCAGGGTTTCCTTCACCCACAGCGCGGTGAGCACGATGGCGCCGGCAATCACCACCGCGCCGAACACGAACAGGCCCAGGCGCGGGCCGAGATCGCTGGCGAGATAGCCGGTGACGATGCCGGCGATGGCCACGCCGACGTAGCCGGCGAATTCGTTGAGGCCGATGGCCAGCCCACGCTGATCGGCGCGGGTCAGATCGAGTTTGGAAGTCTGCGTCATGGACCAGGTGAAACCCTGGTTCACGCCCAGCAGCACGGTGGCGGCGACGATCCAGTCCCAGCTTGGCGCGTACAGGATCATGAAGGGAATGGGGATGGCCGAGGCCCAACCCAGGAGCAGCACGGTCTTGCGCCCCATGCGCTCGGATAGCCGCCCGGCGACGAAATTGAGCGCGCCCTTGACGAAGCCGAAGGCGACGACGAAGGCCATCAACAAGCCGAACGAACCTTTCGGCACACCGAATTCGGATTCGGCCAGCGCCGGGATCACCGTGCGCATCATGCCCAGGGTGAGGCCGACCAGGAACACCTGGAACAGCTGGTGCAGGAACTGGCTGAGGTTATTGCGGATGCCGTGCAGGTAGTGCTGTTCGGCGGGGGTGAGGGTGGCGCTCATACTCAAAACCTTTTTTCACCACGAAGCACACCAAGAGCACAAAGAATGCATAAAACCTTCGTGCTCTTCGTGTTCTTCGTGGTTAATGCATTTGTCAGGCCGCGATATTCGCCGCCACCATCCGGTCCATTTCCGCCGGGCGCGGCGGGATGTTGCCGGTGACCAGCTTCACGAACTCGTCGCGGTTGGTGATGGCGAGGCCGGGGTTGAAGCGTTTCTCGAAGCCGATGGTCGAAGACGGCTTGCCGGAAATGCCCGCGCCGCACACGCTGCCCGCCTGATGGCCGGGGAAGATTTCGGTTTCGTCCGGCAGACAGAGCAGCTTGGCGTGCAGGCTGTCGAACAGCATGCCGGCCATGGCCACTTCGCGGCCCGCGAGATCCGGGCGGCCGACGCTGCCCACGAACAGGGTGTCGCCGGTGAGGACGAACCAGGGCTGCTCGCCGCGGCGCTTGTCGGTGACCAAGAGGCACACGCTGTCCAGCGTGTGGCCGGGCGTGTGCAGCACCTTGATCACCACGTTGCCAACCTCGATGGTCTCGTTGTCGGCGAGCGGGGTGAAGTCGAACTTCACGAAGTCCTTGTCGCTCTCGTGCAGGCAGTATTGGGCGCCCGCCAGTTTGGCCAGGGCGCGGCCGCCGGAGTAGTGGTCGGCGTGCACGTGGGTGTCGATGACGTGGGTGAGGGTGACGTTGGCCCTGGCGGCTTCGTCGAGGAACCACTGCTCGTCGCCGGCCACCACGTCCACTGCCACCGCACGGCCCTTGCCGCCGCAGCCGAAGAAGTAGGACAGGGAGGATTCCTTGGTCGCGAGTTGCTTGAAAAACATGCTGGCCTCCGCAGGCTGAGGTTGAGATTGGATATACTCAAAATCTCAAATAACAATTTGAATAACACGATAGACCTCGGTGCGCGGCTTGTCAAGCCGTGGGGACAGGGGTGGGCGCAGCGGGGTACGGGGTGAACGGCTCGGTTCACCGCAGGGGCACAGAGAAAGTCGAAATCTTTAACCGCGAAGGACGCGAAGTAACGCGAAGAAAACCCATTCCCGATTCGCTTTCCTTTGCGAATCTTGGCGTCCTTTGTGGTTCAAGCTTTCAGGTTTTCGCTTTGCCTCTGTGGTGGGTCAACCGGTCGAGCCGCGCGGCGAGACCGGGCACGACGTCCCTTCTTCGACCGGCAGGCGCTCGGCTTTCCACTCGGGGAAGCCTTCCTCCAGGCGGCGTGCCCGGTAGCCCTTCTTGCGCAGGAGGTTGACCGCCTCCAGGGCAAACAGGCAGTAGGGGCCGCGGCAGTAGGCAACGATTTCCTGGCCCTTGGGCAGGGTCTTGAGGCGCTTGGGCAGGTCTGCCAGCGGTACGTTGACTGCGCCGGGGATGTGGCCCGCAGCGAACTCCTCGGGTGGGCGCACGTCGAGCACCATGACCTGACCCTTTTTCACCAGCTTGATCAGTTCATCGCGCTTCACCGGGGTGAGGCCGTCGCGCGAATCGAAATGCTCTCGCACGATGCGCTCGACCTCGGCCAGCTGGCGCTCGGCCACGCTGCGCAGACAGGACAGGAGCTTGGGGATCGCCGGGTCGCTCAGGCTGTAGATCACCTGCAGGCCGTCGCGGCGCGAAACCACCAGGCCGCCGTCCCGCAGGGTCTGCAAGTGGTGCGAAGTGTTGGCGACCGACATGCCGCTGGCGGTGGCCAGGCTTTCCACGCTTCGATCACCCTGGCCAAGTATTTCCAACAGTTCCAGCCGGCCGGGCTGGGCCAGCGCCTTGGCCACGCGGGCGAGTTGTTCGTACAGCAGTTTTTTGGGCGGGCGGGCGGTGTTCATTCCGATATTCAAACAAATCGTTTAATCATCCGCAACGCCCGCCCAAGCGCTTGAAATAACCATACCAATTACGCAACCTCTATAACATTATGCATTGGCTGATGCTGATTCTCAGTCTGCCTACCCGCCATGCCAGCGGCCGGGTGCGGCTCTGGCGCGCGCTCAAGCAGACGGGCGCGGCTGCGTTGCGGGACGGGGTCTATCTGCTGCCGGCACAGGCGGCGACACGGAGCTTTTTCGAAGCGCAGGCGGCCGAGATCACCGCCACCGGGGGGCAGGCGCTGGTCCTGACGCTGCACACGGAAACGCCGGAACAGGAACAGCAGTTCCGGAAGCTGTTCGATCGCAGCGCCGACTATGCCGCACTCAAGGCGAACATCGACACCCTGCGTCGCAAGCTGACACGGCCATCTCGGACCCTGGCGCGCGACGCCGCGCAACTGCGCAAAGCGTTCGCGGCGCTGGAGGTGATCGACTTCTTTCCCGGCGCAGCGCACGAGCAGGTGCGGGCCGCACTCGATGAGTTGACGCACGACATCGAGACCTGTCTCAATCCGCACGAACCGCGCGCGGCGCCGGGTAGAGTGAAACGGCTGAATCGGGCGGAGTATCAGGGGCGCACCTGGGCGACCCGCCAGCATTTGTGGGTGGATCGCATGGCCAGCGCCTGGTTGATTGCGCGCTTTATCGACCCCCAGGCGAAATTCAAATGGCTGGCGAAGCCGGAGGCGTGTCCGAAAAAAGCCTTGGGGTTCGATTTCGATGGCGCAGCGTTTACGCATATCGGCAATCGCGTGACGTTTGAAGTGCTGCTGGCGAGCTTCGGTCTGGATGAGGATGCCGCATTGAGCCGCATCGGCGGCATCGTGCATTTTCTCGACGTGGGTGGCGTGCCGGTGGCCGAGGCGGCCGGGGTGGAGGCGGTGCTAAAGGGCCTGCGCGAGCGCGCGAAGAATGACGACGCGCTGCTGGCTGCGGTGACGCCGGTGTTCGATGGTTTGTATGGGAGCTTTAAAAGCGAAAAGCCTTGAACGCGGAGGTCGCGGAGGTCGCGGAGGTCGCGGAGGAACGCGGAGGTCGCGGAGGAACGCGGAGGAATTCCATTCCGGTTTGGTTTTTCCTCTGCGATCCTCCGCGACCTCCGCGTTGAAAGCTTTTGATCTTGAAAAGGGAGACAAGCATGTCGGAACAACAGCTCGCGCCCCCCACCCCGGTGTCCCTGGGCGAGGCCTTCAAATACTGGCTCAAGCTCGGCTTCATCAGCTTCGGTGGCCCGGCCGGGCAGATCTCGATGATGCACCAGGAGCTGGTGGAAAAGCGCCGCTGGATTTCGGAGCAGCGTTTTTTGCATGCGCTCAACTACTGCATGCTGCTGCCGGGGCCGGAGGCAATCCAGCTCGCCATTTATATCGCCTGGCTGATGCACGGCGTGCGTGGCGCCATCGTCGCCGGCGTGCTGTTCTTCCTGCCCGCCTTCGCCCTGCTGTCCCTTCTGGCTGGCATCTATCTGACCTATAGCGAGGTGCCGCTGGTCCAGGGAATCTTTTATGGCATCAAGCCCGCGGTGGTGGCCATCGTGTTGTTTGCGGCCTGGCGCATCGGCTCCCGTGCCCTGAAGAATGAAGTGCTATGGGCCATGGCGGCCTTGGCCTTCGTCGGTATTTTTTTCTTCGACATCGGTTTTCCATGGATCGTGCTGACGGCGGGCGTGATCGGTGCCATTGGCGGCAAGCTGGCGCCGAATAAATTCAAGGGCGGCGGCGGGCACGGCGCGAGCCACAGGCAATTCGGGCCGGCGCTGATCGACGACGACACGCCCACGCCGGCGCATGCGCAATTTTCCTTGGGCAGGCTCGCGCTCAAGCTGGCCGCTTTCGTCGCCATCTGGTTCGCCGCAATGTTCGTCGTCAGCGGCAGCCAGACCCTTGCCGACATGGGCAGCTTTTTCACCAAGGCCGCTTTCCTCACCATCGGTGGCGCCTACGCAGTGCTGCCCTATGTCTATCAGGGCGGGGTGGAGCGCTACGGCTGGCTCACCGGCCCGCAGATGATGGACGGGCTCGCCCTGGGCGAGACCACGCCGGGGCCGCTCATCATGATCGTCACCTGGGTCGGCTATCTCGGCGGGGTGGCCAAGGGCGTATTCGAAGACCCTGTCGCAGCGGGTCTCGCGGGGGCGACCGTGGCGACCTTCTTTACTTTTCTGCCCTCCTTTCTGTTCATCCTCGCAGGCGGCCCGCTGGTGGAATCGACCCGCAATGAAATCCGCTTCACCGCGCCGCTGACCGGCATCACCGCTGCGGTGGTGGGGGTGATCGTCAATCTGGCCGTATTCTTCGCCTGGCATACGTTCTGGCCGGAAGGCACCGCGGCCGAGCCGTTTGCCGGCCGCTTCGAGTGGCTGCCGGTGGTCATCGCCATCGCCGCCTTGGTCGCCCTATGGAAGTACAAGGTGGATCTCATGCGGGTGATCGGGGTGTGTGCCCTGTTCGGGCTGGTCTGGGCGCTGGTGCTCAAGCCGCTGTTGGGTTGAAGGCTCAACGCGACGGCCGCCAGCCGTCGTCGAGCGTTCTCAGGAAGGCGACGATGTCATCGATTTCCTGTTCGGTGAGCCTAAGATCCCCGAGTTCGTCCTTGTTCACGTTGGTCGGCACTTCCGGCGCCGGCCAGCAGGTCTGCCGGAGCGCTTCGGCTTCGCTGACCGGGCTGCGGCATCGCGGCCGCGCATCCCGGTCATTGTAGAAGGCCACCACGCCGCGCAGGGTCTGAAAGTAGCCATTGTGCATGTAGGGCGCGGTGCGCGCGACGTTGCGCAGGGTCGGCACCTTGAACTTGCCATCTTCTTCAGCCTTCTTCAGGATGCCGCCCAGACCACGGTCCACGAACGCACGGCCGTCGGGATTGAAGCGTGTATCCTGGGCATAAAACGGGTTGTCCGGATTGCGCGGCACGCCCAGATTGTCGTAGGTGAAATCGGTGAACAGCGGCGGCTGGCCCTGCGGACCGGGCCGACTGGGATGGCATGCGGCGCAGTTGCCTTTCTTCTCGTCCTCGAACAGCTTCAGGCCGCGCAGCTCCTGTTCCGTGAGCCTTGCCTTGCCCGCGAGAAAGGCATCGTATTTTGAACTGAAGGGCCGGAATTCGGCACTGCGCTCGAAAGCGGCGATGGCATCCACGATGCGTGCGTAGGCGGATCCAACTTCATCCAGCGCGCCTCGTCTGTAAACCTGCAAAAACATGGAAGCGTAGGGCGCGCGGCGAACTTTTTCCACCACACTGGCCGGATCGGCGTTTGCCATTTCGAGCGGATTGAGGAAAGGCTGACGGGCCTGGTCCTGCAAGGTGGCGGCGCGCCCATCCCAGAATTGCCCGCCGACATACTGGCGCTCCTGTTCGTCGAAATGGAATGGCGGCGAAAACGCTGCGTACATGGCCGTGGGTGCGTTGCGGCTGCCGAAGCGCCCGCGGTGCACGCCTTGGGAAGTCGGGCGCGACGGATCCGGATCGCTGAAGGCGAAGGCCGGGTCGTGGCAGCTCGCACAGGATTGGCCGGCGGGTTCCGACAAGGTCGAGTCGAAGAACAGGGCACGTCCGAGGGCCACCCGCTGCTCGTCACGGTCGGCACAGCCGGCGAGGCCGGTGGCGCAGACGAGGCCGATGAGCAGGTGCAGGGTCCGCTGCCATCCAGCGGGGCGGCGTGCCGGGCGCACAGGCTGCATGTCGATGGGGCCGTTCATTTCGACGGCGCCGGGGGCAGCAGGGCCTCGATGGTGTTCACCGTATGGACATCGTCCCACTCAATGCCCCCCAGTAGCGCATAGCGCAGCCTGCCCTCCGCATCGACGATGTAGGTGGTGGGGAACACGAAGACTTTCCACTGCTTCAGTGCCGCCCCATCGCGGTCCATGAGGATGGTGAAGTCGATCTTGGTGTCTTTCAGGTCTTTGAGGAACTGCCGCACCTCGGCCTCCGATTCCGCCATGTTGACCGCGAGCATGACGAAGGGTTTGCCCACCATCCGGTCTTTGAGCCGCTGCATCGATGGCATCTCCACGCGGCAGGGCGGGCACCAGCTGGCCCAGAAATTGACCATCACCACCTTGCCCCGGTAGGCCGCCAGATCATGCGGCTTGCCCTCCAGGTCGAGCAGTTGCAGCGGCGGCGCGTTTCGCGGCGGGGTGATGGGTTTCAGTTCCTTTGCGCCAGCGGCGAAGCTCAGGAGCAGGCACAGACCCAGCAAGGCAATGCATTTCATCGTGGTTTCCTTGAGACGGGCGCAAGGCTACGCAGGGCGGCGTCCAGGTCGTCGGCCAGGGTGGCGGCGCGGCTGCGCTCCGCAGGGAAGGCATCCTCCCGGAAGTAGAAGCGGTCGCGCATGCCGGGCAGCACGGCAATGTTCACCGTGCTGCCACCTTGCCGCAACTTTTGTTGCAGCGTGTCCAGGTGCCAGTACCAGGGGGATCGGTCACCCTGAAGGATATGGATCGGCAGTCGCACCCCGGTGACGAAGGGCAGATAGGTGGGTTCCTCCCCGGCTTCAGGGCTCCCCGTGAGCAGGTTGGGAAACAGCAGCACTGCGCCAGCAATCGGTCGCCGTGGGCGCAGGCGCTGCCAGTGGGCGACCCCTTCCAGGGCCAGCGCCGCGCCCGCACCGGCACTGACCACATAGACCTTGCGCGAACCTTGAAAGGCGTGGCCGAACAAGGCCGGCACGTCGGCGCGCGGCACCGCCTCCAGACTGCTGGGGGCAAGCGGCAGGAAATGCGCCGCGTAGAAGTCCGGCACCCATACCTCCCAGCCCTTGGCGGCCAGTTTGGCGGCCAGCTCCTGGTCCGCGGCCGTCACACCATGCTCCGAGGCGAACCATAGCACCCGGTTCTTGCCACCCTTGCCGTACACGCTGACCGGCGTCTCGGCCCCGTCCGATATGGGCAGCACGAGAACATCGGCTGCGCGCACCGGCAGGGCGCCCATGAGCAGGACCGCTGCAGCGGCGAAGAATAGAGCTCGTATCATTTGGATGGCGCGCGCCAGTCACCGGAGCGACCGCCACGCTTCTCCAATAGCGCGATCTCGACCAGGCGCATGCCCCGGTCCGCCGCCTTGCACATGTCATAGATGGTCAGCAGGGCGGCGCTGACCGCGGTCAGCGCTTCCATTTCCACCCCGGTGCGCCCCCAGGTTTCCACGGTTGCTTCGCACTCGATCGCGGCCGGGCGGCGTTTGACGGTGAATTCCACCGCCGCACGGGTAATGGCGATCGGGTGGGCGAGCGGGATCCACTCCGCGGTGCGCTTGGCGGCCTGGATGGCGGCGACGCGTGCCACGCCCAGCACGTCGCCCTTCCTGCCGGAGCCCTGTTCGATCAGCCTGAGGGTGGCGGGTTGCATGAGGATCCGACCGCGGGCGCGCGCTACGCGATGAGTTTCCACCTTGGTGCCCACGTCCACCATGTGCGCCTGGCCGGCAACGTCGAAGTGGGTGAGGCGGGATGCGCGTGGCATGGGCGTGAACCAAACAGGGTGAACCGCTATCATACCATTGCGGCCCGGGCAGCCTTGACGCGCAATCCCGCCATTCATGCGCCCCCGCTTTCCTTCATGAAGTGGACCCATTTATTGGTCGGTGTCGCCTGCCTGGGGTTCCCGGCGTTGGCGGCCAGCGACCTGCCCGAACTGGGCGAGGCGGCTCAGGGCGTGTTTTCGCCCCAGCTCGAGCGCAAGGTCGGCGAGGCCATCATGCGCGACATCCGCGCCGACCGTGCCTACTTGGACGATCCGGAGATCGCCGACTATCTCAATGCGATGGGCTACCGGCTCGCCGCGGCGAGTCCGAACAACCGCCAGGATTTCGAGTTCTTCGCGGTGCAGGACGGCACCCTCAACGCCTTTGCCCTGCCCGGCGGCTACATCGGCGTGCATACCGGCCTGATCACCGCGGCGCAAACCGAGTCCGAGCTTGCCGCCGTGCTGGCCCATGAAATCGCCCACGTCACCCAACGCCACGTGGCGCGCATGGTGGCGCAGCAAAGCCGCAACAATCTGCTTTCGGTCGCGGCCATGGCCCTGGCGATCCTGGTGGCCCGCTCCAACAGCCAGGTGGGTGCCGCCGCAAGCGCGGCGGCTCAGGCGGCCCAGATCCAGAGCGCCCTGGATTTCACGCGCGAGAACGAGCGCGAGGCGGACCGCGTCGGCCTCTCGATCCTACAGGATGCCGGCTTCGATCCGCGTGGTATGGCGGACTTTTTCGACCGGCTCAGCAAGTTCAACCGTCTGTACGAAAACAGCGCGCCGTCCTACCTCCGCACCCACCCGCTCACCGTCGAGCGGCTCTCCGACATACAGAACCGGGTGGCGGACATGCCCTATCGCCAGATTCCGGATTCCCTTGACTTCCAGTTCATCCGTGCCCGGCTTCTGGCTCGACAGGCCACGCCGCAGGAGGCCATCGCGAGCTTCGAGGCCGCACTGAAAGATAAACGCTTCGCCCACGAGGCCGCCCAGCGTTACGGCTTTGTGGTGGCATTGGGCCGCGCCAAGCAATACGCTCGAGCCGAACGGGAGCTGAGCGCGCTGCGACAGACGATGGGCATGCCCCACCCGGCCCTGGAGGCCGAAGCGGCGGAACTGAAGGCCATCCAGGGCCAGGAGGCGGCCGCGCTCGGCCTTTACGAGACCGCGCTCAAGGCCTTCCCCAACTATCGCCGGCTCGTGTACGGCTACGCCGAGCTGCTGCTGCGGACCCGGCGTAACAGCGAGGCGTTAAATTTTGTGAACGAACAGCTGCGGGTCCGGTCCAATGACGCGAGGTTGTATCAGCTGCAGGCTCAGACCTATGCCGCGTTGGGACAGCGCTTTCTCACCCATCGGGCGACCGCGGAGGCCTACGTCCGGCGCGGCAACCTGGTGGCGGCGATCGAACAGTTGCAGATTGCGCTGAAAACCGGTGAGGGCGACTTCTACCAACTCTCCAGCGCCGAGGCGCGGTTGCGTGAACTGCGTGCGCTAGATGCGGAAAATCGCAAACAGTAGCGGCAGTTAGCAGAAGGAGCGCGCATCATGAGCGGGTCGACGAGAGCAAGCGTCGGAATTTGCTGGAAAAAGACTTGCGCCGCGTGGAATAGTTTGGTTATCCTATCCCGATCCATTCCCGAAATGGCACCGCCCTGAAGGCCCCCGGGGCCCGAACGGCAAGGTCGGCGCGCCGATCAACCCAAACACAATTTATATAAAAGGAGGAAGACATGCGGAAACGTATTTCCATGGCCATGGCTGCGAGCGCCCTTGGGCTGCTGCTTTCCGTGGGGGCTCAGGCGCAGCAAGCTGCTCCTGCGGCCGCGCCCGCTGCGAAGGAACCCACTGGACAGGAGCTTGCCCATAATGTCCGCAAGGGCAACTGCCTGGCGTGCCACATGATGCCGGGTGACCCCAAGGCCATTAGCAGCGCCACCATCGGGCCGCCCCTCATCGCCATGAAATCCCGTTTCCCGGACCGCGCGAAGCTCAAAGAACAGATCGCCGACCCGATGAAGAACAATCCCGAGACCTCCATGCCGCCGTATGGCAAGCATGGCATCCTGACGCCGAAAGAGCTTGATTTGGTTGTTGATTACATCCACGGTCTTTAATTTGATGAAGGAGTGACTGCATGAATACCCAACGTAGGACGATTCTCAAGGGCGCCAGCGCCGCTGGCACCGTGGCGGTGGCGGTGGCGGCTGGGCTGTTGAAGCCCAGCCAGGTGTGGGCGGCCCAATGGAACAAGGCCGCCTTCGACGCCAAAAACGTGGCCGACGCCACCAAGGCCATCGGCGCGGACAATCCCGCCGAAAACAAGGACATCACCATCAAGGCTCCGGACATTGCCGAAAACGGTGCCGTGGTGCCGATCGAAATCACCAGCAAGATCGCCGGCACCACCGGCATCGCCCTGATGGTGGAAAAGAACCCGACCCCCCTGGCCGCGAACTTCGACCTGAAAAATGGTGCCGAGGGCTTCGTCAGCACCCGCATCAAGATGGGCCAGACTTCCAATGTGCGTGCCGTGGTGAAGGCCGGCGGGAAGTCTTATTACGCCGTCAAGGAAGTCAAAGTTACCATCGGTGGTTGCGGCGGTTAATTGCGCGACCCACCTCACTCACTGAAGATCGACTGAAAGGATACGAAAATGGCAGAACCGATGCGAATCCGTGCGCAAATGCAAGGCGACGTGGCCGATGTCAAGGTGCTGATGAACCATCCCATGGAAACGGGCCAGCGTAAAGACGCCAAGACCGGCCAGCTGATTCCGGCACACTTCATCCAGCAAGTGACCGCGCAGCTCAACGGCACCACGGTGCTGGAGGCCGACTGGAACCAGGCGATCTCCCGCAATCCCTTCCTGGGCTTCAAGGTCAAGGGTGCGAAAGCCGGCGACAAGGTGACCGTGAGCTGGGTCGACAACAAAGGCAACAAGAACAGCGCAGAGGCGACTGTCGCCTAATAAAGCGCTTAAGCACAAACTGTCGTCCGGCCGGTCGGCGGCCGGACGACGCCGCCAGCAATGAGGAGACAAGGGATGACACGATTTTTCGCTGCTTTGTTGAGCGCCAGCTTCCTGTTCGGCGCCGTGGGTGTCCAGGCGAGCCCCGAATCGGACCGCAAGGCTATGCTCGAATATTTCAAGAAAAAATTCCCGAACGTGAAGTTCGAGGATTACGTCCATGGTTCTTTTGCGCTCAATCCAGATGCGTACAACCAATACCTCGCCATCATGGAGTTTCCGCCCTTCTATGCCCAGGTCGAGGAAGGAAAGAAGATGTGGGAAACGCCGTTCAAGAACGGTAAGACCTACGCAAGTTGCTTCCCCAATGGTGGCAAGAACATCGCGGGTCACTATCCCTACTTTGACGAAAAGCTGGGCAAGGTGGTGACCTTCGAAATGGCCCTCAACGCCTGCCGCAAGGCCAATGGCGAAGAGGAGCTGTCCTATAGCGACATGAAGACCATGGGTCGTCTCACCGCCTACGCCCGCACCTTGTCCGATGGCATGAAGATGCAAATCCGTGTCGACAGCCCGGCGGCCGAGAAGGCTTATAACGAAGGGCGTCGGCATTTCTACGAGCGCCGCGGACAGCTGAATTTCTCCTGCGCCACCTGCCACGTGCAGAATGCCGGCAACGTGCTGCGCACCGAGGTTCTCTCGCCTGCACTGGGCCACGCCACCCACTGGCCGGTGTTCCGCGCCGGTGACAACCTGGTGACGTTGCAGAACCGCTATGTGGGGTGCAACCGCCAAGTGCGGGCTACGCCCTGGAAGCCGGGTGACGAGGAATACAACAACCTCGAGTACTTCCATTCCTACATGAGCAATGGCTTGCCGATGCAGGCCTCGGTCTTCCGCAAGTAAGCGCTGTAACCGTTCCGCAAGGCTTGTTGGCAGTGCCGGCAAGCCTTGTTTTTTGTCCCAGTGACCATTGGCGCGCCGGCTGGGGGCGCGGTCAAACACCAGAGTGCAGGAGCTGAATCACCATGTCCATGTCCCGTCGTGAATTTCTTGAAGTGCTGGCGGTTGCCGCAGCGAGCGGTTTCGCGCTGAACAGCAAGCAGGCCCTGGCCGGTAACGTGCCCTCCAACTTCTATGAACTGCCCAAGTTCGGCAATGTCAGCTTCATGCATTTCACCGATTGCCACGCACAGCTGCTGCCGATCTATTTCCGCGAGCCAAACGTGAACATCGGGGTGGGCGCGGCGTTCGGCAAGGCGCCGCATCTGGTGGGCGAGTATTTCCTCAAGGCCTTTGGCATCAAGCCGGGCAGCATCGATGCCCATGCATTTACCCACCTCGACTTCGAGGCGGCGGCGCGGACCTATGGCAAAGTCGGTGGCTTCGCCCACCTGGCCACATTGGTGAAAAACATTCGCGCTTCGCGCCCCGGCGCCCTGCTGCTGGATTCCGGCGATACCTGGGGTGGCGGTTCTGCCACGGCGCTGTGGACCAATGCCGCGGACATGGTCGGCGCGCAAAAGCTGCTGGGGGTGAATGTCATGGCGCCGCACTGGGAATTCACCTACGGCGCCGAGCGGGTGAAGGAAATCGTCGAGAAGGACTTCAAGGGTACGGTGGATTTCGTTGCCCAGAACGTGAAGACCGCCGACTTCGGCGACCAGGTGTTCAAGCCCTACGTCATCAAGAGCGTGAACAATATCCCCGTCGCCATCGTTGGCCAGGCCTTCCCGTACACGCCGATTGCCAATCCGCGCCACTTCGTGCCCGACTGGACCTTCGGCATTCAGGAAGAGAGTCTGCAGAAGTACGTGGACGAGGCACGCAGCAAGGGTGCCCAAGTCGTGGTGGTGCTCTCCCACAACGGCATGGACGTGGACCTCAAGATGGCTTCCCGCGTGACCGGCATCGATGCCATCTTCGGCGGCCACACCCACGATGCCATCCCCCAGGCCATTCCGGTCAAGAATGCGAAGGGCGTGACGCTGGTGACCAACGCCGGATCGAACGGCAAATTCCTCGCCGTGATGGACTTCGATGTGAAGAATGGCAAGGTTGCCGGATACAAATACCGCTTGCTGCCGGTCTTCTCCAACCTCATCGAGCCGGACCGCGCGATGGCGGACTACATCAAGAAGGTGCGCGCGCCCTTCGAAGCCAAGCTCAACGAGAAGCTGGCGGTGACCGAGGACGTGTTGTATCGGCGCGGCAATTTCAACGGCACCTTCGACCAGGTGATCTGCGACGCCCTGATGGAAGTGCGGGGCGCCGACATCGCTTTTTCGCCGGGCTTCCGCTGGGGCACCACGGTGCTGCCGGGTGACACCATCACCATGGAGCGGGTGATGGATCAGACGGGTCTGACCTATCCGGCCACGACGCTGAACGAAATGACCGGCGCCCAGATCAAGGAGATCATGGAGGACGTCTGCGACAACCTGTTCAACCCCGACCCTTACTATCAGCAGGGCGGGGACATGGTGCGCGTGGGCGGGCTCCAATATACCTGCAACCCGAATGCCAAGATAGGCCACCGCATCAGCAACATGACGGTGAGAGGCAAGCCGCTCGATCCCAACAAGAAATATCTGGTTGCCGGCTGGGCCTCGGTGGCAGAAAATGTGCAGGGCCCACCCATCTGGGACGTGGTGGCGGAATACCTGCGCAACGTCAAGGTGATCAAAAAGGTGAAGCTCAATCAGCCCAGGCTGATCGGCATGGAGAAAAACCCCGGCATCGCACTGTAATGCCGCGGTCGCGCATGGGAATGAAAAAGGGGCCGCGTGCCCCTTTTTTGCTTACAGGGGGAGGGCCCGACCCGCAGTCGCCGCACCCGCGCGCCATGGAGCACTCATGAACGTTCTGCGCAATAAGTGGCTTTGGGGGGTGCTGATCGCCCTTTCGGCGGCGGTTGCAGCGTACTTCCTGCGGGATGCCAAACCGGTGGAGGAGCGCTATCGCACCCAGAAGGTCGACACCGGCGACATTCATCAGGTCATTACTGCGAACGGTACGCTCAATCCGGTGACCCTGGTCAATGTCGGGACGCAGGTGTCCGGCACGGTGAAAGCGCTCCACGCCGATTTCAATGCCCGGGTCACGCCGGGTCAGGTGCTGGCCCAGTTGGACCCGGCCCTGTTCGAGGCCGCACTCAAGCAAAGCGAGGCCAACCTCGCCAGTGCCGAAGCGAGCCTGCGGCTCAACCGGGCCAAGGAAGACCGTGCGCGCGATCTGCTCGCCAAGGGCTTCCTGTCGCAGGCGGCGATGGATGAGGCAACCCAGGCGCGTGAGGTTTCGGAAGCGCAAGTGCGGCTCGCGCGTGCACAGGTCGAGCGCGACCGCACCAATCTTCGCTATTCCGTGATTCGCTCGCCGATCTCGGGCGTGGTCGTGGCGCGCAACGTGGACGTGGGGCAGACCGTGGCGGCGAGCTTCCAGACGCCGACCCTGTTCCAGATCGCCAAGGACCTGCGTGACATGCAGATCGATTCCAGTGTGGCCGAAGCGGACGTCGGTGCGGTCTTCGTCGGGCAGCCGGTGCGCTTCACCGTAGACGCATTTCCCGGGCGCAACTTCAAGGGCAAGGTGAAGCAGATCCGGCTCAATCCCACCATCCAGCAGAATGTCGTGAGCTATAACGTGGTGGTGGCGGTCGACAATGAAGACGGGAAGCTGATGCCGGGCATGACGGCGTTTGTCAAAATCTCCGTGGCCGACCGCAAGAATGTGCTGCGCATCCCCAACGCCGCCTTGCGCTTCAAGCCGGACACCGACGAGGAAGAGGAGAAGCCGCGCCGCAGCCGCAAGCGTTCTGATGGCACGGCCACGGTGTACCGTCTGGTCGGCAAGGACCAGCTCATGCCCGTCAAGCTCAAGCCGGGCATCACCGACGGCAGCTTCACGGAAGTGGTGGCGGTGCTGGAGGGCGAGCTCAAGGCTGGCGACGCTCTCGTCACCCGCGATACCAAACCCAAGGCAGAGAAGAAGAAAAACTTCCAGATCCGGATGTTCTGATGCCGCTTATCGAGCTTGAGCGAGTTTGCAAACAATACCCCTCCGCCGCGCAGCAGCCGGTGCCGCAGGCGCTCGACGCGGTGAGCCTAAAGATCAATGCCGGCGAGTTCGTTGCCATCATGGGCCCGTCGGGATCGGGTAAATCCACGCTCATGAACATCCTGGGCTGTCTCGACAGCCCCAGCAGCGGGCACTATCGCCTGGAGGGCCGCGATGTCACCAGCCTCGACCCGGACGAGCTGGCGAAGGTGCGCAACCGCACCATCGGCTTCGTATTCCAGGGGTTCAACCTGTTGAAGCGCATGAGCGCGCTGGACAACGTGGCGCTGCCCCTGCTCTATGCCGGCGTGCCGAGGGACCAGCGGCGCGCGCGTGCGCGAGCACTGCTGGAACAGACGGGTCTCGGTCGCTACGCGCAGTCGCTGCCGAACCAGATGTCCGGTGGCCAGCAGCAGCGCGTGGCAATCGCGCGCGCCCTCATCAACCAGCCGCAGCTGATCCTGGCCGACGAGCCGACCGGCAACCTCGACACCCATACCAGCGCCGAGATCATGGACTTGTTCCGGTCCCTGCATGAAAGCCGCGGCATCACCATCGTGCTGGTGACGCACGAGCATGACATCGCCGCCTATGCTCAGCGCCTCATCCGCATCGTCGATGGCCGCATCGTCTACGATGGGGTACCACAATGAACCTGCTTGCCGTGCTCGCCGAAGCCTGGCGCGCCATGGGCCAGAACCGGCTGCGCACGGGGCTTACCACGCTGGGCATGATCATCGGCGTGGGGGCGGTGGTGGTCATGCTCGCCATCGGGCAAGGTGCGCGTACCACCGTCAACGAATCCATCAAGGCCATGGGGAGCAACCTGTTCATCGTGCTCTCCGGTGCGTCCACTTCTGGCGGCCTGCGCATGGGCGCCGGAACCGCTCCCACCATGACCCTGGACGATGCGATCGCGATCGCGCGGCTCGACACCGTGGAGAGTGCCGCCCCAGTCCAGCCGGGCACGGCACAAATGGCCTATGGCGCCAACAACTGGAGCACGCTGATCTATGGCTCGACGCCAGAGTACCTGAGCGCCCGCGACTGGCCGATCGAGCGTGGCCACAACCTGATCGAGGCCGATGTGAGGGGCGCCGCGCGCGTGGTGTTGCTCGGTCAAACCGTGGTGAAGAATCTGTTCGGCGAGGAAGACCCGTTGGGGAAGACGATCCGCATCAAGGGCAATCCCTTCGAAGTGATCGGCGTGCTGGCGGTGCGCGGCCAAAGCCTGGACGGCCGTGATCAGGACGACACCGCCATCGTGCCGGTGACCACCGCCCAGCGCAAGCTGTTCGGCACCCAGTTTCCCGGCACGGTGCGCTACGTGCTGGTACGGGCCAAATCGGCAGAGGCCATGGCCGAGGCGGAGCAGGAGATGACCCAGCTGCTGCGCCAGCGTCACCGCCTCGCCGAGGGGCAGGACAACGACTTCACCATCCGCAACCTGGCGGCGACGGCCGAAACCGCCGCCGCCTCGGCCAAAGCCATGTCCTTCATGCTGGGCGCGATCGCGTCGATTTCCCTCCTGGTGGGGGGCATCGGCATCATGAACATCATGCTCGTGTCGGTCACGGAACGCACGCGGGAGATCGGCATCCGCATGGCCGTGGGGGCGCGCCGGCGCGACATTCTGCTACAGTTTTTGCTGGAGGCGCTGATCATTTGCGGGATGGGCGGGCTCGTCGGCGCTGCGCTGGGGGTCGGCAGCGCGTGGGTGGTGGCCGACAAGCTGGACATGGCGGTCGAAGTGACCTTGGATTCGATTCTGATGGCGTTTGCCTTCTCGGCGGCGGCGGGGGTGTTTTTCGGCTTCTACCCCGCCCGCCGCGCGGCGGGGCTCAAGCCGGTGGAAGCGTTGCGGTACGAATAGGTAATCTGCCTGCCGATCAACTGGGCCACGTCGGGTGAATGTACGATCTCTCAACCCATTAACGCCGTTACGCACCCTCGTTCGCCAGCGGTATCTGCTGGGGCAACTGATCAAGCGTGATGTGCTGGTGCGTTACCGCGGGGCCTACTTCGGGTTGCTGTGGATTTTCCTCAATCCGCTGATCCTGCTCGCGATTTTCGTCTTTGTATTTGGGCAGATTTTCGAGGCGCGCTGGCCGAGCCAGTCCCACGGTATCCCGCTTGCCCTCAATGTCTACTGTGGACTCATTGCCTTCAATCTGTTTGCCGAAACGGTGGCAAGGGCGCCTACGGCTGTCCGTGCTCATCCATCCTATGTGAAAAAAATCCTTTTTCCGCTGGACATTCTGCCAGTGGTACCGCTGGGCGCCGGGCTGGTGCATGCCGCGTTCAATACCCTCCTCCTCGCGGTGGCGCTGCTCTGGGTAGGACAGTTGCACGCGACCCTGCTGTGGTTTCCCTTGCTGATCCTTCCCTTGCTGCTCTTTGCACTGGGTCTTGCCTATTTCGTGGCGGCGTGGGGGGTATTCATCAAGGACATGAGCCAGATCGTGCCAGTGTTCGTGCAGATGTTGCTGTTTCTCTCGCCGGTGTTCTACCCGGTGGAGGCGGTACCGACACCGCTGCAGCCTTTGTACCTGCACAATCCGTTGGGCGCAGTCATCGAAAGCCTGCGAGACGCCGCTGTGGCCCAGCCCATTGACTGGGCGGCCTGGAGTGTCGCCCTGGGCGTCGGTGCGCTGGCCTTCATGGCAGGACATGCCTTCTTCCAACGCAGCCGTGAAGAATTTGCCGATGTCCTCTGAGGAGGTCGTGATCTCGGTGCGGAACCTGACCAAAACCTATCGGCTGTTTGGTCACCCCGGCGATCGCATCAAGCAGTGCATAAGCCTCGGCCTCGCGAAATACTACCGGGACTTCACTGCGCTCAACGACGTCTCTTTCGATATTAAGAAAGGCGAGACAGTTGGCCTCATTGGCCGAAACGGTTCGGGAAAGAGCACCCTGCTGCAGATCATTTGTGGCATTCTGAAGCCCTCCTCCGGCACGGTGCAGGTGAAAGGTCGTGTCGCGGCCCTTCTGGAACTGGGCGCGGGTTTCAATCCGGAGTTCACCGGACGTGAGAACGTTTATTTTCAAGGCGCGTTAATGGGGCTCTCCAAGGTGCAGATGCGTGAGAAATTCGACACGATCGTCGCCTTCGCGGACATCGGCCCATTCATCGACCAGCCCGTACGAACCTATTCGAGCGGGATGTTCGTGAGATTGGCGTTTGCCGTCGCTGTCCACGTCGACCCGGATGTGTTAGTGATTGATGAGGCAATCACCGTTGGCGATCCAGGGTTTCGGGCACGATGCTTCCGACGGATTGCGGAATTACGCAGTATCGGTTGCACGATCCTATTCGTGTCTCACGATATGGACGAGATCACCAGGTTGTGCTCGCGAGCCATTTTGCTCGATGGGGGAGAGCAATTGGCCAGCGGTCCTCCACATCTCCTCGCAGGCTGGTTTCAGCGATTGCTTAACATGGAACCGGAGATGCAGGCGAAGACGCATGAATGGCTCAAATCGCGAAGTGACGGCCTTGTGGGTCACGTAATTCCGCCGGCAGAGCTGGAGCCTGCTGAAACCGGGGTGGCACGGCACACCGGTCTTGCTTATGAGCCGAATGGCGCCATCATTGAGTATGTACAATTGCAAGACGGGGCGGGCCATGACGTGGTTGTCCTGAGAACCGGAGAGAAGTACAGATGCCGTTTCGGTATCCACTTCCTCGACTCTGCCCAATACGTGCGCTGTGCGATCCTCATCAAGACGCTGGATGGGGTTCGGCTCGGTGGTGCGTGGACGGCCTCCTCGCCCGAGGGTGGACTGGCGCACGTCATGCCGAACCAGACCGCTGTCGGGGAATTTGAGTTCACCTGCCGGCTGAATCCAGGTGGCTACCTTGTGAGCCTGGCGGTTTTCGCCAGCGAGGCCGGAATCGAATATGCCTTGCATGGCCTGCAGAACGCTTTGCAGTTCCGCGTCATCGCGGACAAGGAATGCATCGCTCTGGGCGCCGTAGACTTTGGTTGTCGGGCGGCACTTCGCTTGCGAGGCCCGACGGGGTGTGACTAGGTGAAACAGGCAAGCAACAGACCGCTAGCGGGGTCCGTGCCAGTGCTTTTCCTGCACATGCAGAAAACCGCCGGGACGTCGATCCTTCATCTGGCTCGCAGCGTCTATGGGACGAGCATGGTCAGCCATGGAGACTGCTGGGGAAAGTCTCCGGAGAAGTTTCGTGGGGTCCGTTTCGTTTCCGGCCATATCGGTTACGATTACGCGCGGCACCTGATGCCCGGCCGTTACACGTTTACCTTCCTGCGGGACCCGGCCGAGCGCATACTGTCCCTGTATTACTTCTGCCGAACCCGCGATCCAGCGGAGTTCGTGATATACAAAAAAGCGCAGGAACTAAATCTGCCAGATTTCCTGGAGGCGGGGTTTCATGACCCGTGGGTCCGCAAGAACATCTGGAACAATCAGGTCTGGCAGCTTGCCCATGGCTATGCCCACCTGGACGACAGGACGATTGATGATTTTACGCCAGACGAGCTCCTTCGCCTTGCCACGGAGCACGTGACGACCTTTTCACACGTGGGGCTTACGGAACGATTGCATGAGGATGTGAAGCCGGTGCTGTATGCGCTTGGGCTACCCATAGAATTGTCCATGCCGAGGATGAACGTGACCGAGGGTCGGCCGCTCGCCTTGGCGCATGACGGTGCGATCCGCCGCAGCCTCGAAAAACTGACCGAACTCGACCGAGCGCTTTATGACTACGTCCGCCAGCAGTTAGCACCACGACGGGCTTGGTGGAACCCATGGTAACGCCGACGCTGAATCACAAGTTACGTAGCCTGCGCCGGCTCATCGTGGCCGCGCTCGCCTTTCGTCATTATGGCAGGGTGCGCCAACTCCGCGAGCGTTATCTGCAGTTGATGCTCGATTGCCTCACGGGCAGCATCTATCAGGATCCACCCCTCAAAGTGCTGGGCCGTGAGACGTACGACGCGACGTTGCGCGAATACGGCTGGGACTGGCCCTCGATGGCCCATTCAATGATTGGGCGCAGACGTATGGCCAATCTGAAGTTACTCGCCGAGCGCGTGCTGTTCGATCGTGTGCCGGGTGATTTCATCGAGACTGGCGTCTGGCGTGGCGGGGCGTGCATTTTTCTGCGGGCGGTGCTGGAGGCCTACGGTGTCAAGGACCGTCGTGTGTGGGCAGCGGACTCCTTTCAAGGGCTGCCGCCACCTGATGCGGCCTATCCGGCTGATGCCGGGGACACGTTCCATACCTTTGCCGAGCTTGCGGTGCCCCTGGGCACCGTCAAACACAACTTTGAGCGATATGGCCTTTTGGACGACCAGGTGGTGTTTCTCGAAGGCTGGTTTAGGGATACCCTGCCTCAGGCCCCCATTACGCGCCTTGCCATCCTGCGCATGGATGGGGACATGTACGAATCAACCATGGATGCGCTCATCCATCTCTACCATAAGGTCTCACCCGGAGGTTATGTGATCGTCGACGACTACCGGGTGGTGGAAGGCTGCCGCAAAGCAGTGGACGACTTTCGCGCGGCGCGAGGGATTCAGGATGAGATTGTCGAAATCGACGGCATCGGGATTTTCTGGCAGAAGACTGGGCGCGGGCGTCCCCGCTAACCCATGACGGTGGGCATTCCTCACCGAGCGTCCGGCGGCGTCGGCCTGAGCCGTGTGATGGCAGTCGTGTAAGGCGCGTCTATTTCATCAGGCCCGTTGCATTGACATACCAGGCAGCAACGTGTTGTGACTTTCGCTACGTTGCGGCATGGGCGAACCGCTAGGCATGGTTGGCTTGAATGGGTATGCTTCTCGTCCACCTCAAAGCTATGGTACTTTGC